>Ga0182741_1000164_pt1 | contig 104459 bp, 97 predicted proteins | sample eDN5th37CBELigOP_FD_128874 | JGI IMG/M metagenome (GOLD analysis project Ga0182741, IMG submission 128874) | Enriched Organic Plus compost microbial communities from Emeryville, California, USA - eDNA 5th pass 37_C BE-Lig OP (version 2) (version 2) ...
GGCGAACTCACCATCCTGCAGGGGGCCGATATGGGCCGGCCGTCCCGCATCGTGGTGCGCTACGATCTTCCCGTCGGTGGGCCCGTCCACGTGAGCGGGGCCGCGGCGAGGATCGGCTGAGGGCGGGACATCGCGGTCAAGCCGCGCAGCCGGCCGGCCTCGAAGAGGAATGAAGCCGGGCGATCTGGCCGCCGGCTCCATCCCGAGCGTGATCGGGCGCGTCCTACCCCGCTGCGGTCGCAAGCCGCGTGCGGCCTGCAAACGCGATCAGCGTCGTGCCGAGCAGGGCGGCAAAGCCGGCGAAGGCGAAGACGCCGGCCGGGCCATGAGGTCCCACGATCAGGCCACCGAACACCGCGCCGCTGGATATGGCGATCTGGAACGTCGTCAGCATCAGGGCGCCCGCACTCTCCGGCGCGTCGGAGGCTGCCTGGGTAACGAAGCTCTGCACGCTGACCGGCAGCGCGCCGAAGGCAAAGCCCCATAGCGCGGTCGCGACGACGGCGACGACGGGGGCCGATCCGGCGAAGCTGAGCACCAGCGCCGTGACGGCGGTGCCGCCAGCGGCAAGCGTGATCGACAGGGTCGTGCTGCGCTCCGAAACGTAGCCGCCGAAGAAGTTTCCGAGGAAGCCGCCAATGCCGAAGGCGAGCAGCACGCCCGAGACACCCTGCACGTCAAGATGCGTCACGTCCTCCAGGAAAGGACGGATGAAGGTGAAACCGGCAAAGTGCCCGGCCACCACCAGGAGGATGGTCAGGAGCCCGAGCCGGATGGCCGGACGGCGCAGGACTGCGGCCATGGTGCCGAGGTTTGCCGGGCCGGCGGAGGGCATGGCGGGCAGGATGAGTGCCTGTGTGACGAGGGCCAGCAACCCGACGATCCCTGTGATGAGGAAGGCTGCGCGCCAGCCCATCAATTCGCCGATCCAGGCGCCGACGGGCGCGGCGCAGACGGTCGCGACCGACACGCCGCCCATGATGATCGCCATCGCCCGCGGCATCAGATGCGGCGGCACCAGCCGCATCGCAAGCGCCAGCGACATGGCCCAGAAGCCGCCGAGGCCGATCCCCAACAGGGCGCGCGACAACAACAGCATGACGAGGCCGCCGGAGAAGGCCGCGATGAGGTTCGACACAACCAGCAGGGACGTGAGCCCGAGCAGCACGTAGCGGCGGTCGAGGCGGCTGGTGCCGACGACGATCGCAGGCCCGGCGATTGCGCCGACAACGGCCGTCATGGTGACGGACTGGCCCGCAGCCCCGACGCCGACGCCAAGGTTGTCGGACATCGGCGTCAACAGGCTGGCCGGGAGGAACTCCGCGGTGACCAGTCCAAAGACACCGAGCGAGAGCGAAACTACGCCCGCCCACAAAGGCTTCACGCGATCGGCTTCATCACGAAAGCCGGATGCATCCAGTTTGCCGTCCATCTGAAGTCTCCAATCTCGTTGCGACGACGGTAGACGGGAAGCGGCGGCGTTTATATGCTTGGAACTCCATCAAGCATGACAATTCGTCCAAACGTGAGGTAGGCTTCGATGGACGACCCGTTGACCGAAATGCTGCGCGGCCTGCGCCTCGACGGCGTGGAGTATGGCCGTTGCCGACCGTCAGCCCCCTGGGCGACGGCATATCCAGCGCAGGAGGAGGCGCAGTTCCACTTCCTCGCGGCCGGCACGGCGTTCCTTCAGTCCCCGGCCGGCGAGTGGTTGGAGATGCATCCTGGCGACGGGGTGCTCCTGCCGCGCGGCGATCCACATGTTCTCGCCAGCGAGCCGGGTGTGACGCCCACGCCGGTGCAATGCATGCCGCGCAAGCGGCTGTGTGACGGAATCGTCGATCTCGACGGCTCCTGCGCGGACAGCAACAACCTCCGCTTCTTTGCCGTGATGCGCTTCAACGTCGACAAGCGTCATCCCCTTCTGGAGATGATGCCGGCCGTCATGCGCACCAGCGATCTCGCCGCGAACGAGCCGACGATCCCGCTTCTGCTGGATGCCATGATGCGGGAGGCGGACATGAACCGCGTCGGCTCGGGCGGCATCCTCGCCCGCCTGGCGGACGTGCTGACCGCCACGATCATCCGCACCTGGGTGGAGCATGGCTGCGGCGACGCGACCGGCTGGCTGGCTGCGGTTCGCAATCCCGACCTCGGCCGGGTCCTTGCCGCCATCCACCTCGACCCGACCCGCGACTGGAGCGTTCGCGAACTTGCCCGCTACATGGGCGCTTCCCGCTCCAGCTTCGCGGAACGGTTCGCCAGCGCGGTCGGCGAAACGCCGGCCCGCTACGTCGCCCGCATGCGTATGCACCAGGCTCATCAGTGGCTGCGGGAGGGCCAGCGGGTTGCCCTGGTAGCCGAACGACTCGGCTACGAGTCAGAAGCTTCCTTCAGCCGCGCGTTCAAACGCATAATCGGGGCCCCTCCAAGCCAGTTCCGTGGCAGCCGGAAAGGAAGTGGAGCGTTGGTGGCGGAGGCTCGTGCCTGAGTGCGGGCGCTCGGGGAGGCCTGGGCAGGCGATCGCGTCACTCGCCGTGCTGCGGGCGTTCGAACTCTGCTTGAGGGTCCGCAGCGCCGTAGCGTTCGGTCTTGATCAAGGCGGGAGCTATGCCCGCGGCGATCACGCCCTCGGCGGCCGTCTCGACGAAGGGGTTCGAACCGCAGATGAGCACCTGGCGCACCGGGGCGGCGATGGCCGCGACGATGCGGGCGATGGAGACAGCGTCGATGCGGCCGGTCCGGTATGCATGCTGGCCGCTGTCGCGCGTCAGCGTGACCATCAGCTCGAAGCCGTCGCCGCGCGACGCCAGCCCGGCGAGCTCGCTGGCGAACAGGAGTTCTTCCCGGGTCCTGGCCGAGTACACCAGAGTGACTGGCACGCGCGACCCCATGATCGAACGCTGGCGCAGCATCGACATGAATGGCGCCACGCCCGAGCCTCCGGCAAGGAAGAGCGACGGGCCGGAATGGTCGGGCGACCAGACGAAGTGCCCGCCGACCGGGCCACCGATCTCGATCTCGTCCCCGACTTCCGCGACATCGTGCATGAAGGGCGAGACTTCGCCGTCGTCGAGCTTCTCGATCGCGAGCTCGATTTCTTCGGCCGGGCCGATACCGGGTGCGGAAGCGACAGAGTAGCTGCGCTGAGCGCGGTAGCCGTCCGGCGCGGTCAGGCGCAGCAGGACGTGCTGGCCGGGCCGAAACGTCATCGGCTGCGGAAGGCGAAAGAGGAAGCTCTTCACGCGCGGCGACCGCCCTTCGATGCGCGCGATGGTCGCGTCCTGCCACTGCATGGACGGATCAGTCGTCGGCGTAGCGCTGTTCGCGCCAGGGGTCGCCGTAGCGGTGGTAGCCGCGCAGCTCCCAGAAGCCGAGCTCGTCCCTCTGGGTGAACTGGAGGCCCTTGAGCCACTTGGCCGATTTCCAGAAGTAGAGGTGGGGAACAAGCAGGCGCGCGGGGCCGCCGTGGTCGGGCGTGATCGGCTTTCCCTCGTAGCGCAGGGCAACCATTGCCTTGCCGGCCACGAGGTCCGCTGTCGGAACGTTGGTGGTGTAGCCGTCGTAGGAATGGGCGAGGATGAAGCCGGTGGGCGGCTCGATGCCGGCATCGGCAAGGATGTCGTCGATGAGCACGCCTGCCCACGCGGTGTTCAGTTTCGACCAGGTCGTCACGCAATGGATGTCGCGCGTCATCCGGCTCTGTGGGAGCGCGTTGAACTCGGCCCAGGTCCAGCTCTTAACCGGCCGGACGCCATCCTTCAGCGTGAATGTCCACTTGTCGGTGTCGATGCGCGGGGTGGGACCTGCCGACAGAACCGGAAAGTCCGAAACGAGATGCTGGCCCGGAGGGAGGTCGATCGATCTGTCCGGCCGGCCCGTGAAGCCGCGTGTTGCCATGGCCATGCTTTCCCCAGGATCGTTGCTGGAAGTTCCAAGCTGCTCCCAATGACGGGAGCAGCACCTCATCAGTCGCACGTAGTGCCGACCGGTTCGGCTGAAAAGGCACAGGTTCCGGAGCACACCTGCGATCTTCGCTCGTGCTTCCGGGGGAATGTAACAACGTCATCCGGCACTGCAAGACGTAGGGGCGCATGATAACCTGCCGGGACTGAGTTGGCTTTCTTGCAGATGGCCGCCCAAGAGACCTTTCCAGGAACAGCCGGCAGCCAGACCCCATGGCGGCGCAGAGGGATCGAAGAATTGTATCGGCTGCAGGTGACATAGCGCTGATCCAGTCCGGAGGCATTCTGCGTAAAGTCAGTCATTCGCCGCGCAGGAAGTGTGAAGTCATGATTCTTCAGAATAGTTTCAGGTATTATTCATGACTTGAGTCGGTTCTTCATGTCTTCCTGCCGTAGCACAGGAGCGCGGCGGGAGGCTGTCATGCGCGGCGAGTTTCGGCCCAACCGGCCATGCGGCCGCCGTGCGCGGGCGCTGGTCGCGATGCCAGCACGTCCGTGACTCGGCTCGCCGCCAACCTGCTGCTGCTGCTCGCCGCCGCCTTCTGGGGGTTCGGGAACATCGCCCAGAAGACGGTGCTGGAATACATCGATCCGTTCAGCGCGGCAGGAGCGCGGTGCCTCATCGCCGCACTGCTTGTGATGCCCTTCGCCTTCTTGCGACGGCAACCGCGTGGCGCGGCCTACTGGGCCAGCCTCGCCCGCGTGAGCCTGCTGTTTTCCGTGTCGATCGGGCTGCAGCAGTACGCCTATCTGGAGGCGTCCGTCACCAATGCGAGCTTCCTGGTCAATACCGCCACCGTCATGACGCCGCTGGCCGCGTGGCTGCTCTTCGGCGAGAAGCCGGCGCCGGTGGTTCTGCTCGCGGCGGCGGGCACGATGGTGGGCGTTCTGCTGATCGCAGGCGGCCTGGGAAAGGCCAGCAGCGGCAATCTCTTCGCGCTTCTGTCGGCGGCTTGCTATGCGCTGTGGATGGTGGAACTGGGGCGCCACATGCAGGCGCATGGCGATCCGATCATGGCGGCCGGCGCGCAATTCCTCGTAGCTGCGGTGCTGATGCTGCCGATGGGGGCAAGCAGGGGTAACCTGTCCGGCGCCACGCTGCTTGCAGCGGCGCCCGATCTGGCGATCCTCGGCGTCTTCTCGACGGCAGCGGCGTTCGGCATCCAGACGGTCGCGCAGCGCTTCACCAGCGCAAGCCACGCGGCAGTCATCGTCAGCGCGGAAAGCGTGTTCGGCGCGGCCGGCGCGGCGGCCTTCCTCGGCGAGCGCCTGTCGGTGTCGGGGGCCGCGGGGGCGGTGATCGTGCTCTGCGCAATCCTGCTCCTGGCCATCCAGACGGCCGGCGCACCCGCTGCGGGCGACGTTGCGGGCGTGCGGAATTCGGAGGGCTGACGCGCAAGCTCTGCCAGGCGGGAGCGACGTCGCGGGCTTTGCTGTCCTGGCCCGCTCGTCCTCGCCCTACGGTCGCGCGGACCATTCCGGCCCGGCAAAATCGCCGCGCCCGCGTACCATCGGGCCCGCCGGTCGCGCCATTTGCAAGGAAATTGTAAGGAATGGCCGATCTTGGGAATTTGGTTCCTGTCGATTTCACGCGAGCCAAGGCAAATGGTGCACCGCGGTAGCGATACCGGCGAGACCGAGAGCCATTGCATGCTACGATCAGTCACCTGTGATCGGACCTGCGCCCTTCTCATGTGAAGACGTGGCGATACGACCCCGCCCGGTGACCCGATCTAGCGATTGATTGAAATGACAGTCCCATTCGAGGGGGCGCATGCCCCCGGACATGAGCGCACAGATGCCACGCCCATGGTCACGTTCGAGCGCGTGACCAAGCGTTTCGGCGCGGGCGAGCAGGTCTTTGCCGCACTCGACGGCGTCGACATGACCGTCGGCCGAGGTGAGATCACCGGCATCATCGGGCGCTCGGGTGCCGGCAAGTCGACGCTCATCCGGCTCGTCAACGGGCTGGAGAAGGCGAGCTCGGGGCGGGTCGTCGTGGACGGCGTCGAGGTGGGCGGCCTGAACGAGGCCGGCATGCGCGGCCTGCGGCGCGAAGTCGGGATGATCTTCCAGCACTTCAACCTCTTGTCCTCGCGCACCGCCTTCGACAATGTCGGGCTGCCGCTGGAGATCGCCGGACTGGACCGCGCCGCGATCAGGGCGAAAGTGGAACCGCTGCTCGATCTCGTCGGTCTCGCTGACAAGGCGGGGCGCTATCCGTCCGAACTCTCGGGCGGGCAGAAGCAGCGCGTCGGCATCGCGCGGGCGCTCGCGACATCGCCGAAGCTGCTGCTTTCCGACGAGGCGACGTCCGCACTCGACCCGGAAACTACGCAGTCGATCCTGGCGCTGCTGAAGCGGATCAACGCCGAGCTTGGCCTGACGGTGCTGCTGATCACCCACGAGATGGAGGTGGTCAAGACGATCGCCACCCGCGTTGCCGTCATCGACAGGGGGCGCATCGTCGAGCAGGGACGCACCTTCGACATCTTCACGGCGCCGCAGCACGAGACGACGCGGAGCCTTCTCTCCGCCACGGTCGGGACCGGCCTGCCGGAGTGGCTGCGTACGGGGCTGAAGGTGGAACGTTCGGCCGGCGACCGTGTCCTCGTGCGGCTCATCTTCTTCGGCGCGACGGCCTTCCAGCCCCTGACGGCGCGGCTGGTCGCCGAGATCGGCGGCGACGTCAACATCCTCGCCGGCGCGATCGAGGAGATCGCTGGCGAGCCCTTCGGCACGCTGGTGGTCGCCTATCCGGCGACGCCCGAGATCCTTGCACGCGCCGACCGCTTCTACGCCGCCACTGGCCTGTCCACGGAGGTGCTCGGCTATGTCGCCTGAGATGCTCTTCGCCCTCTTATGGAAGTCGCTGCTGCAGACCCTGCAGATGGTGGCCGTTTCCGGCCTCGTGGGGGCGCTTGTCGGCCTGCCAATCGGTGTCTTCCTGGCTACCAGCGGCAAGGGCGAGCTGTTCCCTGCGCCGAAGCTCAACTACGTGATCGGGCTGATCGTGAACGCAGCGCGCTCGACCCCGTTCATCATCCTGGTGGTGGCGATCATTCCCTTCACGCGTCTTCTAACCGGAACGTCGATCGGCACCACCGCTGCCATCGTGCCGCTCACCATCGCCACCATTCCCTTCTTCGCCCGCCTCGTCGAGGCGGCGATCCGGGAGATCGACAAGGGGCTGATCGAGGCTGCGCGCGCCATGGGCGCGACACCCATGCAGATCGTGTTCAAGGTGCTTCTGGCCGAGGCACGGCCGTCCATCATGCTTGCGTTCACCATGACCATCGTCAGCCTGATCGGCTACTCGGCCATGGTCGGCGCGGTAGGCGGTGGCGGCCTGGGCGACCTCGGCATCCGCTACGGCTACCAGCGCTTCATGCCCGAGGTGATGCTCGCCGTCGTGGTGGTCCTGATCGTCCTCGTACAGGCGGTGCAGAGTGCCGGCGATGCGCTGGCGCGGCGCTTCGACAAGCGCAACCGCAAGAGCTGATTTCCTCCCCCCGTCCCATCCCTCAAGGAGACAGAGCATGTTGAAGTTCCTCGCCTCGGCGGCACTCGCCGCCCTCATCAGTTTCCCGGCCTTTGCCGACGACATCAAGGTCGGCGTCACCCCCGGCGAGCACGCGCAGATCATGGAGAAGGTCAAGGAGATCGCCGCGGCCAAGGGCCTCAACATCGAGATCCTGGAGTTCTCCGACTACGTGGTGCCGAACCAGGCGCTCGCCGACGGCGATCTCAACGCCAATTCCTTCCAGCACCAGCCCTATCTCGACAACCAGATCGCCGATCGCGGCTTCGACCTGGTCGCCGTCGGCAAGACCATCACCACGCCGATGGGCGTCTATTCGAAGAAGGTGAAGAGCCTCGGGGAACTCGCCGACGGCGCCACCGTCGCCATCCCGAACGATCCGACCAATGGCGGCCGGGCACTGCTGATCCTCGCCAAGGAGGGCCTCATCAAGGTCAACCCGGAAGCCGGACTGAAGGCAGGCCCCGCCGACGTCACCGAGAATCCGAAGAACATCCAGTTCTCCGAGCTCGACGCCGCCCAGCTTCCGCGCTCGCTCGACGATGTCGATGCCGCGGTGATCAACACCAACTACGCGCTGGAGGCCGGCCTGCATCCGCGGAAAGACTCGATCGCCATCGAGGGCAACGAGTCGCCTTACGCTAACCTGATCGTGGTGCGCAGCGCCGACAAGGACGCGCCGTGGGTCAAGACCCTGGTCGAGTCCTACCACGACGACAGCATCAGGAAGTTCATCGACGAGAAGTTCCAGGGCGCGCTGATCGCGTCCTGGTAATCGCGCGGGGGCGCGCACCCGCCACAGTCTTCCGCGACCCCGACGCCCGCTTCACGGCGGGCGTCGCTGCTTCCGGACGTGCTCGCCCTCCGGCCCTTCGAGAAACCCTATTCCTCGCCCTCGCGCTGGCGGTCGGCTTCGCGCTGATGCCACTCGCGGTCGATGGAGCCTTCCTCGGCCTTGTGGAAGTACTGCGAGCAAACCAGCCAGCCCTTCAGCGGCCTCAGAAGGACAACGCAGGCGCCGACCGTCAGGGGCAGCGTGGTGACGAGATGCACCCAGATGGGCGGCTCGTAGGTGAGTTGCAGCCAAAGGGCGAAGGCCAGGGCCGGGAACGCCACGATCGACATCGAGAAGAAGGCAGGGCCGTCGGCGGGATCGGCGAACGAATAGTCGAGGCCGCAGACCTCGCAGCGCGGCGCCAGCTTGAGGAAGCCCCGGAACAGCGAACCCTGCTGGCAGCGCGGGCAGCGGCCCAGGATGCCGGTCATGGCGGGATTGGTCGTCTCGTTGTAGGTGGTCATGAAACGCCCCTTGTCCGCTTGCACGCCGCACTATCGCGCAATGCCGGGGTGCTTGTCCCGGTCAATTCTCCTTCCGCACCTGGGCTGCGTCATCTTGCTGCTCCGCTCGCGGGCGGAGAGCGGCTTGCGCGCCGTCATCGCTGCCTGGCACAGGGGCCGGGCCCGAATGATCCGCCGCCTCGGCGTGCGAGGGTTGAACCCCATCGTAGTGCCGCGTTGCCGAGCCTCGGTCCGAAAGGGGCTCCGTCAATCCGTAGGGCTCCTTGGGTTCGTCGGCAGGGTCTCCGGTGTGGACCGGGTTCTCCTGGTGGAATTCGGGCACGGCGAGAGGCTTGCGGGCTCCCGATTCATAGCTGGTTTCGTCGTCCGACCTGGATTCGTCGCTCATTTCGCAATCTCCTGCTGGAGCAAGATCAACCAGCCGGGGCGCCCGCCGTTCCATCGGGTTTCAAATATCCGCCTGGTGCGTAAGCGGAGGTGGGGGTGCCGGTTTCACGCTCTTGTGCGTTCCGGCCGGCGCGGTAAATGACGGCCATGTCGAAGACCACGCCCGCCACGCTCGCGCTCACCAAGGCCGGAATACCGTTCGAACTGGTCACCTATGACTACGATCCCGACGCCGACCGGATCGGTCTGCAGGCGGCGGAGGCGATCGGGGTGTCGCCTTCCATCGTGCTGAAGACCTTGATGGTCGAGGTCGACGGCAACCCGGCTTGCGCGGTGATCCCCTCGGACTGCGAGCTCAACATGAAGAAGGTCGCGGCCGCGTTCGGGGGCAAGTCGGCGCAGATGATGAAGCCGGCGGAGGCGGAGCGCCTGACGGGGTACCGCGTCGGCGGCATCAGCCCGCTCGGCCAGAGGCGGCGGGTGCCGACGGCGGTGGAGGAGATGGCGACGCTCGAGGATATCGTCTTCCTCAATGGCGGCCAGCGCGGACTGCAGATCCGCATCCGGCCGGACGATCTTCTGCACGCGATGGAAGCCAAGGCGGCTGACCTGGTGCGGTGAGGGCAGGGCCTTCCGGGATGCGTTGGGGCGCAAGCACCCGCACGTCGCGACGTTGTGCCAAGTCGGCGCTTCTCGGCGGCATGGCTCTCGAACGGCCACGCCATGGGCCGGCGAGACCGAACACGGCCTTCACACCACAAGAATGCCACAGGCTGTTCTCATGATGCGGCGCAAGCGGGGAACACCCCAAAGGGGAGATTGCAGCGGTCCGCCAACAGGCGCACTGTCGCAGCGGGGGCGGCGGCCGGACGAGCAATGTTCCGGCCGGATCCAACGGATCCAGAACGGCCTGCTGCGAGCCTGATCCAGCCGCCCGCCTGGGTCCCCAACACAGGGAGACCAGTCATGGCTCGCAGAAATGGCACACCGGGTCCAGACACGCTCGAAGGCACATCGACGTCCGACCAGTTGTTTGGCCTGGGCGGCGACGATCGTCTGTTTGGCTTCGCCGGAAATGATCTGCTTTCCGGGGGAGCAGGGAATGACGAGCTGACCGGAGGGCGTGGACAGGATGATCTTCGCGGCGGCGACGGCAGGGACATCCTCCACGGTGGCGACGATCGCGACGAGCTAGAGGGCGGAGCAGGAAACGATCGGCTGTACGGTGGCGAAGGGCGTGACGAACTTGAAGGCGGGGCCGGAGCAGACAGACTCAAAGGTGGTGGAGGCGACGACGACCTGGAGGGCGGACGCGGCGCAGACAGGCTGAAGGGTGGTTCAGGTCGCGACACTCTGGACGGCGGGGAGGGTGATGATGTCCTCACCGGCGGCGACGGAAACGATGTGTTCGAGTTCGAGCGTGGCCAGGGCAATGACATCGTCACCGATTTCACCAACGGGCGCGATCGCCTCGATCTGGACGACTTCACAACCGCGCAAATCCAATCCGTCATCGCCAATGCCACACAGTCCGGCAACGACGTGGTGCTGACCCTCTCCCCAAACACGACGGTGACGCTCAGGAACTTCGATCTCGCAGACCTGGGGCTCTCCGACTTCGTCAACTAGGCGAGCGCCTTCGATAATACCTTCCGTGCTCAACACGGCGATGCACCCCTGACGGCACTCGGCGATCGAGGAAACGATACCGAGTGACCGCCAGGGGCTGTCGCTTCCAGTTTGCAGTAAGCCGCGGCTTGCAGCGATCACGAACGGGTTTGGTGACGACAACCCTTGCGCTGGTCGTGATCTTTTGCTCTGCCTTCGACAAACGATCGCCGTGGGGGAGCGGCGTTGCGGGCACGCCGGGGAGGGGCAATGCTGCTTCAGATCGCATTCGACAAGCCGGAACACCTTGCCCTGCTGCCGCAGGTCAAGCCCTACGCCGACATCATCGAGATCGGAACGCCGGTGCTCAAGCGCTTCGGCCTGTCTGCCATCACCACGGCGCGCGAACTCTGCCCCGACGTGGTGGTTCTTGCTGACACCAAGACGGTGGATGCCGGCCAGCTCGAGGCCGACATGGTGTTCGGGGCGGGCGCGTCTTTCATGACGGTGCTGTCCTGCGCTTCGCCGGCAACTCACAAGGCGGTCGGGGAGCGGGCGGCGGCGTTCGGCGCAACGGTCATCGTCGACACGATTACCGAATCTGGCAAGCCGCAGCTGCTGCCCCCGGACATCAGCTTCCCGGAAAGCTTCGGCTACGTGGCCGTGCACTCGCCGACGGACGCGCGGCTGGCCGGAAACACATCCACGGCGCACATCGACGCGGTCCGGCAGATGCACGAGCGCGGGTTCCGGGTCTCGCTCGCCGGCGGCATAGGTCCGGCGACCCTTGATGCGGTGATCGCCGTCGCTCCGGAGATCGTAGTCGTCGGCGGCGCCATCACCGAAGCCGCAAATCCGAAAGAGGTCGCAGAATGGATCCGCGGGAAATTGCCAGATTCCGGCCGTGGCTGGCCGTGGGACAGGAAATAAGCGACCTTCTCGCGAGAATTGACGCGGACGCCTTCGCAAGGCTCGTGCAGACCTTCGACGATCCGGGCCGGCGCTGGTTCTTCTCGGGGCAGGGGCGTTCGGGCCTGGCGGCGCAGATGGCGGCGATGCGTTTCATGCACATCGGCCGCACCGTGCACTTCGTTGGCGAGGTCTCGGCGCCGTCTATCCGCGCCGGCGACGGCCTGCTGGTGATTTCGGGGTCGGGGGCGACGCCGGTGAGCGTCGGCTTCGCGCGCATAGCCAAGGCCGAGGGGGCGACGGTGGCGACCCTGACGCACAAGCCGGCCGGGCCGTTGGCTGGCATTGCAGACACGGTGCTCCATGTGCCGGTGGAGGAAACCGAGCAGTTTGGCGGCAGCCTGTTCGAGCAGGCGTGTCTGATCCTGCTCGACTCCGTGATCCTGGACATGGCGCGGCGCCTGCCCAACGCGCACGAGATCATGCAGCACCGGCACACCAACCTGCAGTAGCCCATGCCCACGCTGGTCAGCATCGGTGACGGCATCATCGATGCCGTGGAGTTCGGGCCCGGAGATGTGCGCCGCTTTCCGGGCGGTGCCGCCCTCAATCTCGCGGTCGGCGCGGCGCGGCTCGGTTTGCGCTCGCGCCTCGTGACGCGCTACGGGGTCGACCGTGACGGCTCCCTGCTCGACAGACACCTGCGCGAGGAGGGCGTCGAGGTCCTCAATCCGCGCAATGTCGATTTCACCGGCGTCGTGCGCTCGACCCGGACCAACGGCGAGCCGACCTATCACTTCAACGAGGTGATGTTCCGCCGCCGCATCCTGTTCAGCGACGCGGTGGTCGAGGCTATCCGCGAGGCGGATGCGGTCGCGGTCAACTCCTTTCCCTTCGACAATCCGAAGCAGGTGGACGCGCTCGTGTCGGCGCTCGGCCAGGCGAATGGCCTCGTCGTCGTCGATCCGAACCCGCGCCCGAACCTGATCGCCGACATTGCGGCCTATCGTGCCGGGGCCGAGCGCGCGATGCAGGTCGCGTCAATGGCCAAGTTCAGCGACGAGGATATCGCGCTGCTTTACGGGAAGGTATCTGCGGCGGAGGTCGCGGCGCGCATAGCTGAGCTCGGTGTGGCGACGATCCTGTTCACGCATGGCGCCGCGGGAGCCAGGGTGACCACGCGGGAAGGCGTCAGCGTATCGGTGCCGATCGCCGGCGGCGAGGGGGCGGTGGTCGACACGATGGGCGCAGGGGATGCGACGCTGGCGACGACGATTGCCCACATCCTCGACCGGGGCAGGCCTTCCGATGAGGAGGGCTGGCGTGTCTGCCTCAACGCCGCGATGCAGGTAGCTGCGGCCACCTGCGCGGGTGCGGGTGGCGGACTCAGGCTGCCTTCGCGAGGCTTTTCGTCTTAGGGGCTACCGGCGGATCGTGCTCCGCCGGCGGTCCCGGCTTCACAGTGCTCAGGCGCGGATGCGCTCTCCGGTCTCGGTGTCGAACAGGAAGACGGCGCTGTCCTTGAAGTCGATGCCGATCGGCTCGTCCATGTCGTGGTGGGCGGACTTGTCGGCCTTCACCGTGAGCATGTTGTCGCCGAGCTTGCAGGTGATCAGCGAGTGGTCTCCGATCAGTTCCAGCGCGTAGACGCGGGCGTTGATGCGGCCGCTGCCGGGGGCGGTGACGCGGCAATCTTCCGGCCGCAGCCCCGCCGTCACCTTGGGACGGGTGGCGATGAACGGAATGGCAAACGAGCCCTCGGCGTGACTGAAACGGCCACCGCTCAGCTCTCCCTCCAGGAAGTTCATCGGCGGTGACCCGATGAAGCCGGCGACGAAGAGGTTAGCCGGATCGTCGTAGATCTCGCGCGGCGTGGCGATCTGCTGCACGACGCCGCGATTCATGACCGCGACGCGGTGCGCAAGCGTCATCGCCTCGATCTGGTCGTGGGTGACGTAGATGGTGGTGATGCCGACTTCCGCCTGCAGGCGCTTCAGCTCCGAGCGCATGTAGCCGCGGAGCTTCGCGTCCAGGTTCGACAATGGCTCGTCCATCAGGAACACGCTCGGACGACGGACCATGGCGCGGGCCAGCGCCACGCGCTGCCGCTGGCCGCCGGAGAGCTGGCGCGGATATTTCTCGAGCTGTTCGTCAAGATGCACCTTGGCGGCGGCGTCGCGCACCGCCTTCGCCCGCTCGCCAACAGGGACGCCGCGCAGCTTCAGCGGGTAGCCGATGTTCTCTGCCACCGTCATGTGCGGGTAGAGCGCGTAGGACTGGAACACCATCGCGACGTCGCGATACTTCGGCAATATGTGGGTAACGTCGGTTTCGCCGATGCGGATCGTTCCCGAAGTGACCGATTCCAGGCCGGCAATCATGCGCAGCGCCGTCGTCTTGCCGCAGCCGGAGGGACCCAGCAGCACCAGAAACTCGCCGTCCTGGACGTCGAGATCTATCCCCTTCACGACCTGAAGCGCGCCGAACGACTTGTAGACGGACGAAAGTGTAACGCGCATCGACTATCCCTTCACCGCGCCGACGAGCAGGCCGCGCGCGATGTGCTTCTGCAGCACCGTTGAAATGACGACGACCGGCGCGATCATCACGACGATGAGCACCGACATGTTCCACCACTGCGGGCCCCGCGTGGTGTTCTGCGCCGAGACCAGCACGGGCATGGTCTGCGCCTTCGCATTGGAGAGGAAGAGGGCCAGCAGGTACTCGTTCCAGGCGAGGATCAGCACCAGCAGGAAGGTCGCGACGAGGCCGGAGCGCACCAGCGGCAGTGCGATGGTGAAGAACACGCGGAACTTCGACGCGCCGTCGAGCTGCGCGCTCTCCTCAAGGTCGATGGGGATGGCGGCGAAGAAGTCGCGCGTCAGCCACACCACGATCGGCAGGTTGACCGCGGCATAGGTCGAGATCAGCGCCACCTGGGTGTCGAGCAGCTTCAACTGCTGGAACATCACGTAGATCGGCAGCACCGCCACGATCGGCGGCATGATGCGGTTCGAGATGATCCAGAACTCGATGTCGTTGTTGCCGGCGGCGAGCCGCGTGCGCCGCACGAAGGTCATGATGCCGATCAGGAACAGCGCGAGGGCCACCGCTAGCGCGACTGGCCAGGCGATGCCGAGCGTGACGACCGCGACGATCACGCAGAACAGAAGCAGGATGAACAGGCCGACCGCGGCGAGCTTCACGCGGAAATGGATGCGCACCAGCGCGTAGGCGGCGAGCGAGCCGATCAGCAGCGCCAGAATCGTGCTCACCAGCGCCACCACCACGGAGTTGAGGTAGGGGCCGAGCGTGTTGTTCTGGAGGAGCATGAAATCCCAGGCGTCGAGATTGGGCTTGAAGTCGACGAACGGGATGTAGAAGGGGCCGTTATCGACGTCCCCCGCGCCCTTGAACGAGGTGATGAGCACCCAATAGAGCGGCACCAGGACCACCAGCGTCCATAGCAGCAGCAGCGCGTAGGTGAGCCCCTTGCCGGCGGGAGACTGTTCCTCGATCGAGCGCGGCTCGAACAGGCGTCGGAAAAAGGATCGCTCGTTCATGCCTCGAACCGCCTCGCCGGTCGCACCACGAAGTTGAAGAAGGACACGCAGACCACCGTCGAGATGAAGAGCAGCGTGTAGCCGACCGCCGCCGAGCCGCCGAGGTCCTGCGTCCGCCAGGCGATGAAGGAGTGCAGGGTCAGCGACTCCGTGGCGAGCCCCGGGCCGCCGCCGGTCAGCACGTTCGGCAGGTCGATGATCTTGAACGCCTCGATGAGCCGGATCAGCACGATGGTCGCGGCCACGGGCGCGATTGCCGGCCAGGTGATGTCGCGGAAGATCTGGAAGCCGTTGGCGCCGTCGAGGCGCGCAGCCTCGACCTGGTCGCGTGGCTGGTTCTCTATTGCCGCAAGCAGCACGATGAACATGAAGGGCGTCCATTGCCAGGTATCGCCGACCAGCACCATCAGGCGCGCCGACCAGGCCTCCGTCGCCCAGGACCATTCGCTGACGCCGAAGGTGCGCAGCAGCGGGGCGAATGGCCCCTTCTGCATGTCGGCGAGCATGCGGAACGTGTAGGCGATGCCGACCGGCGTCACCATCAGCGGAACGAAGAACAGGACGCGGAAGAAATTGCGTGCCCGGATCGGCTGGGCGCAGAGAATCGCCAGTCCGAGGCCGAGGGAGAACTGCACCGTGACCCCGACGATCACGTAGAGCAGCGTGTTGATGATCGTTCCGGGCACACCGCCGGTGCCGACCGTCATCACCACGATCGAGGCCAGGAACCAGACCGTCGACGCCGCGATGAGCCGGCCGAGGAGACCTACCACCGTCCAGCGCCCCTTGACGATGTAGCGGACGATCAGCGCCAGCAGAGCCACGGCGATCGCCGCGACCAGCAGGTACTGGGCCGGCCCGGCCTCGGCCACCGTGCCGATCAGGTGATACTGCTGGGAGCCCGTGAAGAGCTTCCGGAAATTCGCCAGCCCGATGAACTTGAGCGTGAAGCCGCCCGGCGCAAGCGCAAAGCGGGAAAGCGCAAGGTAGGCCGAGATGATCAGCGGGAAGATCGCGAAACACAGGAGGACGATCACGGCCGGCAGGACCATGATGCGACCGGAGTGAAGGTCAAACCATTCTGACCAGCTTCGGTGACCGACTGAAGCGGGCGGGGTATCGGCGGGTGCAGCCATCTTGTGCGGGAGGGAGTGGCCCGGCGCCAGGTGAGCGCCGGGCGGTCCTCATGATGTCAGTTGGCGCCGATCGTTGCCTTGTAGAACTCGAGTTGCTGGTCCTTGCCGATCTCGTCGTTCAGCTCGTTCCAGCCGTCCTCCACGGCCTTCACCGTGGCTTCCTTGTCGATCTCGCCGGCAAGGAAGCGCGATACCGCCTCGTCGAGCACCACCTGCTGGTACTTCTGGTTCTGCGGAATGCGCAGGTCGAGGATCATGTTCGGGCTCGACATGCTGGCGTTGATCGCCCCCAGGTAGACCTTGGCCTCGTCCTCGCTCATGCCCGCGGCCTTCCAGAGGTCGCTGTAGGAGAGCTGCGAGGTGCGGTAGGGGTTGAAGCCCGTGCCGCCGATGGTCACGTCGGAGTTCGACTGCGCGGGCTGGGTGACGTAGGAGAAGAAGGCGTAGGCCGCATCCTTCACCTTGGGGTCCGCCGCGGCGTTGATGCCGCCGCCCCAGCCACCGAAGGCCGCGAAGGGCGCGTGGTTCACGCCATCGATCGCGTTCGGGCAGTTGTCGGCGGTGCAGGCCTCGAGCTTGCCGGTCTCCCAGTTCAGCACTTCCTTCGAGCCCGGCGTGATCGCCGCGCCCCACTTGCCCATCACCTTGGACTGCTTGGGATCGATGGAGATGGTGCCGACGTCGCCCCAGTCGAGGTTGAGCGCGCAACGGCCGGAAGCGAAGAGCGGACGGGTATCCGAAACGTCGAGGTTGAGCTCGTCCGGCGGGCCGTATTTGGTCGACTCGGACAGGAAGTCGAGCGCCTTGCGGAAGGCCTCGTTGTTGACCAGCGGTGTCATGTCGGCGGTGTTGAAGAACGTACCCTGGCTGGTGCCCTTGGACTGGGTCATGGAACCGACGACATCGGTCACGAACCAGTAGCTCTGGGCATTGCGCTTCTTGGCGATGCAGGAGCCGAAGTCGGGCGTGCCGTCGCCGTTCATGTCCTGGCCGTGCACGGCCTTGGCGACCTCGAGATACTCGTCCCAGGTGGTGGGCACCTTCAGGCCGGCCGCATCAAGGACGTCCTTGCGGTAGTACATCATGTGGAAATCACCGTCGAAGGTGATCATGTAGTCCTTGCCGTTGTACTTCTGCGAGAAGTCGCGGAAGAAGGCACCGACATCGTCCTCCTGGATGTCCTTGTCGGCGGCGATGCGCGGGCTGAGGTCCTCCAGGTAGCCGCCGGCGATGTAGTCGACCATCCACTGCGGCGCGAAGACGGCCGCATCGACGGAATTGGTGCCGCTCGCCCAGTCGGTCAGGACCTTCTGGTAGAGGTCCGAGAAGGGCACTGCGATCACGTTGATCTTGGCCCCGGTCTTGGCCTCGAACTCAGGGGCGCGCCGCTGCAGCGGTTCCTGGATGGCGCCCGTCTGGGTGATCACGTTGACCGTCACGCCCTCGAACGGCTTGTCCTGCGCCAATGCCGGAATAGCAGGCAGCGCGAGCGCGGCACAAACGCCGGCTCGAAGAACTCCAATTTTCATAAGACTTTCCTCCCGTTTTCTTCCCTGGTCGCTTAATGCGGCCACTTCCTTTTCCAGATCACCTTCGGGAGATCCGGAAGTTCCTCCGAGGCGTACAATATCGGTGGTGCGAAGTGTGTCCAGTGGGTTTTGCGAGAGGGCCAAAACCCGACGGTGGGGGCAGGCCCGGCTGTGGGGCAGATGTGCGATGGCCACTCACCGACTGCAGCATTCGGCGCCGCCGTCGTCGGCGCGCTGATTTCTGAATTCCGTTTGACTAAATTCTTCTCCGGTGCAACCTTCCCCTGCGGGAGGCATGCGATGGCGTTGAGGGGGACAAACCAGGAGCTTGGCCGGCCGTACAACCGGCGGATCGTGCTGGAGTCGGTGCGGCTCAATGGACCTACAACCCGCAGCGAGATCGCCTCGCGGGTCGGCCTCACCGTCCAGACCGTATCGACCATCGTGAGGGAGCTCGAAGAGCAGAACTTTCTCGTTTCCTCCCGCGAGAACCCGAAGGGACGCGGCCTGCCACCGTCCCTCCTGCGGGTGAACCCGGAAGGCGGGTTCGCGATCGGCGTGCATCTGACGCCGATGGGCATTGCCGCGGCACTGGTGGATCTCAGCGGCGACATGATCGCCCACGCGCGGCAGGAAATCCTGAACGCTTCCCCCGATGCCGCCTTCAGGATCGTCGAGGAGATGCTCCCGGGGCTGCTGGAGGCGAGGCCGACCGGCCGGATGCTCGGCATCGGCATGGCGCTGCCCGGCCCATTCGGCGTCGAGTCCATGAGCTTCGTCGGCCCGACGACCATGGCCGGGTGGGAAAACGTCACGATCCGCGAGCGATTGACCGAACTGACGGGGCTGCCGGCGTTCCTGGAGACCGACATGGCGGCGGCGGCCCTCGGAGAGCACCTCTACGGGTTGGGCAAGAACTATTCCGAGTACTACTACCTCTATTTCGGCGTCGGCCTGGGGGGTGCGCTGGTCCACGACGGCCACGTCATGCGCGGGGCGGGCGGCAATGCGGGCGAGATCGGCCACATGCCCGTGATACCCGACGGAGAGCCGTGTCCGTGCGGCAATCGGGGCTGTCTCGAACGGTATGTCTCTCTCGATGCCTATCGGCGATCGGGAAAAAGCGAGGCCGACTGGCTGCAGTCGATCGCCCCGACCTTCCGGAACGCCGTCGCCGCGATCGAGAACCTGTTCGATCCGCAGACCGTGGTGCTCGGGGGCCTCGCGTCGGAGAGCCTTCTCGACGGGTTGGGCGCCTTCACGACGGACCTGCCGAACACGATCGCCGCGCGGCGCGATCGCAAGGCGCCGCGCATCGTCGTGGCCCGCAGCGGCGAACATGCCGTCCTGCGCGGGGCGGCGGCGCTCGCTGTTTCGGGCGCCCTTTCTCCCCGTTTCGGCCTGATGTTCGGGGACGACCATGAACGTGGTCATCTCGATGGAGGTTTGGCTGCATGACCACGCCACTGCTGGTCCTTGAAGACATCCGCAAGAATTACGGCGCGATCGAAGCGCTGAAGGGCGTGACCTTCTCAATCGACAGGGGAGAGGTGGTGGCGCTCCTGGGCGACAACGGCGCCGGCAAGTCCACCCTGGTCAAGATCATATCCGGCGGCCTCGAGCCGACATCGGGGCGCATGCTCTTCGAAGGCAAGGAGTTCCTTGCCAAGTCTCCGGCGGAGGCGAAGGCAGCCGGCATAGAGACCGTCTACCAGGACCTGTCGCTGTGCACGAACGTCGACGTGGTCGCCAATTTCTTCATGGGACGCGAGATCACGCGGAAGTTCCTCGGCATTCCCGTTCTCGACGAGGGAGCGATGGAGCGCGAGGTGGCCAAGGCTCTCGCCAATGCCGGCACGCGCATCCCATCGCTGCGTACCAAGGTGGAGCACCTCTCCGGCGGCCAGCGCCAGGCGATCGAGCTCAACCGGTTCGTGCATTGGGGCGGCAAGCTCGTGCTGCTCGACGAACCCTTCGCGGCGCTCGGCGTGGAACAGACGCGACGCGGCCTGGACATGATCCGGCAGGTCGCAGCGCAGGGCATCGGCGTCGTCATCATCACGCACATCATGCAGCAGGCCTTCCAGGTCGCCGACCGGATCGTCGTGATCCGGCAGGGCGTCGTTGCCGGCGATGTGCCGCGCGCAAGAACAAGTCCCGATGCGGTGATCGCGATGATCACCGGGGAAACCCTTGCCGACACCGGATCGGCAAGCTGATGGGCACAACAAGGGGGTCCGGGAGAACAGGAGAAAGAGGATGAAGCGAATACTTATGTCCGCCTTCGCCGTACTGGCGTTGGCCATGGCGATGGTGGCGCCCGCCTTCGCCCAGAGCAAGGGCACGGTCTACTACCTCGTCCCGACGCTGCTGGACGAGTTCCAGACCGGCTCGGTCAGCGCGCTGGAGATGTTCCTCAAGCAGGTCGGCTACGAGATGAAGACGCTCAACGCCGACAACAAGACGGACACGCAGCAGTCGCAGATGAATGACGTGATCGCGCTGAAGCCGGCCGCGATCATCCTCGCCGCCGTCGACTTCAACGCGTTGCAGCCGTCGATCGAGGCGGCGCGTGCGGCCGGCATCCCGGTCGTCGAGTTCGACCGCCAGATCACGTCCACTCCGTCGGACTTCACCTCGGTGGCGGGAACGATCGAGATCGGACATGTCGCGGCCGAGCAGGCGCAGAAACTGCTCACCGAGAAGAACGGCTCGGTCAAGGGCAAGATCCTGCAGGTGCTCGGTGACCCCGGAGATCCCTACACCCTCGACATCCAGAAGGGCTTCGAGGAGAAGATGAAGGAGTTCCCCGAGGTCACCATCATCTCGCACCCCGCCATGATGTGGGAAGCCAGCAATGCCGGCACGATCGTCGCCGACAACATCGTCTCAAATCCCGACATCGATCTCATCTTCAGCCACGCCGCGCACCTTTCGGTCGCGGCCGTGGCCGCGCTCGAAGCCGCCGGCAAGAAGCCTGGCGACGTGCTGATGATGAGCTCGAACGGGGCGCCGGTCGGCCTGGACCTGATCCGGAAGGGCTGGCTGAACGTCGAAGTCGAGCAGCCGCTCTACGCTCAGGCCGCCGCGGTCGCCATGTTCATGGACAAGATCGTGAACAAGCAGGAGATCAAGCCCGGCAACTACGACGTGCTCGGCCTGCCTTCAGTCGTCACCATCGAGACCTGGGGCCCCAACATCAAGATCCCGGGCGCTGCGATCGACAAGACCAATGTCGACAACCCGGCCTTCTGGGGCAACCTGAAGCCTCCGGCGGAGACGGTGACGTCCGTCGAATGATGCTCCCGCCCCGGGCGGTTCCCGTCCGGGGCGGCCTCGTCCCGAAGCGATCCGGCGCCGTTGATGCGCCGGGATGCTCCGGGGTCGCGGGTGCATGCCGCCCGGCAACGGCGCCCTCGTTTCGAATCCCTCGCCGCGGATAGACAATGAATCCTCGCACGCGTCGCTTCCTAGAGCTGATCCTCGACAATCTCGTCTGGTTCATGCTGCTGTTCGTGCTGGCGATCTTTTCGCTCGTGGTGCCGAACTATTTCCAGCTTGGCATCTTCGCCAACATCATCGAGGCCTCGAGCGTCCTGGGCGTCATGTCCATCGGCCTGGCGCTCGTCATCATCACCGGCCACATGGACCTGTCGGTCGAATCCGTGGCCGCCCTGTCGGCCATGATGGTCGGCATCCTGTTCTGCTCGGCTGGCATCGGCTTCGGACTGACGCTGAGCCCCGAATGGCTGATGGTGCCCGTATCGCTGCTCGTCGCGATCGTCGTCGGCGGACTGATCGGCACGCTGAACGGCGTGCTGGTCGTCAAGCTCAACATGAGCGCCTTCATCATCACGCTCGCGTCCTACATCTGGGTCCGCGGCCTCGTTCTCGCAATTTCAGGCGGACGTTCCGCGCAGGACCTGGCGCCGGCCATCCGCTGGTTCGGCATCCAGCGTGTGCTCGGCCTGCCGCTGACGGCCTGGATCGCGATCAGCTGCTTCGTCGTCTTCTCGTTCATTCTCGCCAAGACGCCTTTCGGCCGGCACCTCGTGATGATCGGTGGCAACCAGACCGCGACGTTCCGGGCAGGCATCCGCGTCAATCGCAACCTGATCATCGCCTTTGTCCTGGCCGGCGCTATCGCGGGCCTTGCCGGGTGGCTGCTTGCCATCCGCACTTCGGGTGCGACCGCCAACCTGGGCGTGGGGCTGCTGTTCAACGCCTTCGCGGCGGTGGTGATCGGCGGCGTCAGCCTGAAGGGCGGCGTCGGGTCGCTGCCGGGCGTTTATGCGGGCGTGCTGCTGCTTTCGTCGATCAACACCGCCATCAACCTGATGGGACTGCCGCCGACCTCGACGCAGGTGATCCACGGCCTTCTCGTGCTGGCCGCGGTGCTGCTCGATACGCTGAAACAGGCCATTCGCCAGAAACTTGCATGAGGGGAAGCCGTGAGCGGACGCATTGAAGGCAAGGTGGCGCTGATCGTCGGAGCGGCGCGCGGCATCGGCAAGGGAATCGCCCAACGCTTCGCCGAGGAGGGGGCGCGGCTCGTGCTGGCCGACAGCGAGGGCGACGCGGGGCAGGCGAGCGCCAATGAACTCGGCGCGGCGTTCATCCGCGTCGACATCTCGAAGATGGACGACGCCGAGGCCGCGGTCCGGCTCGCAACCGAGCGTCACGGCCGGCTGGACATCATCGTTCAGAACGCCGGCATCTATCCCTGGCAGCTTATCGAGAACACCAGTCCGGACGACTGGGACCGGGTCATGGCCGTCAACCTGAAGGGCTGCTTCAACGCGGCACGGGCGGCGCTGGTGCCGATGAAGGCGCAGCGCTACGGCCGGATCCTCTTCACCTCGTCCATCACCGGGCCCCACGTGACCAGCCCGGGACATGGCCACTATTCCGCGACAAAGGCGGGCATCAACGGCTTCATCCGTTCCGCCGCGCTGGAGTTTGCGGGATACGGCGTGACGGTGAACGGCGTGGAGCCGGGCAACATCATGACGGAGGCCATCCAGGAGCAGCGGGGCCCGGCCTTCATCAAGGGCATGCAGGATGCGATCCCGCTTGGGCGGCTCGGGACGCCTCGGGACGTCGCAAACGCGTTCCTGTTCCTGGCCTCGGACGAGGCGAGCTACATTACCGGCACGACGATCGTGGTGGACGGCGGGCAGCTCCTGCCGGAGGGGGCGGACTTCCGTATCCTGCCGCCATGATCCTCGACTTCGGCGACGGTCTTTTCCTGCGCCAGGCGACCGCGGAGGACCACCCTGCGTTGTGCATGGTCTGCCTTCGGACGGGCGACGCCGGCGAGGACGCCTCCTGGCGGGAGGACGATCCCGCGCTGATGGGGCAGATCTATGCGGTGCCCTACCAGGTGCTGGAGCCGGAACTGGCATATGTCGTCGACGGTCCGGACGGCGTGGTCGGCACCCTGTTCGGCGTGGTCGACACCGCCGACTTCAACGGGCGGCTTGCAGCGCGCTGGTATCCCGCCTTGCAGCAGCGGATCGCCGATCCCGGACCGGATCGTGAGGCGTGGCGGGGCAGCGACTGGGCACGCTACGCCATCCATCATCCGGATCTCGCGGTTCCCGGTCCGCTCGCCGCCTATCCCTCGCATGGCCACATCGATCTGCTGCCGAGTGCCCGAGGGCGCGGCATCGGGCGGCGCTGCATGGGCTTCCTGGAACGCAGGCTGGCGGATGCGGGGTCGACGGGGCTGTTCCTCGACGTCCATCCTCAGAACCTTCGCGCCCAGCGCTTCTACGCTTCGCTTGGCTTCGAGCCCGTTGCCATGCCGGAAGGCGGGCAGGCTTCGCTGTTCATGGCCAAGAAACTGGTGGCGTGATTGCCGGTCCCAGGGCAGGGGGCCTTCCCGGACGTTCGGCCCCGAAGGTCGCCAGCGGGGCCAATTGGACTCACGCCATTTCGGAATTGTCGCAAGGTCAGATTCTGCTAGCCTCCACAGCCAAGACGCTCGCAGACGCGCAATGGGGGGTACGATGATCGGATCTGTCCACAGACGCCTTGTCCTTTCCGTCGCAACGGCGGCCAGCATCGTTGCGGCACCTGTGATCGCTTCCGCCGAGGATCGTCTTCTCCAGGAGGCGGTCAACTTCACCGGCACCATCGCCTACCTCGGTTCGGGCGCTCCGGGGATGGTGCTTGCTGCGGTCCGCGACGGCGAGACCGCCTTCGCCGGCTTCGGCGAGATCAGCAAGGGCTCCGGCAAGGAGCCGGACGAGCATACGCTGTTGCGCATCGGCTCGATTTCCAAGGCCTTCTGTGGCGACCTCATGGCTTCGATGGTGGCCGACGGAACCATCGGCGCCACAGACCCGCTGGCAAAACACCTCGGGAAAGATTGGACGGTCCCGGCAAGGGACGGTCGCGCGCTGCGCCTCATCGACCTCGTGACGCAGGCATCCGGCCTGCCGCGGGAAGTGCCGAACCAGACCGGCGGCACGCCAGACGATCCATTTGCCGGAAACACCTACACGCTCAGCCGCAGCGAGCTTGCCAAGCCCGATCCCTACCTGTTTCCGCCCGGCACCGGGGTGCTCTACTCGAACTGGGGCTTCGACCTGCTGGGGCTGGCGCTCAGCACTGCAGGGGGCAAGTCGTACGCGGATCTCCTGGCGGAGAGGATTCTCGCCCCGCGCGGAATGACCGACACCAAGCTCAACCTCGCCGAGGGTGACGCCGCGCGGACCATGCAGGGCCACTTCTTCGACGGGTCCCCGATGCCGCTGGCGCCGTCACCGGAGACGATCGGATGCGCCGGCGGGCTCTATACCTCCGCTGCCGACATGATGAAGTTCATGTCGTGGCATCTGAGCCACGACGCTGCGAGCGACGCCCATCGCACGCTCGCCCATGCCGGCTGGCTGTGGCGGGACGGCCTCTCCCCGGTCAGCGGGGTCGACGAGGCAGGCGAGATGGCGGTGATGACGCTTGGCTGGGTCGGGGTCATGCCGGAGGGCGACGCCCCGATGATGCTCAACAAGACGGGCGGCCTGCAGGGACAGTTCAGCTACGTCGTGATCGCGCCTTCGCGCGGCGTCGGGGTGTTCGTCTCCATCAACCAGTTCAGCATCGACGGCTTCAACGGCATGGTGGAAGCGGCGAACCATCTGGTCGCCGAGCTTTCGCCGAGGTGACGGGCGGCCGTCCGCCCGCAGGGACATGGCCGGGGCGGACGGCGGGTAGCGTGTTGCCCGTGTGATCGGTAAGTGCGACCTTACGCTCACTAAGCGGGCTGATACCGACGGGAGCCGCCGCAGGGCAGGCAAGCTTCCCTGCGGCTTCTTCTTCAGGCCCTGCCTCAGGACGATGCGGTTTCGGCCGGCTGCGCCTCTGTCGGCAATCCCCGCGCCATGAGCCGCGCCAAGCGCTCCGAGAATGCCTTCGCGTCAACGGGCTTGTCACCGTCCAGGATGCGTGCCTCGTCGTAGAGGAGGTGCGCGACGTCCTCCTTGAAGGCCGCTTCCTCGGCGCCGAGCTTCGCAAGCGCGACGATGCGCTGGTGGTGCGGATTGATCTCCAGCACCGGCTTCGCCGTCTTGTCCAGACGGCCGGCCGCGTTGAGAAGCCGCTCGAACTGCCGGTCGGGCGCGTTCTCGGGCGCCACCAGGCAGACCGAGCTCTCGGTCAGCCGGCTCGACGACTTGACGTCGGACACGGCGTCGCCGAGCGCCGTCTTGACGAAGGCGATGAAGGTGGCGACCTGCGACGACACCTCGCTGTCGGCCGGCGCCACCGACGGGTCGAGGAGCGGGATGTCGGAAAGGTCTGCCGCGCCCTGCGTGACGGAGCGGAAGGCCTTGCCCTCGAATTCGGGCGCGATCGTCACCCAGAAGCTGTCCACCGGGTCGGTCAGCAGCAGCACCTCGACGCCGCGGGCCTTGAAGCCTTCGAGCTGCGGGGAGGCGAGGAGGCGGGCGCGGTCGTCGCCCGTCATGTAGAAGATCGCCTTCTGCCCCTCCTTCATGTCCGCCACGTAGTCGGCGAGGCTGCGGAAGTCGTCGCCCGAGGTCGTGGTGCGGAAGCGCGCGAGCTTCAGCAGCTGCTCGCGCCGCTCGAAGTCCTCGTAGAGGCCCTCCTTCAGGACGATGCCGAAGTTCTCCCAGACCTTGGCGTAGGCGGCCTTGTCGTTCTCGGCCAGCTTGGCAAGGTCGCCCAGGATGCGGTTGGTCACGCCCTTGCGGATCGCCGCGAGCAGCGGGCTCTCCTGGATCATCTCGCGCGAGACGTTGAGCGGCAGGTCGGTCGAGTCGACCAGGCCGCGCACGAAGCGCAGATAGCGGGGCAGGACGTCGGCGTCGTCGGTGATGAAGACGCGACGGACGTAGAGCTTCATGCGCCCCTTGCGGTCCGGGTCGAACAGGTCGAACGGGCGTGAGCCGGGGACGAAGGCGAGCGCGCTGTATTCCTGCCGGCCCTCGGCGCGGAAGTGGACGGTCGCGGCGGGCTCGTCGTACTGGCCGGCGAGGCTGCGATAGAAGTCGGTGTACTCCTCCGGCTTGATCTCGCCCTTGGAGCGCAGCCAGAGCGCCGTGCCGTCGGCGATCTCGCGCGGCTCGTCCCCCGGCTTCTCGATGAAGGAGAGCGGCACCGGCACGTGGCCGGAATGGGTCTTGGCCAGGTCCTCCAGCCGGTAGGACTGCGTGTAGTCGGTGGCATCCTCCTTGAGATGCAGCACCACGCGCGTGCCGCGCTTCGGCGCGTTGTCGAGGCTGACGGGGCTCATCTCGTAGGAGCCCTTGCCGTCGGAGGACCAGCGCCAGGCTTCCTCGCTGCCGGCGCGGCGGCTAATGGCATCCACCCGGTCCGCCACCATGAAGGCGGAATAGAAGCCGACGCCGAACTGGCCGATGAGCTGGGTGTCATCGCCCTTCTGGGCGTCCCCCAGGCGCTCGATGAAGGCGCGCGTGCCTGAGCGGGCGATGGTGCCGAGCGCCTCTGCCATCTCGTCCCGGCTCATGCCGATGCCGTTGTCCTCCACGACAAGCAGCTTGTTGTCCTTGTCGGCGGTGATGGTGACCCGGGGCCTGGGATCGTCGCCCAGCAGCTCGGGGCGGGCGATCGCCTCGTAGCGCAGCTTCTCGCAAGCGTCCGCGGCGTTGGAGATCAGCTCGCGCAGGAAGACGTCACGGTCCGAATAGACCGAGTGAACCATCATGTGCAGCAGCCGCGAGACATCCGCCTCGAAGGCTCTGGTTTCCGTCGTCTCGGGGGAGGTCGTCGTCATCTCAAACTCTCGGTCCTTGGAGCCGCAGCATGTGCCTGTCGCGGGCGGTTTCCGCAACCGCGCCCGCGGGCACGCAAGAAATACCTCCAGTGCGCCCTATGCGTCGCGGCGCGTGGAATCGGCCGGCGGGGAGACGTTCTGCGCAGCCAGAAACATCAGGGTCGAAGCCACAGTCCGGCGATTCCAGCCCGCCCGCTCGGCGGCGTCAAGCAGTCCGGACAGAAGCGGCCTCAGAACGGTCCGGCATTCCTCCTCATAGGCGAGGAACTCCTTCGGAGCGTGTGTCGGAGCCGGGACCGCGTCAAGGTTGGGCATCATGTTCATGTTGCAACACCCGTGCGCGTAAGGCCCGCCCCCAGGGAGGGGGCGGGCGCAGTCCGGTCAGGACCTGGCTCAGAAGTCCATCCCGCCGCCGCCGGGCATGGCAGGCGCGGTTTCCTTCTTCGGCTTCTCGGCAACCATGGCCTCGGTGGTGATGAGCAGGCCGGCCACGGAAGCAGCGTCCTGAAGCGCAGTGCGCACGACCTTGGCCGGGTCGATCACGCCCTGCTGGAACATGTCGCCATACTCGTCGGTCTGGGCGTTCCAGCCGTAGGCAAAGTCGCTCTTCTCACGCAGCTTGCCGACGATGATCGAACCTTCCGCACCGGCGTTCCCGGCGATCTGGCGCACCGGCGCCTCGATGGCACGACGGATGATCTCGATGCCGTACTTCTGGTCGGTATTGTCGGCGACGACGGAGTCGAGCGCCTTGGCAGCGCGCAGCAGGGCGACGCCGCCGCCCGGCAGGATGCCTTCCTCGACCGCCGCGCGGGTCGCATGCAGGGCGTCGTCGACGCGGTCCTTCTTCTCCTTGACCTCGACCTCGGTCGAGCCGCCGACGCGGATCACCGCGACGCCGCCAGCCAGCTTGGCCAGGCGCTCCTGCAGCTTCTCGCGGTCGTAGTCGGAGGTGGTCTCCTCGATCTGGGCCTTGATCTGGGTGATGCGGCCCTGGATCTCCTCCTTCTTGCCGGCACCGTCGACGATGGTGGTGTTTTCCTTCTCGACGACGACCTTCTTGGCGCGGCCGAGCATTTGCAGCGTCACGTTCTCCAGCTTGATGCCGAGATCCTCGCTGATCGCCGTGCCGCCGGTCAGGATGGCGATGTCCTCCAGCATGGCCTTGCGGCGATCGCCGAAGCCGGGCGCCTTGACGGCCGCAACCTTGAGGCCGCCGCGCAGCTTGTTGACGACGAGCGTGGCGAGCGCCTCGCCCTCGACGTCCTCCGCGATGATCAGCAGCGGCTTGCCCGACTGCACGACCGCCTCAAGGACGGGGAGCATGGCCTGCAGGTTGGAGAGCTTCTTCTCGTGGATCAGCACGTAGGGCTCTTCGAGCTCGACGCGCATCTTGTCCTGGTTGGTGATGAAATAGGGGCTGAGATAGCCGCGGTCGAACTGCATGCCCTCGACCACCTCGAGCTCAGTGTCGGCGGTCTTGGCCTCCTCGACAGTGATGACGCCCTCGTTGCCGACCTTCTCCATCGCCTCGGCGAGGAAGCGGCCGATCTCGGCATCGCCATTCGCCGAGATGGTGCCGACCTGGGCGATCTCGTCGTTCTTGGTAACCTTGCGGGCGTTGGCCTTCAACTCGGCGACGACGGCCTCGACGGCCTTGTCGATGCCGCGCTTCAGATCCATCGGGTTCATGCCGGAAGCGACGGCCTTGGCGCCTTCCTTGACGATGGCCTGGGCCAGCACGGTCGCGGTGGTGGTGCCGTCGCCAGCCAGGTCATTGGTCTTGGAGGCAACCTCGCGCACCATCTGCGCGCCCATGTTCTCGAACTTGTCCTCGAGTTCGATCTCCTTGGCGACGGTGACGCCGTCCTTCGTGATGCGCGGCGCGCCGAACGACTTGTCGATGACGACGTTGCGTCCCTTCGGGCCGAGCGTGACCTTCACCGCATCCGCCAGGATGTTGACGCCGCGAAGCATCTTTTCGCGCGCCTCGGTGTTGAATTTCACTTCCTTGGCAGCCATTGGATCACTCCTTCGATAGGCAGCTTTCGTTGACTGGTTGGTTGTTGGAAGAAGCCGTCAGGCGGCCTTCTTCGCGGCGGCGGTGTTCTCGATCACGCCCATCACGTCGCTTTCCTTCATGATCAGCAGGTCCTCGCCGTTGAGCTTGATCTCGGTGCCGGACCATTTGCCGAACAGGATGCGGTCGCCCACCTTCACGTCGAGCGGAACGAGCTTGCCGGATTCGTCGCGGGCGCCGGGCCCCACGGCGATGACTTCGCCTTCCTGCGGCTTCTCCTTGGCGGTATCGGGGATGATGATGCCGCCGGCCGTCTTCTCCTCGGCCTCGATGCGGCGGACCAGAACGCGGTCATGCAATGGACGGAACGTCATCTCGTTCTCCTTAAGGACAAACAGATTTTGAGAGGTCCCTCCACACCGATCCCGGAGGACCGGAGCGGGGCTGCGCAACCCTACCGGCATCGCGCGCATAACGAGCTAGTTTGACCACTTTTTCCTTTCAAGGGGCCATCCACGAAAAAAGTTGGGCCGGGGACGGATTTCGCTATAGCGCTGAAAACAAACGCTTAATGCCTCGGGCGGAGGCTCCCGGAAGCGGGGGGCGAGGCGCCACTGCAAAGGCGAGCGAAGTGCTGTCGAAAGCCCAATGCCGCGGTTCGCGGGCCGGTGCCCTTCGGGGGTTAGGATCGAGCCGAACCCCCGGCCAGAGCCAGCACCGACATTCCTCAGAATGGAACCGCTGCGGCATCCTTCCGTTGACCCGCGACGAGGTCCGGCGGCCGAAGCGGCGGGTGCCGAGACAAGGGCCGCGCGTTCGCTCGGGCTGTCGCCATCCCGACGGTCGCGTGGCGAAGTCCAGCGGAGGAACTTCATGCAGATAGTCCGAACGGAAGTCATACGCAGCACGACCCCCTCCGGCGATGAGGTCATTCGGGTCCATTTCCATGGCGAAGGCGGTGAGTGCGTCATGGTCGACATGGCGGCGATCGAAGCCAAGGATGACGCGGCAGCGGTGGAGCGGGCGACGACAATCCTGGTCCAGACGGCGACGCGCCAGTCGGCCATCAATGCGTACGACGCCAGCAGCAACGGCAATTTCGACGAGGTGGCGATGACGTCGGCTGCGAACGAGAATGGCGGCGTCTACATTTTCGAATATCGCGACGGCGGTGCGCGCCGACAGGCTCCTCCCGCGAGGCTGCCCAGCCTCGAAGTGGCGCGGAACGAGGCGATCCGCTGCGCCGTGGAACTTCTCGAGGATCTGCAGCCGGGACGGGATCCTCTGACCGGATGGCTGGTGCGCGTGCGCGGTGAGAACGGCAACCTGCTCTGCGCAGTGGACGTGCAGGAGGCGGAGACCGCCCGCCTGGCCGGACGATGAGTTGCGTGCCGGATGCTCCGAGCCAAACCGGAGGCGAACCATGGCGGCGTTGACCCTGGCCCACGGGCCGCTCGGCCCCGGTTGCCTGCACCTCTGCATAGACATGCAGCGTCTGTTCGCCCCTGGCGGGCCCTGGGCCGTGCCGTGGGCGCAGAGGGTTCTTCCGGCGATTGAGGAACTTGCGAGCAGCCATCCGGAACGCACGGTGTTCACCCGCTTCATTCCGGCCGAGAGACCCGGGGAGGGGGTCGGTGCGTGGGCGCGCTACTATCGCCGGTGGGCTGACGTCACGCTGCAGAACATAGATGCCGACCTGATCGACCTGCTGCCCGCGCTGGCGCGGTTCACGCCGCCCGCAAAGATCGTCGACAAGTGGGTCTATTCGCCATGGAGCGAGGGACGGCTCGACGCCATGCTCGCCGGGTCGGGAATAGACACGCTGATTGTCACCGGCGGAGAGACGGACGTGTGCGTGCTGGCCACCGTGCTCGGGGCCATCGACCGGGGATATCGTGTGGTGCTGGTGACCGACGCGGTCTGCAGTTCGGCCGACGAGACACACGATGCGCTAATGCAACTCTACCGCTCCCGATTCTCTGAGCAGGTCGAGGCGGTTCCGGTGGCAGAGGTGCTGTCCGGCTGGCGCTAGCGGCTAGGCCGGTGAGCGCGATGAGAACCTTTCTGCGCGATAATGGACTGACGATCGCCCTCGTCACCTTGTTCCTGTTCAGCGTCGTGGGAATGATCTGGTCGGGCTTCTCCACCCACAACGAGGCGCTGCGCGAGCATGGGGCGGCCGCGATCGGGTTGCCGAGCTACCTCATCAGCGGAGCCTTCCTGTCCGCGCTGTTCGAGAACTGGGAAAGCGAATTCCTGCAGATGGCGGCTTACGTGGTGCTGACGGCGGTGCTGTTCCAGCGCGGTTCCGCCGAGTCCCGCGATCCGGACGATCCCCATCGCCCGAACGACGAACTGTCGGCACGGCGGGAACGAAATCCGGCGCTGGTCTGGCTCCATGCCCACTCGCTGGGGCTGGCCCTGACGCTGCTCTTCCTGATCTCCTTCGGCCTGCACTGGTGGTCGAGCCTGCGGGCCGTCAACGAGGAGGCGCTTCGCCACGGCGGGGAGGTAAGCTCGCTGGCAGGCTATCTCCTGGATTCGCAGCTCTGGTTCGAATCCTTCCAGAACTGGCAGTCCGAGTTCATGTCGACTGCCGTCCTCGTCGTGCTGTCCATCTTCCTGCGTCACAAGGGATCGCCGGAATCCAAGCCCGTTGCCGAACCGGATTCCAGGACCGGCGCGTAGCTTTCGGCCGTCTACCCTTCTTCATCGCATTGCCCTGCACGTGGGACGTGCGCAAAGTGGCAGGCGGTACACGCGCCGGCTGGCGCATGGTTCCAGGCGCTCATGGGGGACAACATGACTGCAAGCAGTTCAGCGGGCCCTGTCCTGGTTGTCGGGGCAGGGCCGGTCGGTCTGACCATGGCGGCGGAGCTGGCGCGGCATGGCGTTCGCTGCCGGCTCATCGATCGCGCCCTCCAGCCGTCGCCCTACTGCCGCGCGATCGGCGTCACCCCCCGCACCCTCGAGGCGTGGGATGACATGGGCATCGCGATGCAGATGATTGACCGCGGGCTGTGGTTGACCGGGATCCGCTCGGTGATCGCCGACCAGCCTGCCGTGGACACGATAGCGCCGACCTACGACCTGCCCTACGGGGAGCTCGGCCTGCCGCAATATGAAACGGAGCGCGTGCTGACGGAGCATCTCGCCGGCTTCGGGATATCGGTCGAAAGGGGCGCCGAGCTCAGGTCGCTTGCCCAGGACGACGCCGACGTGACGGCGACCATCGGCAAGGCGGACGGCGCGGTGGAGGAGGCGAAGTTCGCCTACGTCATCGGATGCGACGGCGCCCACAGCGCCGTACGCAAGGGGCTCGGCATCGAGTTCCAGGGCGAGGCCTTCCCCTGGCCGTTCATGCTCGGCGACGTCCACATCGACTGGGACGTGCCCTACGGCATGGCGTTCCGGGCGGTGCGCCCGAAGGAGGATGCACCACCCGACATGTTGATCGCCATCCCGCTGCCGGAACCCGGTCGGTACCGCGTCTCGATGATGGCGCCGCCGCACCTGGTTTCCAACGGCGGAACGGATCATGGCATCCAGTCCGAGATGAAAGGCCCCTCGCTGGCCGACCTCCAGGCCATGGCCGACGACATGGTACCCGGCAAGCCGAGGCTGACCGACCTGCGCTGGTCATCAATCTTCCGCATCAGCATGCGGCTTGCTGTCCAGTACAGGCAGGGGCGCGTCTTCATCGCGGGCGACGCGGCGCACATCCATCCGCCGACCGGCGGGCAGGGCATGAACACCGGCATTCAGGACGCCTACAACCTTGCCTGGAAACTGGCGCTGGTGCTGCGCGGCGAGGGGCGGCCGGAACTGCTCGACACCTACGAGCCCGAGCGGCAGGCCGTCGGCCTCGAGGTGATCGAGCGCACCGTGGAGGCAAGCAAGAACTATGGGCGCGAAAGGGGCAAGGCACCTGACCGTCTCGCGGACACCCAGGTTCTCGTGTCCTATCGCGGGGGCCCGCTGACGGTCGAGGATGCGGCTGGCGCAGCCGGGCCCGTCGCCGGCGATCGTGCTCCCGACGTGCAGGGGCTGCAACGCCACGGCATCGGTTTTCCGTTGCGGCTGTTCGAGGTGCTGAAGGGGACCGGGCACGTCCTGCTGCTGCATGTGGCGGAGGGAGAGGCGGAGGAAGCGATCGCCCACGCCAGGGCGCTGCGCGAGCAGTGGGGATCGCTGCGCGTGGTGGCGATCTCTCGGACGCCTTTGCCAGACACTCCGTACCTGGCCGGTTTCGTCGATGCGGTGGGCGAGTTCGCGAGGGCCTATGGCGGCGAGGCGCGCGCCATCCTGGTGAGGCCGGACGGCTATATCGGTTGGCGCGGAACGGCGTGGGGAGATCAGGGCATCAAGGGCTATCTCGGGAAGGTATTCTCGTCCTGAACGGCGGGCGAAGACGTTGCTGCCCGCGTGCCGCAAAGCCGGACGGGCAGGCGGCGAACCGGCATCCTGCGACCGGCTCGCCGCGCCCGATCAGAGCTGGTCCCCATAGTGCTTCTTCTCGCGCCCGACGAGCTTCGCAAGATCGGAGAACAGCGGGATGTCGGCGCCGCCCTGGCCCCGGTTTGCGGCGCGGAGCAGGCGGATGGGAAACAGCAGCGCGTCGCGGCTTGCCGGCGGAAGGTCCTCGAACGTCCGCTCCTCGGAAGCGAGGTTGGATTCCGCCTTGTGGAGGGCGTCGTCGACATCGTCCAGCGAGACAATGCCCCGCTTCACCATCATCTGGTTGATCGACGCAACGGCAAGAAGAAGTCCCTGGAGCTGAAGATTGGCGACGTTCATCCCATCTGCTCCCGTCTGCCATTCGCCTCGATCTCGCTGGCAGCCTGCTGCCAATGCCGCTCGTGCTGGCCCTCGGGGCGGCCTTCCTGTTCCCAAATCTCGTGGGCCCGCCGCCTGATGCTTTCCTCGCGATCGGTACCGGCGCGGGTGTCGAACGCGTCGGAAAGGTCGCGCTTGTCGGGATCGGACAGGGATTCCCCGGCGGCATCCCGGTCGATCTCAGGGACATCTGCGGCCGGGAGATAGCCGCGCGGCCGGTTCTCCTCGGGTCCCTCCCATCGGGGCGACTGGTCGACCGTGCCGGGTGCACCATCCTTGGGGTGGTCACTCATGTTCTCGTTCCTCCATTGAGGGAGAGAAACACGAAGCCCCGACCGTTGTTCCGAAGCGCCGCGCACCGAGGCGCGCGGGCTTCCGCAGATGCGCTCAGAGCGGCATGGCGACCCCAGGGGCGCTCGGACGCTGGCTGGCGATGGTGGAGCCGATGAGCTTGTCTCCATCCTCCAATGGGGCGGGACCCAACTCTGCGACCAGGAGGTCTCTGCGACGGGCGAACGCGCACAAAATGTCTCGCGCCTCGTCGGCGGACAAGGCGTTCCTCAACCCGTCCCTACACGCGTCATGGGCGGCCTGAAAGGCCTCGTCCCGAATGGCGGCGGGCTGTTCGTCGAGGAAGCGGATGGCGTCCATGAGGTCGCGGACCTCGCAATGGTACCCTGTTCCCAGGCGAACGATGATGGGGCGAGAGAATTCAATGCCAGTCATGCTTCATCCCTGTCATTGTCCACTAGTCAGGAGTGCCGGGTAAGGCCCTCATGAACATTCGAAATGGATGTTCGTTCCCGAGAAATCGAGAGGTATCCACCTCCACGAATTGGGGGGCGTCGATGCACATTTTGTCGACTCAGGATGGGGCGGTTCAGCCGGCCTGCGTAGGGAGGGCTGCGCTCCATCCCGCGCGGCCGGGTGCTGGTCCAAATGAACGTTGCGCCTCGATATGGCATTCCCTGTGCAATTGAACCGATACAGGCGCGACGATGCCGTTGAGCGGGATGAGGTTGGTCGCTAAGACCGGGTAGCGGTGGAGCGGTCGTGATGGCGCGGCCGGCTCGGCGCTCCTCGCGTCGAAAGGTTTCAAAGCTAGGGATCGGGGTCGTCTCGCGATCTTCTTGCCGTTCGCTTCGAGATCAGAGCTTCGTGTCTAGACCAAAGGGAAACAACGATATGGCCAAACAAACCGACAAGGATACCGGCGAGACGACCTATCACGAGCGGGAAGCCGTCGCCATTTTCGGCGATGAGGCCTCGCTCAACGCAGCCGTCGACGCCCTGATCCAGGCGGGCTGGGAACAGGACGACATGAGCCTGCTGGGACATGCCGACAAGGTCGGCGAGATGCAGGCGCGGGCCGCCGAGCTGGCAGATCGGAACGACGTGCCGCGCGCACCGTACGTCTCTCCCGATTCCAAGGTCGAGGGCGTTGCCGCTTCGGTTGCCGGCCCGGCCGTCCTGGCGGGGCTGGGTGTGACCGCCATCGTCACGACGGGTGGTCTCGCGCTTCTGCCGACGATCGCGTTCACGGCCGGCAGTGCCACGGTTGCCGGCGGGATCGGGCTGCTGTTCGCCCGCGCGTTCGGCCGCAAGCATGCCCAGCACGTCCAGGACCAGATCCTGAACGGCGGATTGTTGCTGTGGGTGAGAGCGAAGGATCCGGCTTCGGACGAGAAGCTTCTGTCGATCCTGCGCGACAAGGGCGGCCGCAACGTGCACATGCACACGGCGAGCCGGAGCTGGGGCGTGGACGACGTGCCGTTCCACGACGTCCAGCCCGATCCGCTGCTGCGCTGAGGCGCGGGCTGGCGAGGAGCGGCGTCGGCCGCTCCTCGGTGCGGCTCTTTAGTCGAGAGCCTCTTCCACCACGCCCCGGACCCAGTCCGCGCTCGAGACGCCGGCGGTCTTGGCCTTGGCGTTGATGGCGTCCACCACGGTCGGCGGGAAGGGGATGTCGAGGATGACCGCCTCGGCGCTGTCGAGCTGGTAGACGGCGTGGGTGATGCGGGCGGCGAACTGGTTGACCTTTGCGGCTGTCTCCGCATCGGAAAGGCCGAACTGTTCAGCGATGGGGCAATAGGCCGCAATCAGGTTGTCGACGATGAGCGGCATGCCGACGCCTTCCTTTCGCAGCGAATCGACCGCGGCGTCGAGGGCGGCCGGATCGGCGAATGCGTCACCGGTCGGCAGCGCCGCCGCGATGGTGGCCGCGCGGGCGGCTTCCAGGGGCTGGGCAGGACACTCGAAGGCCGCGCTTGCAAATGAGGATGAAGCGGCTACAAGCGCTAGAGCGCCCAGCGCCGCCTGAACAGTAAGTCCGTATTTCATATTGTTGCTCCGTGTTAGCTCAACCGGCGTGAAGCGCCACCTTTTCAAGGGCTGCATTGGCAATCCCTGGATGATCTGCGCTCAGCATCCAATTGCGATTTTTGCGGCTTTTACAACAGGTTCGACCGAGATCAGCAGATAATGCATTCACCTGTTCGCCATTCTGCCCGTGCCGTTCGGCCCACGCAATCCCCGCCTCCCGCCAGAACGAGCCTGGCCGGGATGGAGAGCACCATGAAGGCGGGCTCCGTCAACAGGAAGATGCGCAACATCTGAATTAGGACCAACGGAGGCGGATCGTCGGCCGGGAAGGCGGGTCTCCAGGCCGAGGGGCAAGAAACGGCAGGGCATGCGGGGCATTTCGGGGTTTGGAATCGTTGCTACGGCGGCAGTGGGACTGACCGGTTGCTCGGGGACGCGGAGTCCCGAGGTTCCGTTGTTCGGCGCCTATTTCCCTTCCTGGCTGGTGTGCCTGATCGCCGGAACCATCGGCGCCGTGATCGTGCGCGTGGTTCTGGTCCGCGTTGGCATCGATGAGGGGTTGCCCTTCCGTCTTCTGACCTATGCCTGCATTGCCGCCGTCATCGGCTTCGGTCTGGCGCTGACTGTCTTCGGGCGATGATGAGCGGCTCCGCCTACTCCCGCAAGAAGACCGTCGCCGGCACGCTCGTGGCCATCCTGGCCGTGGGCGCCGCCGTCTGGGTCGGCTGGCTCTACGTCTCGCGCAGCCACGACAATCCGCTTTCGGAAGACGCCGTGCTGACCGCCAACATCGTCAACATCGCGTCGGCCGTGGCGGGGAGGATTGCGACGATCGACGTGGTGGAGAACCAGAAGGTGACCAAGGGCGACCTTCTCTTCACCATCGACCCCGAGCCCTACCGTCTCGCGGTCATGCAGGCGCGCGCCGACCTGCGGCTCGCGGAGGCGACGCTGGCAACGCAGAAACGCAACATCGCGGCGGAGGAATCCAACGCCGCGATCGCCGCGGCGCAAGTGACGCGGGCCGAGACGAACCTCGCGCTGGCCGAGGCGACCCTGGCGCGGCTGACGCCGCTGCTGCCGAAGGGCTATGTGACCGCCCAGCAGGTGGACGACGCGCGCACGGCGCGCGACGATGCGCGCACCAGCCTCGAGCAGGCCATCCAGCAGTCGCTGGCGGCTGATGCGCTCGTCAGCGACGTCGAGGCGTCGGAGGCGCTGGTCGAGGCCCGCCGCGCCGCGCTCGCCATCGCGGAGCGCAGCCTCGCCAACACGGAAGTGAGGGCTCCGGCGGATGGGCGCATCGTTGGCCTGACCAACGCGCCGGGCGAGTTCGTCATTCCGGGCCAGTCGCTTTTCACGCTGATCGACACGACAGCGTGGTATGCCAGCGCGACCTTCTCCGAGACGGATATTCCGGCGATCAAGGTCGGGGACTGCGCAAGCGTCTATGCGCTCGCCGACCGCTCGAAGATCCTGAAGGGCAAGGTGGAGGGCATCGGCTGGGGCGTCGTCTCGGAGGATATTGTCAACCTCCCGCGCGGGCTTCCCTACGTGCCGAAATCCCTCAACTGGGTGCGCATCGCCCAGCGCTTCCCGGTCCGCATCCACATCCAGGACCCGCCAGACGACCTGATGCGTATCGGCGCCTCGGCAGTCGCCATCGTGCATCGCGGCAAGAGCTGCTGATGGCTGAGGCGCTGGCAGGCCGGGAGTCGTTCCTCTCCCAGGTACGGGCAGACCTGGCCCCCTTCCCGGGACGGGCGGCGCTGACGTGGCGCATCGCCGTCCTGTGCGCCCTGGTCTCGGCCACGGCCATGCTCTTCGTCACGCCGGAAGCGGCGATCAGCTGTTACCTGATCATCTTCCTGATGAAGCCCGACGCGATAACCAACATCGGGACGGCGATCGGGCTGATCGTGCTTGCGGCGGGCATCGTGGCTCTGATGGTGTTCATCATCCAGTACACGGTCGACTCGCCGCTGCTGCGGATGGCGACGATCGCGATCGCTTCCTTCATCTTCCTCTACATCGGCGCGGCGAGCCAGCTCGGCGAGATCGGCGGCATCATCGCCCTGGTGATCGCCTTCATCCTGACGCTGGTCGACCTGGTGCCGGTGGGCGACGTCGTCAGCTTCGGGCTGCGCTACGCCTGGTACATGGCCGCCATGCCGATGGCGCTGATGGCCGTGTTCAACCTGGTGCTGGGGTTCTTCCCGGTCAGCCAGTTGCGACAGACGATGCTGACCCGGCTGGCGACGACGGCCGATGCGGTCGCCTCGGGGGCGCCGGGGCGGCATCGGCCGCTGCTCGAGCTGCTGCGCGCGGACAATGCCGCACTGGAACAGCAGGCCGGGTTCGCCAAGCTTCTCGCCCTGGTGGGGCGGCCCGCGGCCATGCAGATCGCCGCCGACGTGCGCGCCTCCTACAGGCTTATGCTCGCGGCTTCCGCGCTGCCCGAGACGATGGACCCGGCCCGACGCGAGGCCCTCGTCGCGTCCATCCGGGCCGCGGCCGAGGCTCTGGAGGCGGATCGGGCTCCGCCGGCCCGGGCCGTTCCGGTCGATCCCGCCGAGAGCGACGCGGAGCGCGAGGTGCTGAGAGCGCTCGACATCATGGCCGGTGCGCCCGAGGAGCCTGTCGTCGCCACCCCGAAGGCGCCGTTCTTCTTCAGCGACGCGCTGACCAACCCGTCCTACCAGCGCTTCGCGCTGAAGACGACGGCGGCGGCGATGATCAGCTACCTGATCTATGCCGGCCTCGACTGGCAGGGCGTCCATACCGCCATGGTGACCTGCTACGTGGCGGCGTTGAGCAGCGCCGGCGAGACGGTGCACAAGCTCGTGCTGCGCATCAGCGGGTGCCTGGTTGGGGCGGCGCTCGGCGTTCTCTCCATTCTCTTCGTCATGCCGCACATCGACGACGTCGGCGGTTTGATGGTCCTGGTCTTCTGCGGCGTGCTGGTTGGAGCCTGGGTCTCGACGGGGCCGGAGCGGATCTCCTATGGCGGCGTGCAGATCGCGCTCGCCTTCCTGCTGACGGTGCTGCAGGGCTACGGTCCGAGCACCAGCCTCGATGCGGCGTGGGACCGCATCGCCGGCATCCTGCTGGGCAACGTCGTCGTCTATCTGATCTTCACGCGGCTCTGGCCCGTGCCGGTCGAGTGGAGCGCTCGCAGCCATCTCAAGGCCGGACTGGCGGCGCTTTCGCGGCTCGCGGCACTGGAGCCAGACAGGCGCGCCAATGCCATTCCCGATGTCGCGCTCGCCGAATGCGAGGCCGGCAAGGCGGCAGAGGCGCTCGACCTCGTGGCGTTCGAGCCGGCCGACATTCGCACGACGCCCGAAGTGCAGGCCGGCTTGCGGCGGGCGTCCGAGGAAATCTCGGGGCTCGCGCGATCCCTCTATCTCAGCCGTTCGCCCATGCCCGGCGTTTCCGAGCGCGTTGACGCGATCACGCGGATGGTGGATGCCGAGGATGTGCAGGGAGCGGGCGCGCGGGGCGAAGCAGAGCAAGCGCCAAACCATGCCCCCGCGATGCAGCAGGCGGGGACGGTTTGATGCAGTTTCCCCGAGCAGTTCGTGCGCTCGGCCTGGTCCTGGCTCTCGCCGGCTGCGCATCCAACGCGGCCAACATGACGTCGCCAAGCCCGGACGCGCCCTGGAAGCCGAACGGCCGCGAAGGCGGGTACTGGAGCGCTCAGAAATCGTCTGACAAGGCAGCCTCGGCCGCGCCTGGCGGCAGCCGCGACTTCGGCGTGCCCGCCAATCCGGAACTCTCGGTCCTGCCGCAGACACCGGGCATCGACCTCAATCGCAAGTACGGGCTTGCCGAGCTCATCGACATCGCGCAGCGCAACAACCCGGCCACGAAGGCAGCCTGGCACCAGGCGCGTGAGGCGGCGCTCGCGGTCGGGATGGTGGAGGCGACCTACCTTCCGGTCATCACGGCGAGCGTCATCGGCGGGCGACAGAGCGTGCGCACCCCGCTGCCGGTGCCGATCGGGGCAGAACGCTATTTCGATACGACGGCGAGCGGCGTCACCTCCGTGCTGGCGCTGCAATGGCTGGTGTTCGATTTCGGCCAGCGCGCCGCGGTAGCCGAGGCGGCAAAGCAGGCGGCGGTGGCCTCCAACGTGCTGTTCAACGGCGCGCACCAGAAGCTCATCTTCGACGTGACGCACACCTACTACGCCTATGGCGCGGCGGTGGAGAACGTGCGGATCGCCGAGGAGGCGTTGCGCAACAGCGAGAAGATCAGGGCGGCGGCCGAGGCCAAGCTGGCGAACGGGATCGCGACGACCGTGGAGGTGGCGCAGGCGCGCCAGCTCGTGGCCCAGGCGGAACTGCGTCGGGTGCAGGCCGTCGGCCAGCAGCGCGACGCCTACCAGGCGCTGCTCGCGGCAGTCGGCATCAATGCGACGCTGCAGATCGATGTCAAGGACGCGAACCGCAGGCCGCTGCCGGCGCCTTCGAAGGTGCCGCTCGATGCGATCATCCGTGTCGCGCTCGCCCGCCGGCCCGACGTCATCGCCAGCTATTCCGCGATCGCGGCGAGCAAGGCAGGCGTCAAGGCCGCGAAGGCCGAGTTCATGCCGAAGGTGTTCGTCGCCGGAACCGTCGGCAAGGGCAACGGCAACTTCAACGTCAACAACCTGCCGGGGATCAGCCAGCAGGCGACGGGCGCCGGCGTGCTGGTGGGCGCAGCCGTGCCCATCTACGATGGCGGGCTGAGGGCGGCGCAGCTCGAGCAGGCGAAGTCGCGTGTGGAGTCGGCCGAAAGCACCTTCCAGAGAACCCAGACGCTCGCCGTCACGGAAATCGTCGCTGCCAGCAACGCGCTGACGACGGCGCTGGAGTCGTACCGTGCCGCCGAGGCGCTGAACCGCGCGGCCGCCGTCACCTACGACGCGGCGCTCCAGGCCTACATCAACGGCGTGGGGACAGTGACGGAGGCGACCGCGGCGCAGAGCGGACTCCTGGATGCGCGGCAGGCCAAGGCCGACGCCCACGCAGCAGCCTTGATCGCGGCCGCCAACCTCGCCTTCGTCGTCGGCGCACTGACCTCCAGCCAGAGCGCGCCGTGATGCAGAGGGTTCCTCCGCGCGCGCCTTCCATACGTGAAGAAGCGGGCGCAAGAGCGTGTAACCTAAGCCAAATCTTTACGTCTGCGGTGCAACACTCAAGCTGGATGGCGCGCGGCCAAACCTGAGAACCGAAGTATCCGCCCAACCACGGAGTGACGCCTTGACTGAGCCTTCGCCGACGGACGTTCGTGACGAACTCCTGGATGACGTGTATGCCGCGGGAGATCTCGCCCGGGCGCTTCCCGCCTATCAGTTCCCGACCGCGGAACGCAGCCCGCGCCACGTCTTCGCATCGGTGCGTGACGAGCTGATGCTGGACGGCAATTCGCGCCAGAACCTCGCGACCTTCTGCCAGACCTGGGTGGACGACGAGATTCACGAACTGATGAACCTGTCGATCGACAAGAACATGATCGACAAGGACGAGTACCCGCAGACGGCCGAGATCGAGGCGCGCTGCGTGGCCATGCTGGCCGACCTGTGGCATTCGCCGGATCCGCGCACGACGATGGGCTGCTCGACGGTGGGCTCCTCCGAGGCGGCGATGCTCGGCGGCCTGGCGATGAAGTGGCGCTGGCGGAAGAAGCGCGCGGCCGAGGGCAAACCCACCGACCGGCCGAACCTGATCTGCGGTCCGGTGCAGATCTGCTGGCACAAGTTCGCCCGCTATTTCGACGTCGAGCTGCGCGAGATCCCGCTCGAGGGCGACCGCCTCATCATGAACGTCGAGGAGGTGCTGAAGCGCGTCGACGAGAACACGATCGGCGTCGTGCCGACCCTCGGCGTCACCTTCACCTGCCAGTACGAGCCGGTGAAGGAGGTGAGCGACGCGCTCGACAAGCTGCAGGCCGAGACCGGGCTGGACATCCCGATCCATGTCGACGGCGCGAGCGGCGGCTTCCTCGCGCCGTTCTGCGCGCCGGACCTCCTGTGGGACTTCCGCCTGCCGCGGGTGAAGTCCATCAACACGTCCGGCCACAAGTTCGGCCTGGCGCCGCTGGGCGTGGGCTGGGTGATCTGGCGCGAGGCCGCCGACCTGCCGGAGGAGCTGATCTTCAACGTCAACTATCTCGGCGGCAACATGCCGACCTTCGCGCTCAACTTCTCGCGCCCGGGCGGGCAGGTTATCGCGCAGTACTACAACTTCCTTCGGCTCGGCCGGGAAGGCTACGCGAAGATCCAGAACGCCTGCTACGCGACCGCACGCTACCTGGCGCGCGAGATCGCGGCGATGGGCCCGTTCGAGGTGCTGTTCGACGGCGACAGCCAGGCCGGCATTCCGGCGCTGTGCTGGAAGCTGAAGGACGAACAGGGCATCGGCGGCTACACGCTCTACGATCTCGCCGACCGGCTGCGCAGCCGGGGCTGGCAGGTTCCCGCCTATTCGATGCCCGCACATCGCGAGGACCTAGTGATCCAGCGCATCCTCGTACGGCACGGCGTCAGCTTCGACCTGGCCAACCTGCTGATCGGGGACCTGAAGCGCGCCGTCGCGTTCTTCGCCGAGCACCCGGTCACCAGGCCGATGACCGCGAAAGAGGCGAGCGGGTTTTCCCACAACTGACACGCTGCTGGCCGGGCAAGCCGGCCGCTCATGGAACGGACGAAAGGCAAGGCTAGATGTGCACCTCGCTGGGCTACAAGGATGCTGCCGGGAACGCCTATTTCGGGCGCACCCTCGAACTCACCACGGACCTGCCCTACCAACTGGCCTACTTCCCGGCCGGGTTCGGGTTCCAGTCGCAGGTCGAGGGGCATCCGCCGGTGCGCTTTGCCTCCCGCTTCGGCTTTCTCTCCGTGACCATGCCGGACCACTTGCCGAGCGCCGACGCGCCGCTCGGCATCTCCGACTTCAAGGTGCTGGAGGGGCTGAATGACCAGGGCCTGACGTTCAGCCTGCTTTCCTATCCGACGGCTGCCGGGCGGCAGAAGCCGGTGGAGGCCACGCGAGCCATTCTTTCGGCCTCCGATCTGGGCGCCTGGGCGCTTGCCCAATTCGCCAGTGTGGCGGAACTCAAAGCGGCGCTGCAAGGCCAGCCGGTGATGTTGCAGGCCCTTGCCCTGCTCGGGGGAGTGGAGTCGCCGTTCCACTATGTCGTCCATGACGCCACGGGCGCTTCGTTCGTCATCGAGTTCGACAACGGGATCATGTCGACCTACGACAATCCGGTCGGGGTGATGACCAACGGGCCGCGCTTCGACTGGCACCTCACCAACCTGAACAACTATACCTTCCTGTCGAACGTGGACCGGTCGAGCGCCGTGTTCGGCTCCTACAAGGCGGTCCAGCCGGACTCCGGCATCGCCACGGCCGGGCTGCCGTCGTCGAACACCTCGGTCGGGCGGTTCGTGCGGGCCGTCTACTACGCACAGTTCACGGAGAAGGCCGCGACGCCGGATCTCGCCCTGCGCGCGCTCGCCCACATCATGAACAACTTCGACCGGCCGAAGGGGATCACGATCGACTATCCGGAGGCCGGCGGCGGGCATCTCGAGGTGAAGGGTCTCGCCCAGGACAGCGGGGAAGAATACGCGACGGAGTTCACTTGCTGGACGAGCCTCGCCGACCTCGGCCGCAAGCTGTTCCTGATCCGCGACTACAGAAGCCTGAACTACAGCTCGTTCGACCTCGCGGCGCTGGCCGAGCTGAAGCAGCCGGTCGTGGCACCGCTGAAGGCGTTCTCGGCCGGGGTCTCGGACGCGGCAGGCCTTCTCAAGGCCAAGGCGGCTCATTGAGCCCTGGCGGGCGGAAGGCGCGAGGGCCGCGCGAACAGGCATGAACGTCGTTCCACCTCGCTGGCGAAGCGGGCGCCTGCACGTCGAGGGGCCATGGCCCTTCGTGACGCGCCGCCACACCACGGTCGGCGGGCGAGGTGTCGTCTGGCAGTCGCGGCCGCACCGCAAGGGGCTGGACCTGGAGCACCGGGCGGGGCACGCTGCCATCCGGCCGTTCTGGCACTGGGCCGGCTACAGCTGGAGCATCGGCGCGCTGTTTGCGGTCGGCTCGTTCCTGTTCGGGCTGGCGAGCGTGCTCAGCCTCGTTCCGGCCGGGACGACGGGCGTGTCCGCCTTCGCGGTCAACGTCATCTACTTCCTGGGGTCGATTCCCTTCACGATGGCTGCCTTCCTGCAGCTCGTGCAGTCGGCCAACGCGTCCGATATCCCTGGCGAGCAGGCCGCCGAGAGGGAAGGGCGGGTCGTACTGGTCGGCTGGCATCCGCGCAATGCCGGATGGCTGAGCTCGTTCACGCAGTTCGTCGGAACGGTGGCCTTCAACGCGAACACCTTCGACGCCGTCATCAATCCGCGAAGCTGGCTCGTGAAGGACGTGGCGATCTGGGTGCCGGACTTCTTCGGCTCGATCCTCTTCCTGGTATCGGGCTACCTGGCCTTCATCGAGATCTGCCACCGATACTGGTCGTGGCGACCGAGGAGCCTGAGCTGGCAGATCACCTTCATCAATCTGCTCGGGTGCATCGCCTTCATGATCTCGGCCGTCCTCGCCTTCTATCCTCCTGGTCCGGAGGCGGCGTGGATCGTGCCGGCCTCCACCCTCAACACGCTGGTCGGGGCCGTCTGCTTCCTGATCGCCGCGCTGCTCACCTGCCGGGAGAGCGGCTACCGGCTGCGCAAGGCGCTGGCGTAGGCTGCAATCGGGGGTAGGCCCGCGCTCGCCCGAGAGTTTCGCTGTCGCGAGGACGCGCGCGCCACGACGAAATCCCGGTTGCAGCGGTGAATATCGAGACTGAGCGCCCGCAAATCCTGACGGCTGGACCTTCCGGGGCTAGTATTCGTGGCGTAAATCGCGCAGAATAAGCTCGATATTCAGGGCGGGAGGACTGGAACCCTGGGTGTCGGAGGACAAGAGTATGGCCATTGCGCTACTACTCGTTGTTGTCGTCGTGGGCTCCGTGCTCTTTCACGTCCTGAGCCCATGGTGGTGGACGCCGATTGCCTCCAACTGGGGCTACATCGACGACACGCTTGTCATCACCTTCTGGATAACCGGCTTCGTCTTTTCCGCGGTTGTCCTTTTCATGGCCTATTGCGTCTGGCGCTTCCGTCACAAGGAGGGGGCGAAGGCCCACTACGAACCGGAAAGCAAGCGGCTGGAAACGTGGTTGACCGTCGTCACAGCCATAGGTGTTGCCGCGATGCTGGCGCCCGGTCTCTACGTCTGGTCCCACTTCATTTCCGTCCCCGATGACGCGACGGATGTCGAGGTGGTCGCGCAGCAGTGGCAGTGGAGCTACCGGCTGCCCGGAGCCGACGGCAAGCTCGGCACGTCCGACAGCCGGCTCGTGAGCTCGGACAACCCGCTTGGCGTCAATCCGGACGACCCCAACGGCCGGGACGACGTGATCGTCGAGGCAGCGGACCTGCACCTTCCCATCGACAAGCCGGTGAAGATGCTGCTGCGCTCGATCGACGTGCTGCACGATTTCTACGTGCCGGAGTTCCGCGCCAAGATGGACATGGTGCCGGGCTCGGTCACCTACTTCTGGTTCACGCCCACGCGGACGGGGACATTCGAGGTGCTTTGCGCCGAGCTCTGCGGGGTCGGCCATGCCTTCATGCGCGGCATCGTCATGGTCGATACCGCCGAGAACTACCAGGCCTGGCTGCAACAGCAGTCGACCTTTGCGGAACTGTCGGGCCCCGCGAAGGTGGGCCTGGCGGACGACATCAGGCGATGAAGGAGGAGGCGGCGTAGCATATTCGCCTTGACGGGGTTCGGGCCGCCTCGGGCCCCGCCGGAAAGCAGGAGGTGACGTGATGGTGGATGTCACGCCTCGCACGGTCGCGGAAATACCGCCCGCGGAAGTTCCGGACGTTGAACTCTATCACCCGCATAGCTGGTGGACGACCTATGTCTTCTCGCAGGACGCCAAGGTCATCGCCATCCAGTATTCCGGCACCGCGGTCGCGATCGGGCTCGTGGCGCTGGTGCTCTCCTGGCTGATGCGGCTGCAGCTCGCCTTTCCCGGCACTTTCGACTTCATCACCGCCGAGGCGTACTACCAGTTCGTCACCATGCACGGCATGATCATGGTGGTCTACCTGCTGACGGCGCTGTTCCTCGGTGGCTTCGGCAACTACCTGATCCCGTTGATGGTGGGGGCACGCGACATGGTGTTCCCCTACGCTAACATGCTCTCCTACTGGATCTACCTGCTTGCGGTTCTGGTGCTGGTGGCGAGCTTCTTTGCGCCGGGCGGACCGACCGGCGCCGGGTGGACGCTCTACCCGCCGCAGGCGATCCTCGGGGGTACGCCCGGCGGCGAACAGGCCGGCATCATCCTGATGCTCTCGTCGCTGATCCTGTTCATCATCGGCTTCACCATGGGCGGCCTGAACTATGTGGTGACGGTGCTGCAGGGCCGCACGCGCGGGATGACCCTGATGCGCCTGCCGCTGACGGTGTGGGGCATCTTCACCGCCACGGTCATGGCGCTGCTTGCCTTCCCGGCGCTGTTCGTCGCGTCGGTGATGATGCTGTTCGACCGCGTGTTGGGAACGAGCTTCTTCATGCCGGCGCTGGTCGAGATGGGCGAGCAGCTCAGCTATGGCGGCGGCAGCCCGATCCTGTTCCAGCACCTGTTCTGGTTCTTCGGGCACCCGGAGGTCTACATCGTCGCGCTGCCGGCGTTCGGGATCGTGTCCGATCTCATCAGCACGCACGCGCGCAAGAACATCTTCGGCTACCGGATGATGGTGTGGGCCATCGTCGGGATCGGGGCGCTGTCGTTCATCGTGTGGGCGCACCACATGTATGTGAGCGGCATGGACCCCTATTTCGGGTTCTTCTTCGCCACGACAACGCTCATCATCGCCGTGCCCACCGCCATCAAGGTCTACAACTGGATCCTGACGCTGTGGCGCGGCGACATCCACCTCACCATTCCGATGCTGTTCGCGCTCGCCTTCATCGTCACCTTCGTGAATGGCGGGCTGACGGGGCTGTTCCTCGGCAACGTGGTCGTCGACGTGCCGCTGTCCGACACCATGTTCGTGGTGGCGCACTTCCACATGGTGATGGGCGTGGCGCCGATCCTCGTCATCTTCGGCGCGATCTACCACTGGTATCCGAAGATCACCGGCCGCATGCTCAACGAGGCGCTGGGCCAGTTCCACTTCTGGGTCACCTTCGTCGGCGCCTACCTGATCTTCTTCCCGATGCACTATATCGGGCTGGTCGGCGTGCCCCGGCGCTACGTCGAACTTGGCGACACGGCGTTCATTCCTGCATCCGTGCACACGCTGAACGAGTTCATCACCATTGCCGCGCTGGTCGTCGGGTTCGCGCAGATCGTGTTCCTGTTCAACCTGTTCTGGAGCCTGCGCCACGGCAGGGAAGCCGGCGGAAATCCTTGGCGCGCCACCACGCTGGAGTGGCAGACGCCCACGACCCCGCCGCCACATGGCAACTGGGGCAAGCACATGCCGGTCGTCTATCGCTGGGCCTATGACTACAGCGTGCCCGGCGCGCCGCAGGACTTCATCGCGCAGAACGATCCCTGGCCGGCGAGACCCACGGTGCCGGGATGAGCGTCGTCGTCGTCTTCCTGCTGGTGATCGCCGGCATTTCCGCCTGGTGGCTCAGCCGCCAGCGGCTCCTGTCCAAGCCCTGGCTGGAGCAGGGGGCGCCTGACCTCCTCGACGGCCCCGAGGCGGCGATCCCGACGCAGAAGATCGGCCTGGGCGTGTTCCTGGCCGTCGTCGGCTGCCTGTTCGCGCTGTTCGCCAGCGCGTATTTCATGCGCATGGAGGTGTCGGACTGGCGCGCCATGCCACTGCCGCGCATCCTGTGGGTCAACACCGGCATTCTGGTGCTGAGTTCCGTCGCACTGCAGATCGCGGTCGTGGCGTCGCGCCGGGACCAGCTCGACACCACTCGGCTCGCGCTCGTCACCGGTGGCCTCACCGCACTGGTCTTCCTGGCGGGGCAGCTCCTGGCCTGGAGGGATCTCACCGACAGCGGCTATCCGCTCGACGCGAACCCGGCGAACAGCTTCTTCTACCTGCTCACCGCCATGCACGGCCTGCACATCGTCGGCGGCCTCGTGGCGCTCGCCCGCACCACCTACAAGGCATGGGGCGCCGCTCCGCGCGAGCGGCTGCAGCTCAGCGTCGAGCTCTGCGCCATGTACTGGCACTTCCTGCTGTTCATATGGCTAGCGATCTTCGTGCTGCTTGCCGGCTGGGCAGCCAGTTTCGTCGACATCTGCCGCCAATTGCTGACCTGAAGGAGGAAGCGAATGGCCGAGACGACCTTCTCCCATGCCCCGACTTCCCTGAGACCGGACGGCATGCGTGGCTTCGTGGCGGACTGGTCCTCCGACCAGCGGGCGTTCAAGAACGTCTCCTGGGGGAAGGCCATGATGTGGATCTTCCTGCTGAGCGACACCTTCGTGTTCGGCTGCTTCCTGCTGGCCTACATGACGGCGCGGATGTCGACGCGGGTGCCGTGGCCGAACCCCAGCGAGGTGTTCGCCCTGCACCTGTTCGGGCGGGACATCCCGCTCATCCTGATCGCGATCATGACCTTCGTGCTCATCTCGTCGTCGGGCACCATGGCGATGGCGGTGAACTTCGGCTACCGGCGCGACCGCAAGCGGACGGCGATCCTGATGCTGCTGACGGCGGCGCTGGGCGCGACCTTCGTCGGCATGCAGGCCTTCGAGTGGAGCAAGCTCATCGCGGAAGGCGTGCGCCCCTGGGAGAACCCGTGGGGCGCGGCGCAGTTCGGCTCGTCCTTCTTCATGATCACCGGCTTCCACGGAACCCACGTGACGATCGGCGTGATCTTCCTGCTGATCGTCGCGCGCAAGGTCTGGCGCGGCGACTACGACACGGGCGCGCGCGGCTTCTTCACGAGCCGGCGGGGCAGCTACGAGAATGTCGAGATCATGGGCCTCTACTGGCACTTCGTCGATCTCGTCTGGGTCTTCATCTTCGCGTTCTTCTATCTGTGGTGAGGCAGGGACATGGCCGAAGCAACCGCACATGGGATCAGCTCGTTGCATGGCTCCGACGCGCCCGCGGCGGCCCACGCGGAGACCCACCAGGAGCATCCGATCAAGCTCTACCTGGTCGTCTGGGTGTGGCTGTTCATCCTCAGCGCCTGCTCGTACATGGTCGACTATCTCCATCTGGAGGGCGCGTTGAGATGGTCGCTCATCCTGATCTTCATGATCCTGAAGGCCGGCCTGATCGTCGCGGTCTTCATGCACATGGCGTGGGAACGCCTGGCTCTGGTCTACGCCATTCTCGTCCCGCCCATCGCGATCCTGGTCTTCGTGTGGATCATGACCGTTGAATCGGATTACACGCTCTGGACGCGGCTGACTTTCTTCGGCGCCGGTCCCTGATCACCTCGCGCCCGCGGGGAATGGTTCCGCGGGCGTTCGGGAGGTTACGACGGACGCCGGAAGAGGGGGATGGTTCATTCGCTTCCCAAGCTTCACGCACCAGCAGAGGAGGCCGAGATGACGATAGCAGCCACACTGAAGGACTACATGGAAAGCGCGGGTGTCCCTTACGAGACGCTCGCGCATCAGCGCACGTCCACGAGCCGGCAGTCGGCGGTGGCGGCGCACGTTCCCGGCAGCAGGTTGGCAAAGAGCGTGGTGGTCCATCACGAGCTCGGCTACGCGCTCGCCGTGGTGCCCAGCACGCACCGCGTCGAACTCGGCACGCTGCAGGAGATCATGGACAGACGGCTGGGGCTCGCGACGGAAGATGAGGCCTGCACTCTGTTTGCGGACTGCGACGTCGGCGCGATTCCGCCGATTGGCGCCGCATACGGAGTGCCGGTGCTGCTCGACGAGAGCTTCGACAACGCCTCGGATGTCTATTTCGAAGGCGGCGATCACCGGACCCTCGTGCATGTCAGCGGCAGCGACTTCCGCAACCTGACCAAGGGTTCCAGGCACGCGCGCTTCAGCCATCCGGCGATGTGAGGGGTGTTCCGAACCGGCAGGGATAACTGCCGGTTCGGAATTTTCGATGCCTCAGACCGAGGGCGAGGGCTCGATCACCTTCCTGTAGAGATGCCAGGTGGCGTGACCGAAGACCGGAAGCACGATGGCGAGGCCGGCGAAGATGGGCAGCGAGCCGATCATCAGGCCGATCGCGACCATCAGGCCCCAGACCGCCATGGGGATCGGGTTCGCCATCACCGAGCGCACCGACGCATGGATCGCCTCATAGGCGCCGACATCGCGGTCGAGCAGCAGCGGGAAGGCGATGACGGTGGTGCAGAGCACGACCACGGCGAAGATGAAGCCGATGGCATGTCCGACGACGATCAACGTCCAGCCGCGATCGGTGGAATATATCTCCCTGAGGAAGTCGCCGATGGAGGCGGGTGGTATGCGGCCAAACAGGTTCTCGTAGAAGGCCTGCGCCGTCAGAAGCCATGCGAGGAAGATCACCAGCAGCATGCCTCCGACCGCCGCGATCGACGGCAGCGCCGGCGAATGCCGGATCTCGAAGGCGTGTTGCCACGAGGTGTCCAGGCCCAGCTCGCGCCTGCGGCTGATCTCATACAGGCCGAGCGCCGCGAACGGGCCGACCAGCGCGAAGCCCGACACGAGCGGAAACAGCAGCGGCAACGCGTTGTTGCCCGATGTCCAGGCCGCGAGGAAGACGCCGACGATCGGATAGATCAGGCAGAGAAAAACGAGGTGCGACGGCTTCACCATGAAATCGTCGATGCCACGTCGCAGGGCGTCGAACAGGTCGGAAATGGAAATCTTTCGGATACGGACGTGTTCCTGGATATCGTTGGCGCCTGCAATCACGTGAAAAGTTGCCATCACCACTCCTCCTAGACCAGGTCCAATTGGTCGCGGTTCGATGTCGGGTTCGACTTGTCAGGTCACGCCAACAATCGCGACCATTTGTCTCATGAGCATACGCCTATTCGCAGGATTTGCCACAAACGGATTGCAGCTGCTTGCCGTGAAACTTGCGGGCTCGCGGAGGAACTTGCGGCGAGGGGCATTTCTACGTGTGGCCGCCGGCCAAAAACAAAGGCGCCCCCAAATCTCGGGGGCGCCTGTGGCCGCGTTGCGGCGTCGTATCGTCTTCAAAGGCGCGGGCCTAGCGGCCCACGGTTTCCCGTGCGCTCTTGACGCCCATCGAGATGGCGATCAGCGCCAGGCCTTCCATGATCAGCTCGATCGCCACGAAGAGGCCGATGACCCATCCCCACGAGGCAAGCCATTCGGCCTGCCCTTCGGGCGTGGCCAAGACCTCCGCGCTCGGCGGGATGACGGTGCTGTAGATCATGATGCCCAGGATGATGGAGATGATGCCGGACAACAGCACCGCGACCCAAACGCCGCCGTGGCTGCGGATCTGAAACGCGGTGAAAATCCGCATCAGGCCGGTCACGACAAGCGAAATGGCGAGGAACAGCGTCAGCCAGAAGGCCGCCGACACCGGCGTGGTCATCATCAGGATGCCTGCGATGAAGTACAGGATGCCGATGATGACGTGCCAGGCAATGCTCTTCCATCCGGAGTGGTGGAAGCTGTCCAGCACCTGCGCCACGCCGGCAACGATCGCGAAGGCGCCGAGCCAGAACATCGCCACCAGGGTGAGCTGGAAGGTCATTCCCAGTCCGATGACGCCCAGTACCGTCATCAGAATGCCGAGTGCCAGCAACCACCCCCAGCGTATCCCGTGATAAGCCGGTTTGTTGGCCGTCGATGTCGCCGCTACATTTGTCACGGTGTATCCCTCCTTAATGAAAGTCGCTCTTCATACCTGTAGTGACCGTTTCCCCTGATTGATTAATCCGGTCACATCTTGCCGCTTTTCTTCGACCACGGCAACGCTCACCTCCTTTTCGCAACTATCCTCGGTGTGTCACCGCCAAGCAGAACGAGATTGTTCTGGCCGTCGATCCCGAAGCCGGTGACGCTCCCGAGCGCCCGCACGACGTCTTGCTCCTGCGTCATGAGGGCCGGCTCGCAGGCCATCCGCGTGGTTGCGAGGGCGGAGAATGTCAGCGTTTCGCCGGTCAGGGCGTAGTTTCCGATGATGCGGTTGCAGGATGCGTTTCCGGCCAGGCGCCCATCCGTGCCGAATGCCAGGAAGGGCTGGGAGCCCGGGACGACGGCGCTGCCTTCGATGCTTTCCACCTGCCATTCGCCGAGGAGCAGGTCGCGCGGCTCGCCACCGCATCCCGTATAGGTCTGGTCGCCCCAGCGCACGACGGCCGTGCTGGGGTGGGGCATGCCGCTCATCGTGTCCACGCAGAGCTCGTCGCGAATGGTCAGCGAGAAGGGCCGACCGTCCGCAGTCGCATCGTAGATGCGGCTTCCGTCCTGGGTGCGCGCCTCCGGGAGGGGAGAAATCTTCACGGAGCCCCCGTCCTGCGTGCCGAAGACCAGGTCGCGTTGGCCGATCTCGACGTGCCAGCCCGGCTCGTTTCCGCGTGCCTTGAAGGTACCCGTGTCCGCAGTCGCCATCGCCGGGAACGCCAATGTCACAGCCAGCCCGAACAGGCTCGGGAGTGGTAGGCGTCCGAGCATGGATGGTCGGCTCGTCGAATTTGTAGCGGAAGCGTTCATGGCCGTCACTTTCGGGCACCCCATCGGTGGATGCCGAGGGCATGAGTCGGCATGCAATCACAACGATCTATACATCCTGCTAACATCCCGGGGTGCCGGAGCCGAAATGTGGACGGGCCGAAGTCGTGCCCGGCGGGCGGCCTGGCACGATGGTGGCGGGCAGGGCGTCAAGTGGCAGGCGCCGGCCCCGGCTGGTCCCCGTCGCCGGCACCGAAAATGGTCGCAACCCACCGGCTCGACGGGTGCTGGCCGCAGAAGGTCAGGACCGCGATCATGATCGGCACGCCGATGAAGGCACCGAAGAAGCCCCAGAGATATCCCCACAGGAAGACCGAGAAGAGAACAAGAACCGGCGAGATCGACAGGGCGGAACCGGAGACGCGGGGCTCGATATAGCTGCCCCCGATCATCTGGATCAGGTTGAGGCCGACGAAAACGGCAATGACCGCGCCCCACGTGTCGAACTGGGTCAGGGCAAGCATCGTGGGAGCCAGCGTCGCGACGAACGGTCCGATGAAGGGGATGTAGTTGAGCGCAAACCCGATGAAGCCCCACTCCTCGGCCAGCGGCAATCCCACAATCAGGGCGAAGAGCCAGATGAGGATGCCGGTCACGACGCTCATGATGGTGCGGATCAGCATGTAGCTGCGGATCTTCCGGGCGGTCTCGCGCGCGCCTTCGATCAGCATCTGGCTGGTCAGGGGATCGCGCAGCTTCCTGATCCGGCTTGCAAGGTCCCCGACCTCCAGCAGCCCGAGGAGCACGTAGACCAGCGCGACCAGCCAGAAGCTGAAGGCGCTGTTGAGGCGGATGCTGATGGTCTGGATGGTCCTCAGCATCGAGCTGACTCCGAAGGTCTCGGACCAGATCATCGAGACGACGATGCCTCGTTCTTCCAGCCAGTGCCGGACCAGCTCATAGAACTGCTGCAGCCGCGCGGCGTCCCCCATCAGGTACCGGGCAACCTGCCCGAAGGACCATGCGATCAGGAAACCAAGGCCGAGCACGGCAAGCACGACGAGGAGGAAGGCAGCCAGGACGGCGACCGCGCGCGGCAGCGACGCCTCCAGCTTCTTCTGGACCGGCCAGACCAGCGCCATGATGAAGAGGGCGAAGGCAACGGGCGCGAAGACCGAGCTGGCCACGGAAAGCATGCCGATAACCAGTACCGCCGATACGATCATGCCGCTGGCAGTGATGGTCCGGTTCGCCACCTGGGGCATGTCAGCTACCTTGCGCGTTCAATCACTCGACCGGCTGTGGGCCGAGTCCTCTGCCGCCAGTGATGACCTCAAAGCGCGTTCTTGTGAACCGTCCCGTCCTTCATGATCACGGAAATATTCTGGTCCGGGTTCTCGATCAGGCGAAGATCTTCAAGGGGATTGCCGTCGATGACGAGAAGGTCGGCCAGTGCGCCCCTTTCGACGACGCCCAGCTTGCCGTCATAGGGCGTGCGCAGGTTCGAGAGCGCGAGCAGATCCGCATTGACCGAGGTTGCGGCGCGCAGGACCTCGGCGTTCGTGTACCAGTTGGCGAGATGCGTCAGCATGATGTTCTGGCGCATCGCCAATGAGGCCGAAAACAGGAGGTCGGAGCCCCAGGCCACCTTGATCCCGTACTTCTTCACGTACTCGTAAAGCCTCGGCGTGTGGGAAAATATCTGCATGGCGCGCTCTACGCCCGGTCCCGTCTGGGACGCGGCATCCTCGATGGTGAGGAAGGGCTGCGTGCTGAGCCATATCCCCTTGTCGGCCATCATCCGTGCCGTGTCCTCGCTCATCAGATGCGCGTGTTCGATGCAGGGAACCTCGGCGGCGATGGCGCGGCGCACGGCGTCCTCGCCGGTGGCGTGGACGGTGACGTAGGTGTTCCAGTCGCGGGCCACGCTGACCGCGTCGCGCAGCTCGTCCTCGCTGAACGTGGTCATGTCGAGCGGGCTGCGCGGGGAGGAAACGCCTCCGCCGCCGACGAGCTTCACCTGCGAGGCGCCCTGCAGGAGCTGTTCGCGCACGCGCTGCTTGAGGCTGCCGGCGTCGTCGACGATGGCGGCGCCGCCGAACCGCTCGCTGACGCTTAGCTTGCCGTCGCGCGGGATCTCGAAGGGCAGGCGAAGGTCGCCGTGGCCGCCCGAGGTCGTGATCATCGCGCCCGACGGGAAGATGCGCGGTCCGGCGATTATTCCCTCGTCGATCGCCTTCTTGAAAGAGAAGGCGGGACCGCCGAGGTCTCGGACGGTGGTGAAGCCGCGCATCAGGGTGCGTTGGGCCTCGGCCGTCGACATGGTGAAGATCATGCCCTCATCGACAGTCAGCAGCACCTGCATGGGGACGGCGGCGAGAATGGCGTGCCAGTGGGCGTCGATCAGGCCGGGCATGAGGACACGACCGTCGCAGTCGATCACCGTGGCGTCGTCAGGCGGCGGATTGCTGGCGGCGTCAATCGCCGCGATCCTGTTGCCCTCGATGAGGACCTGGACATCCTTCAGGGCATCGGACCTGCCGTCGAAGAGCCGGGCCTGCCTGAACAGCACCTTGCCCGATGGCGCCTGGGCCCGAGCCGGCCGCGCCATGAGGCCGGACGCCGCGGCGACCCCGAGGCCGGCGAGAAAGTCGCGTCGGGAGAACGCGTCGAGGCGCCGCGAGACCTGCTGAAGCTGCGGATTCAAGCATCCGCAGCCGGCATCATGCGCAAGGTGTTGGTATTTGCGGCCGAGCTTAAGCATCGCGTCCTCCACACCTTGTCAGGGTGAGGAGCCTATAGAGTTCACCTGGAAAGTCCACCGGAGGACTGCCGGATGATCTGGTTTCGGCCTGCTTTCAACCTTCGGTTCAAAGACTACCCGATGCTTCCCCGGATCCGTGCCGGAGGCGTCGATGAACCGGGCGCGAGCGAGTGTTGGTGCGGGACGGGGGGAATATCCGTGCCCCCTCAGCCACGGAACCGGGCCTTGCCTTCCCTGTCGAGTGCGACGAATTCCTCGTCCGTCAGCGGGATGTTCGCCGCTGCCACGTTCTCCTCGAGATGTGCGACCTTCGAGGTTCCTGGAATGGGCAACATGACGGGGCTGCGCTTCAGTATCCACGCCAGCGCGACCTGACTGGGTGCCGCGCCATGGCGCCTGGCGATGGTGTCGAGCAGGGAGCCAGGCTTCGCGAGATCGCCCGCGGCCAGCGGGTACCAGGGGATGAAGCCGATGCCATGGCTCTCGCAGTAGTCGAGAACCTCCTCGCTGGTACGGTCAACGAGATTGTACCGGTTCTGCACGGTGCTCACCTTGAAGACCTTCGAGGCTTCCTGGATGTCGGCGACGGAGACCTCGCTCAGCCCCGCGTGTCGGATGATGCCGCTGTCGAGAAGCGACCTGATTGCGTCGAACTGCTCGTCGCGAGGCGTCTTGGGATCGATGCGGTGAAGCTGCCACAGGTCGATCCGGTCGACGCCGAGGTTGCGAAGGCTCTTGTGAGCCTGCTGGATGAGGTAGTCGGGCCGACCCAGCGGAATCCATCGATCCGGCCCGGTCCGTGTCAGGCCTCCCTTGGTCGCAACGAGGATATCGCCGAAGGGGCCAAGCGCCTCCCGGATAAGCGTTTCCGAGACGTCCGGGCCGTAGGAATCTGCCGTGTCGATGAAGTTCACGCCGAGCTCGGGGACGCGCTTCAGTGTGCGGAGCGCCTCGGCCCGGTCAGTGGGCTCGCCCCAGATTCCGGGACCGGTGATGCGCATGGCGCCGAAGCCGAGGCGTCGCACCTCGGCGTCACCGCCGATCCTGAATGTTCCTGACCTGGATGCGTCGAGAATTGGCATTGCCGCGCTCCGTGTCGTGCCGGTGATCCGATAGGGGGATCACGGTGGCTTTCCTGCTGGTGCTAAATCCTCGTCGCTAGGAAGAGTTGCGACCGATTGATTCGATCGCATCTTCCTAGCCGATTCATGGGATCTGAAGGGCCGCTGCGGCCGCAGATGTTCATCATGGCGTGATGCTGCCCGTTCACGGGCAATAGTAGCGAAGCCCGTCATGTCCGAGGAACGTGTGCGTGATCGCGTCGTAGGTGCTGTACAGCGCGTTGCAGTAGGCATCCTCGTCAGCATAGTCATCGTAGAAGTAGGGCGCCCGGGCGATGTAGGTGCGCGGTCCGCGGAAGTGGTGGTCGCGCCAGAAATAGTTGCTGCCATAGTACCCGAAGGCGCCGTCGTGGTTGCCGAAGCTGTTGCTGCCACCAAAGCGATCATGACCACCGAGGCCGTCATGGCCAAAACCAAATCCACCACCGTGGCCAAATCCGCCACCGTGGCCAAAGCCGCCGCCGGTGCCGAAACCGCCGCTGTGGCCCATGCTGAAGCCACCACCGCCGCCACCGCCACCCCCATGACCGCCGGCTGCCATCGCGGCCGGCGCGGAGCCCATGGCCAACATGGCGACTGTTGCGAGAACTGCTGCTGACTTAAACATTGTCCTAACCTCCTGCTCGAGGTCACACCTGCTGTGTGGCGTATCGAATATGAGGCGGGGGATGAATATTTGAACTCGTATGGAGGGGTGCGCCGTTCATACGTGCGTTTACTTGTAGGTGGGGTGGATTGATTTGGTCCGGCGACGGGGCGAGGATCCGGGTTGCACGGACTCCACGCCGAACGCCGACGTTTTTCAGGCGATCGCCGACGAGAAATACGGCGCTGACCAGCGCGCCGTTTCGCTGTGGTCGTCGCACTGGATGAGATCGTTGAGGACGACGAGGATGCCGTCGCCAGGAAATCGCTCCAGCCCGCCTCTTCCGATTCAGCTTCGGCGAAGGCGGTGAGGCCGTCAGGTCGCAAGAGGGCGTGCGCGGCCGGTCGGAACGCAGGTGCGACGATTCGCGTCAGGCGACGCAGGACTGCAGGGCCGCGCGGTTTCGTTGCCGGTACTCACCGGCCGACAGCCCGGTGCGATTGGCGAAGGCGGTGGTGAAGGAACTTACGCTGGAATAGCCGACGGCCTGCGCGACCGCCTCGATGGGCATTGTGTCCTGTACCAGCAGTTCCATCGCCCGCATCATCCGCACCTCGATGATCAGCGTCTTCAGCCCGAAAGAGAACTCCTCGTGGGACAGGCGCTGCATGGTGCGCGGGGCCAGGTTGCAGGCCGCACAAGCGCTGGCGACGGTCGCATCGGTGATGTGCGCCCGGACGTGGTCTACGAACTTCCGCATCTCGGGAGACTTGGCCGCGGGCAGCCACAGCATCTTGGGATTGGAGAACCACTCGCGGCAAAGGTGCGAAAGCGTGCGGAAGAGCTGGCGCAGCGTTCCGAGATCGTCAGTGGGCCGATTCTTCACGCCGAGCATCAGCGTGACCAGTCCGTGGACGAGAGGATTGGCCTGCGTCACCCAGCAGCCCTGATGGTGCCAAGGATAGTCTTCCGGCGCCAGGAAGGCGACATGCGCCTGCATGCCCCGCGACGTGCGCAGGTTGAACGGCCGGCTGGCCGGGATGAAGATCATGTGGTTGGGCAGGACCAGCCATCCCCCGGCACCCCCTTCGACGTCGACCTGGCCGCGCAGCACCAGAATCAGTTTGTGCAGCCGGTCGCCTGTCGACGATTCGCTCCAGTCGTCGCAGGCGACCGTCTCGATCGAGGGTTCGCCGGGCCGCGCCTCCACGAATCGGCGCGCGCTGCAGGCAATGAGCTCGAACGGCTGTGTGGTGCGCTCCAGCCTCGCTGCCGTCGTTACGGCGTTCACAAGAATGCTCCTTCCTGCGGCCCGCCCTGGTTCATTGCCGCCCTTGCCCCTTCCATCCCTTCGCAGGCGCAAAAAAGATTATTCTTGTATATTGTTTGAAAAATGGCCAGCATCAAGCGATATCGCATTCGCGCCGTTCTGGGGAGGAGGGCTTGAGGATGACGACAGAACCGGCGCCAGTCGCCGGAACCAGTGCGCCTGACGCCCTGACGATCCGCGGGATGTACAAGTCCTTCGGCGCGACTAAGGCGGTGCAGAACGTCGACCTGACGCTGGGGCGCGGCGAGATTCTGGCCCTTCTTGGCCAGAACGGTGCCGGCAAGTCGACGCTGGTCAAGATCCTTGCGGGGGTGTTCGCGGCCGACAGCGGCGAGGTCATGCTCGACGGCAAGCCCTACGACCTGCGCCGCGACCGGGACGCGATTGCCTTCGTCCATCAGGACCTCGGCCTCATCGAATGGATGACGGTCGCCGAGAACATTGCCATGGCGCAGGGCTTCAAGCGCCGCTTTGGCCTGATCGACTGGAGCAGTGTGGAGGCGCAGGCGCGCGAGTCGCTGAAGGAGATCGCGCCGGCCATCGACCCGCGAAAGCGGGTGAGCGACCTTACCAGGACGGAAAAGTCCCTCGTCGCGATCGCCCGCGCGGTCGGGGTGGGGGCGAGCGTGCTGGTGCTGGACGAACCCACGGCGAGCCTTCCCAAGGATGACGTGGAAGTGCTGTTCTCGGTCCTGCGCAAGCTGAAGAAGCGCGGCGTCAGCATGATCTACGTCTCGCATCGGCTCGACGAGATATTCGCGATCTCGGACTGCATCCTGGTGCTGCGGGACGGGCGTGTGGCTGATTCGCGTCGCACTGCCCAGGCTGATCCCGAAAGCCTTATCGGTTCCATCATCGGCAAGACGCTCGAGAACGCCTTCGTGCTGCCGCCCAGCACCGGGTCAGAGGTCGTCCTGGAATGCACGGACGTCGCCGGGGAGGGCGTCGGACCGGTCTCCTTCTCGGTCAGTCGCGGCGAGATCGTCGGGCTCGTCGGTCTGCGGGGCGCAGGCCACGAAGTGGTCAGCCGTATCCTGGTCGGCGACGAGCCCAAGGCGATGGGCGAGGTCACGATCCATGGAAAGCCGCTCGACCACTCTTCTCCCGACAAGGCGATTGCCGGCGGACTGGGGATCATCGGCGCGGATCGCATCGCGGAGTCGGTCGCGCCGGGGCTGTCCATTCGCGAGAACATGTATCTCAATCCGCTGGCTATCGGCAGCCGCCTCCTGTCGTGGCGGTGGCCCGTCGTCGAGGCGAACGAGTGTCGCGAGGCCGGGCGGCACGTCGCGCTGGTGCCGAATGCGCCCGAGGCGCCGATCGAGAGCCTGTCCGGCGGCAACCAGCAGAAGGTCGTGCTGTCGCGCTGGATCCGCATCGCGCCGGAAGTGCTCATCCTGGAGGATCCGACCGCGGGCGTGGACGTGGGCGCCAAGAACGAGATCTACAGGCTGCTCGCGCGCCAGCTCGCCGCCGGGCAGGCAATCCTATTGATCTCCACGGACTTCGAGGAGGTGGCGGCCCTCTGCCACCGCGCGCTCGTCTTCAGGAACGGCCGGATCGAGAGCGAGATCGGCCAGAAGGCGATGAGCGTCGAGGCGGTGACGCTCGCCTCGTCCATGGCGGACAATTCAGCGCAGAACGCGATCCCAGTCGGGGCAAAGGGACACTAGCCGCATGCAATCGATCAAGTCGACCGCTCTAGAGCCGACGGCCGTGGAATTGGAGGGAATGTCGCTGGGACAGAAGGTCGCCAGGCTGATCCCGGTCTATGGCCTGCTGATCTGCATGCTGCTGCTGATCGTGATCTTTTCGATCGCCCTGCCGAACACCTTTCCGACGATGCTGAACCTGCGCTCGATCCTGGGCGACAAGGCGATCATCGCCATCCTTTCGCTGGCAGCAATGATCCCGATGGCGGCCGGGCGCATCGACCTGACGGTCGGCTACGGCATCGTGCTGTGGCACATCCTGGCCATCGCCCTGCAGACGAATCTCGGGCTGCCGTGGCCCGCGGTCGTGGTGATCGTGCTCCTAGCCGGCTGCTTCCTGGGACTGATCAACGGGCTGCTGGTGGAGATCGCGCGCATCGACTCCTTCATCGCCACGCTCGGCACGGGCACCGTGCTCTATGCGATCGCCCTCTGGTACACCGAGGGCCGCCAGATCGTGGGCGTGCTTCCGCCTGGCTTCACCGGCCTTTATTCGTGGCAACCGTTCGGCATCCCCATCGTCGCCTTCTATGTGCTCGTGATCAGCGTCGCGATGTGGATCATCATGGAATACACGCCGATCGGCCGCTGCCTCTATGCGATAGGTGCCAATCCCCGGGCCGCCGAGCTCAACGGCATCCCCAACCGGCGCTTCATCATCGGCGCCTTCGTGGCCGCGGGCCTGCTGGGCGCGCTGGCGGGGGTGCTGCTTGCCGCCCGCTTGCGGATCGGCCAGGCGAGCGTCGGCCTCGAGTATCTGCTGCCGGCGCTCGTGGGCGCGTTCCTGGGATCGACCACGATCCGGCCCGGGCGGGTAAATGTCTGGGGCACGATCGTGGGGGTCGCGATCCTCGCGGTCGGCATCTCCGGCATCCAGCAGTTCGGCGGGGCCTTCTACGTCGAGCCGCTGTTCAACGGCATCACCCTGCTGATCGCCATCGGCCTGGCCGGCTACTCGCAGAAGCGTCGGGGCCTGGTCCGGCGTGCGTCGCAGCCGAAGGAAACGCATCCACCTGCTGGTGGGTGACCACAGTCTTCGCCACGCGCGGAGAGGAAAACCTGGGAGGAGAGAAACGTGAACCGGGAGGAGAGGAACATGAAGATTACCTGGAAATTGCAGTTCGCCGCCGCGCTGTGCGCTGCGTCGGTGCTGGGCATCACGGCGGCATCCGCCGATGCGGTGTCCGAGGCCAAGGAGTTCGTCACCAAGCTGAGCACGCCGAACGCGCCGTGGAGCGGTCCGACGACCGGGCCGAAGGCGCTGCCGGGCAAGACCATCATCTATGTGTCGACGGACCAGCGCAACGGCGGCGCGCGCGGCGCCGGCGAAGGCGTCAAGGCGGCCGCGGAGCGCATCGGCTGGACCTTCAAGGAGAGCGACGGCCAGGGTTCGGTTGCCGGACGCGCCACCGCCCTCAACCAGGCCATAGCCTCGAAGCCCGACGTGATCGTGCTGGGCGGCATCGACGCCACCGAGCAGGCTGCCGTCATCGAGGAAGCGGCGAAGCAAGGGATCGTCGTCATCGGCTGGCATGCCTACGGCAAGTCCGGCCCGCACGACACGTTGCCGATCTTCACCAACATCACGACCGATCCGCTCGAAGTGGCGCGCGCCGCCGCCTCCTATCCCTGCGCCGAGACCGGCGGCAAGGTCGGCGCGGTGATCTTCACGGACAGCACCTACGAGATCGCGGTCAAGAAGTCGAACGCCATGGCGGAGGTGATCAAGGCCTGCGGCGACAGCAAGGTGCTGGAGATCGTCGACACGCCGCTGGCCGACGCGTCCAACCGCATGCCGCAGCTCACCACCTCGCTGCTGCAGCGCTATGGCTCGGACTGGACGACCTCGCTCAGCATCAACGACCTGACCTTCGACTTCATGGCACCTTCGCTCTCCGCCGCCGGCATCGGAGGCAAGGACAATCCGCTCGCCATCTCCGCCGGTGACGGCTCCGAGGTCGCCTTCCAGCGCATCCGGTCGGGTGAATACCAGGCGGCGACGGTGGCCGAACCCCTCTTCCTGCAGGGCTGGCAGATCGTCGACGAGGCCAATCGGGCGCTCAACAAGGAGAAGGACAGCGGCTTCGTTGCGCCGGCCCACCTGTTCCTGCCGAGCAACATCGAGTTCGATGGCGGGCCGAACAACATCTACGACCCCGGCAACGGCTATGCGGACGCCTACGCCAAGATCTGGGGCGTCGACTGACCCAACGTGACAACGGGGGCGGCTCTCTGGCCACCCCCGCTTGATTGCGCCCTTCATTTACCTCTGCACTGCCCATCACAGGACTTCCAGACATGCCCGCGTCGCATTTGCCCAAGCCCGACTTCGCCAAGAACATGACCCTTATCGGCCACAGCGACCAGGGCGGCAGACCCGATGGCGTCCAGCTGATGGTCAACAAGGGCTTCGCCTACACCGGCCACATGTTCTCCAAGGGATTCAGCGTGATCGACGTGCGCGACCCGCGAAACCCGGTGGGCGTCGAGTATGTGCCGGCGCCGCCGAACACCTGGAACATCCACCTGCAGACCTATGGCGACCTGCTCCTTGTCATCAACGCCAAGGACATGTTCGCGGCAGCCGAGTTCCAGGACGAGAAGGCCTACTACACGGGACAGATCGGCAAGAAGGTCGGGACGGCATCGGGAGCGGTCGTGCGCGACTGGACCGCCGGCATGAGCGTCTACGACATCTCTACCCCCGGAAAGCCGCGCAAGATCGGCTTCATGCCGGTGCAGGGCGGCGGCATCCACCGCATCTGGTACACGGGCGGGCGCTACGCCTATGCATCGGCGCTGCTCGACGGCTTCACCGACTACATCTTCATCACCATCGACATGTCCGATCCGACCAACCCGGTCGAGGCGGGCCGCTTCTGGCTGCCGGGCATGAACGAAGCCGCCGGTGAGGTGCCGACCTCGAACCGGCGCGCGGGCCTACATCATGCGACCGTGTGTGGCGACACTGCATACGGGGCGTGGCGCGACGCGGGGCTCGTCATCATCGACGTCAAGGACGCCACCAAGCCGACGCTGAAGCTGCACAAGAACTGGTCGCCGCCGTACAATGGCGGCACGCACAATTGCCTGATGCTGCCCGACCGCGACCTGCTGGTGGTGGCCGACGAGGCGGTGCTCGACAACTACGAGGACGGCTTCAAGCCGATCTGGCTGTTCGACATGCGCGACCCGAGCAACCCGATCAGCATCTCGACCTTCCCCGAGCCCGCCGAGGCCGACTACAAGTCCAAGGGCGGGCATTTCGGCCCGCACAACATCTACGAGAACCGGCCGGACGGGCTGGTCAGCGAGGAACTGATCTTCGCGACCTACCAGAATGCCGGCATCCGGGTCTTCGACATCAGCAACCCGTATCGACCGGAGGAGGTCGGGGCGTTCGTTCCGCCCGAGCCGGAGAAGCTGGTGGACGCCCGGCCCAACCGCAAGAAGGTGATCCAGAACTGCGACGTTTATGTCGACAAGGCGGGCCTGGTCTACGCAAACGACTACAACGGCGGGCTCTACATCCTTGAATTCAAAGGGTGAGGCGAGTCCTTGTACGACAGTTTCCTGACGGCGTGCCGCGCGGCGGTCGGTCCCGGGCACGTCCTCACCGATGTGGCCGAGACGTCGCGCTTCGCGCATGATTTTTGGAACCAGTACAAGGGCCGCGCCGCTGCAGTGCTAAGGCCAGGCAGCACCGACGAGGTGGCGGCCCTGATGGCGCTGGCATCGCACCACGGCGTTCCCGTGGTGCCGCAGGCCGGCAATACCGGTCTGGTCAACGGCGGCATTCCCGATGCCGAGGGCCGCACGGTGGTGTTGTCCGTCGAGCGCCTGAACCGCATCCGCGACATCGATCCCGCCGGCGACTACCTTGTCGCCGAGGCGGGCTGCATACTTGATGACGTTCAGGCGGCGGCGGCCGGGGCGGGCAGGCTGTTTCCGCTTGCCATGGGGTCGAGCGGTTCGTGCCGGATTGGTGGCAATATCGCCACCAATGCCGGCGGGCTGAACGTGCTGCGATACGGAATGGCCCGCGACCTCGTGCTCGGCCTCGAGGTGGTGCTGCAGGACGGCTCGGTGATGGACCTGCTGCGACCGATGCGCAAGGACAACACGGGCTATGACCTGAAGCAGCTTTTCATCGGCTCGGAGGGCACGCTCGGTGTCGTGACCGCCGCCGTCTTGCGCCTAATGGCGCAGCCGCGCGAGCGCGTCACGATGTGGCTTGCAGTGGAGACGCCCCAACAGGCCGTCGCGTTGTTCAGAACATGCAGGAGCCGGTTCGGCGAACTGATCTCGGCCTTCGAGATCCTCTCGTCGGAGGCAGTCGAAATCGCCGTGAACGGGCTCCCGGGGGCGCGCAGGCCGGTCGGCGACCCGGCGCCCTGGCACCTGCTGATCGAGGTCGCCTGGACCTTTTCCCAGGGCTTGCGCGAGCAGGTGGACGCCATGCTCCAGGACATTCTTTCCGAGGAGCTGTGCAGCGACGGGACTGTTGCCGAAAGCGAAGCCCAGCGCGCCAACATGTGGCGTGTGCGCGAAGGACAAAGCGAAAGCGCGCGCGCCTTCGGCTACATCCTGCGCAGCGACGTGTCGGTGGCGATCGCCGATATCCCTGACCTGCTTGCCTGGACGCAGCAGCAGCAGGCCGAGCTGACCGACCTCGGCATTCGCGTGCTCCCGTTCGGCCACATCGGCGACGGCAATTTGCACGTCAATTTCGTGCTCCCACCCGGCAGCGATGCCGACCTGCATACGAGGCTGCTGGACGGCCTGTACGACAAGGTAGACCAACTCGGCGGATCCATCAGTGCGGAGCATGGCGTCGGTCGTGCCAAACGCGAGGCCGTCTGGGATCGCAAGTCGGCGACCGCGCGGGACGTTTCACGGCGCATCAAGCGTGCCCTCGATCCACGCGGCATTCTCAACCCCGGCGTCGTCATGACGGCGGAAGACAATCCCTGACCGCCTCCGCCGGTGGCATTTCCCGAGCCCCTGCAAGGCCCGCCGAGGTTGCCCGGCCGGCGGGGGCGGTTGCGACACTGTCCACCCTTGCGCCGCGTGACCGCGATGATCTAGGCGCGCCTGGTTCCGTGACTGTCGGCGGAACGCCGCAGCACATTGGACAATCATGATTCGCCTCGAGAACATCAGCAAGCAAAACGGCAAGCAGATCGTCTTCATCGAAGCCTCGGCGGCGCTGCAGCGCGGCGAGAAGGTGGGGCTGGTCGGCCCGAACGGAGCGGGCAAGACGACGCTCTTCCGCATGATCAACCGCGAGGAGATGCCGGACGAGGGGCAGGTGTCCATCGATCGCGGCGTGACCATCGGCTATTTCAGCCAGGAGGTCGGCGACATGGCCGGCAGGAGCGCGGTGCTCGAGGTCATCGACGGCGTGGGGCCGGTGAGTGCGCTGGCGGCCGAGATGGCGGAGCTGGAAGCCGCGATGGGCGATCCGGACCGCGCCGACGAGCTTGACGAGATCCTGGCCCGCTACAGCGACGTGCAAGGCCGGTTTGACGAACTCGACGGGTACGCCCTCGAAGGGCGGGCGCGCGAGGTGCTCGGAGGCCTGGGCTTCAGCCAGGAGATGATGGACGGGGACGTCGGGAAGCTGTCCGGCGGCTGGAAGATGCGCGTGGCGCTGGCCCGCATCTTGCTGATGCGGCCCGACGTGATGCTGCTCGACGAGCCCTCGAACCATCTCGACATCGAGAGCCTGATCTGGCTGGAGAATTTCCTGAAGGGCTTCGACGGCGCGCTCCTGATGACTTCACACGACCGCGCCTTCATGAACCGCATCGTCGGCAAGATCATCGAAATCGACGGCGGTTCGCTGACGTCCTACTCCGGCGACTACGATTTCTACCGGCAGCAGCGGACGTTGGCGGAAGCGCAGCAGCAGGCGCAGTTCGAGCGTCAGCAGGCCATGCTCGCCAAAGAGATCGCCTTCATCGAGCGGTTCAAGGCGCGCGCCAGCCACGCCGCGCAGGTGCAGAGCCGCGTCAAGAAGCTCGAGAAGATCGAAAAGGTCGAGCCGCCGAAGCGCCAGCAGACGGTGCGCTTCGAGTTCCAGCCGGCGCCGCGCTCCGGCGAGGACGTCGCGACTCTGAAGGGTGTCCACAAGAGCTACGGCGCGCGCACGATCTACGAGGGGCTCGATTTCCAGATCCGCCGTCGCGAGCGCTGGTGCGTGATGGGCGTCAACGGCGCGGGAAAGTCGACGCTACTGAAGCTGGTGGCGGGCGAGTCCGTACCCGACCAGGGCACCGTCACGCGCGGGCCGAGCGTGAAGATGGGCTATTTCGCCCAGCATGCGATGGAGGTGCTGGACGGGGACCGCACCGTGCTGCAGTTCCTCGAGGACTGCTTCCCGCAGGCCGGGCAGGCGCCACTGCGGGCGCTTGCCGGCTGTTTCGGCTTTCCCGGCGACGAGATCGAGAAGAAGTGTCGGGTGCTGTCGGGCGGCGAGAAGGCGCGGCTGGTGATGGCGCGGATGCTGTTCGATCCGCCGAACTTCCTGGTGCTGGACGAGCCGACCAACCACCTCGACATCGCGACCAAGCAGATGCTGATCGAGGCGCTGTCGCGCTACGAGGGGGCGATGCTGTTCGTGAGCCACGACCGGCATTTCCTCGCCGCGCTGTCGAACCGGGTGCTGGAACTGACGCCAGACGGCCCGCGCACCTATGGCGGCGGCTATACCGAATATGTCGAGCGCACAGGCCAGGAGGCGCCCGGCCTGCGCGGCTGACGGCGAGGCCGGCCGGATCAGGCCGGCCGCTTCGGCTTTCCGCCCCTGGCCTTGAAGGACTTGGGCCTGCCGGCCGGGCCATGGTCCGCCGACGCGCCCTTGCGGTGCGGCTTGCGGAACGGCTTGTCGGCTGGCTTGAAATCGGCTCGGTTGTCCGACTTCCCACCCTTGTGGAACTTCGGCTTGGCCGGTCGCGGCACCGCCTCGCCGGCCGGCGCGATGACGATGCCGCGCTCCAACCCGCCGGGCTCGCGGATACGGCTGGCGAACTCACCGGCCTTCTCGGCGGAAATCTCGAAACGGGTCTCGGTGTCGTCGATCCTGATCGAGCCGACGTCGCGCTTGGTAACTCCGCCGGCCTTGCAGATCATCGGAAGCAGCCATTTCGGATCGGCGCGCTGCTTGCGGCCAAGCGACAGGGTGAACCAGACGCCGCCCACCATGTCGGGGCCGCGCGGCTCGCGCGCCGGGACAGGGCCGGCTTCGTCCTCGGTGCGGCGCTCGCGCTTCTTGCGCGCGGCCAATTCGCCGACGGGCAGGGGAATGAGATCCTCGGGCACCGGTCGCGCCCCGAGTTGCTGGCGCAGGAAGGCGGCGGCGATACGATCGGGCGAGACTTTCGCAAGCAATTCCGCCACGAAATCGGCCTCGGTCTCGTCGGGCTCGGAGGTTGAAAGGGCGGTGTCGAGGATCTGGGCACGGTAGCGTGCTTCGATCTCGGCGATGGCTGGCGCGGCGCGCAGGGTGGCGCTCAGCCTGGCGAGCCCGAGCACGCGCTGCGCGGCGGCACGCCGGTTTTCCGGAACGATGAGGACGCAGACGCCCTTGCGCCCGGCACGACCCGTGCGGCCGGAGCGGTGCAGCAGCGTCGCGGGATTGCTCGGTACATCGGCGTGGATCACCAGGTCGAGGTTCGGCAGGTCGATGCCGCGCGCCGCCACGTCGGTCGCCACGCAGACATGGGCGCGGCCGTCGCGCATCGCCTGCAGCGCGTTCGAGCGCTCCGACTGCGCCATCTCGCCGGAGAGCGAGACGACGGAGAAGCCGCGGTTTGCAAGTCGCGCGGCGAGGTGGCGCACCGCCTCGCGGGTATGGCAGAACACCAGCGCGCTGGTGCTGTCGGAGGTAAGCAGGGCGTTGATGACCGCGTGCTCGCGCTCGTCGCGGCGCACCACCATCATCTGGTATTCGATGTCGGCATGCTGCTCGCCGGATGCGGTTACGGCGATGCGCGCCGCGTCCTTCTGGAAGGTCTTTGCCAGCTCTGCGATGCCGCGCGGCACCGTTGCCGAGAACAGCAGGGTGCGGCGGGTGTCGGGCGCCGCACCCAGGATGAACTCGAGATCCTCGCGGAAGCCGAGGTCGAGCATCTCGTCCGCCTCGTCGAGCACGACCACGCGCAGCGTGGCGAGATCGAGCGCGCCGCGGGTGATGTGGTCGCGCAGGCGGCCCGGCGTGCCGACGACAAGATGCGCGCCGCGTTCGAGCGCCCGGCGTTCCGTGCGCATGTCCATGCCGCCGACGCAGGTTGCGGTGCGAATTCCGGTCTCGGCGTAGAGCCAACCGAGCTCGCGCTGCACCTGGATCGCCAGTTCGCGCGTCGGCGCGATGATGAGGCCAAGCGGCCGGTCCGGCTCTTCGAAGCGGTCCGCTTCTCCCAGCAGCGTTCCGGCGATGGCAATGCCGAAGGCGACGGTCTTGCCGGAGCCGGTCTGGGCGGAGACCAGCAGGTCGGCGTCACGGTGGTCGCCGTTCGCCATCGCGGCCTGGACGGGGGTGAGCTGGGTGTAGCCCTTCGCGTCGAGTGCTACGGCGAGGGAAGGGTGAATGGCAGCCGACGCGGTCGAGGAGGCCGCATCGTTCGGATTTGTCATGATCGGGATCTCTGTGATCGCGCCGCATAGCACAGGCGGCGTGCACGCGCCACGACTGCTTCTGCCCGCGCGCGAGATGCGGGCCGCGTTCGCGTTCAGGACCTGCGGCTCTCGTGTTCCAGGAGCTCGGCCAGCGGATAGCCCTCGTCGCGCTTCACGACCTTGGTGACGACGTAGGTGAAGTAGACGGAAATGCCGATCTCGCGCGACAGGAGGTGGTCGATGATCTCCTGGTAGTGGCTGATGCTCAGCGCGACGATCTGCAGGATGTAGTCGATGCCGCCGCCGACGGCATGGCACATGATGATCTCGGGGATGTTCTTCACCGCCTGCTCGAAGCGGGCAAAGTGGGCCTGGGTGTGGTACTGGAGCGTCAGCGTGGTGAAGATGACCTCGCACTTGACCACGCGCGCGAGGTCGATCTCGGCATAGTAGCCGCGCACGAAGCCGGCCTGTTCCAGCTTCTGCAGGCGGTCCCAGCAGGAGGACAGCGACAGGCCGACCGCCGCCGCCAGCTCCACCTTCTTGGTGCGGCCGTTTTTCTGCAGAAGCGACAGGATCTGGACGTCGACAGGGTCCAGCTTCTGGCCGGCAGGTACCGCCTCCTTCGGACGCCTAGCTCTCCGTGATGCCAAAGCGCTTACCCAGCCAGCTGTGCGGGAGGGCCGGAACGAAGTTGCCGTCCCGCCCGGTCATGTCGGAATTCGCCACCATCGCGTTGAGGATCGCCTCCTCGACGCTCTGGACGACGGCGTCGAAGAACGGATCGATGTCGCAGTCCGGTATGTAGCGAGCCTCGGCCAAGGAGCCTCCCTTTGCAGTGGCAGCGATGGGGTTCGCCGTGGAAAAGGCGAGGAAGATGTCACCGGAACTATGATAGCCGATGCCGCCTGTCCATGCCACGCCGAGCGGAATGCGCCGTGCAAGGCGCTTGAGCTGGTGGGGGAGGAACGGCGCGTCGGTGGCGACCACGGCGATGATCGAACCCTTCTCGCGGCGCGGCGTCCGTTCCACCATCGCCGGCTCGGCGAGTTCGGCGCCGACGCGATTGCCCCGGATCATCAGGTTGCGGCGACGGCCGAAATTCGCCTGGACGAAGGTGCCGACGGTGAAGCGGGCGCCCTGCCATTCGACGACGCGCGAGGCGGTGCCCGAGCCCGCCTTGAACTCGTAGGCGATCATGCCCGTGCCGCCGCCGACGCTGCCTTCGTCGATGGGGCCGTCCTGTGCCCCGTCGATGGCCTGAGCGACATGCTCGACGGATACGTGGTGGCCGTTGATGTCGTTGAGGAACCCGTCATAGGTCTCGGCGGCAACCGGCAGGCCCCAGCTGTCGTCGAGGGCTGTGGGGTCCCCGGCAGTCATCCAGCGCACCGTGCCGTCCCGCGTGATGCCGCAGGAATGGGTGTTGGTGATGGTGATGGGCAGGTTGAACGTGCCGATCTCCTCGATGATGTGCGAGCCGGTCATCTCGCCATTGCCGTTGCCGCTGAAGAGACCGGCGAAGACCGGCGTGGCAAGCTGGTCACGCGGACGCGGCAGGATTGCCGTGACGCCCGTGCGCACCGGGCCCTTGCCGACCTCGAGGGGGCCGTCGCCGGAGATCAGGGTGACGTAGCCCACGGACACGCCGGGGACGTCGGTGATGGCGTTGTTCTGGCCGGGCGTCCCGTCGAAGGGAATGGCGAAATGCCGGGCGCGGGGCAGGCCCGACGGCGTCGTTCGGTGGGAAGCGGGAATGGCTGTCATGCGGGTCGTGCCTCGAGCGGACGTCTAGCTTCTGTGCGCGGCGGGGTGCAACCGCCGCGCGGGCTTTCACGGCTTATTGCCGATAACCGGCGTCGTGTAGAAGGGGACGCGCTCGACGCGCGGCTGCCAGGCGCCTGTGGCGACTAGACCGTTGATGTGGTCGGTGATCTGGCCGAGGGTGGCGAACCAGACGTCGCCCCTGGCCTGCATGTGCTCGACAAGGTTGCGGATCGCCAGCGCCTGGGCCGGCCTGCCGCTGACCGCCGGATGCCAGACCGAAACCCACAGGCCGCCGAACTCCCACAGCGCATCGAACTCGGCGCGGTATACCTCCAGCGCCTGCGCGGGCGCGGATATCTTCATGAGATAGTCGAAGGCGCGGCTGGAGACATACTGGTTGTAGTCGTCAACGGACGCCGGAACCGGCAGTTCGACAAGCCGCCCCTTGCCGTTGTCCAGGAGGATCGGAACGTCGTCGGCGAAGAGCGAGGAGTCGTAGGCGAAACCCATCTCGATCAGAAGATCGTAGGTGGAGGCCGAGAGCCCGTAATAGGGGGCGCGGTAGCCGCGCGGGCGAACGCCGGAGAGTCGCATGAGGGCTTCCGTGCCGCGCTCGAGGCTTTCGCGCTCCTGCTCGACGGTCTGCTTGCTCGGCCATTCGTGGAAATGACCGTGGTTGCCGAGTTCGTTGGCGCCATGGCGCAAGATCGCCTCGACGGCGGCCGGATAGGTTTCCGCAACCCAGCCGGGCACGAAGCAGGTGATCGGTACCTGGTGCTCGCCAAACAGCCTGGCGAGGCGCGGCGTCGCCACGAAGGGGTCGTAGCGCATGTGGGCCAGCGCGTGCGGCATGTCGATGGCGGCCGCGCCATGCGAGGCATGGACGACACTGTCGGCGTCGACGTCGAAGCTGAAGGCGACGGCGCAGCGCGCGCCGTTTGGCCAGGGGGGAGGGTTGTCGATCATGTGCCTTGCCGTATCCAGGTCACGAGATTGCCGCCGTGGGCAGGTCGCAGGTCATCAGCCGTCCGGGGACGGGCGCGTCGGAAATGCCGCAGACGCGTAGCGCATTCCATGCCGCAGCGTAGTTCGAGCAGACGACCGGGCGTCCGATGCGGGCCTCGAGCCGGTCGATGATGCCGGCGGCGCGCATAGCGGTGCACGAGATGAACAGCGCCTCGGATCCGGGCGCGATGGCGGCTACCGCGAGGTCGAGGATGGTGGACAGCGGAATACGGGCGATGTCCGGGCCGCTCAGCATGCCGAGGCAGGTGAAGCGATCTATCTCGAAGCCGCTCGCGGTGAGGTAGTCGGCCATCGGCGCAGAGGTTTCCCGCGTGTAGGGGGTGAGCACGGAGATGCGGCGGGCCTGCATGGCGCGCAGACCGCGGACCACGGCGGCGATCGGCGTTATCACCGGTACGCCCGGCTTGGCGGTCTGGATCTGGGCGCTCACCGCCTCGTCGCCGATGATGACGGAGGCGGAGGTGCAGCCGTAGATGATGGCGTCGAGGTCCTCCCCCGGCAGGATCAGCGAGGCCGCGGCCGCGAGGCGGGGTTCCATGGCCCGCAGCGTCTCAGGCGTGATCGGCGGCCCATAGGCGACGCGGGTGCCGTAGATACCGATGCCGCTCCCCGCAAGGATGATGTTGAGGTCGGGTTCGATGGTGTGGTCTGTCGCGAGCGTGATGAGGCCGATTCGCCGGGAGAAAGGCCGCGGATCGAGCGCGATCGGCTGGTCCAGAAGCTCAATCTTCATCTCGTCCCGCCTTATGCCCTGCGCGTCCGAAGCCGGACATTGCGTGCCTAGCTGGTCCGCACCCCGCCGTCCATGAACAGGTGGTGGAGCTCCCTCGGGTCGAGGTTCGCAGCCGGCTTATCGAACGCCTCGTGGCCGCGCACCAGCACGCAGACCCGGCTGGAGATCTCCAGCGCCTTGTTGACATTCTGTTCGACCAGCAGGATCGGGATCGAAAGGCTGCGGTGGATCTCCACGATAGACTGGAAAACCTTATCCACCATCGACGGCGCGAGGTCGCTGCTCGGCTCATCCATGAGAAGAATCTTCGGCTTGAGCAGCAGGGTCATGCCGATGGACAGCATGCGCCGTTCGCCGCCGCTCAGGTTTCCCGCCTTCTCGCCGCTCCTTTCCCGGATGCGAGGAAAGAGCGCGAACACCTCCTCGACGGCCTGGGCCAGTTCCCTTGGCCGCAGGAAGGCGCCCATCCGCAGATTGTCCATGACGGTCATGTCAGCGAAGACGTTGCCGTTCTGGGGAACGTAGCCGAGCCCGTTGGCCGCGCGCTCGTGAGCGGGCATGCGGGTGATGGGCGTGCCGTCGAAAGTCAGTTCGCCCGATGACACCCGGGTCAGGCCCATGGTCGTCTTGAGCACGGTGGACTTGCCGCTGCCGTTGGCCCCGAGGACCGCGAGGATCTCGCCGCGCCGAAGCGACAGCGAGAGGTCGTTGAGCACGGTGATCAGGCCGTAGCCGGCGGTGACGTTCCGAAGCGTCAGGATTTCCGTCATGGCTGTTCCCGTGGGACCGCAGGCTGGCCGAGATAGGAGCGGATCACCGTCTCGTCGGCGCGGATGTCGGCCGGCGTCCCGGCGGCAATGAGCGAACCGGCGTCCAGGACGAAGACGCGGTCGCAGACATTGGCGATCATGTCCATGTTGTGCTCGATCAGGATGACGATGCGTCCCTCGTCGCGCAGGGTCTTCAGGAATTCCACCTGCTGCTCGATCAGGACAGGGTTCACGCCTGCGGCGGGCTCGTCGAGGAGAAGGACGGCGGGGTCTGCCATGAGCAGCATGCCCATGGTGAGCAGCTTCTGCTGTCCGCCCGAGAGGCTGCCCGCCAGATCGTTGGCCTTGTGGGCCATGCCGAGCCGCCTGAGGATCGAGTCGGCGCGTTCGGCGGCCTCGCGTTCCTGCCTGGCCACCTTGCCGGGCCGCAGGAAGATGCCGGCCAGGGTTTCGCCGCAATGGTCCTTTTCGCCGGCCAGCATGTTCTGGAACACAGTCAGCCGGTGGGCGAGCTTCGGCACCTGGAAGGTGCGTCCGACGCCACGCTGGGCGACCCGTTCCGGCCGGCCGAGGGGCAGGGGCTCGCCGTTGAGCGTGACCGTGCCCTCGTCGGGGACGTAGACCCCGGCGATCACGTTGAGCAGCGTGGACTTGCCCGAGCCGTTTGGCCCGATCAGGCCGGTGACGGCGCCGGGGGCCGCCTCGACGCTCACCTTGCTGAGCGCCTTTAGGCCGCCGAAGGAGAGGCTGATGTCAGTCGCGCGCAGCATTTCGCACCTCGCGACGCTCTGGAACGAGGCCTTGCGGCCGGTAAATGAACATCACCACAAGCAAAAGTCCGAACAGGGCAAGCCGCAGGTTTGCGACGAGGTCCGAGGGCAGGTCCACCCATTGCGCGACGAAGCGCGAGGACACGCCGAGCACCTGGATGATGATTGCACCGCAGATGACGCCGATGTTGCGGCCCGGACCGCCGAGAATTACGGCTGTCCAGATGATGAAGGTTTCGGTGACGGTGAAGCTGGTCGGCGCGACGTAGCCGCTGAAGTGCCCGTAGGCGATGCCCGCCGCCGCACCCATGATCCAGGCGACCATCGACACCGAGGCCTGGTAGCGCATCGGATTGCGGCCGAGCGTGGAGGCCAGCACCTCGTCCTCGCGCAGCACCCGAAGCATGCGGCCGAAGGGGGAGCGGCTGATCCGCTCGGCGACCAGGAACGAGACCGCGAGAAGGGCGAGCGAGACGACCAGCGCCGTCGTCGAACTGCCGAAGCGCGGGACCATGACGCCGTCGGCCCCGCCGGCGACCGATGGCGTGTTGAGCATCGTCAGGCGGAAGATCTCGGCCGCGGCCAGGGTGATGAGTGCCCAGTAGTCCTGCGACAGGCGACGGGTAGGGAACACCACCGCGAGCGAGCACAGGGGGGCGAATACGATGGCGGCGATGGCGCCGACCCACCACGGATAGCCCAGCGAGGCGCCAATGCCGGCCGCGTAGGCGCCGATGCCGAAGGGGAGGATCTGCCCGAAGTTGACGAGCCCGGTCATGCCGAACTGCAGGTTCAGGCTGATGGCCAGTACCGACCAGATGGCAGCGACGGTGACGAGGTAGATTGCGAAGTCGATCATGGCTACTTCTTCCCGCCCGTGCTGCGGCTCGACTTCATCAGCAGCACGATAAGCAGCGCCAGGACGGCGATATAGTCGCGGAACTGCGTCGGTATGTGCCAGGGCTTGCCGGTGAAGATCATCCCGAAGTCGATCCAGACCAGAAGGTTCTGCGCGAAGGACAGCACGATCGCGCCGATCACCGCACCGAAGACGTTCGATATGCCGCCGATCGTCACCGCCGCGAAGACTGGGAGCAGGATGATGAGGTCGAGGCTTGGCTGCAGGCGCGTCTGCATGGCGATGAGCGAACCGCCCACGGCGGCGAGCGCGCCGGACAGGAACCACATCAGCCGGATCAGCCTGTCGCCGGGAATGCCGCGCGTGACGGCAAGGTCGTAGTTGCTGGCGAGCGCCCGCAGCGCCGAGCCGACGCGCGTGCGGTAGAGGAAGGCGTGCAGCGCCACCATCAGCACCAACGTGACCGCCACGACCGTGACGTCCAGGGTGGTGAATACGGCGCCCTGCATGACGACAACCTCGGTCGGCACGTCGAAGACCTTCGCCGATCCGCCATAGATCGCAGCCACCATAGAGCGAATGAACAGCGCCACGCCCCAGGAGACGATCATCTTGCCTTCCGGGGAGATGTTGCGGATGCGGCTGAAGACGATGACGTCGACCAGCACCGCGATCAGCCCGGTGGCGATGGCAGAGAGCAGCACGGCGACCGGCAGCGGGAGACCGGGGATCGAGGCGAATGTGTAGGCGAGGTACCCGCCGACGATCGCCAGCTGGATGTGCGCGAAGTTGGTGAAGCGGAGGATCGAGTAGCAGAGCGAAACGCCGATGGCGATGATCGCAATTTCGCTCGCGTAAACGACAGAGTTTATGACGACTTGGAGCACGAAGGGTTCCGGGCGCTGAACGCGAAAAATACATCAGCCGCCGCGCGTTGGGCGCGGCGGCTGACTGCTTCTAGCTGAATTCAGTTGCGGCTGCCCGTCGTCTCGAACTTGCCGTCCTTGAAGACGATGATGTCGAGCGGCGGGTCGATGCGCTGGCCGCGGTCGTCCCAGACGATCTTGCCGGTGGCGCCATCATAGGTCGCGACGACACCCGGGAGCTCCTTGGCGATCGACGCGGCGTCGGTGCCGCCCTTCTTCATGGCCTCGGCCAGCACCATCAGAGCGTCATAGCCGTAGTAGATGTGGGCCAGGACGTCGTCGTCCTTGTACTTGGCCTTGTACTTCTCCAGCACCGCCTTGCCGGCGCCCTGGTCGAAGCCGCCATTGTCGACGCCGGACAGCTTGCCGCTCATCCAGTCCTTGTCCTCGACCTCGAGGATGGTCGGATAGGACGCGTACCACGGGGCGTTGATGCCCAGCTCGCGGACGGTGCGGAAGACCGTGCGGGAATCGTCGCCGTAGCCGCCGCTGATGATGGCGTCGAAGTCCTTGCCAACCAGCACCTGGATGTCGGCGCGATAGTTCGGCTGACCCTCGGTGTAGGCGATCCGCTCGACGACGGTGCCGCCCTTCGCCTCGAACGCGGCCTGGGCCGCGTCGGCGATGCCGAGGCCGAACGCGTTGTTCGGCACGATGATTGCGGCCTTCTTGGCGCCGCTGTCGGCGACCATGTCACCGAGACCCTTCGAGACGATGTCGTCCAGGGGCAGGATGCTGAACAGCGTGCCCGGGAAGTCGCCGAGCTTCGGCGAGGAGGACGAGGTGTTGACGAGCACCTTGCCCTTGTCCTTCGCCATCTGCGCGACAGGAATCATCAGGCTGCTGCCGCCGAACATGATCGCTGCTTCGACCTTGTCGACGTCGTAGAGCTTGGTGGCCGCGTTGAGGGCCTCCTGGGCGCGGTATTCGGAATCCTCGATGATCAGCTCGATCGGCGCGCCGTTGATGCCGCCGGCCGCGTTGATGTCGTCGGCGGCGAGCTCGACGCCGCGGGTCATCTGCAGGCTGGTCTTGACGTCCTGCCCGGTAAGGTTGGCGATGACGCCGACCTTGATGGGGTCAGCGGCGTGTGCAGTTCCATACAGCCCGACCGCCGCCAGGGCACCGGCCAGTGCAATTGAAGCCCAATTTCTCATTGCCGTTCATCTCTCTGGAGTTTGAGGCGAAACCGTTCGCTTATTGTTTTTTGGCGGCGTGGAGTGCAGCTCCGGCAAGCATGCACCCCTGGACCACTCAAAAAAGCGTAGTGACCACTGGACGGAAAAACAATCGGTGCATCACGCGCCCGGCCGAATAAGTTCCGGCTGGCGAGGCGCGTTCCGAATATGATGCGAACCGTTTCAGACATATTGCCGGCGGGACGTGTGGAGTCGGCGACGGGGGGCGGCGCGGACGCCATGCGTCCCATCGATTCTCCTTGCGCGCGCAGCCCGACCGCCTCCCGGCGACAGCAGATTCGTCCATCCGACACGCGAAGGACCACATGAGCCCACGCAAGATCATCATCGACACCGACCCGGGGCAGGACGATGCCTTCGCCATCCTCCTGGCGCTTGGCTCGCCGGAGGAACTCGAGGTGGTCGGCGTTACGGCGGTGGCCGGCAACGTGCCGCTGGCGCGGACGGCGCGCAACGCGCAGATGGTTCTCGAATTGGCCGGTCGCGGCGACATCACGGTCTATCCCGGCTGCCAGCGACCGCTGGTGCGCTCGCTGTTCACCGCCGAATACGTGCACGGTGACAGCGGACTCGACGGCTGCGAACTGCCCGAGCCGGTGCACCCGCTCGGCGACAAGCACGGCGTCGACTTCATCATCGACACGCTCATGGCTCACGAGCCGGGGGAGATCACGCTCTGTCCGCTGGGGCCGATGACCAACATCGCCATGGCGATGGTGAAGGAACCGGCGATCGTGCCACGGATTCGCGAGATCGTGTTCATGGGCGGCGGCTTCTTCGAGGGCGGCAACACGACGCCGGCGGCGGAGTTCAACATCTTCGTCGATCCCCATGCCGCGCATGTGGTTTTCACGTCCGGCGTGCCGCTGACGATGGTGCCGATCGACTGCACCTACAAGGCGGTGATGACGCCGGCCTGGCTCAAGCGGCTGCGCGCGGTCGGCACCAACACGGCGGTGCAGGCCGCAGGCATGGCCGAGTTCTACCAGCAGTGGGGCAACCAGAAGTTCGGCACCGACCGTTATCCGCTGCACGACCCCTGCGTGATCGGCTACCTGCTGCGGCCGGACCTGTTCAAGGGCCGCAACTGCTACGTGACGATCGAGACGTCGTCGCCGATGACGATGGGCATGACCGTGGTCGACTGGTGGAACGTGACGAAGCAGCCGCCGAACTGCATGGTCCTGCGCGACCTCGACAACCCGCCGTTCTACGAGCTGATGCTGGAGCGGCTGTCGCGCCTGCCCTGAGCGGGCAGGCGGCCCTCACGGCTTGATGACGAGGTCCCGGGGGAACGAGGTCAGGATGTCCGGCGCGCCGGACTCGCTGATGCGGAACGTCTCGCTGAGCTCGTAGCCCCAGTCGTCCATCCACATGCCGAGGATCATGTGGAAGCACATGTTCGGCTCGAGCACCGTGCGGTCACCCTCGCGCAGGCTGGCGGTGCGCTCGCCCCAGTCGGGCGGATAGTTCATGCCGATGGAATAGCCGATGCGCGAGGCCTTGTCGTAGCCGGCGCGGCGGATGACGGCCCGCCACGCAGCCTCGACGTCGTGGCAGGTGACGCCCGCGCGCGCGGCATCAAGCGCCACGTCCAGACCTTCGGCGACGACCTTCGCCATGTCCGTGAGGGCCTGCGGTGGCTTGCCCATGTAGAGGGTACGGGCCAGCGCGGCGTGATAGCGGTGATGGCAGCCGGCGAGCTCCAGATAGGCGACGGTGTCCTTTTCGTACCTGTCGCCGGACCAGGTCATGTGCGGGGCAGCGCTCTTGCGCCCGCTCGGAACCTGCGCCAGCGCGGCAGGGTAGTCGCCCCAGAAATCGACCGTGCCGTGGAACTGCGCCGCCGTGATCTTCGCCACCGCGTCGCATTCGCGCACGCCGGGCTCGATGGCGGCCATTCCGGCTTCCATCGCCTTGCCGACGATGGCGGCCGCGCCGCGCATGAGCTCAACCTCGGCCGGCGACTTGACGAGGCGCACCCAGTTCACGAGGCCCTTCGCATCGACGAGGCGCGCGTTCGGCAGGGCGGCTGCGAGCTCGAGGTAGGATTTGGCGGTGAAGTAGAAGGCGTCGAGATCGACGCCGATGCGAGCATTGGCGTGGCCCAGTCCGGCGATGCGTTCGGCCAGGAACTGCGCCGGGTGCAGGGTCGCAGAATCCACGTAGGGCTCGGGATAGGGGACGATGTTCTCCGGCTTCAGGAAGGCGGTGAGCCGCGCGCCCGGCGCGTCCATGGCGCGCCCGACCCACAGCGGTTCTTCCGCGTCCAGAGCAAGCACCGCGAACTGGTGGACGTAGAAGGACCAGCCGTCATAGCCGGTCAGGTAGTTGATGTTGGCGGGGTCGGCCACGACCAGAACGTCTAGGCCGGCCGCCTCCATCCGCGCCTTCGCCCGCGCGATGCGGGCGAGATATTCGGAGCGTTCGAAGACGGCCATGGATCAGAAGTATTCGGGCAAGGCGCTGCGGAAGCGGCGGATCGCGTCGATGTGGGCGGCCGGGTCCGACAGCTTGCCGATGTCTGCCTTGTTCCAGCGCTTTTCTTCCTCGACCCAGCGTTCCGGCATGGTGTTGACCGTGATGTGGGTGGCGCCGAGGGCGCGCCAGGCTTCCATCTCCTCGCGCAGTTCCGCATAGCTGCGGTCGATGATGGTCATCGTCGCCTCGATGCCGATGCTGTCGGGGTTGCGGCCATGCGCAGCGGCGATCTCGCGCATCGCCTGGATGCCACGGCGGCCGGTGTCGTCGGCCTGAAAGTTCGGCAGCCAGCCGTCGCCGATGGTGGCGACACGGCGAATGGCGGCCTCGGACACGCCGCCGATCCAGATCGGGATCGGTCGCTGCACCGGCAGCGGATTGATGCCGCCGTCCTTCACACGGTGGTACTTGCCCTCGAAGGTGATAAGGTCCGAGCACCAGTACTTGCGCAGGAGCTCAATCTGCTCGTCCATGCGCTTGCCACGGTTGCGGAATTCCTCGCCGCATGCCTCGAACTCGTCCGGCTTGACGCCGACCCCGACGCCAAGCCGCAGCCGGCCGCCGCTGAGCAGGTCGACCTCGGCCGCCTGCTTGGCGACCAGCGCGGTGCCGCGCATCGGCAGGACCAGCACGCCGGTGACGAACTCGATCCTCGTCGTCACCGCCGCGAGATAGCCGAACAGCACGAAGAGCTCGTGGAACATGTCCTCGGCGTCGTGGACGTAGGTCCAGTCCGGGCGACTCGCCTTGTTCAGGCCGACGATCTGGTCGAAGGCGGTGAGATGCGTGTAGCCCAGTTCGTCTGCGACAACGGCGAAGTCGCGGATGTCCTTCGGATTGCTCCCGATCTCGAACTGCGGGAACAGGGCGCCAATCTTCATCTAAGTCTCACTCCTTGCTTTCGTCGCGGGGGGTGGCATCTTACCGGCGGGCCGGCGCGGCTTTGGCCGATCCGGCGCTCGCCATATGGCATGGAGCGGCGCCGATCCGGAAGGACATCCGCGAGGGCGGATGCCGGTCCGAAGCGGCCGCCGCAGGGGGCGTCAGCGGCCGAGTTCGGCAGCGACCTCGTCGATAGCGCCCTTGGCTGCCGCGACGATGATGTCGGCCTCCTCACGGGTGAGGCACAGCGGCGGGGCGAAGCCGAGGATGTCGCCCTGCGGCATGGCGCGGCCGATGACGCCACGCTGCAACGTGGCGGCGGCGATGCGCGGGCCGACCTTCTCGGACGCGTCGAAGAAGACGCGGTCGTCGCGGTCCTTCACGAACTCGACGGCGGCAAGCATGCCTTCGCCCCGAACGTCGCCGACGATCGGGCTGCCACCGACGGCATCACGCAGAGCCGCGTTGAAGTAGGCGCCGACTTCGCGGGCGTTGGTCACCAGATCATGCGCGTCGATGTATTCGAGGTTTGCGACGCCCGCGGCCGCGCACAGCGGGTGGGAGGAATAGGTCCAGCCATGGCCGATCGGGCCGTAGGCGTCGGAACCGTTTTCCAGGATGCGCCACACCTTCTCGGAGACGATGACGCCCGAGAGCGGAGCGTAGGCCGAGGTGAGGCCCTTGGCGATGGTGATGAGGTCGGGCTTGATGCCGTAGTGGTCGGAACCGAACATGGTGCCGAGGCGCCCGAAGCCGGTGATGACCTCGTCGACGATCAGCAGGATGTCGTACTTCGAAAGCACCGCCTGTATGGCGTCCCAGTAGCCAGCGGGCGGGGGAACGATGCCGCCGGTTCCCAGCACCGGTTCGCCGATGAAGGCCGCGATCGTCTCGGGACCCTCGGCGAGGATCAACTCCTCCAGCTTCTCGGCGCAGAAACGGGTGAAGGCGGCCTCGTCCATCGAGCGGTCGGCGCGGCGATAGAAATACGGCGCCTCGGTGTGCAGGATGGGCGCCTTGGGGAGGTCGAAGAGATTGTGAAAGCCCGCAAGGCCAGTGAGGCTGCCGGTCATGACGCCCGAGCCGTGGTAGCCGCGCCAGCGCGAGATGACCTTCTTCTTTTCGGGACGGCCGAGGACGTTGTTGATGTACCAGACCAGCTTCAGGTTGGTCTCGTTGGCGTCTGAGCCGGAAAGACCGAAGAACACGCGGCTCATGCCCTCGGGGGCGCGGTCGATCACCATCTTGGCGAGCCGGATGGACGGCTCGGAGCCGTGGCCGACATAGGCATGGTAGTAGGGCAGGGCGGCCGCCTGGGCGGCTATGGCGTCGGTGATCTCCTTGCGACCGTATCCGACGTTGACGCAGTAGAGGCCGGCGAACCCGTCAAGGCTTCGCTTGCCCTCGCGGTCGGTGATGTACACGCCCTCCGCGGTCTGGATGATCCGGTTGGGTGTCTCGCCACGCGCATGCTGCGCCATGTGGGTCGAGGGATGGAAGAAGTGGTCCCTATCCCAGGCGTTCAGTTCGTTGTCGGAATGGGTCGCTTGAAGCATGTCAGTGTCCTCGGCTGTTCCGGACCTGCGAAGCGCGCGGCGATGGATTTTCGCCACGGCGCTGCCGCCAAGCTGCCGGACGACGGGCGGAGGCTGGTCTTGGCGCCGGCGCCTAGACGCCGACGGCCTCTCCGGCTGTCCTTGTCCGCATGCCCTTGCCTATCCCCGAGCGGGTCAGCTCCTCGGGCGGGACGAAGCATGCCCGTCCACTGCAAGATAGCGTGGCCATGCCGGCGCATTGACCGGCAATTCGACGTTCTGGCGGATGGACTTTCGTGCGGAACGTCATTTCCCCCGCCTTTTTTCGGCGCGGTGGCGGGTCCGCACGGGAGCCGGGACTCAGCGGTAGCGGCCGTGACGCTGAAGCACCTCGATCTGGTAGCCGTCCGGGTCGGCGACGAAGAAGAACCGGGCGAGCAGGGCGCCGTCCCGCTTGAACTCGACGATCTTGCGCGGAGCGAAGCCCTCCGCCTCGAAGCGGGCATGCTCGGCATCGAGATCGTCGACGCAAAAGGCGATGTGGCCATAGCCCTCGCCCAGCGCATAGGGTTCGGTGCGTCCCTTGTTGATGGTGAGTTCTACCTCGAAGTCGGCTTCCTCGTTGCGCAGGTAGACCAGGGTGAAGGTCTCGAAATCCAGCCGCTCCGCGACCTCCAGCCCGAAGGCGCGCTCGTAGAAGGAGACCGAACGCTGCTCATCGAGCACGCGGATCATCGAGTGGATTGCCTTGGCCATGGTAGTTCCTTCGTCCAGGTTGGTCGCTTCTGCCCCGATCGCCGATCGGACGCGATGGCTTCCCGTAGCCCCATTCGGCGGGAAACCCAATGCCGGATGCTTGTAGAAGGTTGTGCGCCGCGGCCCCAGCTGCCGCGATCCTCAGGCGTGGAGGAGGTCGGCAAAGCCTCTCGTCTGGGCGGGCTCTCGCGCTGCACCGGCGGCCGGCGGGGGACTGCCGGCTGAAGTACCGGCGCGGACGTCACTCGGGCTGCAGCCGAACTCCCGCCGAAAGGCGCGGCTGAAGCTGGAGGCGTCGGAAAAGCACAGATTCTCGCTGACGGTGAGGATCGTCTCGCGGCTGAGGGGGTCGGACAATACCGCGTGCGCATGCAGCAGGCGCTGGCGTTGGATGTAGTGAACGATCCCGCCGTCATAGGCGAAAAGCCGGTACAGGCCCGAGCGCGAGATGCCCGCCATCCTGCAGAGCATTTCGGGGCCCAGCGACGGCGATCTGAGATGTGCCTGGATTACCCGTCGGATACGGTCCCGCGCAAAACCCCTCACATCCGCTTCCGCCGGCAGAGCTTTGGCCTGCTCCGGCGCCAGGCAGGCAGAAATCATGTTCTGGAGGGATGTCGCCATGCGTGGCATGGCGTCGGCCGGGAGGTTGGGCAGCCACCGCGGCAGCGCCTGCATATACTCGCCGAGAAGCATGGCAGACGGCCAATCGAGTACCGTACCGCGCATCGCGTCGAGTTGCATGCGGATCGTCGGAAACATGTCGCGAGGCAGCAGAATCTGGATCTTGTCGACGTCGGTGCGCTCGCCATGGGAGACCTCGCCCAACGACCAGAGGAAGGGCAGGTGGGCAGGGGCGATGAGATGCGCCCGGTCAGTCCGCGTGCTGGCTACCCCCTTGAGGCAGCAACTGAGAACCCAATGGTCGACAGGTGCCTTGGCCAAGTGGGTTCGGGTGCGGGCCATCGTGACCGATGGGGCGACGACGTGGCTGACGATCAGGCCACCGACGTCCCAGACCCTTATGCGGGCGAGGAAGCGCTTGTCCGCGTCAGCTCCAGGGGTGATATCGAAGATCGGCCAGAACCACCTCTGCCATGCCCCCGCGCGGTCGGCAGGCGCGAGATTCCTGGTAGCAAACTCGATTGGCAGCATCAGGTGCCTCGCTGCCCCCAGTGCCCCCTCGGGCAGATCCTGAAAGACTACCTCACGAAGACGCGGGGATGAAGTGCGCGCCATGAATATTTCGGAAGAAAAAGAGGTTGTAGAGTGGACCTCCTGTTCTGAAAACTTCGTGGGAACGAGATGAATGGGTCCCCGGTCGACACGAGATTGTTGCTCCTCGTGTCGATCCGGCCAAGGGATGGACCGGACGTTCCTGCGCAGCGCAGAAGCGCTCCGAATGAAGCGCGGCTTGCCCCAGATGTCGGTCCCCTCGGGACACTTACCCAACTCTGGGACGCTCGGCACGGACGTGGGATTTTCCGCTGATCCCATGCGTGTGGCGACCGCATAAGGTTCGCCACGAGAGAAGTTCGGCGTGCCGCGAGGCACTCGCCCGAGGAAAGGACGCGGGCCGCGTCGGGTCAAGCCGAAACGGCGATGGCCTGCACAAGCAATGCGCGGTCCGTCCCGGCGGTTGCAGCCAGCCTCCGGCGTCTGAGGTCGGGCTTGTCATTTTACCGGTCGGGTAGGTCATGAACGCTGTTCAGTCTGCACCCAAGAGCGCGATGCAACGGTTTCTCGACGGTGTCGAGAAGGTGGGGAACATGGTTCCCCATCCCGTGGTGATATTCCTCATCCTGATGGCACTGGTCATCGTGCTTTCGGCGCTGCTGGGCCTTGCCGGCACCGCCGTGACCTACGAGCGGATCAACCCAGAGACACACGAGATCGAGCAGGCGAGCGTCGCCATCCGCAGCCTGCTGACCGTCGAGGGCATCCGCTTCATGTATGCGTCGCTGGTGCCGAGCTTCATGGCGTTCACGGCGGTCGGCCTGATGATCGCCGCCATGGTGGGCGCCGGCGTCGCGGAAGAGTCCGGCCTCGTCATTGCGCTCATCCGCAAGCTCGTCATCGTCTCGCCGAAGGGAGCGCTTACCTACATCCTCTCCTTCGTAGGCATCATCGCGAGCATAGCGGCCGATGCGGGCTATCTGGTGCTGATCCCGCTGGCGGGGGTTGCGTTCATGGCGGTCGGTCGGCACCCGATAGCAGGTCTGGCGCTCGGCTTCGCTGCCGTCGCTGGCGCATTCAGCGTAAACATGGTCATCAAGCCGCTCGACGCGGTGCTGGTCGAGTTCACCAACGACGCCGCGCGCCTGGTGGACCCGGCCAGGATGATCGGGCTGGCATCGAACCTGTGGTTCTCGATCGTGTCGGTGCTGTTCCTGACCGTGGTGGTGGGCTTCATCACGGAGCGGATCATCGAGCCGCGCCTGGGGACCTACCATCCCGGAGATGGCGAAGAAGCGGCCCAGCCGGAGCAGGGGGCCACGCTCTCCGAGGCGGAGTCGCGTGGGCTGCGCTTTGCCCTCTACGGACTGATCGGCCTGGTCGTCGTCTTCCTGCTTCTGACGCTGCCCAGCGGAGCGCCGCTGCGCAACCCGGAGACCGGGGAACTGATCGGCAATTCGCCGTTCATGAACGGGCTCATCACCTTCATCATGCTGCTGTTCCTCGTGACGGGCTGGGCCTACGGGATCGGCGCGGGGACGATGCGCAGCCTTTCCGAGGTGATTGCGGCGATCGAGAAGTCGGTCAGGAATCTCGGGGCGACGATATTCCTGTTCTTCGTGCTGAGCCAGTTCGTCGCCTATTTCACCTTCACGAACATGGGCACGGTCATGGCGCTGAGCCTGTCAGGCGTGCTTCAGGCGTCCAACATCGGGCCGCTGCCATTGCTCATCGGCTTCATCGTCGTCGTCGCCATCATCGACCTGCTGCTCACGGGGGCAATCGCCAAGTGGGCGATCTTCGCCCCCGTGTTCGTGCCGCTGCTGATGAAACTCGGCGTCGAGCCGGAGGCGGTGCTCGCCGCCTACCGCGTCGGGGATTCGCCCATGAACGCCATCACGCCACTCAACGCGTACTTCGCCCTGGTGGTCGGGTTCGCCCAGAAATACGACAGGTCGGCCGGCGTGGGCACGATCGTGTCCCTCATGCTCCCCTACGTCGTGTGGATGTTCGTGCTGTGGACGGCCCTGTTCGCGGTCTGGAAGGTGCTGGGGCTTCCGTGGGGGCTGTAACGTCCGGACGGCGCTCCGCGCCCCCTTTTGACCGCGCCAATGCTGGAGGCTGAATCATGGATGGCCGCTCGATCCCGCTGGATGTCGCCGCCGCGGAACAGCATCTGATGGATTTCCTGTCCGTCGAGGGCATCACAGGGCAGGAAGCCCGGATCGCCGCGACGGTGTCCGAAGCACTGAAGAGGGCCGGCGTGCCGGCCTCGGCCATCAGGTTCGATGACGCGAACGAGCGCATCCCGCTTCCCACCGAGACCGGCAATCTGATCGTCGATTTGCCGGGCACGCGGCCGGGGCCGCGCCTGCTGTTCTCCACGCACCTGGACACGGTGCCGCTCTGCGCCGGGGCCAAGCCGCGACGCGAGGGCGATCGCATCGTGTCGGACGGGACGACGGCGCTCGGGGGCGACGCGCGCACCGGTGTGGCGGTGCTCGTGGTCGTCGCGGAGACGCTTCTCCGAAACAACATCCCGCATCCGCCGATCACGCTGCTGTTCACGGTGCGCGAGGAGAGTGGCCTGCACGGCGCCCGGGAACTCGACCCCTTGGAGCTGGGCGGCGCGGAGATGTGCATCAATGTCGACGGCCAGCTTGCGTCCGACCTGATCATCGGAGCGGTCGGCCAGGAGAACTGGGAGGTGGAGATCACCGGCCGCGCCTCCCACGCCGGGGTGGCTCCCGAGAAGGGGATATCTGCCACGATGATCGGCGCGGTCGCGCTTGCGGAGGCCAGGCGCGAGGGCTGGTTCGGCAAGGTTGTGAAGGGCGAGAGCCGCGGCGCAAGCAATGTCGGCATTTTCGGCGGCAGGGACGGCAAGGCCGCCGGCGACGCGACCAACGTCGTTACCGACCATGCCTTCATCAGGGGCGAGGCGCGCAGCCCGGATGCCGCCTTCGCGGTCAGTATCGTCGAAGGTTTCCGCGCGGCCTTCGACCGGGCGCGGGCCGATGTGACGGACGATGAGGGGAAGCCCGGGGAGATCTCGTTCACGCGGCAGACGTCCTATCCGCCGTTCGAGCTCGCCAAGGATTCCCCCGTGGTCCGGCGGGCCGAAAAGGCGGTGCGGCTGCTCGGCCTGGAGCCGAGACTGCAGTTCTCGAACGGGGGACTGGATGCCAACTGGCTCGTCGGTCACGGCATTCCCACCGTGACCATCGGGGCCGGTCAGGCGGAGATCCACACGATCAAGGAATATGTGAACCTGGGGGAATACGAGAAGGGCTGCCGTCTCGCCCTTCTCCTCGCCACGCTCGAGGAATGAGGGACTCGGGTGGGGCGGGGGACGCCTCAATCCTGAAGACGATGTGCATCCTTCCGCGCGCGCCCTGTCGGAAGGTGTCGCGCTGAAGCTCGTTGCCGACCTGGACGGGACCACAGGAGGAACCGCGATTGAGCCCCATAGGCTATACCGCTGCCATCGTCGCCGGTCTCGTCATTCTCTTCGTGTGGAACAGGCTTCCGGTGGTGGTCGTGGCGATGATGACCGCGCTGGCGCTGTGGGCCACCGGGGTGCTGACGATCGGGGAGGCTCTGGAGGGCTTCGGCGATCCTGCCGTCATCTTCATCGCCGCGCTGTTCGTCGTCAGCGCCGGCCTCGAAGTCACCGGCGTGACCGCCTGGGCCGGTCAGCTGCTGATCAAGGGCGCGGGCGAGGACAGCCGGGCGCGCCTTCTCGTCCTGACGATGGTACTGGTGGCCCTGTTGACAGCACTGATCAGCGTCAACGGGGCGGTCGCGGCGCTGTTGCCGGTCGTCGTGGTGATCGCGGTGCGGCTCCGATGGAACTCATCGCAACTGCTGATGCCGCTGGTCTTCGCGGCGCATGCGGGCTCGAAACTCGCCTTGACGGGATCACCGGTCAACGTCCTGGTGTCAGAGGCGTCCGCAGACGCCGGCGCGGGCGGCTTCGCCTTCTTCGAGTTCGCGCTGGCCGGAATCCCGCTGCTGGCAGGCACCATGCTGATCATCGTGCTCTTCGGGAAGAGGCTTCTCCCGGAGCGCAACGGTGCGACTATGCCCGCGGATTTCAGCCGGCATGCCCGGACGCTGGTCGAGCAGTATGGCCTTTCCAGCGGCATCTATCGGGCGCGGGTGAGGGCGAGTTCGCCCTTTGTCGGCGAGCCGCCGTCGAAGGTCGACCTGTCTGCCCATCCGGACCTGAAACTCGTGGCGATCCAGCAGGGCGACACGGCCGCGCCGCTGCGCCGCCAGACCATCCTGGAGGGCGACCACCTGCTGCTGCGCGGCGACGCCACGGCCGCGGCGGCTTTCGCCACTGAAAATCACCTGGCCTTCCGGGAAGAGGAGACGTCGGGCGAGGACACGCTGTTCAACCAAAGTTCGGGCCTCGCCGAGGTCGTGATCCCGCCACGATCGGGGCTGATCGGCCAGAGGGTCTTTCCGGGCATGGTCACGGAGAGTGGCGACCTCATCATCCTGGCCGTGCAGCGCGCCGGCATCGAGATCAGCCAGGGCCCTGACAGCCAGCCGGAAGGCATAGAGCTGCAGGCGGGCGACACGATGCTCCTGCAGGGGACGTGGAAGGCGCTCGACTTCCGCCTTAATGATCCGGACGTCCTGGTCGTCAATTCGCCGGACCTCGTGCGCCGCCAGGCCGTGCCAATGGGGCCGGGGGCCTACAAGGCCGTGGCCATCCTGGTGGCCATGGTCGTGCTGCTCGCCACCGGCATCGTGCCGCCGGCCGTCGCAGGTCTGCTTGCCGCCGGCGCGATCGTTCTCTCGGGCATCATGAGCGTGCCGCAGGCCTACCGCGCCGTGGAGTGGACTACGGTGCTCCTGGTCGGAGCGATGATGCCGCTCTCGACGGCAATGATCGACACGGGGGCGGCGGAGCTGCTGGCGACGTATCTCGTTCGGGCGGTCGGCGACGCAGGCCCGATCGCGCTCCTGGCCGGACTGTTCGTTCTGACCGCCATCATGGGGCAGCTCATCAGCAACACGGCCACTGCGCTGATCGTCATTCCGATCGCGCTGGCGGCGGCGACGACCATGGGCATCTCGCCGCGCCCGGTGATGATGAGCACGGGCGTTGCCGCGGCGGCGGCGTTCCTAACCCCGATCGCCACGCCCACGAACCTCATGGTGATGGGACCGGGCGGGTATGCGTTCGGGGACTACTGGAAGCTCGGCCTGCCGCTCCTGATCTGGTTCTTTGTCGTAGCCGTGTTCGTGGTGCCGCTGATCTGGCGGTTTTGACGCGCCGGCCTGTCCGGCACTATCGCCACATGCCCCGCATGCGGGCCTTCAGGTCGACGCGGATGTCGGGCTGCGGAGCCCGGCGGCCATTGCTTGCGGCCGGCGGCGGCCACGACTTGCGGGCGAAGCGATCGAGCATGGCGTCGGTGATGAAGCGCGTGCGCGAGGCGTGGACATGCTGGTCGCCGCGTGCCGACTGGCCGTGGACGTAGAAGCGCTGCGGCGTGATCAGGTGCAGGCTGTCCTTCGCCCGCGTCATGGCGACGTAGAGCAGGCGCCGTTCTTCCTCGATCTCCTCCCGCTCGCCCACGGCAAGGTCGCTGGGAATGCAGCCGTCGACGGCGTTCAGCACGAACACCCTGGTCCACTCCTGGCCCTTGGCCGAGTGGATGGTGCTGAGGATCAGGTAGTCCTCGTCGAGAAGCGGCGGGCCCGCCTCGTCGCTGGTGGCGCTCGGCGGGTCGAGCGTCAGGTCCGTCAGGAAGCGCTCGCGCGAGGGGTATCCGGCGGCGATCTGCTCGAGCTGGACGAGGTCTGCCCGGCGCGCCGCGGCATCCTCGTGGATGCGTTCCAGGTGCGGCTCGTACCAGAGGCGCGCGTGCTCGAGGTCCGACGGCCAGCCGGGCTTTGACCGGAGCGTGGCGAAGAGCTGGACGAAGCCGGGCCAATCGGCTTCGGCGCGCGCCGGGGCGCGGAAGAACTGCAGGCCGAGCACGGGATCGAGCGCGCGCTCCATCGCCTCCAGCGCAGCCGAGGCGGCCGACGGCCCGATGCCGGGCAGCAGCTGCATCACCCGGAAGGCGGCCACCCTGTCCCTCGGATTTTCCGCCAGCCGCAGGATCGCCAGAACATCCTTGACGTGGGCGGAGTCGAGGAACTTCAACCCGCCGAACTTCACGAAGGGGATGTTGCGGCGGGTGAGCTCGACCTCCAGCGGGCCTGAGTGATGCGCGGCGCGGAACAATACGGCCTGCTGCTTGAGGAGCGTGCCCTCCTCGCGCGCCTCCAGGACGTGGTCCGCGACGTAATTGGCCTGCTCGGCCTCGTCGCGCACGGTGACGAGAAGCGGCTTCTCGGCCGAGTGCCGGTCGGTCCAGAGATTCTTGGTGAAGCGCTCGGGTGCTGCGGCGATCACCGCGTTCGCCGCGTCGAGGATCGCGTCGGTCGAGCGGTAGTTGCGGTCGAGCGTGACCACGCGCGCCGGCCCGGGGAAGCGGCTCGGGAAGTCGAGGATGTTGCGCACCTCGGCGGCGCGGAAGGAATAGATCGACTGGGCGTCGTCGCCCACCACCGTCAGGCCGCGGCCATCGGGCTTCAGCGCCAGCAGGATCGAATCCTGCAGGCGGTTGGTGTCCTGGTACTCGTCGACGAGGATGTGGTCGAAGCGGCCGGCAAGATGCTCGGCGATCGCAGGCTCCGCGCACATCTGCGCCCACCACAGCAAGAGGTCGTCATAGTCGAGCACGTTCTGGGCCTGCTTGGCGTCGACGTAGGCGGCGAAGAGCTGCTTCAGCTCGGCGGCCCAGCCGATGCACCAGGGGAAGCGCTTCGCGAGGACCGGCTCCAGCTCCGACTGGGCGTTGACGGCGTGCGAGTAGATCGAAAGGCAGGTGCCCTTGGCGGGGAAGCGGCTTTCGGTCTTTGACAGGCCGAGCTCGTGGCGGACGAGGTTCATGAGGTCGGCGGAATCCTCGCGATCGTGGATCGTGAAGGCGGGATCGAGGCCGATCTCAAGCGCGTAGTCGCGCAGCAGCCGCGCACCGATGGCGTGGAAGGTGCCGGCCCAGCTCAGCCCCTCCGTCAGCGTTGCCGCCTTGTCGCCCATGACGCGCGCGGCGATGCGTTCGACGCGCCGTGTCATCTCGGCGGCGGCGCGGCGCGAGAAGGTCATCAGCAGGATCCGGCGCGGGTCGGCGCCCTTGACGATCAGGTGCGCGACGCGGTGCGCCAGCGTGTTGGTCTTGCCCGAGCCGGCGCCCGCGATGACCAGCAGTGGGCTGGCTATGCCGCCGTCGCCGTGCTCGACTGCCGCACGCTGCTCCGCATTGAGGCCGGCAAGGTAATCGACCGTGGCGGCTGGCGGCTCTGGCGAATCACGGAGGGCGAGGTTCATGCAGGGGAATGAACCGTGTTTCCGGTTCGTTCGCAATCGACCCTTGCCGGAAACGGCTCCCAGCGTCCGATGATGCATAACGGAAAGACCGGCCGACAGGCGGGCGCTAAGACCTGTCGCGACGCTGCTGCTCGATGGGCCGATCAGGGCCGGGCAGCGCCTTTCCGGTTCCTGCGGGCACGTGGCGCACCCCGCAGAGTGCTCCCGCAGCGCCGTCTGCCTCCAGGTAGGTAAAGGAGATACCCATGTTTCCGAAACTTTCATCGGCGCTTGTCGCCGCCGTCGTCGTTGCCGTTCCGCTCGCGGCCGGCGTCAGTTCGCGCTCCCTGGTGCAAACCGCCCAGGCCGCTCAGGCTGAGGCGGTGCGGGTGCGCGGATCGATCGTCGGTTTCAATGACGACGTGCTGACGGTGAAGACGCGCGAGGGGCGGACCATCGAAATTGCCTTGCCGAAGGGATCGGCGCTTTCCGGCGTGGCGCGCGCGGCCGTGACCGACATCAAGCCCGGCGACTATGTCGGGATCGCCTCCCTTCCCACCGACGACGGGGGCAACGGGGCGCTGGAGGTGGTGATCTTCCCGGCGGCCCTGAAGGGCACGGGCGAGGGAAGCTATTCCTGGGATCTCGAGCCCGACAGCAGCATGACCAACGCGACGGTGGCGGACGCGGTCACGGACGTGGACGGCAGGACCGTGACGGTCTCCTATCATGGCAACGAGAAGACCTTTGCCATTCCCGAGAGTACGCCCGTGGTCACGCTCACCTCCGCCACGGAGGCTGACCTGAAGCCGGGCGCGGCCGTGTTCATCAACGGCGAGAAGGACGGAGCCGGCGCGATCACGGCGCAGCGCGTGGTCGTCGGCAACAACGGCGTCGCACCGCCCATGTGAGGCGGGATGTGCACCGGCCGGGTGATCCTTCCGGCCGGTGGCCACCGCTTCCTGCAAGCCCGCAACGGGAGCCTGATGAGGGGCAGGGAAAGCACTTCGGGCCGTGTTGACCCGACAGGACCGCTATCAGGGCGAAGCTGCTATGACGGACGCGTCCGTGATTCTCCCCGACCGTGCAGATGACAGCGACTGCCCTCGAAATCCTCAAGACCGTCTACGGCTACGATGCGTTCCGGGGACCGCAGGCGCGGATCGTCGAGCACGTGATTGCCGGCAATAACGCCTTCGTTCTGATGCCGACCGGTGGCGGCAAGTCGCTCTGCTACCAGATTCCCGCCATTGCGCGGCCCGGCATGGGGCTCGTCGTTTCGCCGCTGCTGGCGCTGATGGCCGACCAGGTAGCGGCCCTGCGGCAGGCGGGCGTGAGGGCGGCTGCGCTGAACTCGGACCTGCCGCCCGAGGAGCGGCGGGCGCTGTGGCGGGAGATTTATGACGGCGGCCTCGACCTGCTCTACGTCGCGCCGGAGACGCTGCTGCGCCCGGAGGTGCTCGAGCGGATAGGCCGCGCGCGCCTTTCGCTGATCGCCATCGACGAAGCCCACTGCCTGTCGCAATGGGGCCACGACTTCCGGCCCTCCTACCGCCAGCTCGACGAACTCGTGCGCCGGTTCCCGGACACGCCGCGCATGGCGCTGACGGCGACGGCCGACGAGCCGACACGGGCGGAGATCCTGTCGCATCTCGAAATCGACGAGACCGACGCCTTCATCGCCGGGTTCGACCGCCCCAACATCCGCTACGCCATCCAGGAGAAGGACAACCCGCGCGCGCAACTCAAGGCGTTCCTGAAGCGCCACGAGGGCGAGAGCGGCATCGTCTACTGCTTGTCGCGGCGCAAGACCGAGGAAACCGCCGCGTGGCTTTGCGAGCAGGGCTACGACGCGCTCGCCTACCACTCGGGCATGGACAAGGCGGCGCGGGAGGCCAACCAGCGGCGCTTCCAGCTGGGCGAGGCCGTCATCATGGTCGCCACCATTGCCTTCGGCATGGGGATCGACAAGCCGGATGTCCGCTTCGTCGCGCATGCCGACCTGCCGGGCAGCATCGAGGCCTACTACCAGGAGACGGGCCGCGCCGGGCGCGACGGCCTGCCGTCCGAGGCGCTGATGCTCTACGGCTACGAGGACATCGCGCTGCGCAGCCGCTTCATCGCGGAATCGGACGCTCCCGATCAGCGCAAGCGCATGGAGCGGCAGAAGCTCGACGCGCTGCTGGGGCTGGCCGAGTGTGCCGGCTGTCGCCGGCAGGTGCTGCTGCGCTATTTTGGCGACGAGTGCGAACCGTGCGGCAATTGCGACACCTGCCTGGAGCCGCCGCGTCTGTTCGACGGAACGATCGCCGCGCAGAAGGCGCTGTCCTGCATCTACCGCACCGGCGAGCGCTACGGGCAGGCGCATATCGTCGATGTACTACTGGGCGTCGAGAACGAGCGGATCTCCCAGCTCGGCCACGACCGCATCTCCACCTTCGGCATCGGAACCGAGCACGACAACCGCACCTGGCGCGCGATCCTGCGTCAGCTCATCGCGCTGCGTCTGGTCGACGTTGATCTCGCCGGGCATGGCGGCCTGTCGATCTCGCAGCGCGGCCGCGACTTCCTGCGCGACAAGCCGACGCTGATGCTGCGCGTGCCGGCGGAGAAGGGCGCGCGTCGCAGCAAGGTGGCGCGCGGCAGTGCGGGCGCGCCGGCCGTGGTCGAAGCCGACAAGGATCTGTTCCAGGCCTTGCGGCAGAAGCGTATGGAGATCGCCCGGGCACAGAACGTGCCGCCCTATGTGATCTTCCATGACAAGACGCTGATCGAGCTGGCGGCCGCCAGGCCCACTTCGCGCCGCGAGATGGCGAGCGTGCCAGGCGTTGGCGAGGCCAAGCTCGACCGCTACGGGCCGGCCTTTCTGGCCGTGATCGCCGAGCACGCCTGAACGAATACGTTCGAAGCCGGGGCGCCGGGTAGGGAGCGTTCCCATCAGGGGCGTAGCGGACCTGGGCACCAGGCATCGGCACGCCGTATCCGTCGGGACAGCAAGTCTCGTCGCTGGAGGGCGGCAGTTCGACGAGGCCCAGCCGCTGGGGTGGGCGGTGGGAGCTTCCGGCAACAGGGGGCGTGCCAATGCCTGGCTCGCCCGACAATCTCCGAAGCCGAGCGGTCGGTATTCCCGCTACGCAGTTGGCATTTCATTTTTGCCGCGTGCCAGGCCTGTTCCTTAGTATGAGTGAGCAATGCCCAAGTAGGATTCTCGCGGCGCCGCTTCATACGTAGCCTCTGGCCGTGAACTCAACCCTCCTGGAGACATTGGGCATGGTCACGCAAGCGTTTGCTCCGGCGTTCAGTCTGAATCGTCGCCAGATCATTGCCGGGCTGACGATCCTGGGTGCCGCGCCCGTGTTTCCGCTTCCAGCGTCCGCGCAGGACACAAATCCTCTCGAGAAAGGAGTGCTTCCGATGGGTAGCGGCTTCGTCAAGACCAGGGACGGCACGGAGATCTTCTACAAGGATTGGGGGCCGAAGGACGCCCAGCCGATCCATTTCCATCATGGCTGGCCGCTGTCCTCGGACGACTGGGACAACCAGATGCTGTTCTTCCTGGCGAACGGCTATCGCGTCGTCGCCCATGACCGCCGTGGCCACGGCCGTTCGACCCAGGTCGCCACCGGCAATGACATGGACCATTACGCCGCCGACGCCTCGGCCGTGGTCGAGCATCTCGACCTCAGGAATGCGATCCATATCGGCCATTCCACCGGCGGAGGCGAGGTCGCCCGCTACGTAGCCAAATACGGTGAACCGCAGGGCCGCGTCGCCAAGGCGGTGCTCGTCAGTGCCGTTCCGCCCCTGATGGTGAAGACGGCCTCCAACCCGGAAGGCACTCCGATCGAAGTGTTCGACGGCCTCCGCAAGTCGCTCGCCGCCAACCGGTCACAGTTCTATCTCGATGTCGCTTCCGGGCCTTTCTACGGCTACAACCGCCCAGGCGCGAAGGTGTCGCAGGGCATCATCGAGAACTGGTGGCGGCAGGGCATGATGGGTGGAGCCCTGGCCCAGTACGAGGGCATCAAGGCATTTTCCGAGACGGACCAGACCGACGATCTGAAGGCCATAACGGTGCCGACGCTGATCCTGCAGGGAGATGATGATCAGATCGTGCCCTACAAGGACGCTTCCCTGCTTCAGCACAAGCTGATCAAGAACAGCACCTTGAAGGTATATCCCGGCTTCCCGCACGGCATGCTGACGACCCACGCGGACGCCATCAATCCCGACATCCTGGCATTCGCCAGGGGCTAACCGCGAGCGGGCGGATCGAGAGGCAGGCGGGTGCTTGCCTCATCGAACGCGCACGGAATCGCTCGCCGGCGTCGGCTGATTGATCCGTTCGCTCAGGGCCCCCGCGGGCTTGCGTACGGGAGACCTGCAGTCTTCACCATGCTTCCGCCTCGATGAGGCCCATCCCACACGGGCATTCCGCGTTTCCAGGGGCGCGGCCGCCAAGACGGGAGATGCGCATGTCACGCAGCTCCGATGAAGTGGGCCAGCTTGCCGAGGGTCTGCATCCCCAGCTCGATCGCGCCAAATCCCTTCGCGTCCTGGAACTCGGCGGCGGTGTTGAAGACCATGCCGAGCGTAACCTTGGTCCCCCCGTCCTCGTTCTCGAACGAGGCCCAGGCGTCGGCGTGCTTGGGACCGTTCTCGCCCCACAAGAGGGCATAGCCGATGCGTTCCTCGGCGCGCACCTCGCGGTAGAGGTGGTGGTTGGGATAGACCGTGCCATCCGGTCCGATCATGTCGAAGACCCATTCGCCGCCGGTGCGCAGGTCGATCCGTTTCGTGCGGCAGGAAAAGCCGTCCGGTCCCCACCATTGCGGCAGCGTCTCGGGGTTCATCCATGCTCCCCAGACTAGGTCGCGCGGCGCGCGGATCACCCGCTGCAGCACCATGGTCCGCTCGGCGACGCTCGCGAGGTTGTCCAGCGCGGCGCCGAAACCCTGCCGGTAGCCAGCCTCACTCTGCGCCGCCAACGCGGAGAGTTGCACGGTCACGACGACCCGGCTGCGCTCGCCGGCCCCGTCGAACTCTGCCGTCACCAGCGCCGAAGACTGCGTCACGCCCTCGGACGAGACCACTTCGTAGTTCACGCTACGCTTCGTCGGCTGCAATTCCAGCCAACCGCCTTCGCAGAGGATTTCGGGCTGCCCGTCCACCTTGCAGAGCGAGATCTCGCGTCCGCCAACCTGGGGGTCCGCCTCCAGGAACTCCACCGTGACGGCGGGGGAGGGCGCGGCCCAGACTGCCCGAGCGGCGGGCGCAGTCCAAGCCTGCCACAATACCTGCAGCGGGGCAGCGACGTTCCGTTCGAACGCCAGGGTCGCAAAATGGCCGTTCATTTCATCAGCCCCTTCGCATAGGCCTCGAGCTGCGTGGCCACCGTGCCCCAGCCGCCGAAGAAGCCCATGTCTTCATGCGCCTTGCGGGTGTCGGCGTTGCGGTGACGTGCGATCGCCGTGTAGCTGGTGCCGCCATCGGGCGTGTCCTCCAGCAGCAGGAGCGCGGTCATGAACGGGTCGGGCGCGGGCTTCCAGCCTTCGGTGTAGGCGTCCGTGAAGACCAGCCTTTCTCCCGGCACGACGTCCAGGTAGACGCCCTTGTTGTCCATCACGTTGCCTTCAACGAGAAAGGTCGTGTTGAAGCGGCCGCCGACGCGCACGTCGATGTCGACGGCCGTTACCTTGTGCGGCGCGGGCACGAAGAAGTTGCGGATGTGCTCGGGCTTCGTCCAGCACTCCCACACAAGCTCCCGCGGCACGGCTAGGGTGCGGGTGAAGCTCAGGTCGGTGTTCGGATCCAGTTCCAGATTCATTTGGCGCGGTCCTTCATCAGCCTCATGACGTAGTCGTCCAGCCGGTCGAGGCGGGCCTCCCAGATGGCCCGCTGTTCATCCAGCCACGTCCGCACGGGCGTGAGTGCTTCCGGCACGATGGCGCAGGTGCGTACCCGTCCGTCCTTCTCAGTGGCGATCAGTCCCGCTTCCTCCAGCACGGAGAGGTGCCGCATGACGGTCGGCAGGCGCAGTCCCGTAGGCTGCGCAAGCTCGGTCACCGGGGCAGGTCCTTCAGCAAGCCGCGTCAGGATCGCCCGGCGCGTGGGGTCCGCCAGGGCGTGGAAGAGCAGGGAGAGGTCAGTACAATGCTTAGCCACAAGGCTAAGTATCATGCGAACGACCATGCGGCAAGAAATAGTTTGTCGAATGGCTAAGTTTTGCGGGTGCGCCGTCGGGGGCCAGCAGAGGGCTGCCCGCCATTGAGGGGGTACTGGCCCGATGGAACCGGACCCGGTCGCCTTCTATGCTGGGCGTGCGGCGCTCTGTTATCGCGCCGCCTTCGATGGAAAGCCGAGCATGTACATTCCCCCTCACTTCCAGGAGATCGATCAGGACGAGATCCGGGCGATCATCGACGCGGCCCCTCTCGCCTGCATCGTGGCGCAGACGGCGGAGGGCCTGATCGCCAACCACATCCCCTTGCTCGCCGGGTCCCAGGATGTGCTGATCGGCCATGTCGCGCTGGCCAACGACATGCATCGGCTGATCGCCGAGGGGCAGGAGGTGCTGGCGATCTTCCGGGGCGACGACGCCTATGTCTCGCCGAACTTCTATCCGTCGAAGCCGCAGCATCACCGGCATGTCCCAACCTGGAACTACCAGGTGGTCCACGTCTACGGCGCGATCACCTTTCAGCATGACGAGCACGCCAAGCGCGCGGCGGTGGGGCTGCTGACGCGCATGCAGGAGCGGCGCCTGAACGGCAGGAACGCCTGGCGGATGGCGGACGCGCCGGCCGACTACATGGAGCAGATGCTCGGCAACATCGTCGCGCTGCGAATCGAGGTTCGGCGGGTCCTGGCGAAATCCAAGCTCAGCCAGAACCGCGAGGAGCGGGACTATCTGGGCGCGATCTCGGGACTGCGCACTTCAGGGCACGGCGAACTCGCCGAAAAGATGGAGCGTCGTCTGAACCGGGCAGAGTGAGGTTCACCTTGTGACCGCACAGGACGGCCGCCCGGCAGGCTGATTGCGAGGCTTGCGACTAGGTGGTGGCGGCGATGATGTGGGCCTGAATCTTGGCGACAACCTCGCTGATGCCGTGACGGGCCGCGATGGCGCCGGCGACGTGGTCGGTTGCTGCGTCCAGCTGTCCGCCTCTGGACTCGATTTCGTTGCGCAGCGGCGTTCCCTGGCAATAGGCGATGGCGGCGAGACGCGGGGAGGGCGCACGGCTCCTTTCGGCCAGGGTGACAATGTCCACGTTGGAGAAGCCTGCATCCGTCAGCTCGCGGCGGATCACCTCCTTGTCGTAATAGCCGTGCGGCGTGCGCGTCACGAAGAGTGGCGGATCGTCCGGGAAAAGCCGCGCGAGGGCATACATCACCTCGCTGGCAAAGACGTTTTCCTCCACCCGATCCCAAACGCTGAACAGGAATCGGCCACCGGGCTTCAGGACCCGCCTTGCCTCGCGGTAGGCGAGGGGGCGGTCGGGGAAGAACATCACGCCGAACTGGCAGTGGACGACATCGAACTGTGCATCCTCGAACGGCAGAGCCTGCGCGTCGGCCTGCTGCCACGTGATGCGCCGATCGGGAAGCTGCCGCGATGCGGCGAAGTCGAGCATCGGCTGGTTCAGGTCGGTGACGACGTAGCGCGCTTCCGGCGAAAGCCTTGGCGCAAGCGCGCGCGTCACCACCCCGGTGCCGGCAGCAACCTCCAGCACGGCGCTGGGCGTGAGGGCAGCCACGCGCCGTGCGAGGTCGGCGGCGTAGGGCTCGAAGATCATGGGGACCATGTACCGGTCGTAGTTTTCCGGGACAGAGCCGGCGAAAACCTTGTCCGTTTCCAACATCGCTGTCACCCGCGGTACGTTGGATATCCAGCCAGACTACCACATTCGGGTCCGTCCCGGGCAGTATTTGGCGGGGAGGCTGGGCTCGGCCGGCCAACCGGGCGAGCGAGAGGGATGAAGACTTGCGGCGGGTTTCTCGCCCTTCCGGTGATCGGTCGGGGGCACGGGCGGGAGTAACGATTGGTTGATCAGGCGAGCCGGGGAGGATCGTCCCCAGTTAGTCGGCTGCCGCACGGCCCGCGACCTGACGGCGCATGCGACAGTGGCGGTCTTGTGGGATCGGGACCAGCTGCCTAGGTCCGGATCGACGTGCGAAGCCGAGAGCCCTGATGCGACCCATTCCCGACAGTGCCCGTCCCCAGCCTGAGATGCCGGTGTCCCACCCCATGGTGGATCGCGCCTTCATCGGCGCGCTGGTGCGCGACTTCTACGGCCGGGTGCGTTCGGATGCGCGGCTCGGACCGATCTTTGCCGGCGAGATCAGGGACGACTGGGAACCGCATCTGCGCAAGATGACCGACTTCTGGTGCGCCGTGATCCTCAAGGACGGCTCCTACAGCGGCCGCCCGGTTCCCGCGCACGTCAAGCTGCAGGGCGTGCGCGAGGAGGATTTCGACATCTGGCTCGGCCATTTCCGTGCCACGGTCGCGGAGCGCTGCCCGCCGGAGGTCGGGGCTATCTTCGTCGAGCGCGCGGAGCGGATCGCCAGCAGCCTCAGGCTAGCGATGTTCTTCACGCTCAGGCCCCCGGCACCGCCAGCCGGCTGACCGGCAGCGACGCGCCCGCCCGCGAGACGGACAGGCAGCCTCGGCCTCCGCTCGAGTCGTCCGCCTATTTCGACAGCGAGTCGAACCAGATCTTCCAATCCGGCACGGCCACGGCGTAGGTGCCGCGGTGGTTGGTGTCGCCGGTGGAAATCGCCTCGACCTTGTCGTTGCCGGCGCCGAGGCTCTGCTGGTAGGTCATCGCCAGCCGGGCGGCGCCGACCGGTATCGCCTCATCGATCTCGCCATAGTAATTGCGCATCGGCGTACGGATGACGTAGCGGTAGGCCTGTGTTTCCGCCATCAGGCGGCCGAATGTCGAGGCGTGGAAGAAGGTCGGCTCGAAATATTCGGGGCGTATCAGTTCCTTCAGGTCCATCGGGATGGCCGCCGCGTCGAAGGACTGGCGGAGATAGGCGGCGCGGGCGACGTCGTAGTGCTTCGGGTTGATGACCGACGCGGCGAGGCCGGGGACGTTGTAGTAGTTCTCGAAGGCGAAAGATGAGAGGATGAAGGTCGTCCCGATCCACGCCGCATCGATCTTGCGGGGGAAATAGAGCATCCCGTTCATTACGGCCGCGAGGTCGATGGGAGCCGAGGCGGTGGCAGCGGCCGTGACCGGGACGCCGATCTGGTCAAGCTTCTCCAGCAGCGCCGTGGTGACGAAGCCGCCCTGCGACCAGCCGGCCAGGAAGAGTTCGTCGGTCTCGAAGCCGAGTTCCGAGATGACCGTCCGTCCGGCGGAGAGCATGTCGACCGTGGCCTGCTGGTGGCTGGCCTTGACCATGTAGCCCTCGGGCTCGCTGGAATCGCCCATGCCGAAATAGTCCGCGCCGATCACGATGTAGCCCTGTGCGGCGAACTGGGCGATCATCAGCTGCGTCTCGGGCGAGTGTTCCGGCATGGAGGGAACCTCTTCCTTCCCGTAGACCGTGCCGTGCTGATAGGAGACGAGGGGCAGTTTCGCGCCCGGCATGTCGGGGACGGCGACGAGTCCGGAGGTCCTGATCGGGCGGTTGCCCTGCTCGGGCACGACGGAGTCGTAGGTGACGCGATAGAGGCGCACCGCGTGGCGGGCCGGCGTGTAGGCGACCTCGACGCCCGAGAAGGCCGGGAAATCTTGCGTGAGGATCCTGTTGAGCCTTTCCACGTTCCATGTGTCGATGAGCTGGTACTGAAGCCCGGCCCGGACCTCGACGACCGGGGTGTCCGCCTGCGCATGGGCGCCGCCGCTCGTCAGCGAAACCAGTCCGCCAGAGAGCGCCAGGGCAAGTGAGATCATCTTAAGCGAATTCGACACAAATGGCCTGGTCATGCAGTATTCCTTCCGGCGCCGCCGGGCTTGGACGATATTCGCCGTTCCGCGGCATAGGGTGATCACGGCAAGTCGTCAGGCCGGGCGCCTGCGCCTCGACGCAGCCGGCCCGACACTCGCTGCAAGCCACAGAGCGCTAGAAGACGCCGGCGATTCTGGCTAGTCGCAAAAAGCACCGCGGTCGGCCCGATCTCCCGGGCCGCGTAAGGCACGTGGACTTCGAATGGACGCGGCGCTCCTACGTCAGTGGCATACCTGCCTCAGGTACCATGTCAGACCGAGGGACGCCGAAGTGGCATCCGAGTCGTGCCCGCCGGTCGAGGCTGCAGGCGTGCGTGGCCTTTGACGCATTCGGTGACGTTGCGCGGGCCTGCTGACAAAGGGTCCCCACAACTGCGGCCGCACAGCAGAGGCGGCAGGGATCAGGCGGCCTGCGCCGACTTTTCGAGATAGGGCCGCAATGCGGCAATGCCGTCGGCGGCGTCCCGCAGGAGGACGGCGTCATCGGCCTGGAGGCGGCGGGCCACGGCCTCGAGGGTTCCCGATGCCTGTTGCGGTCTGGTCGCGATCTGGCTCATGCGCGCGAGTGCAGCGTCGATCGCGCGCCGCCCCGAGGACGTTGCCGTTTCCTGCAGTTCATGCAGCCTGATGGCCGCGCGTCCGAGATTGAGGAGGGCAAGGCCGGCGTCTAGCGCCTTGAGGTTTGCCTTTTCTGACGGCTCAGACAGGCGCACGAGCCGCAGGGTGCGGTGGTAGAGGCGTGCCTGCCAGACCCATCGGCGCTGCACCGCGCCGGTATCGGCGGCCAGATCGGCAATGTCGTGCAGCAGCGCCGACAGCAGGTTGCGGAGCCGATGCTGCAGCGTCGGCGGATAGACCATGTTGTAGGCAGCGATGGCGATGACGGGGGCTGCCGTGACGGCGACGGCGGCGCTGAGCGAGGTGACGAAGCTGCCCGTCAGCGGCCAGTGCGGCTGCAGCAGCAGCAACATGACCATGTTGTAGTCGAAGCTGGCAGCCGCCGTTCGGCGATGGCCCACCAGGAGTGGGCCGACAAGGATGAAGGGCAGGGTGAAGAGGATGATCTGCCACTCCGCGCCGGCCAGCGGCCACACCAGCCAGCGGCAGGTGAGCGCGCCGATCGCGCCGTAGACCTGCCCGAGCAGCACCGACCGCATGAGGCGGGCGGGATTCTCCATGGTCGAGAACAGCGACAGCATGATGGACAGGCCGAGCAGCAGGAAGGCAATCGCGGTCCAGCCGGTCACGAGCCAGACCGCACCGAAGAACAGCAGGCATCCGGCGGCCCGGATCGTGGATTCACGCGCGCCAACCCAGTCGCGGTGCAGGACGACGGGGAGGGAGGGAGAACCCGCCTCCGCAGCGACCGACCGGTCGCCATCCCGTTGTTGCCAGTCTTCGAGCGCGAGCCGCAACTGCGCAAGATCGTCATGCATCCCGCCGCCGGGGGCCAGTCGTGCGATCACGGTTTCCAGGGCCGCACGGGCCGAGGCCACGTCGCCGTGGCGGAAGTAGATGGCGGCGGCGCGCAACCCTTCCAGGATTTGTGGGTCCAAGAGTTCCGGGGCGCCGTCGCGCCGGTGCAGCAGCACCTGCACGGCCGCGAGCAGGACCCGGCGCACAGCATGCACGTCGCGTCGCGAGCGCAGCGATCCGGCGGCGTGCGGGTCGAGCCCCTCCTCGAGCGCACCGATCTCCGACAGCAGGGCCTGGTCGGTCTCGTCGCGCGCCTGCGGCCCTGACCCCGCAAGGCGATCCATCAGGCCGGCCAGCAGCGCCAGAACCCGGCCTTTCAAGGCATCGGAGGCAAGCGGCGGCGCGAACAGGTAGCCGACCAGCATCGCCATCACCACCCCGGTCAGGACCGTGGCCAGGCGGTCGGTGGCAAGATCGAGAACATGCTCGGGGTGGGCTGTATCCAGCAGCGCCACCATCGCGGCCGTGTACCCGGCGAGCACCGTGCCATAGGCGACCAGGCCGCGCTGAAGATTGCCGACATAGGTGCAGGCGCCCACCCAGGCCGCCAGCCCGACCACCAGCAGGGCCGGGTGGATCTCCATCGAGACGACCAGCAGCACGCCGGCGGTCGCGCCGACGAGCGTGCCCAGGGCCCGGAAGAAGCTCTTCTCGATGAGCTGGCCGCGCGTCGGCTGCGACGCCGCCCAGACGGCCATCCCGGCCCATTGCGGATGCTCGAGGCCGAGTGCCCACGCCCCGACGAATGCGAGGCAGGCGGCTACGGCGGTCCGCCCGGCAAAGACAAGGCGGCCGGGGTCGAAGCCGTGGTCGGCCAGCCAGGCCGTTAGTGCGCCGGATCGGGACGACACGCGCAAACGTCCGCGTCAGCTTTCGATGTCGACGTCCTTGGTTTCGCTGCCGAGCAGCAGGGAGATCAGGGTAAGCACCGCCATTGCCGTCAGGTAGACGCCGACCCAGAAGGGGCTGCCCGCGCCATAGCTCCACAGGGCCACCGCGATGAACGGGGCGACGGCCGCGCCGAGGATCGACGACACGTTGTAGGAGATGCCCGAGCCGGTATAGCGCACGTTTGCCGGGAAGAGTTCGGGCAGCAGGGCGCCCATCGGGCCAAAGGTCATGCCCATCAGGCTGAAGCCGAGGATCAGCCAGGCCATGACGCCGACCGTGCCGCCGGCCAGCATCGGCACCCAGACGAGGCCGAAGACGGCGATCGCCAGGGTCACCCAGATCAGCGTCTTGCGGCGGCCCCAGCGATCGGCCCAAGGGCCGGAGGCCATGGTGAAGACGCCGAAGAACAGCACGCCGATGATCATCATCAGCACGAAGGTTCGGTAGTCGTAGCCCAGGCCGGGCAGGGGCCCATCGGTGGCGGCGCGGCCGTAGCTCAGGGAGAACGTGGTCATCAAGTAGAAGAGCACGTAGGTCGCGAGCATGTACATCGTGCCGAGGATGAGTTCCTTCCAGTAGGAGCGGAACGCGGTCGCGAGCGGCACCTTGCGGATCTGGCCGCTGCGGACGGTCTTTTCGAACGCGGTGCTCTCGACGAGGTGCAGGCGCACCCAAAGGCCCACTGCGACCATGACCACCGAGAACAGGAACGGAATGCGCCAGCCCCAGGTGAGGAA
>Ga0182741_1000167_pt1 | contig 103291 bp, 87 predicted proteins | sample eDN5th37CBELigOP_FD_128874 | JGI IMG/M metagenome (GOLD analysis project Ga0182741, IMG submission 128874) | Enriched Organic Plus compost microbial communities from Emeryville, California, USA - eDNA 5th pass 37_C BE-Lig OP (version 2) (version 2) ...
AGAGGGTGATCAGGGCGTCGTACTCGCCTTCCGCCTCGCGGATCGTCTCCTCGATCACCACGCCGCGCTCACGGGCGATCGAGGGCGCGGACACCACATTGACGTCCTGCAGCATCGGCCGCAGCAGGCCGGCGATGGCGGAAGCGGTGAGCGCCTTCACCTTCAGCCCGGCCACCGCGCCTTCATAGGTGATGTGCACGCTTTTCAGGCCGGTTTCAGTGAGCTGGCCGGCGAAGGAACCCAACTTCTCCGCCAGTTCGATGAACGGCTTCAGCTTCGGCGCTTCCTCGGCGGTGATCGACGGGAAGTTGACGGCGTTCTGGATGGCCCCGCGCAGCAGGTAATCGGACATCTGCTCCGCCACCTGCAGGGCGACGTTTTCCTGGGCCTCAGTGGTGGCGGCGCCAAGGTGCGGCGTGCACACCACATTGGGATGGCCGAACAGCACGTTGTCCTTTGCCGGCTCTTCGACAAACACGTCGAAGGCCGCGCCGGCGACGTGGCCGCTGTCGAGGGCGGCGCGCAGGGCCGCCTCGTCCACCAGGCCGCCGCGGGCGCAATTGATGATGCGCACGCCCTTCTTCGCCTTCGCCAGGGCCTCGGCGGAAAGGATATTGCGGGTCTTGTCGGTGAGCGGCGTGTGCAGGGTGATGAAGTCAGCCCGCTGCAGCAGCTCGTCCAGCTCCACCTTGTCCACGCCGAGATCCAGCGCCCGCTCCGGAGAGAGGAATGGATCGTAGGCGATCACCTTCATGCGCAGGCCGACGCCGCGCTCGGCGACGATGGCGCCGATATTGCCGCAGCCGATCACGCCCAGCGTCTTGCCGGTGATCTCCACGCCCATGAAGCGGTTCTTCTCCCATTTGCCGGCCTGGGTGGAGGCGTCGGCGGCCGGGATTTCGCGCGCCAGCGCGAACATCAGGGCGATGGCGTGCTCGGCGGTGGTGATGGAGTTGCCGAACGGCGTGTTCATCACGATGACGCCGCGCGACGACGCTGCCGGAATGTCGACATTGTCGACGCCGATGCCGGCCCGGCCGATCACTTTGAGGTTCTTGGCGTTCTCAAGGATTTTCGCCGTCACCTTGGTGGCCGAGCGGATGGCGAGGCCGTCGTAGTCGCCGATGATGGCGGCGAGCTTGTCCTTGTCCTTGCCGAGGTCGGGCTGGAAGTCCACGTCGACGCCGCGATCGCGGAAAATCTGCACGGCGGCGGGGGAAAGAGCGTCCGAAATCAGGACGCGGGGCGCTTTGGCGGTCATGAGATCACCTTCCGGGATCATCCTCGCGCAACGGCCGGGTCAAACGCTGCCGGCAGCGGCGCGGTCATATCGGGGGAAGCGGCCGCCGTTCGGGTGCGGCGACCATGGCGACGCGGGAGCGGCTCCCGCGCCGTGAAAAGCGCTATCCAGGGCAAAATCGGAAGGGGAGATCTGCCCTGGAGCATCCCAGGGAAAAGTGGGGTTCACTTTCCGGGAAGAAGGCGCGTCAGCCGAGCTTCGCTTTTTCCTCAGCGAAGGCCCAGTCCAGCCACTGGGTCAGGGCCGCCACATCGGCGGCGTCCACCGTGGCGCCGCACCAGATGCGCAGGCCAGGAGGGGCGTCGCGATAGGAGCCGATGTCATAGGCCACGCCTTCGGCCTCGAGCCGGGCGGCGATGCCCTTGGCCACGGCGGCGCCAGCTTCGGCGCCCTTCGCCAGCACGTCCGCGTCGGCGATCACCAGGCAGACGCTGGTGTTGGAGCGGGTCTGCGGCTTCACCGCCAGATTGGCGATCCAGTCGCGGCTGTCGACCCAGTCGTTCAGGGTTTTCGCATTGGCGTCGGCGCGGCCAACCAGGCCGTCGAGACCGCCCACCGTCTTCGCCCACTGCAAGGCGTCGATATAATCTTCAACGCAGAGCATCGACGGCGTGTTGATGGTCTCGCCCTTGAAGATGCCTTCGGAAATCTTGCCCTTCGAGGTCAGGCGGAAGATCTTCGGCAGCGGCCAGGCCGGCGTGTAGCTCTCCAGCCGCGCCACGGCGCGCGGCGACAGGATCAGCATGCCGTGCGCGCCCTCGCCGCCCAGCACCTTCTGCCAGGAGAAGGTGACCACGTCGAGCTTGCTGAAATCGAGACGCTGGGCGAAGGCCGCGGAGGTGGCGTCGCAGATGGTCAGGCCCTGACGGTCAGCCGGAATCCAGTCCGCATTGGCGACGCGCACGCCGGAGGTGGTGCCGTTCCAGGTGAACACCACGTCGCGGTTGGCGGCGTCGACCTGCGTGAAGTCAGGCAACTCGCCGTATGGCGCGTTGAAAATGCGCGCGTCGAGCTTCAGCTGCTTGACGACGTCAGTGACCCACCCTTCGCCGAAGCTTTCCCAGGCCAGCATGTCGACCGGGCGGGCGCCCAGCAGCGACCACAGCGCCATCTCGACGGCGCCGGTGTCAGAGGCCGGCACGATGCCGATGCGGTAGTCGGCGGGAACCTGGAGCACCTCGCGGGTGAGGTCGATGGCAAGCTTCAGCTTGTCCTTGCCGACCTTGGCGCGGTGCGAGCGGCCGAGCGGCGTATCGGCGAGCCCCTCAAGGCTCCAGCCGGGGCGCTTGGCGCAGGGTCCAGATGAAAACTCCGGCCGCGCGGGCCGGGTGGCGGGCTTTGTCGTCATGTCATCCATCCTCTCAGATGGGCGCTTCCCGTTGGGGGGAAGTGTCCCGGGGACGGCGGTACGCCTGTTGACGACCGGGCGCAAGGGAAATTGCCCGGGAAACCGGACTGGCGCGACCGCTGCGACGCGGCGCCGCGCCAGCGCCTGGAGCCAGCACGCCGAAACATCAGGATGCAGAAGGAATCCGGCGAGGACAGCCGGCCTGTCGCCCGGGCGCGGCGCGGTCAAGGACCTGAGACGCGCCGCTGCCGTGAGCGAACGCCTTTCCGCGCCGGCCGCCCCTTTACAGGGCCCCCAGCTCCCAGCGCACGCCAAGGGTCACTTCGTGGCTCTCCAACGTCTTGAGGCGCAGCGGCGTGGCGGCGCTGCAGGCGAAGCCGTCGTCACAGATGGCGCGGCCGCTGCTGGCGTTGCCAAGACGCATGTAGCGGTAACCGAGATCGGCCGAGACGCCCGGCGCGATCTCATAGGCGACGCCGGCGTAGAGCGCGAAGGCGGCGCTGGCGTGGGAGCCGTGACGGGCGGTGAGCATGTCCGTCGCCGGAGCCAGCGGCTGCGCCTGTTCGAACCGGCCAACCTTGTAGACGCGGTTCCACGCCACGCCGGCGCCCGCGCCGACATAGGGCGTCAGGCCGTTCCAGTTCAGGATATCCCAATAGACATTGGCCAGGGCGACGTTGGAGCGGGTTCCCGCCCTGTAATAGCCCACTGACTGGCTGGCGCCGGACGCAAAGGCGCTGTCAACGCCGACGCCGTGCAGTCGCGCGCCTGACAGGGCCGTGGCCGTCACATCAACGCGCAGGGACGGCCCGATGCGGTAGCCAACGCCGCCGCCGGCCGACCAGCCATGGTCGATGCGGGCGCGGGCGATGGCCGCGTCAACCGGCGTCACGCCTCCGGGCGCCGCGTAGGCCAGGGGGATCGCCGTGCGTGGCCCGCGCAGGCCCATCCCCACGCCCACATCGCCGCGCAGATACCAGCCGCCGCCAGCGACCAGAGGTTTCTCAGGCTCAATCGACGGCAGTTCCGGCAGCAGGTCCGCCGCGACCGCCGGCGCCGTGCCGGTCAGACATCCGGCGGCAAGACCAAAAGCCAGGCCGCGGGCGCAGCGCGAAGCCCGGCCGTGCTTCCAGTTGAACCCCAGGGTGAGCGCTGAAGTGAACATGGTCAGGCCATTCCTGTCGCGTCGCGCCTCGTCATGGGCTGCGGACGTGCCGGAGAATGTTGCGCCTGCCGGGAGCCAGTTTCCGGCGCCGCGCTGGCGCGACATTCCAGTTCGATGAAGGCGAAGCGGCGGCGCGATTCGCAGCGCGGCCGCCCCTTGCACTGGCGCCAAACTCGCAGGCAACCGTTAACGGGCGCTTAACCTTAATGAAGATGGTTAATGAATTTTCACGCCAGGACCGTCCAGCCGCGCCGGTCATGTGGCGATTGCGGTCGCACCCGCGCCAGGACGGCGGTCCGGCAGGGGGGCGCCGCCTTGCGCCTGGAAACACCCGCCAAATCAGGCGGCTGAAACAGCAACGCAGGCGACCCATGCGGATCGCCTGCGTCAAACCTGCGCCCAACAACCGGAAGCTTCAGGCCGCCGCCCGGCCGATCTTGCCGATCTCGGCGATAACGTCGTCCACAACCTGGGTCACCACATCCAGATTGTCGCCCTCGCCCATCACCCGGATCACCGGTTCGGTGCCGGAGGGGCGCACCACCAGACGGCCATTCTTGCCGAGCCGGTCGCGCGCCGCGTCAACGATGGCGTCAACGCTTTCGGCGGACGGAGCCGCGCCGCGCGTATAGCGGTAGTTCTTCAGCACCTGGGGGAATGGATCGAACGCCCGGCAGACCTCGCTGACCGGCCGGCCGGCGCGCTGCACCACGGAAAGGATCTGCAACGCCGACAGCAGGCCGTCGCCGGTGGTGGCGTAATCCGACAGGATGATGTGACCCGACTGCTCGCCGCCGACATTGTAGCCATTGCGGCGCATGTGCTCGAGCACATAACGGTCGCCCACCGCCGTGCGCTCCAGGCCAAGGCCAATGCCGGAAAGATACTTTTCCAGGCCGAGATTGGACATGATGGTGGCGACGATCGCCGGCTTGCTCAGCAGTTCGGCTTCCTGCCAGCTGCGGCCGATCACCGCCATCAGCTGATCGCCATCGACCACCTGGCCCTTCTCATCAACGATGATCACCCGGTCGGCGTCGCCGTCGAGGGCGATGCCCACGTCAGCCCGCACCTCGTGCACCTTGCGGATCAGCGCTTCCGGCGAGGTGGAGCCCACATCGCGGTTGATATTGGTGCCGTCGGGCTCGACGCCGAGGGAAATGACCTCGGCGCCCAGCTCCCACAGCGCTTCCGGCGCCACGCGGTAGCCGGCGCCGTTGGCGCAGTCGACCACCACGCGCATACCGTCGAAATCCACGTCGCGCGGCAGGGTGCGCTTGGCGAACTCGACGTAGCGGGCATGAACGCTGTCGATGCGCTTCGCCCGGCCGAGATCGGAGGCGCTGGCCAGACGCAGCGCCAGATCGCCGTCGATCAGTTCCTCAATCTGCCGCTCGACCTCATCGGACAGCTTGTAGCCGTCCGGCCCGAACAGCTTGATGCCGTTGTCTTCGTAAGGATTGTGCGAGGCCGAGATCATCACGCCCATGTCGCAGCGCATGGAGCGCGTCAGCATGGCCACGGCCGGCGTCGGCATCGGCCCCAGTTGCAGGACGTCGATGCCGACGGAGGTGAAACCGGCGATCATCGCGGTTTCGATCATGTAGCCCGACAGCCGCGTGTCCTTGCCAATGATCACCCGGTTGCGGTGATCGCCGCGGCGGAACACAAGGCCCGCGGCCTGCCCGACCTTCAACGCCAGCTCGGGCGTGATGACGGCGTTGGCGCGACCGCGAATACCATCCGTGCCGAAGTAGCTTCTTGTCATATGTCCTGTGCCTCAGGCAGTTTCCGGGAAAAGCGATGCTGCTTTACGTCACTGCGACCAAACGGTTCCGCCAGGCCTCCACCCGCCCCGACAACGCCCCGGACGCGGCGGCCTTCACGCGAAAATAACGGCCCCGGAGCCGGCCGGGGGCTCCGCCCCAAATCATCCGCCGCCCCGGATATCCCATGTGCGCCGTGAACGGCTGTTGCGTCAAGCAACCAGAGGACGGGGCGTATTCACTATTCATAACATGATGTTACGGACCACGGACGCCGGGCACGGCGCCCGGGGACGGCGCCGCAAGCCACAGGCCGCACACAAAAATCGCCCCGGTCCAGAAGGCCGGGGCGATGCTTGCAGATATGCGCTGGTCAGATATTCGCCGGGCGGACCCCGCGAACGTCAGGCCTGGGGCTGCGGCTCCAGGCCAGCGTCGGAGCCGCCGCGCGGCGTGTGCCGGCCAGCGGAGGGCACCAGGGCGCCGCGGCTGGGCGGCGGCTCGCTGCCCGCGTCGCGCACCGGCGGCCGGCCGCCCAGCAGGCCGCGAATTTCCTCGCCGGACAGGGTCTCATACTCCAGCAGGCCGCGCGCCAACGCCTCCAGGTCGTCATGGCGTTCGGTGAGGATACGGCGGGCTTCAGACAGACCTTCCTCCACCAGGCGGCGGATTTCCGCGTCGATCTTCTGCGCCGTCGCCTCGGACAGGGTCTGCTGCTTGCCCATGGAGTAGCCGAGGAACACCTCGCCGCCCTCGTCGCCGTACATCACGGCGCCAAGCTCGTCGGAGAAGCCCCACTGGGTGACCATGGCCCGCGCCAGCTTGGTCGCCTGCTGGATGTCGGAGGCGGCGCCGGAGGTGACCTTGGCCGGGCCGAAGATCAGCTCCTCAGCGACGCGGCCGCCCATCATGATGGCGAGGCGCGAGGTCATCTGCTCGTAGCTCATGGAGAGCTTGTCGCGCTCCGGCAGCTGCATCACCATGCCCAGCGCCCGGCCGCGCGGAATGATGGTGGCCTTGTGCACCGGATCGGTGGCGGGGACATTGAGGGCGACGATGGCGTGGCCGGCCTCGTGATAGGCGGTCAGGCGCTTTTCGTCCTCCGTCATCACCAGGGTGCGGCGCTCGGCGCCCATCATCACCTTGTCCTTGGCGTCCTCGAACTCCTGCATGGTGACGATGCGCTTGCCGCGCCGCGCCGCCAGCAGCGCCGCCTCGTTGACGAGGTTCATCAGGTCGGCGCCGGAGAAGCCGGGCGTGCCGCGCGCCATGGTGCGCAGGTCCACGTCCGGCGCCAGCGGCACCTTGCGCACGTGCACGCGCAGGATGCGCTCACGGCCGACCACATCCGGGTTCGGCACGACGATCTGGCGGTCGAAACGGCCAGGCCGCAGCAGCGCCGGATCCAGCACGTCGGGACGGTTGGTGGCGGCGATGATGATGACGCCTTCGTTGGCTTCGAAGCCGTCCATCTCCACCAGCAGCTGGTTCAGGGTCTGCTCGCGCTCGTCATTGCCGCCGCCGAGCCCGGCGCCGCGATGGCGGCCGACCGCGTCGATCTCATCAATGAAGATGATGCAGGGCGAGTTCTTCTTGGCCTGTTCGAACATGTCGCGCACGCGGCTGGCGCCGACGCCCACGAACATTTCGACAAAGTCCGAGCCGGAGATGGTGAAGAACGGCACATTGGCCTCGCCGGCGACGGCGCGGGCGATCAGCGTCTTGCCGGTGCCGGGCGGGCCGACCAGCAGCACGCCGCGCGGAATACGGCCGCCGAGGCGCTGGAACTTCTGCGGATCGCGCAGGAACTCCACGATCTCCTGCAAATCGTCCTTGGCTTCCTCGACGCCAGCCACGTCCTCGAAGGTGACGCGACCATGCGCCTCCGTCAGCAACTTGGCCTTGGACTTGCCGAAGCCCATGGCGCGCCCCGCCCCGCTCTGCATCTGTCGCGACAGGAATATCCAGGCGCCAATGAAGACGAGGATCGGCAGCCAGTTGATCAGCAGCGCGATGAACCATGGCGTGTCCGACTGCGGCGGGCGCGCGGAGATCGTCACGTTCTTCTGCTGCAGCTTGGTGACGAGGCCCGGATCGAACGGCGCGTACGTCTTGAATGTGCGCCCGTCCGTGTAAGTTCCGGTGATTTCCTGCCCGGAGATCAACACGCTGGTGACGCGCCCATTGTCGGCGTCCTGCAGCAGTTGCGAGTATGGAATATCAGACGAACCGCCGCGCTGGCCGGGGCTCTGGAACAGGGAAACCAGCGCCAGCACCAGCAGAAAAATGATGACCCAGAGGGCGAAGTTCCTGAAATTGGGGTTCATCTTGAATTATATGTCCCGGTCCAGCGGGCTGCTGCCCGCCATAAGGATCTCAACCAGCCCCATATTTAGGCTTGAAGCGACCTGTTGCCAAGGTCGCGCCATCAATGGAGCCCGCGCGAAGCGGAGGCGGAATGGAGGTTGCCCGCTTTCTACCGGCGAAAAGCGCCCTGTTTGGGGCAGGCGCGGCGGTTATGCCGCAGGCCGGCCGCTGTTCTGGCGGCCACCGTGGCCAGCGATCCCGATGCACACGTCAGCACCGCCGCCGTCAGGTAACGGCGCGTTGTTTTCGGGGCGGCTCCGCCGCGCCGCGGCAGACGCCATGACGGTCGAGTCGTAACGCCAGGCCGCCCAATGTCAGCGTTTCAGGGCGGCCGGCGCCGGCGGCGGCGGCCAGCCGCTCCGCCGCCCGCTCCAGACGCTCCAGGCGCAGCGGCGCCCCGTCCACGGCGCGCGCCGCGCTGATCAGCCGTCCCAGCGCCCGCACCGTGATCTCGGCCGGTTGCCGCGCCAGCCGGCGCATGTCGACGCTGAAGTCTTTTGCGCCGCCCTGGGCGCCGGCTTCGGTCAGGGCGAGGTCCACCATATGCTCCAGCGCCGCATCGGCCCGGGCGGCGCGGGAGGCGAGGCGCAGCAACCGCTCCCGGCTGAGCCCCAGCCCGGCCAGCCCGGCGGCGAGGCGACGCAGCCTGCCCCGTCCCTTGCGGGGATCAAGATTGCCGGGATCGACGGCCCACTCCCATCCGGCGGCGGCGCAAGCGGCGACCAGACGGCTTTTCGGCAGGGACAGCAGCGGCCGCGCCAGCCACAGCCCCTCCCGCCGCGACAGGGGCGCGATGCCGGCCAGACCGGCGACGCCGGAGCCGGCGCACAGGCGCATCAGCACGGTTTCCGCCAGATCGTCGGCGTGATGGGCGGTCAGCACATGCGAGGCGCCCACACGCCGGGCCTCGGCGAACAGCAACGCATATCGCGCCGTCCGCGCCGCCTCCTGCACGCCGCTCGCCGGCTTGTCGCCTTCCCAGAACAGGATATTGGCAGGCAGATCCACATCCCGCGCGCGCGCCATCACCATGCGGGCTTCATCGGCCGCTTCAGGGCGCAGACCATGGTCGACGACGGCGACGGCGAGCGGCGGACGCGGCTCGCCGCGGGCCAGCCCCTCCGCCCGCCAGCGCGCCGCCAGATGCAGCAGCGCCAGGGAATCGGGGCCGCCGGAAACCGCCAGCAGCAGGCCGGCGGCGGTCGCCAGGCCGGAAAACAAAAAATCCGCCTCACCGGCGGTTACAGGGGCGTCATCGGTGGCGCGTCGGCCATCCGGGCCTGCGGCTTTGCGCCTAATGTCCTCCTGCGCGGAGCCTGCCTCCTCCAATGGACCGGCGCGCCTCATCGAAGCCTCAGCATTTCGTGCGGCGGCGTTCGCGCTCCACGGCCGAGCGCACGTCCACCGAAGCGTTGGGATATTTGCGCAGCACCTCCGCCAAAGTAGCGCAGGCTTCCTGTTTGGCGTTGAGCCGCGACAGCGACATGCCGAGCTTGACCAGCGCATCCGGACCGCGGGTCGATTTGGCGTATTCGGTCGAGATCTTCAGGAACTGCTCGGCCGCCTCGCTGTACTGCTGCCGCTGGAAATAACTTTCACCCAGCCAGTAGATGGCCTCCGGCGCGCGCCTGTCCCGGGGATTGGCCTGCAGGAACTGCCGGAAGCCCATTTCCGCCGCCGCATACTGGCGCTGCTGGAACTGGCCGCGGGCGTTCTCGAAGGCGTCGCCGCCCGCGCCGCTGGCGCCGGTCTGGCCGGCGACCCGCGCGGAGCCGCCAGGCGAAACCCCGGCGCCGGCGTCGCCGCGCCGCTCACGCCCTGGCGACGTCGATGGCGCGGGCGAAGCGCCCCCGCCGCCGGATTTTTCCTGCAGGCGGAACTCCACGTCCTGCTGGAACTTGCGCAGCTGCTCATTGAGCCGGCGGTTTTCAAACTGGAGCTGCTCGATGCGCCCGGACATGGTCCGCACCTGCTCCTCCAGCTGCCCCATGCGCACCACCAGGTCAGCGGCGTCCTGGGCCCGCGCCGCCGGGGCGGGCAGCACGGCGAGCGCCGCCGCCAGGGCAAGCCCGCCGACGCGCGCGGCCACCCGTGCAGAGGCGGCGAACTTTGGCAATTGCAATGTCATGTCGGCCTGTCGTTTCCCTGTCATGCGGAAAGGAATGGCGACCTGGGTTCAGCGGGGGCGCCGCCCCTTCCCGGAAGAAGCAGCGGCGCGGTTTCCGCCGCTCAGGAGCCGGCGCCGTCCAGCACGATCACGCTGCGGCGGTTCTGCGACCAGCACGAAATGTCGTTGCATACCGCGACCGGACGCTCCTTGCCGTAGGAAATGGTGCGCATGCGCGAGGAAGCGACGCCGCGCGACGCCAGATAGTCCCGCACCGACTGGGCGCGGCGGGCGCCGAGCGAATAGTTGTATTCGCGCGTGCCGCGCTCGTCGGCGTGGCCCTCGACGACAAAGGTGTAATGCGGATAGCGCGCCAGCCAGGCTGCCTGGCGATCGAGGGTGGCGACGGCCTGCGGCGTCAGCGAGGTGCTGTCCACCTCAAAGAACACGCGGTCGCCCACGTTGACCACGAAGTCCTGGGCGCTGCCCGGCGTGCCGGCGCCGCCCATGCCGTAACGGCCGCCGGATCCGCCAGCGCCGCCGTTGACGCCGTCCTGGTTGTTCTTGGCGCAGGCGCCGAGGGAGAGCGCCGCAACCATCGCCACGACCGCGAACGCCGCGCGGCGGCCCGTCCGCCTGTCCGCCTTGCCGATAACTGCTGCCGACATCATCAATCCTTCCTGGAAGCTTTCGCCTCGACATGTCCGCGCCAGCCGCGCGCTGTCATACAAGCGCTCAAAAAGCCAGCGATGTGGTAAAATTCCGATTAATCGTCGATCACGCGGCCTGCGGTTCACCGCATTTCGGAAAGAACCTGCGACCAGCCCGGGTCCGACGCGAAGCCGGAGGTGCGGATCGGCGCCTCCACGCGGCCGGTAATGTCCGTCATGTACAGCTTGCTGCCGCCCTCGCCGCCTGGATCGCGGAAGAACATCAGGAACTGGCCGTTGGGCGCCCAGGTTGGCCCTTCGTTATGGAAACCTTCCGTCAGAATGCGTTCGCCGGAGCCGTCCGGTTTCATGACGCCAATGGCGAACATGCCCGCCTTCTGCCGGGTGAAGGCGATGAAATCGCCGCGCGGCGACCACACCGGCTGGCTGTAGCGCCCCTCGCCAAACGAAATGCGCTGGGCGTCGCCGCCGGAGGCCGGCATCACGTAAATCTGCTGGCCGCCGCCGCGATCGCTCTCGAAGGCGATGCGCGAACCGTCCGGCGAGAACGACGGCGAGGTGTCGATGGCGCTGGCGCTGGTCAGGCGCGTGGTGGTGCGCGAGCCCAGGTTCATCAGATAGATGTTGGCGTTGCCGCCCTGCTGCAGGCTCAGCACGATGCTCTGGCCATTGGGCGAGAAGCGCGGGCTGGAGGTCATGTCGGGGAAGTTGCCGACCATCTGGCGCTGCCCGGTGTCGATGTTCAGCACCTGGACGCGCGGCTGCGAGCCGCGCGCCTGGGACATGTAGGTGACGTCGGCTGAATTGGGCGCGAAGCGCGGCGTCACCACGCTTTCCTCGCCGCGCGTCAGGAACCGCATGTTGGCGCCGTCGGTGTCCATGATGGCGAGGCGCTTGCGGCGCTGGTCGCGCGGTCCACTCTCGTCCACATAAACGATGCGGGCGTCGAACATGCCCTTGAGGCCGGTGAGGCGCGACAGGATCGAGTCGGCGATGATGTGGCCAACCCGGCGCCAGTTGTTGGCGTCGGTCACGAACTGCTGGCCGGTCATCTGCTGGCCGGCGCTGACGTCCCACAGGCGATAGGCCGTGCGCAACCGGCCGCCGTCGCGGCTGACGCGCCCGGTGGCCAGCGCCTGGGCGTTGATGGCCTGCCAGGCCTGGAACGCCGGCACCGCGTCGAACTCGATTGGCCCCGGCGGGAAGGCGCCGCGATCGAGCGGCGCGAAATAACCGCAACGCTTCAGGTCAGCGGCGACGACGCCGGCGATGCGCGCGCCCAGGTCCGGATCGCCGCCAAAATCGGCGATGGCGATCGGCAACGGCTGGAAATTGGCCCGGTCGAGGGTGATGGAGATTTCAGCCCGCGCCGGCTGCGCCCAGGTGGTGACGGCGCTCACGGCCGCCAGGCCGCCGGCGGCGGCGCCGCCCCTCAGCAGGGCGCGCCGACCCGGATCAACAAGGCCCTCCCCGGCGCCGGCTGACGGCAGGATGAGGCCTGCGGACCTGGCGACGCGGTGAAACAGATGATCAGTGGCCATGGTGCTTCCGGCGTTCATTGAGGTGGTCATTCTCGGGCACGTGTAATTCTTGCGGCAATTCTTGCTGCCCGGCGCAACGAAGCCGAATTTCCATCATGGGCGTGACCGCCACATGCAAAAACATCAGATCCATAAACCACGCCGGCTCCCATGCCAGCGAAGTTTTGCCTGGCGCAGATGGCAAAACCATGTCGGGCGCAATCTTCCGGCCAGGCGCCGTCGTTCCAGATCTCATCCCAGAAACTCCCGGGCGTCGAAGACAATCCTGAAATTGCGCCAGTCATTGTAAAACGGCGCGAACTGCTGTGGCACCCGGAACGGCGCGCACATGCGCACGGCGCGCACGGCGCTGTCCGCCATGGCGCGGAAGCCCGGATCGGACGAACTGTTCGCCACCACCGGCTGGCCGATCACCGCGCCGTCCGGCCCCAGCACCACGCGCACATCCGGCTTCAGATCCGGGTTGGAGCCCATCGGCGGCGACCAGCATTTGGCCAGCTGCTCCTTCAGCATGGCGCCCAGCGCATCCCGCTTCGACATCGACAGCTTCGGCCCCGTGCCCGTCTGCGTGCCCGCCGTCGAGCGCTGGTTCAACTCCGGCCCGGTGGAAGCGGAGCGCTGGTTGGCGTTGCGGCTCGCCAGCAGCTTGCGGATGTCCGTCGGGTTGAAGCTCTCCCCGTCCGGCGCCGGTTTGGCCGCCGGTTTTTGCGCGGGCTTCTCGGCCGGCTTCTGCGTCGGCTTGCTGTCCTCGATCAGCTTCGCCAGATCACGGCGCGCCGGCGCCTCCGGCTTCGGTTCAGGCCGTGGTTTCGGCTCGGGCTTCGGCTTCGGTTTGGGCTCTGGTTTGGGCTTGGGTTCCGGTCTGGGCTCGGGCTTTGGTTCGGGCCTGGGCTCCGGTTTCGGTTCCGGCCTGGGCTCCGGGGTCGGCTCGGGGCGCTGTGGCGGCAGCGGCGCCGGCTCCGGTTTGGGTTCCGGCTTCGGCTCCGGTTTGGGCTCCGGTTTCGGCTCGGGCTTCGGTTCCGGTTTCGCAGCGGCGGCGGGAGGCGGCGTATTCTCCGGCGCCTGCGCCAGGTCGCGCGGCCGCGACGGCGGGGCCGGGGCGTCCTGGCGGTCCGTGGCCGAATCCGGCTTCACGTCCCGCACCTCCGCCTGTTTCTCGGCGCGCAGCGTCGGCTTTTCCGAAACCTCCTTCGAGGTCTTCTCGCCGCGCGTCATGGCGCGCAGCTGGCTGTCCGTGATCACCTCGACAGGCACCGCCTCCATCTGCTCCTCGAAGCGTGGCGCGGAGGCGAGCGCGATCAGCGCCGCAACCAGCAGGCCGGCGTGGCCGAGCGCCGAAAGCAGCAGTCCTGGTTCCTGTCTGGACCAACGGAATTTCATTTCGGTCCGCTCAGCCCTTCTGATCCGGCTCGGTGACGAGGGCGACCTTCTTGAAGCCGCCGGCGGTGATCAGCCCCATCACCTGGGCGATGCGGCCGTAATCCACCTTTTTCGAGCCGCGCAGATAGATGCGCTCTTCCGGGCCAGACTTCGCCGCCTCACGCAAGGCGGGAACCAGGGTGTCGTCGGACAGCTGCCGGTCTTCAATGAAGATGCGCCCCTGATCGTCCACCGACACCGTCACCGGCTTCTGCTCCATATTGAGCGGCGCGGCGGAGCTTTGCGGCAGGTCCAGCGGCACGCCGGTCGCCATCATGGGCGCGGCGACCATGAAGACGATCAGCAGCACCAGCACCACATCAATAAATGGCGTCATGTTGATGTCGGCGAACCCGGCGCTCCTGCGCGCCCCGCGCCGGCGCCGCGCGCCGCCGCCCGTTCCGCCAGCCATGCCCATACCCATGCCTGTCTCCTACCGGCGGTCGCGATCAGGCCGCGTGCCGCTCGTCGATCTGCCGCGACAGGATGGAGGAGAACTCGTCGGCGAAGCCCTCCAGGCGCGTCTGCGCCCGCGCCGCCTCCGCCTGGTAGCGGTTGTAGGCGATCACCGCCGGAATGGCGGCGATCAGGCCGATGGCGGTGGCGAACAGCGCCTCGGCGATGCCCGGCGCCACCACGGCCAGCGAGGTGTTCTTCGAAGCGGCGATCGAACGGAACGAGGTCATGATGCCCCACACCGTGCCGAACAGACCGATGAACGGCGCCGACGAGCCAATGGTGGCCAGCACCAGCAGCCGCGATTCCAGCCGCTCCATCTCGCGCTGGATCGACACGTCCATCACCTTGTCGATGCGCTGCGGCAGCGAGGCGATGGAGCGCCCGGCCCCCTCGAACGAACGCTTCCACTCGCGCATGGCGGCGACGAACACCGCGGCCATGCCGGTTGGCGTCCCGTGCGCCTCGGCGCGATACAGTTCCTCAAGCGACTGGCCGGACCAGAAATTGTCCTCGAAGGCGTTCATTTCCTCACGGGTGCGACGGAACAGCAGCGCCTTGTCGATGATGATCGCCCAGCACCAGACCGAGGCGCCGGCGAGCCCCAGCATCACCAGCTTGACCACAAAGTGGGCCTGCCAGAACATGTGCCAGAGCGACACTTCAGTTACCGGCGCGGCGACCTGAGCTACGTCGACGGGGTTCATAAATCTTCCTTCCGGCCTGAAACATGCTCCGCGCGGGGATGCCGCTGCATTCCGCGACGAAAAAGGCGTGACAGCGATCAGACAGGCCAGGCGCCGCCCAGATGCGGAGCGCCTGGCGCAGGACGCGCCATCGGCCGGCTCCAGCGGGCGGGCGCATGACCTGTCCAGTTGCGGCGCCGGTTGCTTCACGGCGCTTTATCCACCCTGTGTCCTCTCCCCGGATTCTGTCGAAAGCTTGGCCACATATGGGAGTTGCCATGACAGGGCGAAACCGGACGCGGGCTGTGGCGATGTTGGCGCCATCAAATCCGGACATGGTTAAGACACGCTGAACAGCCGGAACGGTTGGGAGCGGAAACGGCAAAAAGCCTGCCCCGGCGTGGGGGCAGGCTTCGCAGCGAATGGCCGGCGCGCTGACGCGCGGCTTATTCGGCGGTCATCTCTTCCAGGACAACCCAGTCGTTGCCCTTGAACTGCTGCAGCTCCAGCCGTTTGAACGGCACGTAGTCCTGCGGCGTGGTGTTGTACGTGCTGCCCGGCAGCAGCGCCGGTCCGTGCACGTTCTTCAGGTTGGTGGCGATGCGCAGGATGTTCTCGCGGGTCAGGTTGTCGCCGGCCTCGCGCAGGATGTGCGCCATGACGTGGGCGAAGGAATAGGTGACGAAGCCGATCTCGTTGGTCTTGTCCTCGTTCGGCAGATACTTCGCCAGGAACTCCTTGTAGGCGATGACGTCCGGGTCGTTGGCCCAGCGCGGGCTGGTCATCTGCTTGTAGGCGGTGGCGCCGATGATTCCCTGCACCGTGTCCAGACCGGCGGCCTCAAGGAAAACCCGACCGGTCGACGGGCTGACCACCAGATGCATCGGCTGCCAGTTCAGCTCGTGCACCTTCTTGAAGATCTGCGGCGTCGCCTTGCCGAGGCTGACGTTGAAGAACACATCGGCGCCGGAATTCTTCGCCGCCAGCACCTGACTGTCCATGGTCGGATCGGTCAGCTCGTAGGTCACTTCCTTGATGATGTTCTTCGCCTTGTCGCCGAGGCCCTTCTTGAATCCGGCGACGTAGTCCTTCCCGAAGTCATCGTTCTGGTAAAGGATGGCGATCTTGCCCTCCGGCTTCGTCTTGGCGACGTAGCGGCCGAACACCTCGCCTTCCGTGCCATAGAGGAAGAAAGCCGGCGTGCTCCACGGGAACGCCTTCGGCTGGTTCCACTTGTTGGCGCCGGTCGAGACCAGCAGCTGCGGAATCTTCTTGCTGTTGAGGTATTTCTGCACGGCCGACTGGGCGGCCGTGCCGCTGGAGCCGAACAGGGCGAGCACGCCCTCCTGCTCCACCAGCTTGCGGGTCTGCTCCACCGTCTTTGGCGGCGAGAACGAATCGTCCAGCGAGATCAGATTGACCTTGCGGCCGTTGATGCCGCCCTGTTCCTCATTGAGCTTGCGGAAATAGGCGACTTCGGTGCGGCCCTGGATGCCATGCGCCGACAGCGGGCCGCTATAGGGCATGGTCTGGCCGAGGCGGATTTCCGTATCGCTGGCGCCCTGGTCGTATTTCTTTTCAGCGGCGATGGCGAAAGCCGGCGCACAGGCCAGGGCCGCCGCAACCAGCGCGCGGGTCAAATAACGCGTCACGATTTCTCTCCCTTACCGACGCTCTGGAGCACCGTGGGTCAGGGCGCGCCCCGACCGTCTCGCCTCCGGCGTCTGCCGGGAAATCTGATAACGCGTTTCATCGTTTCCGCAAGCCGGCGCAGGCCGCAGGCAACGGACGGCCGCGGGCCCGCCGGGGCCGCCCCTCACGATTTTCTGCCCCCGGCGCAGGTCGCCCCGCAAGCTCACCAGTCTGAGCCGCTCCGGCCGGATACGGCGGCGTCAGTCGCCGCCAAGCAGGGTGCGGATTTCGTCCGGGATCCGCGCCGGCTTGCCGCCGACGATGGCGGCGACGCGCACCTCGGCGGTGAGGATCTCGACCCCGTCGCGCAGGATGCGCTGGTCGATGATCATCGAGGCGCCGCGCATCTCGCGGGTGCGGGTTTCGATGGTCAGCACGTCGTCCATCAGCGCTGGCAGCTTCCAGTCAATGGTCATGCGGCGCACGGCGAAGAACAGGCCGCCCGCCGCCAGCATCACTGACTGGTTGGCGCCGATGGCGCGCAACGATTCGGTGCGGCCGCGCTCCAGGAACCTGAGATAGTTGGCGTGATAGACAATGCCCGAAAAATCGGTGTCCTCGTAATAAACCCGCACCGTCAGCAGGTGCCGGCCATCAACAACCACCCCGCTCGCCGGCTCCAGCCCGCCGTTCTCCGCAGCCGCATTCATGGCGCCTCACATATCGTCTTCTGATTGGTCACGAAACAGCGCGTATTGGGCGGCGCCAGGGGCCGGCTCCGCAAGCCCCAGATGCCGGAAAGCATGCGGCGTCAACAGGCGACCGCGCGGCGTGCGCTGCACGAAGCCCTGCTGGATCAGATAGGGCTCGATGATTTCCTCAATGGCGTCGCGCGGCTCCGACAGGGCGGCGGCGATGGTTTCGACGCCCACTGGTCCGCCGCCGAACGACAGGGCGATCATCCGCAGATATTTGCGGTCCATCAGGTCGAGGCCGATGGAATCCACGTCAAGCAGGCTGAGCGCCCGGTCGGCGATCTCCCGCGTCACCTGGTCCGCGCCGCCCACCACGGCGAAATCCCGCACCCGCCGCAGCAACCGCCCGGCGATGCGCGGCGTGCCCCGGGCGCGGCGGGCGATCTCGTTGGCGCCGTCGTCGCTCATGCCAACGCCGATCACCCGGGCGCCGCGCTTCACGATCAGCTCCAGCTCCGCCACCGTGTAGAACTGCAACCGGATCGGAATGCCAAAACGGTCGCGCAACGGCGTGGTCAGCAGGCCCTGCCGCGTCGTGGCGCCGACCAGGGTGAACTTCGGCAGGTCGATCTTCACCGAGCGCGCCGACGGCCCCTCGCCGATGATCAGGTCGAGCTGGTAGTCCTCCATCGCCGGATAGAGAATTTCCTCCACCGCCGGATTGAGCCGGTGGATCTCGTCGATGAACAGCACGTCGCGCTCTTCGAGATTGGTCAACTGCGCCGCCAGATCACCGGCGCGGGCGATCACCGGGCCGGAGGTGGAGCGGAAATTGACCCCCAGCTCACGGGCGACGATCTGGGCCAGCGTCGTCTTGCCCAGGCCCGGCGGGCCGACGAACAGCACGTGATCCAGCGCATCGTTGCGGGCGCGGGCGGCGCGGATGAATACGTCGAGATTGGCCCGGGCCTGGGCCTGGCCGATGAACTCCTCCAGCGCCAGCGGCCGGATCGAGCCCTCGCCGTCCTCATCGCGCGCCTCGGCCGAGACAAGACGGTCTGACGCGTCCTGGAGGCCGGCGTCACGCGCGGCGCCTTTGCCTGATGCGCCCCTGCCCCTCGGGGCCCCCGGCCCGCGTGGCGCGCCCCCGCCGCTCCTGCCGCCCGTTCCACTCATCGCTTTTCCACTTCACGGCCGCTATCCGGCCTGCGCATGTCCGGGCGGGCCGCCTCCGCCGCGCATCCGGAAAATGCGCTGCATCAACAGCCGCCGGCCTGATGGACGGAGCTGGTCAGCCGCCTTGCGCCAGCTGCTTCAGGCCAAGGCGGATCAGCGTGCGCGCCTCCGCGTCCTCGCCGGCGTCGCGCATGGCCGCCGCCACGGCGGTCGCCGCCTGGGGCTGGGCATAACCCAGATTGACCAGCGCCGAAACCGCGTCCGCCGCCGCGCCGGGGGCGGCCCCCTCCGCCACATTGCCCGCCAGGCGCGCCGCGCCCATGTCCACATGGCCAAACACCGGCGCCTTGTCCTTCAGCTCCGCGACGATGCGCGCCGCCAGCTTGGGCCCGACGCCGGGAGCCCGGCCCACCGCTGCTTTGTCGCCCATGGCCACCGCCGTGGTCAGCGCCGCCGGCTCCAGCACCGAGAGCACGCCGAGCGCCACCCGGGCGCCGACGCCCTGCACGTTTTGCAGCAGGCGGAACCACTCGCGCTCCTGATCGGAGCGGAAACCATAGAGGCGGATCATGTCCTCGCGCACATGGGTTTCGATGGAGAGGGTCGCCGCCTCCCCGACCCGCGGCATGGTCTGCAAGGTGCGGGCGGAACAATGCGCCACATAGCCGACGCCCTGCACGTCGAGGATGACGTGATCCTCACCGAAACTGTCGACGATGCCCTTCAGCTTGCCGATCATCGCGCGCTCCCGGCCAGCAGGGCGAAGCGCGCGACGCGCTGCGCCGCGCCCCGGTGCTGGGCGTGGGTTATCGCCACCGCCAGCGCGTCGGCGGCGTCGGCGGTCTCCGGCGTCGCCTTCGGCAACAGCACCCGCACCATCGCCTCCACCTGCCGCTTTTCTGCGTGGCCAACGCCCACCACCGTTTTCTTGACCTTGTTGGCCGAATATTCCGACACCGGCGCGCCATACAGCGCCGGCGCCAGCAGGGCGACGCCCCGGGCCTGGCCAAGTTTGAGAGTCGACTGGGGATCCTTGTTCACGAACGTCTCCTCCACCGCCACCTCGTCCGGCTCCCACGTCGCCAGCACGTCGGCGAGACCATCGTGCAGTTCGCGCAGCCGCAAGGCCAGCTCCGCGCTATCGGTGGAGCGCACGCAGCCACAGGCGACGAAGCTCAACCGCGTGCCGACCGAGGCAATGACGCCCCAGCCGGTGCGGCGCAGGCCTGGATCAATGCCGAGTATGCGAATCGGTGTGGACGTCATGCTGTATTTAGACCGAACAAACTATGAACATCCAGTCAACGCCCGCAAAAAAGGCGGTCCTGAACGGACCGCCCTTTCCATGTCGCCGCGATCGCCGGCGAACCGGTCAGTCCTCGCCGGAAATTTTCGCCATCAGCGCGTCGGACAGTTCGAAATTGCCATAGACGTTCTGCACGTCGTCATGGCCGTCGAGGTTGTCGATGAGCCGGAGGATTTTCTCGCCGGCCTCGTCGTCCACCGCGACAGTGTTCTGCGGCCGCCATGTCAACGCCGCCTTGCGGGCGTCGCCGAAGCTCGCCTCCAGCGCCTTCGCCACCTCATGCAGGCTCTCCTGCGAGGTGATGATCTCGTGGCCATCGTCGGAGGAGGAGACGTCGTCGGCGCCGGCCTCGATGGCGGCTTCGAGCACCGCGTCGGCGTCGCCAACCTTCGCGTCGAACTCGATCACGCCGACGCGGTCGAACATGAACGACACGGCGCCGGTCTCGGCCAGGCTGCCGCCGGCCTTGGTGAAGATCGAGCGCACGTCGGAGGCGGTGCGGTTGCGGTTGTCGGTCAGCGCCTCGACGATAACGGCGACGCCGCCTGGCGCGTAGCCCTCGTAGCGGATCTCTTCATAGTTCTCGGAATCGCCACCCTGCGCCTTCTTGATGGCGCGCTCGATATTATCCTTGGGCATATTCTCGGCGCGGGCGGCCAGAACCGCGGCGCGCAGGCGCGGGTTCATCGCCGGATCCGGCATGCCGAGCTTGGCGGAAACAGTGATTTCGCGCGCCAGCTTGGAGAACAGCTTGGAGCGCGCCGCATCCGCCTTGCCCTTGCGGTGCATGATGTTCTTGAACTGCGAATGTCCGGCCATGTGACCTCGTCATCCCTTCCGGGGCCCGGCGCAGCCGGCGCCCACCTGTCAGCGTCATCGCCAGGCGCGGCGGGCGCCGCCAGGCCTGACCAAACTTCCTCAAAAAACAAAGCGTGGGCGCGGTGCGCCGGCCGACGGTCCGGCCAGTCTCGCGCCAGTGTGTTCTGTGGCGACGTGGTCGCCGCCTGCGTCAGGAAAGACGCGTCACGCCAGAAACCCCGGCGAACCCACGACCGTGCGTTGGCGCTGTCGCCGGGAGCGGCGCGCCTGATGCCGCCCTTATAAGACCAGGCGACGCCTGATGAAAAGCGCCATGCCGCCTTCATCCTGCATCTGGCGCCGCGGCCCGCGCCTGCGGCGAGGGCGCACGCCCCGCAAAACGCATGAATGTGATCGCCGGTTCATGGAACAACTGGCGGCGCAGGCTCCTTTGTATGTCAGCCTGATCGCGCCCGCGACATGCGGGGCGTCGCCATCACTGGAAGAAGGAGAAGGACGCGTCATGGCCAGAAACGCAACCACGCGCACCGAAGCAAAGTCCGGCTCCAGGGCAGGAAGCAAATCTCCGGCCAGGGGCGCCGCCAGGGCCAAGCCTGCGCTGCCCGATCGCGACGCCGGCTCCAACCGCATCGATACGCCGTCGGACTTTTCCCCGGAGGCCGTGCTGGCCATCAGCGACGCGCTGAAGGTGGCGCTGGCCGACACCTTTGCGCTTTACCTGAAAACCAAGAATTTCCACTGGCACATGAGCGGCGCGCATTTCCGCGACTACCACCTCATGCTCGACGAGCAGTCGGAGCAGATTTACGCCAGCACCGACGAACTGGCCGAGCGCGCCCGCAAGATCGGCGGAACCACCCTGCGCTCCATCGGCCACATCGCCCGCCTGTCCACCATCAAGGACAACGACGCCGAATATGTCGCGCCTGAAGATATGCTGCGCGAGCTGGTCAACGACAACAAGGCGCTGACGCGCTCCCTGCGCAAGGCCCATGCGATCGCCGACGAGCATGACGACTGCGCCACCACCAGCCTGCTGGAAAACTTCATCGACACCGCCGAACGCCGCACCTGGTTCCTGTTCGAGGCGGCGCGCGCGCCCGATCGCGACGGTCGCTGAAACGCTTCAGGCGAAGCTGCGTGCGCTCCGCCCGCAATCAATACGTCAGCCAGCCGGGCCCATCTGGCCCGGTCTGTTTTGGCGTCACGGCTCCCAGAACGCCGGAACCGCCTCCTCCAGATGTGGCCCCAGACGCACCGGGGCGACGCGGATCGCCAGGCCGGTGCGGTCGTCGGTCTCCACGGCGACGCCGCACAGGGTCGCCTCGCCCTCGGCCGGCTCGAAACGGCTGCCGGGGGTTTTTTGCAGGAAGCGGCGCACCGGCTCTTCCTTCTGCATGCCGATGACGCTGTCATAGTCGCCGCACATGCCGGCGTCCGACAGATAAGCGGTGCCGCCCGCCAGGATGCGATGATCGGCGGTGGGGGCGTGGGTGTGGGTGCCGACCACCAGGGTGGCGCGGCCGTCGACGAAATAGCCGAACGCCTGTTTCTCGCTGGTCGCCTCGGCGTGGAAGTCGATGACGATGGCGTCGCAGGCCTCGCCCAACGGACAGGACGCCAGCTCCCGCTCCGCCACCGCGAACGGATCGTCCAGCGCCTCCATGAAAATCCGCCCCATCAGGTTCATCACCATGACCCGATGCCCGGAAGCCGTCTCGATCATGGTGGCGCCGCGCCCTGGCGTGCCGGGCGGAAAATTGGCCGGGCGCACCATACGCGGCTGCCGTTCGGCGAACACCAGCGCCTCACGGTTATCGAAGGCGTGATTGCCAAGCGTCACCACGTCCGCGCCCGCGTCGAGCAGCCCGTCGCAGATCGCCTCGGTGATGCCAAAGCCGCCGGCGGAATTCTCGCCATTGACCACCACGCAGTCCAGCGACCAGCGCGACCGCAGCCCCGGCAGACGCTCGGCCACCACCTGCCGGCCCGCCCGGCCGCAGACATCGCCCAGAAACAGCAAACGCATGACGCCTCCACAACCCGGTTGCATCTCGTCTGGCGTCGCGGCCGCGACGCCAGACGCAGGACCGCCTCGCACCATGGAGGCGGATCATGCTTCCGTGCTTCATTCCATAACATGCGCGCGGCTTCAGGAAAGCCGGCGGGAGCAACAACGCCGGGATCACATTGCCAGGCGCACCGCAGGACCAGCTCAGGCGGGGACAGCCCCCGACGGCCGGATCAGCTCCCGTTCGGTGACGATGGCGTCCAGCGGCTGGTCGTGCGCTTCGCTGAAGGCGCTGGCGACCTCCTGGGCGGCAAAGGCGAGGGCGACCGCCTGAACCGGACCGGCGGCGCGCAACCGCTCCAGCGCCCGGTCGAAATGTCCGGCGCCATAGCCCAGCCGCCCGCCGCTCCGGTCAAACGCCAGGCAGGGAACCAGCGCCAGCGCCGGCGAGCATTCCGGCGCCGCCGCGCCGGGCCCGCGCGTGCCAAAGCCGGCGTCAACGAGCGGGTCACCCGGGCGCCAGAGCCGGAAAATCAGGGTTGGATGGGCGACAACCGGCAGGCTGGTGGCGAAACCGGCGTCGGCCAGCGCCTGCAACAGCGGCAGCGGATCGATTTCACTGCGGATCGGCCAGTAGGCGGAAACGACGCCATCGACGTGGAAGTCGTCCACATGGGCCATGAAACGCGCCGCGATGGCGCGCGAGGCCGCATCGCGTTCAGCCGGAACGATCGCGTCGCGGATGGCCCGCGCCCGCCCGCGCAGCAGGGCCTTGGGCGTGCTGTCGGCGGACGTGCCTGCGGCGGGCGTGCTTGCGGCGTCCGGGAGCGCCGCGGGATTTGCTGACGGCTGCGTCATGTGCCTGCGGTCACCGCCGCGCTGGAACGGACGCGCGGAAAAAGCGGGTTTAAAGTGCGGAGCCACAATGGCCGATGGAGTGCGATCCCGGGAAACCTACAAAGTAGGTGGGCGCCGTATGCCCAGGTCCACGGACCTGGACAGGTACAGCTCCCTTGGGATCGTTAAGGCCCCGGGGAAATGCTCCTGTCGGGCCTCACAGCCCCGCATTGGCAAAATAAGCCGCGCCCGCCGTTTTTTCCAGAGCGCCGCCACCCCGGCGCCCACAATTCTGCCGGCTGCGACGCCATGGCCGGCGCGCGCCCTTGCCGGGCGACCTCCCTGGCCGGGCGCCCCCCCTGGCCGGCCCGTTTCCGCCCGGCGCGCCCGCCGGCGCGCTGCGCTGCCCTGGCCATCGCCTCAATCGCCAGGCGGCGTCACCGCGAAAGCGGGCGTCGCGGCCGTGGCGGCGCCGGAGACCGACATGGGGTTGAGATCCCGCGCCAGGCTTTCGATTCGCTCGCTGACCCGGATCAGCGCCGCCGCCGCCTGGCCTTCCGCGTCGGCGATCCGCTGGTCGCCGCCCGCCAGCGCCGAGCGCACGGCGCGCATTTCCGCATCATGCTCGGAAAGCCGCTTGCGGACCTCCTGCAACTCGTCAAGCACGGTCAGCGCCGCCATCACGTGCAGGCGCAGGTCGCCGATCTGGCCAAACGCCTGCTGCATGTCGCTGACGCGCCGGTCGAATTCGGCGGCGAGCCCGGCGAGATGATCCTCCTCGCCGTCGGCGCAGGCCATGCGGTAAATCTTGCCGGCGATGGAGACATTGAGTTGCGCCATGGTCAGGCCTCCCCGTGTTCATCGGCGGCCAGCACCGCGGTCACCACGCCGATCGCCCGCTCCACCCGCTCCTCCACCTCCGAGGCGGCGGCTTGCAGGCGGGCCAGTCGCGCCATGGCTCCGTCCAGATCAACGGCCAGCCGCGCCCTGTCGTCCTGCATCAGCGACAGTTCGGTCTCGATGTCGATGGTGCGGCGGTCCGCCTCGGCGCGGCGGGCCGCCGCCGCCTCCAGCGCCGTCAGCGCCGCGTCCAGTCGTTTCAGGGCCTCGTTGAGATTCATGGTCTCCGCGCTTTGCTTCGCCTGCCGCCCGTTTATATCCCCTGAGCCGGCGCGGATGCAAAAGGCATGCGCGCGCCGCGCGCCAGAAACGCCGTCGCCAGGCAAGATTTCCAGGTCAGGCTTTCCAGCTCAGGATTTCGCCTGGGGCAGCCGACGCGCCAGGTTTTCGCCATGTCTTTGCGCCATGAAGCGTCCCTGCGCCATGAAACGCGAGCGCCTGGCTTTGCGCGTGACTGACCAGCGCTTACATTGACTCGCGTCCAGCAGGTGCTATCTAGCCCGCGCGCGTCCTGTACGGTTTCCCGCAGGCGGCGCGTCCAGCCAGATCCAGCCGCAACCGGACGTCCAGATGACCCATTCCGTTGAACACCGCCGCCTCGCAAACGCGATCCGCGCGCTTGCCATGGACGCCGTCGACAAGGCGAACTCCGGCCATCCCGGCCTGCCCATGGGCGCCGCCGACATCGCCACGGTGCTGTTCACGCGCTACCTGAAATTTGATCCGAAAGCGCCAAACTGGTCGGACCGCGACCGGTTCGTGCTGTCCGCCGGCCATGGCTCGATGCTGCTGTACGCGCTGCTGTATCTGACCGGATATGACAGCGTCTCGCTCGACGACATCAAGAAATTCCGCCAGCTGCATTCGACGACCCCCGGCCACCCGGAGAATTTCGTCACCGCCGGCGTCGAGACCACCACCGGCCCCCTCGGCCAGGGCATCGCCACCTCGGTTGGCATGGCGCTGGCCGAGCGCATGCTGGCCGCCGAGTATGGCGACGACCTCGTCAGCCACCATACCTATGTGCTGGCTTCCGACGGCGACCTGATGGAGGGCGTCAGCCAGGAGGCGATCGCCCTCGCCGGTCACCTCAAGCTGTCGAAACTGATCGTGTTCCACGACGACAACGGCATCTCCATTGATGGCCCGCTGTCGCTGGCCGATTCCGTCGACCAGGTGAAGCGCTTCGAGGCGGCGGGCTGGAACGCCATGCGCATCGACGGCCATGACCCGGAGGCCATCGCCGCGGCCATCGAGCAGGCGCAGGCTTCCGACCGCCCCACCCTCATCGCCTGCCGCACGGTGATCGGTTTTGGCTCGCCAAACCGCGCTGGCACCTCCAAGGCCCATGGCGAGCCGCTGGGCGCCGCGGAACTGGCCGCCGCCAAGGCGCAGCTCGGCTGGGAATACGGCCCCTTCGAGGTTCCCGACGACATCCTGAACGCCTGGCGCGCCGCCGGCGCCCGCAATAACGCCGTGCACCAGGCCTGGACCGCCCGCTTCGCCGCCCAGCCGGAGGCGCGCCGCGCCGAGTTCGAGCGCCGCGCCAACCACATCGTTCCGGCCGGCTTCGACACCGCCATCGACGGCCTGAAGCGTCACCTCATCGCCAATCCGCAGACCGTCGCCACCCGCAAGGCCAGCGAGATCGCGCTTGAGGCGATCACCGTCGCCGTTCCCGAGCTGATCCTCGGCTCGGCCGACCTGACGCCGTCCAACAACACCAAGACGAAGAACCTGAAGGAAATCAGCCCTGGCGATTTCGCCGGCCGCTATATCCATTACGGCATTCGCGAACACGGCATGGCCGCGGCCATGAACGGCCTTGCCCTGCACGGCGGCTTCCGCCCGGCCGGCGCCACCTTCTTCGTTTTCACGGATTACTGCCGTCCGTCGATCCGCATCGCCGCCCTTTCCGGCATTCCGGCGATCTACGTCATGACCCATGACTCGATCGGCCTCGGCGAGGACGGCCCGACCCACCAGCCGGTGGAGCACCTGGCTTCCCTGCGCGCCATGCCGAACCTTGCAGTGTTCCGCCCCGCCGACACGGTGGAGACGGCGGAGGCGTGGCAGATCGCCGTCAAGCGCACCAGCGGCCCGACCCTGCTGGCCCTGTCGCGTCAGAACCTGCCGCAGGTGCGTCACGACCACGTGCAGGAGAACCTCTCCGAAGCCGGCGCCTATGAGCTGGCTCCGGCCGAAGGCGGCAAGGCCGAGGCCACCATCTTCGCCTCCGGGTCGGAAGTGGAGCTGGCGCTGGCCGCCCGCGAGCAGCTCAAGGCCCAGGGCGTCGCCGCCCGCGTCGTCTCCGTGCCCTCGCTCGACGTTTTCCTCGAACAGCCCGAGGACGTGCGCAAGGCGGTGATCGGCGACGCGCCGGTGCGCGTGGCGGTGGAAGCTGGCGTGCGCTTCGGCTGGGACGCCGTCATCGGCGAGAACGGCGGCTTTGTGGGCATGTCCAGCTTTGGCGCCAGCGCGCCTTACAAGGAGGTCTACAAAAACTTCGGCATTACCGCTGAAGCCGTCGTGGATGCCGTGCTGAAGCGCCGCAACGCCTGATCTGACCGGGGACGGCCGCTTTTTTTGGGCGGCCGTTCTGCTTCCGGCGCCGTCTTTTGAGGGCATTGGCCGGCGACCGTTCGGGCGAGACATGCGATGCGCCTCGCGGGCGCCGCGCAGACAGGGCATTTTCCTGAAAAGTCGCTTTCCGGCAAGCCGCTTCAGGAAAATGCATAAAAATCATAACGACATGGCGATTCTCCGGCGATCTGCGCCGGGTATCGCGCCGATCCGCCCGGAGCAGGGCTCCGGAGCGCCCAGAGGACGAGGAGTTTCAAGATGACGGTTCGGGTTGCCATCAACGGGTTCGGACGCATTGGCCGCAACGTGCTGCGCGCCATCGTCGAGTCCGGCCGCACTGACGTTGAGGTCGTGGCCATCAACGACCTGGGCCCGGTCGAGACCAACGCCCACCTGCTGCGCTATGACTCGGTGCACGGCCGCTTCCCCGCCGACGTGAAGGTCGACGGCGACAACATCGTCATCAACGGCAAGGCCATCAAGGTCACCGCCGTGCGCGATCCGGCCGAGCTGCCGCACGCCGCCCTCAACGTCGACATTGCCTTCGAGTGCACCGGCATCTTCACCTCGAAGGACAAGGCTTCGGCGCACCTGAAGGCCGGCGCGAAGCGCGTGCTGGTTTCGGCCCCTGCTGACGGCGCCGACCTCACCGTGGTTTACGGCGTCAACCACGACAAGCTGACGAAGGACCACATCGTGGTCTCGAACGCCTCGTGCACCACCAACTGCCTCGCTCCTGTCGCCAAGGTCCTCAACGACCTGGTCGGCATCGAAAAGGGCTTCATGACCACGATCCACGCCTACACCAACGACCAGCCGTCGCTGGACCAGATGCACAAGGACCTGTACCGCGCCCGCGCGGCGGCCCTGTCGATGATCCCGACCTCCACCGGCGCCGCCAAGGCCGTCGGCCTGGTGCTGCCGGAGCTGAACGGCAAGCTGGACGGCACCTCGGTGCGCGTGCCGACCCCGAACGTCTCGGTCGTCGACTTCAAGTTCATCGCGAAGAAGGCCACCTCGGTCGCCGAAATCAACGACGCCATCAAGGCCGCCGCCAACGGCGCCCTGAAGGGTGTGCTGGCCTACACCGACGAGCCGAACGTCTCCATCGACTTCAACCACCATCCGGCCTCGTCGATCTTCCACCTCGACCAGACCAAGGTGCTGGAAGGCAACCTGGTGCGCGTGATGTCCTGGTACGACAACGAGTGGGGCTTCTCCAACCGCATGTCGGACACCGCCGTCGCCATGGCGAAGCTGATCTGACGCGCCCCGGCGCAATCAGGCGCGGCCTTTCAGGTCGCGCCTGACGTCTTTCAGGGGCGCGGGGTTTCCGCGCGCATGCGCAAGTGGTCCGGCGTGGGGTAACGGCTGGATCATCAGGAAGCCAGGAAGGCCTGGAGATCGGGCAGGTCTGGCAGAGTCAGGCTTGCCAGCCTTTCGCCGAACCTGCTGGTCAGTCCGGCCCGCCCCGCGAAGGCGCTATCTTTTGAATTGACGCGTTGCCAGGCGCCGGGCGATCCGCTCCGCTGGCAAATGCCTCAGCTGGCGCGATCTGATCCGCCGCCGCAAGGAACCCAGGAGACACCCCATGAGCGCCAGCTCCTCCAGTCGCGTTGAACCGGAAGCTCCGACCTTCCCCATTCCGGCCACGCCCGCATCGAAGCCGGAAGCTTCCGCGCCGGCCGGCGACGCCGCTTCGCCTTCCGCCGACCAACTGGCCCGGCTTGAGGACAAGCTCGCCCGCATCGAGGAAAAGCTGGCCCGCTCCGAGGCGCAGATCCTGCGCATGGAAGACCGCATCGAGCACAACACCGGCGTCACCGGCGTTCTGGCCAGCCAGGAATCGGTCGACCGGGTTTATGCGCGCCTGCGCCTGCTGCCCGGCTTCCCTTCGCTGGTCGTCGCCGCCATTCTGGCCGGCGTGGTCGCCGCGGCTCTCATTGCCCTTGTCCAGCGTTTTGGACTGACAGGATAAGCTCCATGACATTTCGCACGCTCGATGACGCGAACCTTGCCGGCAAGCGGGTGCTGCTGCGCGTCGACCTGAACGTCCCGGTCGAGAACGGTCGCGTCACCGACGCCACCCGCATCGAGCGGATCCTGCCCACGATCCAGGAGGTCGTGAAGGCTGGCGGCAAGGTCATCCTGCTGGCGCATTTCGGCCGTCCCAAGGACCAGCGCAGCGAGAAGGACAGCCTGAAGCCGATCGCCGCCGCCCTCGCCAGCCATCTCGGCCAGGACGTCGCCTTCGCCGACGACTGCATTGGCCCGGCCGCCGCTGACGCGGTGGCGAAGCTGGCCGACGGCCAGGTTCTGCTGCTGGAGAACACCCGCTTCCATGCGGGCGAAGAGAAGAACGACCCGGAGTTCGTCAGGGCCCTGGCCGCCAACGGCGACATGTACGTCAACGACGCCTTCTCCGCCGCCCATCGCGCCCACGCCTCCACCGAGGGCCTGGCCCGCGTGCTGCCCGCCTACGCCGGGCGCACCATGCAGGCGGAGCTGGAAGCGCTCTCGAAGGCGCTGGAAAAGCCGGTTCACCCCATCGTCGCCGTCGTTGGCGGCGCCAAGGTCTCGAGCAAGATCGACCTGCTGGAGAACCTGGTCGGCAAGGTTGACGCCCTCATCATCGGCGGCGGCATGGCCAACACCTTCCTGCTGGCCCAGGGGCTGTCCGTCGGCAAGTCGCTGGCCGAGAAGGACCTGGCCGACACCGCCCGGCGCATCCTCGCCGCGGCGCAGAAGAGCAATTGCGCCATCGTGTTGCCGGTGGACGCCGTGGTGGCGGAAGAGTTCGCCGCCGGCGCGCCCTCGCAGACCTACGGCGTTGACGCCATTCCGGCCAACGGCATGATCCTCGACGTGGGCGCCCTGTCGATCGACCGGGTGCGCGCGGTGATCGACGACGCCGCCACCCTGGTGTGGAATGGCCCGCTTGGCGCCTTCGAGATCGCGCCGTTCGATCGCGGCACCGTGGCGGCGGCCCGGCACGCGGCCGCCCGCACCAGGGCTGGCAAGCTGCTGTCGGTGGCCGGCGGCGGCGACACCGTCGCGGCGCTCAACCACGCCGGCGCGGCGGACGACTTCAGCTATGTGTCCACGGCCGGCGGCGCCTTCCTGGAATGGCTGGAAGGCAAGGAGCTGCCCGGCGTCGAAGCCCTGCGCAAGGCCTGATTTCTCACCACGCGCGGCCCGGCGGGCCGCCTGGGGCTGGAAGACTGCACCAACCGGACGCGCCAGGGTTCTGGCGCTTCCGCACCACAACAGGACGCGCGGATACGCCGGCAGGCGACGACGCGGCCCCCAAATCTCCCGGAGGCACACATGAATCTCGCTGAACTGAACAAGGTCGCCGAAGCGATGGTCGCGCCCGGCAAGGGCATCCTGGCCGCCGACGAGAGCTCCGGCACCATCAAGAAGCGCTTCGACGCCATCAATGTGGAATCGACCGAAGAGAACCGCCGCGACTACCGCGAGCTGATGTTCCGCGCCACCGAGGCGATGAGCAACCACATCTCCGGCGTCATTCTCTATGACGAGACCCTGCGCCAGAACGCCAAGGACGGTACGCCGCTGGCCCGCATCATCGAGCAGGCCGGTTCGATTCCGGGCATCAAGGTCGACGCCGGCGCCAAGCCGCTGCCGTTCAGCCCCGGCGAAACCGTCACCGAAGGCCTCGACGGCCTGCGCGAGCGCCTGGCCGAGTACTACAAGCTCGGCGCCCGCTTCGCCAAATGGCGCGCGGTGATCGACATCGCTCCGGGCATCCCGAGCTGGAACTGCATCAACGCCAACGCCCAGGCCCTGGCCCGTTACGCGGCCCTGTGCCAGGAAGCGCAGATCGTGCCGATCGTCGAGCCGGAAGTGCTGATGGACGGCGACCACACCATCGAGCGTTGCGCCGAAGTCACCGAGTGGACGCTGAAGGAAGTGTTCCAGCAGTTGTTCTACGCCCGCGTGGCGCTGGAAGGCATCGTGCTGAAGCCGAACATGATCATCTCCGGCAAGAAGTGCCCGCAGCAGGCTTCGGTCGCGCAGGTCGCCGAAGAGACCATCAAGGTCCTGAAGCGCACCGTGCCGTCCGCCGTGCCGGGCATCGCCTATCTGTCGGGCGGCCAGAGCGACGTCGACGCCACCGCGCACCTCGACGCCATGAACAAGCTCGGCGGCTTCCCCTGGAAGATGACCTTCAGCTACGGTCGCGCCCTGCAGGCCGCCCCGCAGAAGGCCTGGGCCGGCAAGCAGGAGAACGTCGCGGCGGCCCAGCAGGCTTTCGCCCACCGCGCCCGTATGAACGGCCTCGCCTCGAAGGGTGAGTGGAACAAGGGCCTGGAAGGCTGATTGCCAGAACCGCCAATCCGGCGGCGCGTCATCGCGCCGTCATGACCATCAGAACCCGCGCTTCGGCGCGGGTTTTTCTTTGGGCGTGAGCCGTGACGCATGCCGGCCCGACGACGCGCCGGCTGGACCGGTGAAGCCCTGCTGCTGGCCTGACCCATGACAATACTGTTGGCGCCATTTCCGCCTTGTTTGCCGTTCATGGAGCAAAGCCGCGTCCATGTCCCGGTCGCGGGCGTCATCCCGCATGCGGATACATCCGGCCGGCGAAGGATGCTATCAGGGCAGGGCCGGAGCCGGATCAACCCCGGCGTGGCGGACCGGATCGTCCGCCGCGCCTGCGGAAGCCGGCGAACCGGAATTTTGCCCTGGCTTCTGAAATGAAGCATTTTCCGGCCAGACGCCGCCGCCCCGGCCCGCCTCGCTGAAAAATGCTTCTGGAACACGATCGATGACAGACACTGCCCGCCTCTATCTCGTCACCCCGGTCGTCAGCGACGCCGCAACCTTTGCGCCGGCGCTCGAAGCCGCCTGCGGCGCCGGCGAGGTGGCCGCCCTGCTGTTGCGCCTCGCGCCGGCGGATGACCGCGCCCAGATCAACCGCATCAAGCAACTTGCCCCCCTCGCCCAGCAGCACGGCGCCGCAGTGCTGGTCGACGCCACGCCCCAGGCGGCGGTTCGCGGCGGCGCCGACGGCGTCCACCTCACGGCCCCCGATCAGGAAACCCTGGAGCAGGCGCTTGAGACGTTGCAGCCGGATCGGGTGGTCGGCGTCAGCGTCGCGGGCGCCGAACTGCGCCACGAGGCCATGGTCGCCGGCGAGGCCAATGTGGACTATCTGATGTTCGGCGGCCCGGACCAGGACGACGCCGCCACGCTGGCCCAGGCCGAATGGTGGGCCGGCGTCTTCGCCACGCCCTGCGTCGCCTGCGCCAGCTCCATGGATCAGGTTGGTCCCCTCGCCGCCACAGGCGCGGAATTCGTCGCCCTCGGCCCCTGGGCCTTCGATGGCGACGTGGTCGCCGCGGTGCGGCAGGCGTTGCAGATTCTGGCAAGCACGGAGGTCGCGACCGCATGACAGCGCGCAAACTTTCCAGCGCCATCTCCCTGGCGCTGGCGCTGGGCGTCGCCGTCCCGGCCAACGCCCAGAAGGCCTTCGAAACGCCTTCAGGAACCCAGGTGCCGGTGCTGCCGCCTGATGGCGTGACCCTGCCGCGCCCATCGCTGCAGCCGGGCCAGCCAGGCGCCCCCGCCTTCGCCCAGCCGGCGCCGCCGCCAGCCCCGGTGACCGGCGAACGGCTGGTCAACGGGCCGCAGCTGCCCAACCCCATCGACGCCGGCCTCGCCGACGCCGGCCTGGCGGAGCCAGGCCGCTCGGAGCCCGGTCACCCGAAAACCAGGCCGCAGCCGAAGCTGCCCCCGGCCCCTGGCGCCGATCTCGCCTATGGCGCCTATCAGCGCGGCTATTACGCGACGGCGATGAAGGAGGCCGAGGCGCGGCTGAAGAAAAATCCGCGCGACGCGGCGGCGGCCACCCTGCTCGGCCTGCTGTACGAGCGCGGCCTCGGCGCGCCGCTCGACCTCGCCAAAGCGGCGCACTGGTACGCGCAGGCTGACAGGGCTGGCTCGGCCGCGGCGACCTTCTCGCTCGCCATGATGACCCTGCAGGGTCGCGGCGTTGACAAGAACGAAGCGGAAGGCAAGCGGCTGCTGGAGAAGGCCGCCGCCGCCGGCGACCCCTCCGCCTGTTACAATCTGGCGCTGGTCCGCCTGTCCGTTGGCTCCCCCGACGCCGACCGCGAGGCGGTGAAACTGCTGGAGCGCGCCGCCGCCGCCGAGACGCCGGAAGCGCAGTACATGCTGGCGACGCTTTACCGGAAAGGCCGTGGAACTGCGGCGGACGACATCCGCGCCACGCAATTGTTGCGCCGCGCCGCGGACAACCGCCTGCTGGCGGCGGAGGTGGAGTACGCCATCGCCCTGTTCAACGGCAACGGCGTGCACAAGGATGAAGCCGGCGCGGCGCGGCTGTTCCTGAAGGCGGCGCTGGACGGCAACGCCGTGGCCCAGAACCGCATCGCCCGTCTGCTCACCGTCGGCCGCGGCGTGCAGCGCAATCTGGTCGAGGCCGCCGGCTGGCACCTGCTCGCCTCGGGCCAGGGGCTGGACGACGCCTGGCTCGACGAAGCGCTGAAAGGTCTGACTTCGGCCGAACGCAGCAAGGCGGAAGCCTTCGCCGCCAAACACCGGGAGCCGCTGGTTGGCGCCACCCGATAATTCCAGCGCTTGACGCCCCGCCGCGCGCGGGGCACATGGGTCACAATCTGTCGTCCCCAACATATTCCGGCGCGAGCCGGATTCCTCTGGACGGGCTTTCGCCGCGCCGCCCGGAGGCATCCTGTATTCCCGCCGGACGCCAGAGCGTTTCGACACAGGCGCTTCCGCCTTTCGTCCGGCAGATGCGCGAAACCCATCGATAGGGCATTGTTCCGTGAACCGGTTTCACTGGAATGCCCTGGCAATGCGGCGCCCCAATTCGCGGCGCCTGACCTGAACGAGCCCGCACCATGATCCGTTCCCCCCTGATGACCGTCATGACCGACGCCGTGTCCAAGGCGGCCAAGTCGCTGAAGCGCGATTTCGGCGAGGTCGAGCAGTTGCAGGTTTCACGCAAGGGGCCGGGCGATTTCGTCTCGGCGGCCGACCGCAAGGCCGAGGACATCCTGCGCGCCGCCCTGGAGAAGGCCCGCCCTGGCTATGGCTTCATTCTGGAGGAAGGCGGCGTCATCGAGGGCGCCGACGCCGCTCACCGCTGGCATGTCGATCCCCTCGACGGCACCACCAACTTCCTGCACGGCCTGCCGCATTTCGCCATTTCGGTAGGGCTGGAGCGTGATGGCCAGCCGGTGGCCGGCGTGGTCTACAACCCGATCAGCGATGAGTGGTTCATCGCCGAAAAGGGCAAGGGCGCCTTCCTGAACAACCGCCGCCTGCGCGTCGCCGGCCGCCAGTCGCTGGATCAAGCCGTGCTGCTGTGCGGCATCCCGCACATCGGCCGCGGCGACCATGAGCGCTTCCTGCGCGAGCTGTCGCACATGATGGTGAACTTCGCCGGCATCCGCCGCCAGGGCTCCGCCGCGCTCGACCTGTGCTACGTAGCCGCCGGCCGCGCCGACGCCTATTGGGAGCGGGGCCTCAAGTCGTGGGACATGATGGCCGGCCTGTGCATCCTGCGCGAGGCGGGCGGCTTCGCCTCCGACCCGGAAGGCGGCGATAACCCGGCCGGCGCCGGCGCGGTTGCCTGCGGCAACGAATATATCCACCGCGAGTTGCTGAAGATCATCCGTCGCGCCAATCCGGCTTCAGCGGCGAAAGGCGCCTGAGCGTCCATCCGCGCTGCACCCGCCCGAAACTCCAGCCCTCCGGCCGCGCCGGGGGGCTTTTTGTTGTCCGCCAGCGGGCGCCAGGCGTGCGGCGCGCGGGACACGGCTGCCGGCGGCCGGCGCGGATATCATGAAAAATTCCGGTGAGTTCACCCGCGACGGGTCGCGCATCACCGCCAGGCGTGGTTACATCGCCCGGCGTCGCAGCGCGCGGCGCATGCGGAGCCATGGAGGTCAGGGACGTAATGGACGGGACCGATCAGACCATAGTCCGGACGCCGCGCATTCATCTCGTGCGCATGGCGGTGTTCCTGATCCTCGTCGGATTCCTGACCTGGATCCTGCAACAGCCCGTGCGCGCCGCCTTTCTCAACAATCCAGGGCTGAACGGCCTCATCGGCGTCTGCCTCGCCGTCGGCGTCGTGCTGGCGCTGGCCCAGGTGGTGCGGCTGTTCATCGCCGCTGGCTGGATCAACACCCATTGGGCCAGCCGCCGCCCGGGCGAACAACTGCGCCCTGGCCGCAATCCGCCGTCGCTGGTGCGGCCGGTCGCCGCCATGCTGGCCGATGACAAAACGCCGGTCAACGCGACGCTGATGCGGGCGATCCTCGATTCCATCGCCTTCCGCCTCGATGACGCCCGCGACATCCTGCGCTATCTCGCCGGCCTGCTGGTGTTCCTTGGTCTGCTCGGCACCTTCTGGGGTCTGCTGGAAACTGTGAGTTCGGTCGGCGGCGTCATCAAGGCCATGCGCGGCGGCGGTGAAGCCGGCGTTTTGCTGGAGGAGCTGAAAGCGGGCCTCGCCGCGCCGCTCTCCGGCATGGGCATTTCGTTTTCGTCCTCCCTGTTTGGTCTGGCCGGCTCGCTGGTTCTGGGCTTCCTCGACCTGCAACTGGGCCAGGCCCAGGGCCGGTTTTATAATGGCCTTGAGGAATGGCTGGCCCACGGCCTCGCCGCATCGCCGATTGATGAAAACGGCGCGCCCTCCCGCGCGCTGCTGGCGGAGCTTGGCGAGCTCAACGAAAACATCGCCGCCGCCAGCGCCGCCCTTGTCAACGCCGCCCACAGCCTCTCCAGCCATGGCCGGGCGACACAGGAAGCCGCCAGGCAGGCGGCGGATGCGCTGGCCGCGCGCGCTGAACCCAGGCTGCCGGCCGCCACGTCCCAGCCCGATCCGGGCATCGGCCGTCTCGCCGATGGCATCACCGATCTGGTGCAGAACATGCGCCGCGAGCAGCAACTGATCCGCGATTGGGTGGAATCCCAGGCCGAACAGCAGCGGCGCATCCAGGCCTCGCTCGACCAGCTGTTGCGCCTTCGCGCCGGAGACGGCTGATGGCCCAACTGGCGCGCGGCCGCCGCGAGCGGCGCTCACTCGACTACTGGCCCGGCTTCGTTGACGCCCTGTCGACGCTGGTGCTGGCCGTGGTGTTCATGCTGTCGATCTTCGCCATGCTCCAGTACTATCTGGGCCAGGAAATCAGCGGCAAGGATTCCGCCCTGACCCGCCTCAACCGGCAAATTTCAGAGTTGACCGACCTGCTGGCGCTGGAAAAGTCCCGCGGCCGCAACCAGATGCTGGAGCTTGACCGGCTGCGCAGTTCCCTCGCCGCCCTCGACGCAGAGAAAACCCGCCTCCAGGCTCTGGCCGACGGCGCCGCCGGCGCGGCCGGCCGCCTTGGCGCGGTGACCGGCGAACTGGACGCGCAGAAGCAGATTTCCGCCAAAGCCCTGTCGCAGGTTGAATTGCTGAACCAGCAAATGGCCGCGCTGCGCAATCAGCTGGCGGCGCTGGAGCAGGCGCTGGCCGCCTCCGAGGCGCGCGACAAGGAAAGCCAGGCCCGCATCGCCGACCTCGGCAGCCGGCTCAATGTGGCGCTGGCCCAGCGCGTGCAGGAGCTGGCGCGCTACCGCTCGGACTTCTTCGGCCGCCTGCGCCAGATTCTCGGCGAGCGCGATGACATCCGCATTGTCGGCGACCGCTTCGTCTTCCAGTCGGAGGTGCTGTTCGACACCGGCTCCGCCACCCTCAGCCCGCGCGGCCACGCCGAGCTCGACAAGATCGCCAGCGCCATCACCGAACTGACCCGCACCATCCCGGCCGACATCCCCTGGGTGCTGCGGGTCGACGGCCACACCGACGACCGGCCGCTGTCCGGCGCCGGGCAATTCAAGAGCAACTGGGATCTCTCCGCCGCCCGCGCCATCGCCGTGGTGCAATATCTGGCCAGCAAGGGCGTGCCGCCGCAGCGCCTGCTGGCCGCCGGCTTCGGCGAGTTCCAGCCGCTGGAGCTGGGCGACAGCGACCAGGCCCGCGCCCGCAACCGTCGCATCGAGATGAAGCTGACCGAGCGCTGACGCGTGTTCAGGAAAGATGGAATCCACCTTTCCTGAAATGAAGCGCGGGAAGGGGCCGGCCCATGCGCCCGGCCAGGGACCGGACATGGCTGGCGCGCCGGATCACCGGGACGACGCTGTAACAGCCGGAAACGCTATCGTCAGGCCGCGTCGCTCTGGCCGCCAAACTGCAACCGCGCCAGCCGGGCGTAGAGGCCGCCGGCGGCGGTCAGCTCTGCGTGCGTCCCCTGCTCCACCAGCACGCCGCCATCCATGACGAGAATGCGGTCGGCCGAGAGCACGGTCGCCAGCCGGTGCGCCACCACCAGGGTGGTGCGCGAGGCCATGAGCCGGTCGAACGCCTCCTGCACCAGCCGCTCGCTTTCGGCGTCAAGGGCGGAGGTCGCCTCGTCCAGCAGCAGCACCGGCGCGTCCTTCAGCACGGCGCGGGCGATGGCGATGCGCTGGCGCTGGCCGCCGGAGAGGGTGACGCCGCGTTCGCCCAACTGGGTCTCATAGCCGTCCGGCAGGGCTGCGATGAAACCGTCAGCGGCGGCGAAGCGGGCGGCCTCGCGCACCTCCGCGTCGCTGGCGTCCGGCCGGCCATAGCGGATATTGTCGGCGACGCTGGCGCCGAAGATCACCGGATCCTGGGCCACCAGGGCGAAACGGGCGCGCCAGTCGGCCGGGTCGGCGGCGCGGGCGTCGACGCCGTCGACGCGAACCGCGCCTTCCGCCGGATCATAGAACCGCAGGGCCAGCTGGATGATGGTGGTTTTGCCGGCGCCCGAGGGGCCAACGATGGCGATGCGCTCGCCGGGCGCGGCGGTGAAGCTGACGCCGCGCAGGGCCCGGTCGTCCGGTCGGCCAGGATAGGAGAACCAGACGTCGTCGAACACCAGTGCGCCGCGCGCCGGCTCCGGCATCGGCGTCGGGACCGGCGGGGCGGTAATCGCCGCCTTTGTCGCCAGCAGTTCGCCCAGCCGCCCCGCCGCGCCGGCCGCCTGGGCGATTTCGCTCCACACTTCGCTCAGCTGGCCCAGCGCGCTGGCGGCCAGCACCGCGAACAGCAGGAACTGCGACAGCCGGCCGGCGCTCATGCCGCCGGTCAGGACGTCATGGGCGCCATACCACAGCACGCCCACCACGCTGGCGCTGATCAGGAAAATGGCGAATCCGGTGAGCAGGGCCCGCGCGCCAATGGCGTCGCGCGCCGCGTCGAAGGCAAACTCCGAGGCCGCGCCAAAGCGCTGCGCCGTCGCCCGCTCGGCCCCGAAGGCCTGCATGGTGCGCGACGCGCCAATCGCCTCCACCGCGTAGGCCGAGGCGTCCGCCAGCCGGTCCTGCGCCGCGCGCGAGCGGCGGCTGACGCCGCGACCGGAAAAGATCAGCGGCAGCACGATCAGCGGGATGGCCCCCAGCACCAGAAGCGACAGGCGCGGGCTGGTCACCACCATCATCACGGCGGCGCCGACGAACATGAACAGGTTGCGCAGCAGCACCGAGGCGCTGGCGCCGAATGTCGCCTTGATCTGCGTGGTGTCCGCCGTCAGCCGCGACACCACCTCGCCGCTTTTCACACTGTCGAAGAACGCTGCGTCAAGGCGGGTGAGGTGGCGGAACACCGCCGCCCGCACGTCGGCCACAATGCGCTCGCCCAGCGTCATCACCAGGTAATAGCGGGCGGCGCTGGCCATCGCCAGCACCAGCGCGACGCCGCCAAGGCCGAGGAAATAGGAATTGAAATTGCCCTGCCGGGGATCAAAGCCGAAATCCACCAGACGCCGCACCGCCACCGGCAGCGCCAGGGTCGCGGCGGCCGCGACAACCAGCGCCGCCAGCGCCGCCAGCATGCGGCCGCGATAGGCGGCGGCGAACGGCCAGATGGCGCGCAGGGCCGCGAAGTCCACGCGGCGGCTTTTCCGTTGCGGCGCCGCCCGCGTCGCGTCCACGGTGTCGTTGCTCATGATCCACCCTGCCGGAAGCCGGCCATTTGCTGCAATGCGCGTCGATACGGCGCGCATCCGGGGCCAGCCGGGCGCGCGACCGGTCGGCCGCCGCCCCTTTGCCCGGCGCCTCCCGCCCCCACGAAAAACATGGCCCCGTATACACCCGAACCCCGGCGATTGCGCAATCAGCGACAACGTGTCCGGCAAAAGTGCGCCAGGGGATGCCGGGGGACCGCGGCCGCCCCGGCTGGCGGGCGCTGTGACAAATCCGCATTCCGCAGGCTGGGCAAGCGTCCCAATGCCTTGTCAGGGGCCGTTCGCCAGGCTATACGAGCCCGCAATTCGGATATTTTCCAGACACGTATTCGCCTGCCCCGTCGTCGGGCGGGGCATGAGGATGTGGTTATGAAGCCTGACACCCACCCCCAGTACCACACCATCAAGGTCGTGATGACCAATGGCACGGAATTCGTCACCCGCTCCACCTGGGGCAAGGAAGGCGACGCCATGAACCTCGACATCGACCCGTCTTCGCATCCGGCGTGGACCGGCGGTTCGCAGCAGCTCATGGACCGCGGCGGCCGCGTGTCGCGCTTCACCAACAAGTTCGGCGGCCTGAGCTTCGGCAAGAAGTAAGCTCCGGTTCCGGATCGCATGAAAAACCCCGGCCTGGCCGGGGTTTTTTGTTGGCGCGGCGTCCGCGGCCCATGAACCGGGCGCTCCGTCAGATCCGGCGAATGCCCGGCCTCGGGATGCGGATCGCAACACGCCGCCCCGCCGGGAGGTCCGGCACAACAGTGGCCGCGGCCTGGAGCAGCGGCGCCCCTGAAACAGCAAAGCGCCGGACCATGCCGGCGCTCTGACAAAAACGGCGGGGCTGAAACCTTCAGGCCCCCATCATCTGCCCCGGGGAATAGTCGCCGTTGGCGTTGACCGCCGGCGGCGCCACGAGCCCGCGCGAGGCCTTGCGCGGCGTCTGCGGCTGGCCGCTGAAGGCCGCCCGCAGCAGACTGAGCTCACGCCGCACCGGCGAGGGACGCGGCGCATCGAGCGCCTCGCTGGCGTCAATGTGCAGGATACGCAATTCCAGACGGGCGGCGGCGCCAATCAACGCGCCAAGGGTTTGCGGCAGAATGGCGATGGTTTCCAGGGTCGGGGTCGGCTCCACAAAGCCCATGCTCTTGCGACGCTCCGCGTCGGCCTCCTCCGGCGTCATGTCGCCGTCGGCCACCGCCCGCCGCAGGATCAGCCAGCTCATCAACCGCATCAGCCGCGTGGTCAGGCGCATGCTTTCCTGGGCGTAGGCGTGGGCCGCCTCCGGCTCCAGCGACGCCGCGTCCTGGCGCCCCGCCCCGTCGAGATAGGCCGCGGTTTCCTCCACCAGGCTGTTGGTTTCGCTGAACAGGGCCACAAACCCCGGCGTGGTGGCGTAGCGCGCGCCGAACGGCACAGGCGTGGCGACAGCTGACATGGTTGACGTCATCCCCGGCAAGATCCCCGGCAAGAAAATTCCGCCGCGCTCCGCCCGTCCATGGGTGTGGAAGCTGCGAAGCGCCGTTAGCAGGACTTTAACCAGGCAGGTCCGCCGGGCCAGCTTTACCGTCCGTTAAGTTTAACAGGCGCTTTCTCTGGATGGCGACGTAAAGCGCTTGCGGACGCAGCCGGACCGCCGCGCCCCTCCTGATGCGCAAAAAAATGCCCGCGGCGCGCGCGGGCATGATGACGGTGACTGGCGACGCCGGAAATCTCAACGAACATCTGGCGGCCCCTGGGGCCGCCCGGCCGCGCGACGCCTCAGTGGACGAGCCGCCCCTGCCCCGCCGGGGCCCCGGCCTGCGCCCGCAGGCGAACCGCCTCCGCCTCCAGCCGCTCCACCTGCTTGCGGTTGGCGCGGGCGGCGCGGCGATGACGCCCCTGAACCAGCCACGAGGCGAAACCGCCCAGCGCGACCCCAATGGCGACGGCGCCGAGCACAATCACGTAAAGCGGAGCCGAAAAGCCGACGCTGGGCACGCCGGCGGCGAAGGGATCAAGCGAGAACGTCACCGGCGCCCGGTTGGCGACGGCAATCAGCGCCAGAACGATGATCAGCGGCGCCAGCACCAGATATTTCACGAAAGTAGCCAAGCTTCCCTCCGAACAGGCGCACCAAACCACACGCCACCATACCAGACGCCGATCGTATAATCAGGCCGGGCCGGAAAGATCAGCCCTGCGCCGCCGCCTTGACCTTGCCCTTGCCGGTGACCGGCGACTGGTTCAGGCGCACGCGCATTTCCTTGCCGGTCTTGAACACCGGCACCGCCTTCTGTTCAACCTCGACCGATTCGCCCGTGCGCGGGTTACGGCCGACGCGGGCGTCGCGGGTCTTCACCGAGAAAGCGCCGAAGCCGCGCAGCTCAACCCGGTCGCCGCGCGCCAGCGCCTGGGTGATCTCATCAAGAATGGCGCTCACGATGTTCTCGACGTCGCGCTGGTAAAGGTGCGGATTGTACTCCGCGATGCGCTGCACGAGTTCTGACTTGATCATGGACACACCCCTTGTATCGCGCCGCCGCCAGGGAGACGGCGCGCCGTCCCGACCTGCGCCCGGGCTGTTTGCATCATCGGACGCACGGGCCGCCCAGCCGGCGACCCCGCGCATCCCCGAAAACTCTCACTGACCGGCCGGGCCGGTCCACAGGGCCAGCAGGCCGTCCATCTGCGCCCGGTCCAGCTGGCCGCGCTCCAGCGTGGTCGCCAGATTGCCGAAGCCGGCGGCGCGGGCGATGCCGGCGCTGACGCCGGTGAGGCTGAAGCCCAGGTCCTGGCGGCGGCGCCACTCCCGCACTGGCAGATCCTTCGCCAGACCACGGTTGGCCTCCATCCACGTCACCGCGTCCTTTTCATCACCGGTCTGGTCGATCAGGCGCAGTTGCAAGGCCTGGCGGCCGGTAAAAATCCGCCCGTCGGACACCTCGCCCAGCGCCGCGCCTTCCAGTTTGCGCCGCGTCTGCACCAGGGCCCGGAACCAGGCGTAGGAATCACCGACGACCGCCGCCATCGCCTCTTTCGCGGCCGGCGACGCCGGCTCGAACGGATTCGGCGCCGCCTTGAGCGGGCTGGACTTGATCTCGTCCACCTTCACGCCCACCCGGTCAAGCAGGCCGGCGAAATTGGGAAACTGCATGATGACGCCAATGGAGCCAACCAGCGAGGTCTGCCGGGCAAGGATGCGATCGGCCCCCATGGCGGCGATGTAGGCGCCCGACGCCCCAAGCGTGTTGATCACCGCCACCGTCGGCTTCTTCGCCGCCAGGGCGCGGATGGCGTTGTAGACATCTTCCGAACCGGCGACGGTGCCGCCGGGGCTGTCGATGGAGATCACCACCGCCTGGACATTATGGCTTTCGCCCACCTGCTTCAGCAGATCGAGGGTGGAGCGCGCGCCAGTGATCATGCCGCTGAGGCTGACCCGCGCCACATGACGCCCGCCCGGCAACCGGTCCTGCGCCGCCGCCAGGCCAACCGCCGCCACCGCGACAATGACAGCCAGAATGGCGAGCGCCCGCCAGCCGGTCAGGCGCCGGCGCAGGGCGCGCCGGTCGGTGAGCAGTTCGGCGTTGGACAACATTTGCCAGGGCTCCACAGGTCTGCCGCTCCCGCGCGAACCGGAGCGCATGCCTCATTTGCCCGTCCCGATGCGTTCTGTCACCCCAAAAAGCGCAGAAATTACAGCGGGGGGAGGTTTTTCCTCGCTCACAATCGCCGCGGCGGCGACCGCCAGTCCAGGGAACGGCAGGCAGCGCCCCAAACGCGAACGGCCAGGCTGCGTGAGCCTGGCCGTCGGCGCGATCATGTCGCGACGGCCCTGAAGGCCGTCGCGGCGATGTCTTACTTCTTCTCGTTGGCGCGGCGCAGCGCGGCGCCGAGAATGTCGCCAAGCGACGCGCCCGAGTCGGACGAACCGTAGTTGGCGATCGCTTCCTTCTCCTCGGCCACTTCCAGCGCCTTGATCGACAGCTGGATGCGGCGGGCCTTGCGGTCGAACTGCACGACGCGGGCGTCGACCTTCTCGCCGGCGGCGAAGCGCTCGGGGCGCTGGTCGGCGCGATCGCGGGCCAGTTCGGCGCGCTTGATGAAGGAGGTCAGGTCGCTGTCGGCGATCTTCACTTCCAGACCGCCGTCCTTGACCTCGAGCACCTCACAGGTGACCACCTGGCCGCGACGCAGTTCGCCAGCGTCAACGAAGGGGTCGCCGGCAAGCTGCTTGATGCCGAGCGAGATGCGCTCCTTGTCAACGTCGACGTCAAGAACCTGGGCGCGCACGACGTCGCCCTTCTTGAACTCTTCGATGACCTGCTCGCCAGGACGGTTCCAGTCGAGATCCGACAGGTGAACCATGCCGTCGACTTCGCCGTCGAGACCGATGAACAGACCGAATTCGGTCTTGTTCTTGACCTCGCCCTCGACCTCGGAGCCAACCGGGTGCGCTTCGGCGAAAGCTTCCCACGGATTCTGCAGGGTCTGCTTGAGACCCAGCGAGATGCGGCGCTTGACCGGATCGACCTCGAGGATCTGGACGTCGACTTCCTGGCTGGTCGAAACGATCTTGCCGGGGTGGACGTTCTTCTTGGTCCACGACATTTCGGAGACGTGGATCAGGCCTTCGATGCCCGGCTCCAGTTCAACGAACGCGCCGTAGTCGGTGATGTTGGTCACGCGGCCGGTGAGACGCGACTCAACCGGATAACGCTGGGCGATGCCCTCCCACGGATCGGCCAGCAGCTGCTTGATGCCAAGCGAGATGCGGTGCGTCTCGTGGTTGATCTTGATGATCTTGACCTGGACGTTCTGACCGATGGTCACCACCTCGGACGGATGGTTGACGCGGCGCCACGCCATGTCGGTGACGTGCAGCAGGCCGTCGATGCCGCCGAGGTCGACGAACGCGCCGTACTCGGTGATGTTCTTGACGACGCCCTCGATGACCTGACCTTCTTCAAGGTTGGCCACCAGCTCCGAACGGGCCTCGGCGCGCGTCTCTTCCAGCACGGTGCGGCGGGAAACGACGATGTTGCCGCGACGGCGGTCCATCTTGAGGATCTGGAACGGCTGCGGCACGCCCATCAGCGGGGTGACGTCGCGCACCGGACGGATATCGACCTGCGAACGCGGCAGGAAGGCCACGGCGCCGTCCAGATCAACGGTGTAACCGCCCTTGACCTGGTTGAAGATGACGCCCTGCACCTTCTCGTTGTTCTCGAACGCGCGCTCGAGCTTGATCCAGCTCTCTTCGCGGCGCGCCTTGTCGCGGCTGATGACGGCCTCGCCGAGCGCATTCTCGATGCGCTCCAGGTAGACCTCGACCTCGTCGCCGACGGCGAGCGGCTGGTCGCGGCCAGGACCGTTGAATTCCTTGAGCGCCACGCGGCCTTCGGTCTTCAGACCGATGTCGATGACGGCGACGTCCTTCTCGATCGCGACGACCGTGCCCTTGATGACCGAGCCTTCCTGGGCTTCGGACCGGCCGAAGGATTCTTCGAGCAGCGCCGCGAAATCTTCATGCGACGGCTGGTAGGCGGAGGAAACTGAAGACATGCATGCTCCTGGAGCCCCTTGGGGCCCATGCGTCGACGGCTGGCGTTGGGTTCCGTTCCACCTGCGGCGATGCGGCCTGGAGGGCCGGATCTTCTGCCTTGCGGCAGGTCGACGCAATCAATTGAACCGCCGGCGGAAACGCACTGGCGAAATGGCGAAAGCAGCGCATCCCCGGGGAACGCGCCCATACATTACCGCCATCATGCCAGATGGGCGCTGATATAAGATAAATTGCGCCCATCCACAAGCATCGCCGCCAACACGCACCCGCGCGGCGCGGCTTTTTGTGGTTTGGGTCGTATTTCCCGCGTTGGAGCGGGCCTCAGGGACCAGCGAGGCCAAGCTCCCAGGCCAGCGCCTGCTCCAGCCGGTCATTGCCCCAGAACAGCTCGCCATCGCTGGCGACGAACGCCGGCGCCCCGAAAATGCCGGCGGCGACAGCCGCCTCCGTCTGCGCCCGCAAGGCCCGCTTCACCGCATCGGAGCCCGCTGCCGCCAGCGCCGCCTCCACATCCACGCCAGCCGCCGGCAAGCCTCCCGTCCCCGCGCCATCCGCCGCCAGCGGATGTTTCAGATGTGCGCTGGCTGCCGCCAGCGCCTGGCGCAACGCCCCCTCCGACAGGCCAAGCCCCTGCTCGAACTCCGCGGCGAACAGCGCCACGGTGAAGGCCGGCAACGCCGCCTCCGGCAAGGCGAGGGCGAGGCGCGCCGCCTGCAACGAGTTTTGGGGAAACGGCTGCGGCCGGGTCAGGGCGAGGCCAAGCCCATCGGCCAGCCGGGCCACATCGCGCCAGGCGTAGGCCCCCTTGGCCGGGTAGACATTGAACGGCGAGTCGTTCCAGCCGCTGGCGGCGAAGATCGGCCCCAGCAGGAACGGCTTCCATTGCAGCGCCACCCCGGCGTCCCGCGCCGCCGCCTCAATGCGTCGGGCGGCGATCCACGAATAGTTGCTGGCGAAATCATACCAGAATTGCAGGCGGGGCTGATGTCCGCGTCGCGCCTGCGGACGCGGCGCCATTGCATGGGGAGACCCGGTCATGCCGCCCTCAGAATTTGAACACGGAAGCGGCGGCGTCACGCGAGGCCGCCTTGCCGGCCCGCGCCTGCTCCAGCCGGACGATTTCGGCGTGGAGCAGGGCGATGCGCGCGTCGAGCTCATGCAGTGACAACGTCGACAGGTCCTGGCCGATCTGGTGCTCAGGCTCCCGCCCTGGCCGGCTGCGGGGCTCGTCGCCGAACGGATCGCTCATCTCGCTCCTCCCACGCTTCAGAAGCCGCCATTGTCCGGCGGCGGCGTTTGCAACAAGGTAGCCGCAGCCGCAGGCCGGGTCGATGGCTGATTCCCCCTGTCGCCCGCGACGTCCTTGCCCGCCGCAGCATTACGGAGCCTTCCGCATGTCAACGCCTGATGTCCCGCCAAAAACCATGAACGCCGTCGAAATCACCGCGCCTGGCGGCCCGGACGTTCTGAAGCTGACGCAACGGCCGGTCCCCGCGCCAGGCGCCGGCGAAATCCTGGTGCGGGTGACGGCGGCGGGCGTCAACCGGCCGGATGTGCTCCAGCGCGCCGGCGGCTATCCGCCGCCGCCCGGCGCCTCCGACCTGCCGGGTCTGGAGATCGCCGGCGAGGTCGTGGCGGCCGGCGACGGCGCCAGCCGCTTTCCTGTCGGCGCCCGGGTTTGCGCGCTGGTCGCTGGCGGCGGCTACGCCCAATACGCCGTCGTGCACGAGAGCAACGCCCTGCCCGTCCCCGCCGGCTTCAGCGACGTGGAGGCGGCGGCGCTGCCGGAAACCTTCTTCACGGTCTGGACCAATGTGTTCGAGCGCGGCGGCCTTGTCGCCGGCGAGACCCTGCTGGTGCATGGCGGAACATCCGGCATCGGCACCACCGCCATCATGCTGGCGAAAGCCTTCGGGGCGAAGGTGTTCGCCACCGCCGGAACCGATGAAAAATGCGCGGAGTGCCTGCGCCTTGGCGCCGATCTCGCCATCAACTACCGCACCCAGGATTTCGCGAAGGAAGTGAAGGCGGCCACCGGCGGCGCCGGCGTCGAGGTCATTCTCGACATGGTCGGCGGCGACTATATCCAGAAAAATTACGAGGCCGCCGCCATGGACGGCCGCATCGTCCAGATCGCCTTCCTCAACGGCCCGAAAGCCACGGTGGACTTCACGCGGCTGATGATGAAGCGGCTCACCCACACCGGCTCCACCCTGCGCGCCCGCCCGGTGGCGGCCAAGGCGTCGATCGCCCGGGCGCTGGAGGACAAGGTGTGGCCGCTGCTGGCCTCCGGGGCCATCCGCCCGGTGATCCACGCCCGGTTCCCGCTGGCTGAGGCGGCCGCAGCGCACGCCCTGATGGAATCCAGCGCCCATGTGGGCAAGATCGTGCTGGTTCCCTGATCCGGCTTCACGTTTACGCCGGACGGCGGCAGGAAGCCCGGGAACGGGGCGCGAACATCATTGCGCTCCGGCCCGCCTGGGTTTATATCTGTCACGTTCCCCTCCCGTTCTGATTTTCGTATCCACGCGATACGCGCTCCGGCCGAAAGCCGGGTCGGAGCACAGGAGGAGTTTGCTTTTTCCGTTCTCCGCGCGCGGCGCGTCGAGAACCCATCGGAGGAATTGATCCATGTCCGCCGGACCGCTGATGCCGAAAGCCACCGCCATCTGGCTGGTGGACAACACCTCCCTGACCTTCGAGCAGATCGGCGACTTCTGCAAGCTGCACCCGCTTGAGGTGAAGGGCATCGCCGACGGCGAAGTCGCCGCCGGCATCAAGGGCCTTGATCCGGTGACGGGCGGCCAGCTCGCCCGCGAGGAGATCGAGAAGGGCCAGAAGAACCCCGATTACCGCCTCAAGCTGCAGGAATCGCGCGTGCGCCTGCCGGAGGTCAAGCGCTCGCGCGGGCCGCGCTACACGCCTGTGTCGCGCCGCCACGACCGCCCCAACGCCATCCTGTGGCTGCTCCGCAACCACCCGGAGCTGAAGGATGCGCAGATCATGCGCCTGGTCGGCACCACCAAGAACACCATCCAGCAGATCCGCGAGCGCACCCACTGGAACATGGCCTCGCTCAGCCCGATGGACCCGGTGACCCTGGGCCTCGCCTCGCAGATCGACCTCGACCTGGAAGTGAGCAAGGCCGCCAAGGATCGCCCGGCCGCCATGGACGAGGGCGGCCAGACCCTGCTGCCGGCGGAGGTCACCACCGCCGAGCCGGAAAGCCCGTTTGGCGGCAATCCGTTTGGCGAGATCAAGCCGCCGCGCCGTGAGGAAGAAAAGATCGACGTCGGCTCGGTGTTCTCCAAACTGGGCGGCGCCTCGAAGCGCGGCCACGACGAGGACGACGACGACCTCTGAGGCGGGCTGCGGCCCATGGAATAGCGACGCAATGGCCGGGCGGCTTGCCCGGCCATTTTTCGTGGCGCCGACCCTGCGCCTTTCAACTTGCGGAGGACCGCCTGTTCCCGGTTGCGCCGCGCGCCGGCGTTGTCCACCCTGCCCGCCATGACTTGCGCGTCCATGCGGCGCAGCCAACCGGCAGGGAGAGTTTCATGGAAAAGCGGGAACTGGGTCGTTCGGGCATTCACGTTCCGCCGCTGTGCTTCGGCGGCAATGTCTTTGGCTGGACCGCGGACGCCACCACCTCCTTCGCCCTGCTCGACGGGCTGCGTGAGGCGGGCCTCAATTTCATCGACACGGCTGACGTCTATTCGGTCTGGGCGCCTGGTCATGTGGGCGGGGAATCCGAGACGGTCATCGGCGACTGGCTGGCGGCGCGCGGTGGTCGCGACAAAATGATTATCGCCACCAAGGTCGGGGCCGAGCTGGCGCCGGACAAAAAGGGCCTGAAGCGGGCCTGGATTGAAAAGGCCGTCGAGGATTCCCTGCGCCGCCTGCGCACCGATTACATCGACCTTTACCAGTCGCATTTTGATGACCCGGACACGCCGGTGGAAGAGCCGCTGGAGGCCTACGCCGCGTTGATCAGGGCCGGCAAGGTGCGGGCCATCGGCGCCTCCAATTTTTCGGCGGAGCGCCTGAAAGCGGCGCTGGCCGCCAGCGCCGGGGGCCTGCCCCGCTACGAGACCTTCCAGCCGGAATACAATCTCTACGCCCGCGACAGCTACGAGGGGCCGCTACAGGATCTGTGCGCCGCCGGGGGCCTCGGCGTTATTCCGTATTTCGCCCTCGCCGCCGGTTTCCTCACCGGCAAATATCGCTCGGAAGCGGATTTCGGCAAAAGCGCCCGGGGCGCCAGGTCAATCCAGAAATATCTCAACCCGCGCGGCCTGCGCATTCTCGATGCGCTCGACGCCGTCGCCGCCCGTCATGACGCCACCCCCGCCCGCATCGCCCTCGCCTGGCTGATGACGCGGCCGACCATCACCGCGCCCATCGCCAGCGCCACCAGCCTGAGCCAGTTGCAGGAACTGGTCGCCGCGTCGCAATTGCGCCTCACCGCCCCCGACCTGCGCGACCTCGACGCCGCCAGCGCCGCCTGAGGTTGCCCAAGGGGTCCAAGGGGGGGGCCAAAGGAGGCCACGGGGGGCCAAAAAGGGGCAAGGGGTCCAAGGGGCGGTGATCCGGCCATGCCCCGGCGGTAATCCGGCGCAGCCCCCGCCCCCTGTCTGACAGGCGACGCCCGGGGGCGAGTCGGGTTTTCACGGCTTGCAGACGCGAAATGGCCGGAACAGGTCCGGCCATTCACGCAACCCCGCTTCTTGCGTCGCCTCCCCAGCCAGAGGCCCGGCGACGGCGGCAAGGGCAAAGCAACCGCGACCTCGCCCCGGCGTCTGCCTCAGCCGTGCACCCAGTCTCTCGCGCCTCAGCCGCGCGTTTTGCCGAGGGCGTCGGCCACTTCATCCAGCACCGTCGCGTCCTCGATGGTCGCCGGCATGGTCCACGTCTCGTCGTCGGCGATCTTTTTCATCGTGCCGCGCAGGATCTTGCCGGAGCGCGTCTTTGGCAGTCGCCCGACCGTCACCACGGTTTTGAACGCCGCAACCGGGCCGATCTTCTCGCGCACCAGCGCCACCACTTCCTTCTCGATATCGATCGGGCTCTGGCTGACGCCGCTTTTCAACACAATGAAGCCGCAAGGGATTTCACCCTTGATGGCGTCCTTGACGCCAATCACCGCGCATTCGGCCACCGCCGGATGCATGGCGATGACCTCTTCCATGCCGCCGGTGGACAGACGGTGGCCGGCGACATTGATGATGTCGTCGGTGCGGCCCATGACGAAGATATAGCCGTCCGCATCGATGAACCCGGCGTCGCCGGTGCGGTAGTAGCCGGGGAAATCCTCCAGATAGCTGGAGCGGAACCGCGCCTCGTCATGCCACAGGCCCGGCAGGCAGCCCGGCGCCAGCGGCAATTTGATCGCCACCGAGCCCATGGTCCCCGCCGGAACCTGCTTGCCGGCCTCGTCCAGGATCTGCACGTCGTAGCCAGGCATGGGCACGCCGGTTGAGCCGTATTTGACCGGCAGCTGGCCAAGCCCCACCGGATTGCCGGCGATGCCCCAGCCGGTTTCCGTCTGCCACCAGTGGTCGATCACCGGCACCTTCAGCACCTGCTCTGCCCACTGGATGGTTTCCGGGTCAGCGCGCTCGCCGGCGAGAAACAGGGTGCGGAAGCCCTTCAGATCGTATTTGGCGATCAGCTTGCCCTCGGGGTCCTCCTTGCGGATGGCGCGCAACGCCGTCGGCGCGGTGAACAGCGCCTTCACCCCATGTTCGGCGATCACCCGCCAGAACGCCCCGGCGTCCGGCGTGCCCACCGGCTTGCCCTCATACAGCACGCTGGTCGCGCCATAGACCAGCGGCGCGTAGACGATGTAGCTGTGCCCGACGACCCAGCCCACGTCCGAGGCTGTCCAGAACACCTCGCCCGGCCTGATGCCGTAAAGACCCTTCATCGACCAGTTGAGGGCGACCAGATAGCCGCCGGTGTCGCGCACCACGCCCTTGGGCTTGCCGGTCGTGCCGGAGGTATAGAGCACGTAAAGCGGCGCGGTGGCGTCCACCGCCACGCAGTCCACGGACTTGCCGGCGACGCGGGCCTTGTCCACCAGCGTCGCCCAGTCGTGGTCGCGGCCCTTGCACAGTTTCGCTTCGGCCTGCGGACGTTGCAGGATCACGCAGGCGCCGGGTTTCGCCTCCGACATCTCCAGCGCGTCGTCCAGCAACGGCTTGTAGGGCACGACGCGCGCCCCTTCGATCCCGCATGACGCGGCAAGAACCACCTTGGGCTTGACGTCGGCGATGCGCGTCGCCAGCTCGCGGGCGGAGAAGCCGCCGAACACCACCGAATGGATGGCCCCAAGCCGGGCGCAGGCCAGCATCGCGAACGCCGCCTCGGGAACCATCGGCATATAGATGACCACCCGGTCGCCCTTGCCGACGCCAAGGTCGTGCAGCACGGCGGCGAGCAGCGTGACTTCCGCCAACAGGCCATTATAGGAAATCACCCGCTTCGCGCCGGTCACCGGGCTGTCGTAGATGATCGCCGGCTGGGAGCCGCGACCGCGCTCCACGTGACGGTCCACCGCGTTATAGCAGGCGTTCAGACGTCCGCCCTCGAACCAGCGGCCATAGACGCCGGCGGATGGATCAAAAATCTTGGCCGGCCGCCGCATCCAGTCGATGCCCTGCGCCGCTTCCTTCCAGAATTCCTCCGGGTTGCGCATGGCGCGCTCCCGGATGCTGAAATAGCTGCTGGCGTTCGCTGCTGGCGCGCCCGCGGCCCCCGACTTCTGGATCACGTTGTTCCTCAGGGTTGGAGCGCGCGCCAACGCAACGCGCCCTGGGTAACGATGCGACGGCGCCGGAAGGCAGGACGTGAAGCCCAGGGCCAGAGCCGGGCCAGCCGCACGGTCGCCCGCGCCCGCAGCGTGTTTCCGACGTCCCGGAGCCCGTCTGCACCGGGACTGACCAGGCGTCGCCGCTGGCGCGAACCACCCTGATCATATCGCCAGCCGTGCGCCAGCGCACCCTCAACCTGTGCATGACGCCCCCCAAGGTCAGGGCGCCCCCAAGGTCAGGATGCCCCCAGATCAGGGCAGGTCCGCGCCGCGGCGACAACCCGCGCCGCGCCTTGCGCCAGAAACATTTTTTCGTTTCGACCTTCGCGGGTTGCCAGCGCGCGCCGAAAGGTGTCCATTCCGCCAGAAAACGCAGCCTTCCGGAGACCTGCTCCCATGACGTCGATGTACGCTCGCGATCTCGACCGCGTTCCGGCGAACTTCCAGCCGCTGACGCCGCTGACCTATCTGGCGCGGGCCGCGGCCACATTCCCGGATCACACCGCCATCATCCATGGCGGCCTGCGCCGCAGCTACCGTGAGCTTTACGCCCGCAGCCGCCGCCTCGCCTCGGCCCTGCGCCAGGCCGGCGTCGGCCGCCTCGACACCGTCTCCGTGATGCTGACCAACACGCCGGAAATGGTGGAGTGCCACTATGGCGTTCCCATGTGCGGCGCCGTGCTCAACACCCTCAACACCCGTCTCGACGCCGCCATCCTCGCCTTCACCCTGGACCACGCGGAAACCAGGGTGCTGATCACCGACCGCGAGTTTTCCGCCGTGGTGAAGGAGGCGCTCCAACTGGCGAAGGTTTCGCCGCTGGTCATCGACGTCGACGACCCGGAATTCGACGGACGCGGCGAGCGTCTCGGCGCGCAGGACTACGAGGCGTTCATTGGCGCCGGCGACGCGGATTTCGCCTGGGCCCACCCCGATGACGAGTGGGACGCCATTTCGCTGAATTACACCTCCGGCACCACCGGCGATCCCAAGGGCGTGGTCTACCACCATCGCGGCGCGGCGCTGCTGGCCATGGGCAATGTCATCAGCTGCGGCATGCAGAAGCATCCGGTGTATCTGTGGACGCTGCCGATGTTCCATTGCAACGGCTGGTGCTTCCCGTGGACGGTGTCGGTCGTCGCCGGAACCCATGTCTGCCTGCGCCAGGTGCGCGCTGGCGCCATTTACGCCGCCATCGCCGATCACGGCGTCACCCACCTGTGCGGCGCGCCGATCGTCATGGCCACCCTGCTGAACGCGCCCGACGATGAGAAGCGCGCCTTCAGCCACAAGGTGTCCTTCACCACCGCCGCCGCGCCGCCGCCCGAGGCCGTGCTGGCCGGCATGGCCGCCGCCGGCTTCGAGGTCACCCATGTCTATGGCCTCACCGAGAGCTACGGCCCCGCCGTCGTCAACGAATGGCATGCGGAGTGGAGCGCCTTGCCGGCGGCGGAGCAGGCGGCGAAAAAATCCCGCCAGGGCGTGCCCTATCCCGTGCTGGACGGCCTCGCCGTGCTGCATCCCGACACCATGGAGCCCATGCCCGCCGATGGCGAAAGCCTCGGCGAGGTAATGATGCGCGGCAACGTCATCATGAAAGGCTATCTGAAGAACCCGGCGGCCACGCAGAAGGCCTTCGCCGGCGGCTGGTTCCACACCGGCGACCTCGGCGTCATGCATCCCGACGGCTACATCCAGCTCAAGGACCGCTCGAAAGACATCATCATTTCCGGCGGCGAGAACATTTCGTCGATCGAGGTGGAGGACGCGCTTTACAAGCACCCCGCCGTCGCCAGCGTCGCCGTGGTGGCGAAGCCTGACGACAAATGGGGCGAGACCCCGTGCGCCTTCATCGAGCTGAAACCAGGAAAAACGGCGACGGTGGAGGAGCTGCTGGACTGGTGCCGCCAGAACCTGGCCCGCTACAAGGTTCCCCGGACCATTATCTTCGCCGAGATTCCGAAGACCTCAACCGGCAAGCTGCAAAAATTCCAGCTGCGCGAGAAAGTCCGCAACCTGCCGTAGAGCGGAGGATCAGCAAGGGGGCTGGAGCACGCGCGATCGCCTGGACGCGGCCGCCGGATCGCCCGGTTGTCGGGCCAGGCCCCCAGGCTTCCAGGCTTCCAGGCTTCCAGGCTCCAGGGTGATCCAGGGCATCCTGCGGGTTGCGCGACAAAGCCGCGCGCCCGCCGGACAGAACGCTACGCCGCCAGAACCTGCCCCGCGTCAACCGGGCAATAAAAAAGGGCGCGGCGCTGTCCGCCGAACCCCATACTTGTAAGATCATCAGAACCCGACGCGATGCCTGCGCGGCGTTCTTGTCGGCCCATATGTCTGGCCCATTTGCGAACCGGCCGCGACAGCGCGGCGGGCGCTGCTAGTGCAGGGAGGAGGCCGCAAGCGGCGCATCCACCTGCTGGCGCAGGCGCGTGATCTCATCCTTCAGTTGCAGCTTTTTCCGCTTGAGCTCGCTGAGGGCGACATCAGGCGTCGCCGGCTGCCTCCGTGCGACTTCCAGCTCCCGTTCGACAGCGCGATGACGCTTTTCCAGTTCGGACAGATGGGACTGCACGCTCATGGCGTATCCTTTCGTCGTTGCGGACGACAGAAGTGTGACACGCTGAAGATGGCCATTGGAAGGCCCCCATTCGGGCGACTGGATACGTCGATCTGCGGGCTCCATCCCTGGGCGCATTATAACCCGCGACAGTTTCGTGGGCTTTCCCGCATTTCGCCCGCGGCCCGTTTGCAGATCGCGACAGGCGCGCCCGAACCGGCGTCGGGGAGACTCACGAAATTGTGACATCTTGCTCTCCATGACGCTGGACCGCATAATCCGGAACAGAAAACCTGCCCGGCGCGACAGGGTGAAACCTGCCCCGCCGCAGGCTGGGGCTTGCCTGGAGCTTGCCCGCCAGCGCCGTCACCAACGCCCGCAGTAACGATCTGGATGCATGATGATCGAGTCCAACGAGCCAGGCTCCGAACCCGTGGCGCTCGCCCTTGCCGGCCGGGCCGCGAACGCCGCCACGGAGGACCTCGCTGACCGGCTCGGAGCCGAGCTGGCGCGCCTGCGCCAGGAGCATCGCGATCTCGACGCGGCCATCGTCGCCCTTGGCGAAGCCGGCAGCGTCGACCTGCTGCAGCTGCAACGGCTGAAAAAGCGCAAGCTCCTGCTCAAGGACCGCATCCGGCGTCTGCAGGATGAACTGACCCCCGACATCATCGCCTGACGGTTCGCAGCCTCACCGGCGCAAGACCCGCTCGCAAGACAGGGGCAGTTCGCAAGACCCGTTCGTCTGAAAAGACTTGCGCGCCGCTCCGCCTCCCGATAACAGCCCTTTTTCTGCGTGAGAGATCTTAATGGCCAGAAGCACGGGCGACAGGTCCCCGAAAAAGGGCGCTGACGCGACGGTTCCCGTCGCCATCATCATGGGCAGCCAGTCCGACTGGGCGACCATGCGGCACGCCTCGGAAACGCTGGCGGCGCTGGGCGTCGACCATGAAAACCGCATCGTCTCGGCCCACCGCACCCCGGAGCGTCTTTATGACTTCGCCCGCGGCGCCCGCGACGCCGGCTTCAGGGTCATCATCGCCGGCGCCGGCGGCGCCGCCCACCTGCCTGGCATGGCGGCCGCGCTGACGCCCCTGCCCGTATTCGGCGTGCCGGTCGAATCAAGGACCCTGTCTGGCCAGGACAGCCTGCTCTCCATCGTGCAAATGCCGGGCGGTGTGCCAGTCGGCGCCCTGGCCATCGGCAAGGCCGGCGCCATCAACGCCGCATTGCTCGCCGCCGCCGTGCTCGCCCTGAACGACGCCGCCCTCGCCGACCGCCTGGACGCATGGCGCGCCAGCCAGACCGCCAGCGTGGCGCAATTCCCCACGGACGACTGACGCCCGGCCCTGACAGCGGCCATCCGGCGCGCACCGGAAAGACCTGAAACGTGATGCTGCAACCAGGCGCAACCATTGGCATTCTTGGCGGCGGTCAGCTCGGCCGGATGATGGCCATCGCCGCCGCCGGCTACGGGCTGAAGACCTGCGTTTATTGCCCGGACGCCGGCAGCCCGGCCTTTGAGGTCGCCGCCAGCCACATCCAGGCGGCCTGGGACAACGAGGCGGCGCTCGCGGATTTTTGCGCCCGCGTCGACGTCATCACCTATGAATTCGAAAATATCCCGGCCGCGACCGTCGCCTTCCTGATGGCGCGCAAGCCCATGGCGCCGGGCCTGAAGGCGTTGGAGACATCCCAGGACCGGCTGGCGGAGAAAACCTTCATCGCCGGCCTCGGCGTCGGCGTGGCGCCGTTCGCCCGCGTCGATTCCGTCGCCGACCTTGAGGCCGCGCTGGAAAAACTGGGCCGCCCGGCCATCCTGAAAACCCGCCGCTTCGGCTATGACGGCAAGGGCCAGGTCCGCATCAACGACGGCGACAGCGCCGCAGCGGCTTTCGCCGCCATCGGCGAAGCGCCGGCGATTCTCGAGGGCTTCGTGCCGTTCGAGCGCGAGATTTCCGTGATCTCGGCCCGCAGCGCCGCTGGCGAATTCGCCGCCTTTGACGTCTGCGAGAACGTCCACCGTCACCACATCCTCGACGTCACCACCGTCCCTGCCGCCATTCCGGCGCAGCTGGGGGAAAAGGCCGTCGCCGCGGCGCGCGCCATCGCCGATGCGCTCGATTATGTCGGCGTGCTGACCGTTGAAATGTTCGTGCTGGCCGACGGCGCGACGCTGCTGGTCAACGAGACCGCGCCGCGGGTGCACAATTCCGGCCACTGGACCATAGAGGGGGCCCGCACCTCCCAGTTCCAGCAGCATGTCCGCGCCGTCTGCGGCTGGCCGCTGGGCGACACGTCGCGCCTGGGCCGGGCCACCATGACCAACCTGATTGGCGACGACATCGACGCCTGGCGGGCGATCCTGGCTGAACCAGGCGCCAGCCTCCACCTCTATGGCAAGGCTGAAGCCCGCCCAGGCCGCAAGATGGGCCACGTCACCCGGGTCCTGCCGGAGTAGGTCACGCGGGCGGGCGCACCGGCCGCGCCGGATTGCCGGCCACCGTGACGCCGGCGGCCACATCGCGCGTCACCACCGCCCCCGCGCCGATAATGGCCCCGTCGCCCACGGTGACGCCGGGGGTGATGATCGCCCCGCCGCCGATCCAGACATCGGCGCCAATGCGCACCGGCCTGCCGAACTCGATTCCCCTGGCCCGGCTCGCCGCGTCGCGCGGGTGGTCCGCCGCATAGATCTGCACCATGGGGCCGATCTGCGTGCGGGCGCCGATCACCACGGAGCACACGTCCAGAATGACGCAGTTGAAGTTCAGGAAAACGCCGTCCGCCAGTGTGATATTGAAGCCATAGTCGCAGTGAAACGGCGGCCGCACCACGGCCCCGGCGCCGACGCCGCCCAGCCGTTCGGCAAGCAGCGCCCGCCGCGCCTCCGGCGACGCCGCCAGAGCGGCGTTGTAGCGCGCCAGCCAGGCGAAGGTCGCCCCGGCCTCGGCCTGCAATTCCGCGTCGCCTGGATCATAGGGATCGCCGGCCAGCATTTTCTGTTTCTCGCTGCGCTGCGTCACAGGCGGCTCCCCTTCCCGTCAACCTGTTGCCGGCCATAAACAGGCGGCGCGGCGATTTCGTGTCGGCCGGCGGCCGTGAGACGCTGATTCAGCCCGCGCCCGCAAGCGGCTCCAGCAGCGCGCAAACGCATCATGCTCTATGGACACGATGGCGGTTATCTGGTACCGCAAGCCTAACGGAGCCATATATCGTTCGCTCCGAACGGTGGCCTTTTTTCAATTCAAACCTTGGGACGATTTCGCGTGCAGGTACTTGTCCGTGACAACAACGTCGACCAGGCCCTCCGGGCCCTGAAGAAGAAGCTGCAGCGGGAAGGCGTTTTCCGCGAGATGAAGCTTCGCGACCATTACGAGAAGCCTTCCGAGAAGCGCGCCCGCGAAAAGGCTGAAGCCGTCCGCCGCGCCCGCAAGCTGGCCCGCAAGAAGCTGCAGCGCGAAGGTCTGCTGCCGATGAAGGCGCGCGCCGGTCGCTAAGGTCCGCCAGCCACAGCCCTGGGGCTGTGGTTTTGCGTGTCTGCGCGGTCGTTGGGGTTCTGGCGGTTTGCGCGCCATCCGCCCGCCCGGCTGCCGGTCTGGTATTTCAGCAATTCGCAGACGCGTCTGACGGCCCCACGGGGCCGTTTGTCGTTTCTGGCCTGCTGCCTCACGATGGCGGCGCCGGTTTGTTAACCAGCATCCGTCATATGCGGGGACGGCCTGTCCTGACCCGGGGTGGCGCGGCCACGCCACGCTGTCCGCGCGCCTGCCGCGCGCGCCTGGCAGGCGTCTGGTTCAACGTTCGCCACAAGCTTGCCCAGATTGGCTGCATGGACAATGAACCAGCTTTCAGTTTGGTCGCCGGCGGCAAACGTCGCCCGCCGTATTCTGTTCGAGGGATCGCCGTGCCACTGTCCATGTCCAGACCAGCCGTCGCGGCCCTGTCCGCCGCTGCGCTCGCCCTTGCCCTCGCGGCCTGCGGCGAAACCGTCAATCCGCAGCGCTCGACCAATATCGCCGAGGTCGTGAACCAGGACCCGGCGGTGACAGGCGCCAACATTGGCTCCCTGAGCGAAGCCATTCGCGCCAATCCCAACGACGCCCGCGCCTACAACACCCGCGGCGCCGCCTACGCCCGCACCGGCAACTACCGCAAGGCGATCGACGACTTCAACCAGGCCATCCGCCTCGATCCGAACGACGCCGCCGCCTATAACAACCGTGGCCTCGCCCACCGCCAGACCGGCGCCAGCCAGGCGGCGGCGCAAGACTTCTCCAGCGCCATCACCGCCAACCCGAACTATGCGCCGGCCTACATCGCCCGGGCCAACCTGCGCCGCGCCCAGAACGATCTCACTGGCGCCCTGTCCGATCTCGACAACGCCATCCGTCTGAACCCCGAATCGGCGGAAGCGCGGCATTCGCGCGGCCTCGTTTACCAGCGCCAGGGCAGCCACGCCCAGGCGGTGCAGGACTTCAGCTCGGCCGTCGATCGCAACCCGTTCGTCGCCGCGCCCTACGCGGCGCGCGGCCAGAGCGAGCTGGCGCTGGGACGCAACGACAAGGCGCTGGAGGATTTCAACGCCGCGCTCAACGTCAACAACAAGCTGGCGGACGCCTGGGCCGGCCGTGGCCTCGCCCAGGAAAAACTGGGCAACGTCCAGGAGGCGCGCGCCTCCTTCAACAGCGCCCTGGGCATCGACCCCAACAACGAGATTGCCCGCGCCGCGCTGCGCCGCCTCGGCAGCTGAGCCGCGGTCGGCGTCGGCCCAGGCTTGGCCTGTCACGGGCCCTGTGCGGGTATCCCGTCTCCGGCGCCGCCTGGCGCCGCATAAAAAATGCCCGGCTGCGGAGCCGGGCATTTTTGTATGGATGAACGCCCGTGCGACCTGGCGCGGGACCCGGGCGCGTCAGAGCAGGAACCAGGCCATCAGCACGAGAATCAGGATGATGACGCCAACGCCCCATTTCGAGCCCTTGATGAAGCCCGCATAGGTGTGCTCGTGCGCCGGATAGTCCATGTCCGGATGTCCGCCCGTCGTGACGGCGTTCGAATGGCTCGCCATGTTCCTGGTTTTCCCCGATTGAGAGCGTTTCGTTGTCGTGCGGCGTCCGCGCGGCGGCGAACGTAAAAACTCAATGCTGATCTAGCCGAAGCGCGGTCGGCTTGCAAATGCTGTTGCATGGCGCGCCATCAGGACAGGCCCGCCTGCGCCAGGGCGGCTCCCTGACGTTCCGCCAGCCCCTCCCGGGTGAAGCCGGCGATGGTCTGCGCGAACATCTGGTGGAAATTCAGCCGGGCGTCGAGGTGCAGGAACACCGCGCCCAGCCCCACCGCCGCCCGGTCCATGAAGACGAACTCGCGTGGAATCCTGAGCGGCCCGAGCCGCCGCAACGCCTGATGCACCTGAAACGCCTCGCGCCGCCCATAGGCGCCGGGCGCGACGCCGTCGGCGATCGTGCGCTCCCGGTCGTCGAGCAGCGGCCCATAGATGAAGCGCGCCCAGACATTGAGCACCGCGATGACTTCGGCGTTGAGGTTGGCGAAGCCCCAGGTTTCATACGCGTGGGCGACCTGATCAGGACGGTCGTGCAGCAATCCCTCGTACAGGTCGATGACGCCGCCAACAAACCGCGGCGGAAACACCCGCACACAGCCATAATCCAGCAGGTTGACGCCGGCCGCCTCGCCGGAAGCATCGGTGAACACGGTGTAATTGCCCGGATGCGGGTCGCCGTGAATGACGCCAAACCGGCCGAACGGCCGCCACCAGGCCGCGAACATGGCGCGGGCCAGCCGGTTGCGCGTTTCCTGCGGCTCATCGCGCCGCTCCAGCATTGGCCCGCCGTCGAGCCAGGTCAGGGTCAGCAGCCGCCCGGTCGACAACGCGGGCCGGACGCGCGGCGTGCGCACCTCCGCCACATCGGCGAGCATGTGGTTGTAGAGCGCCACATGCTTCGCCTCGCGCACATAATCCAGCTCTTCGCGCAAACGTTCGGCCAGCTCCACGGCGATGTCGCGGGTATCAATCGCCGCGCCCATGCGCCGGTGCAGCGCCAGCGCCACATCGAGTTGCTTCAGATCGGCGGCGACAGCCGACTGCATGTCCGGGTATTGCAGCTTGCAGGCCAGGGCCTCGCCGTCGAGGCTGCGGGCCCGGTGCACCTGTCCCAGGGACGCAGCGGCGGCCGGGGTCAGGTCAAAATCGCCAAAGCGGTCGCGCCAGCCAGCGCCCAGTTCGGCCATCATCCGTCGCCGCACGAACGCCGGCCCCATGGGCGGCGCCTGCGACTGCAATTTCTGGAACTCCGCCGCATACTCCGGCGGAACCAGGTCGGGGATGGCGGCGACCAGTTGCGCCACCTTCATCAGCGGCCCCTTCAGGCCGCCCAGCGCCGTCGCCAGCGCCGCCGCCTCGGCGGCCGGATCGCCGCCCCGGAACCGCGCCCCGGCGACGCGCGCCGCGGCGCCGCCGAGCCCGGCGCCGACGCGGGCGTAACGCGCCATGCGCGCGCCGAAACGGTTGCCTTCCCTGTCCTGTCCGCCGTTCACGCCGGCCCTTTCCGTAACCTCGGGCCTTCCGCCGCCCTGCCTTACGGCAGCACGGCTTCCGCCTCGATTTCCACCCGCGCCGCCGGATCGAGCAGCGCCGTCACCCCAACAATGGTCATGGCCGGAAAATGCCGGCCCAGCGACGCGCCCCAGGCGGCGCCGACCGCCGCGCCATGGGCGTTGAAGTCGCCAACGTCTGTCAGGTAAGCGCGCAGCGAAACGATGTGCTCCGCCTTGCCGCCGGCCGCCTGCACCACCGCGGCCACATTGGCCAGCGCCTGAGTGAATTGCGCGCCGAAATCGGCGTCCGGCGCCACATGATGCGCGCCGGGCGCAACCCCGGTCTGGCCAGCGACGCGCAGTATGCGCCCGCCCGCGGTCACCACGCCCTGGGCATAACCGCGCGGACGCGGCCAGCCTTCCGGCAAAACCGCCGTGAAACCGATATCCGACATATGTTTCCTCCCGTTGTCGTTGCGTTTTTATTGCCGCCGCCCGAGGCGACGCTCAGTCTGGCAGGCTTTCGAGTTCGGCGATGAAGCCCTCGATCATGCCAAGCCCGATCTGCCAGAACGCCGGATCGGCGGCGTTGAGGCCGAAGGGGGCCAGCAGTTCCGGGTGGCGCCGGGTGCCGCCGGCCGCCAGCATTTCCAGATAGCGTTCGGCGAAGCCTTCGCGGGCGTTCTGGTAGACGCCATACAGCGAGTTCACCAGGCAGTCGCCGAAGGCATAGGCGTAGACGTAGAACGGCGAATGGATGAAGTGGGGGATATAGGCCCACCACACGCCATAGTCGTCGCCGAGCCGGATCGCCGGGCCAAGGCTCTCCGCCTGCACCTCCAGCCAGAAGGCGGCGAGCTGTTCGCTAGTCAGTTCGCCTTGGCGGCGCGCCTCGTGCACCTTGCGCTCGAAGCTGTAGAAAGCGATCTGGCGCACCACCGTATTGATCATGTCCTCCACCTTGCCGGCCAACATGACCTTGCGTTCCTGTGGCGGCGCGGCGTCGAGCATGCGGCGGAAGGTCAGCATCTCGCCGAACACCGAGGCGGTTTCCGCCAGGGTCAGCGGCGTCGGCGCCATCAGCGCGCCATGGCGTGCGGCCAGCACCTGGTGCACGCCATGGCCCAGTTCGTGCGCCAGGGTCATCACGTCGCGAGGCTTGCCCAGATAATTCAGCATCACATAAGGGTGGGCCGAGGGCACGGTGGGATGGGAGAAGGCGCCTGGCGCCTTGCCGGGCCGCACCGGCGCGTCAATCCAGTTTTCATCGAAGAAGCGGCGGGCGATGCGCGCCATCTCCGGCGTGAAATCGCCATAGGCGGACAGCACCGTGTCGCGCGCCTCGTCCCAGCCAATGGTCCGCTGCACGGTCTTCGGCAGCGGCGCGTTGCGGTCCCAATAGTCGAGCTGCTCCTTGCCGAACCAGCGCGCCTTCAGGCGGTAATAGCGGTGCGACAGGCGCGGATAAGCCGCGCGCACGGCGCTCACCATGGCGTCGACCACCTCGCGCTCCACCCGGTTGGCCAGGTGGCGGGCGTCGGCGACGTCGCTGAAACCACGCCAGCGGTCAGAGATATCCTTGTCCTTGGCCAGGGTGTTGGTGATCAGCGTGAAGGTGCGGATGTTGTCGGAGAACACCTTGCCCAGCGCCGCGGCGGCGGCCTTGCGCTTTTCGGGGTCCACGTCCTGCAACAGGTTCAGGGTCGGCTCGATCGACAGGCTGGCGCCGTCGACCTCAAAACGCAGCGCCGCGATGGTCTCGTCGAACAGGCGGTTCCAGGCACTGACCCCCGTCACCGATTTTTCGTGGAACAGCCGCTCGATGTCGTCGGACAGTTCGTAGGGCTTTTCCTCGCGCATGTCGTCCAGCCACGGCCGCCAGTGCGCCAGCTCCGGGCTGTTGCGCAAGCGTCCCCAGGCGTCGTCGTCGAGACGGTTCAGCTCCAGCTGGAAAAACAGCAGATGGGCGCTGGCCGCGGTGGCGCGCTCCTGGGCGTCGCCATAGAATTTGGCGTGGGCCGGCGCGGAGGTGTCGCCGAAGTAAATCAGCCCGGCATAGGACATGATGCGGCCGAGCGTTTCGGAAATCGCCTCGAAGGCGCGGATCGCCTTGTCCAGCTCTGCGGGGCCCTCAGCCTCGCCGGCCAGGGTGGCGATGCGCCCGCGCCAGGCGTCGGCGAAATCAGCGCAACGCCCTTCAATGCCGTTGAAGTCGGCCTTGTAAGCCTCCGACTCCATGCCTGGATAGAGCGCCGACAGATCCCAGCGCGGCAGGTCGCCCAACTCGGGCGCAACGCCGGCGCCCGCCTTTTCCGGGCTGCGGGCGGCGGACAACCTGCTCGTCACAGAAACGGCGCGCGACATCAAAACTCTCCAGCTCTCTTTCCAGGGACATGCGGCCGGTGAACCGGCCGCCGCGTTCCTAAGGTGGCGATGCGGAGGCCGTGTGGCAATGCGTCGGCGCGTCCGCAAGCTCTGGAGAGGCGCCCGCGCATACGCCATCGGCAATCTGGAAAATCTGCCGACAGCGTTAACACGGACTTTACCGTTGTGCGCCAGCATGCCCCGTAACGACACACCCGAGAGTCCATCGCGCGTTCATCGGCAAATTTAGTCGGCCGGTCCCCGGACCCGACGACTGCCCGCCGACGGATGGACAGGGGCGAGCCGCCGGCAAGCCTGGCGTTGCGCCCGGAGATGAAAGCGACAGCCGCGAATGGCGATCCCGGTCATGGCGATACAGCCCAGCAACAGCGCGTCCTCCGCCGACGGAGCGCGGCTTCCCTGTGAGCCGTCCGGCGCGGCGCGCGACCGGGTTCCCACGGACAGGCTGACGGACGACGTGGTGCTGGCGGTGTGCCATGGCCAGCCGGACCGGTCGTTACGCGCCGCCCTTGCCGGCCTCGCCCGAGAGGCGCGCGTGGTCGTCCGGGTCGCCCCCGGCCTTGCGGCCGCGCGCAATATTCTTGCCGGAGCGACGCACGCGCCCAGGGCGGTGGTCGCCGTCGACGCAGAAGCAGCGGCTCCGGTGCTCGATTTGCTGGAAATCCTGCGGATGCACGGCGCCAGCGCGCCGCTGCTGGCGGCCCCGGCGGCGCTGCCCCCGGCGGACGCGGCGGCGTTGCAGGACGCCGGCGTTGAGTTCCTGGCGGGCGTCACGCCCGAGCGGCAGATGCGCAGCCTGCTGGAGCGATTGCAACACGCCCCTGGCGACGCCCCCGGCGGCCGGCGCGGCGAGCGCCGCGCCGAACTGTCGCTAGATGATCTCGCCGCCACGGGCGAAACCATGGCCCGGGCGGTCGCCCAGGGCCGGCGCGCCCTGGCCGCCGGCTTGCCGGTGCTGGTGGAGGGGCCGGGCGGCGTCGGAAAATTCACCCTTGTCCGCGCCCTGCACGCCGCCGGCATGCGTCGCCAGCGCCCGCTGCGCCAGCTCGACGCGCCGATGCTGGACCCAGGCCTCGACGTCGCGATCGCCGCCGTGGGCGTCGACGTGGAGCGTGGCCTGATCAACGACGAAGCCGGCGGATCGCTGTATCTGCGCAATGTCGACCGCTGGCCAGCCGGCGCCCAGGCGGAGCTGGCGGAATTGCTGCGGCGTCGCAGCGCCCGCCACCGCCGCGTCGCCGCCGCTGCGCCGCTACGCATCTTCGCCGGCTCACGCCAGCCGCTGATCGATCTGGTGCGTGAGGGCCGGTTTCGTGAGGATTTGTATTACCTGCTTTCGGTCGCGCCCCTGACGCTGACGCCGCTGGCCCTGCGCCCGGAAGATATTTCCGCCATGGCCCAGGCCATGCTGGAGCGCCTGCGCGCCGGCCGCGCCGCGCCGTTGCAGCGCGACATGCCCGACGCCTTCAGCGACGCCGCGTTGCAGCGGCTGCAATCCGAAGACTGGCCAGGCAACGCCAGCCAGTTGCGGGCGCGGGTGCTGCGCGCCGCCTGTGCGGCCGCCGGTCCCATCATCACCGCGGACCATGTCGCGCCGCCGCGCCGCGCCCATGACCTGGCCGGCGACGATGATCTGGCCAGCGACCATGGTTTCTGGCTGACGGACGAGGCCAGCGCCTGCGCGCCGCCTGCCCCCGCTGCTGGCCCGCCGGCTCCTGGCGGCCAGATTCACGACATTCTGGATATTTTTGACGGTCAGGGCGATCTGCGCCCCCTGGCGGAGATCGAAGCCGGCGTCATCCGCTTCGCCGTGCGCCACTATCGCGGCCAGATGTCGGAGGTGTCGCGTCGCCTGGGGATTGGTCGCTCCACGCTCTACCGGAAGCTGAAAGATCTGGACATGATGCCGGAGCGGGACGCGCTGGCGGATTGCGACGCGGCCCGGAGCTGGCCCGAGGGGGCTGCGGCCCAGCCCTCCTGAACGATATGCGTCGGAGCGTCCGGGCAACCGGCGCTGGCCCGGTTTACGTATTGCCAGGCGAATCAGCATGAACTCGTCAGGCTGGAACTCACTGGCGGAACATTCGCAGGAACGTTTCACAGGCCGGAAATTTCGCCGGGCGGAATTTTCACCGGGCGAGAATTTCACCAGGGCAGCGCCAGACCAGGGCGGCGCGCAGATACAGGGTTTGGGAGCCGTGCTGGCATGATGCTGCGTGCTGACAGGTCGTTTCTGAGAGCCTGTTTGGGAATTCGGCGGCGGGGATCCGGCCGGGAACTTTTGCGCCACGCCGGCAGGCGATCGCCGCCAGCAGCCATTGACGCGGGCGGAATGGCTGTCGTCGCCGGCCGCGAACACGACCGCCGGACCAACCCGCCTGAGCTTTTCCGACAGGCCCTGAGCGTCCTTGCCCTCGCCACGGCGCTGGCCGTGAGCGGCGGCGCCGGGGCGCAAACGTACGCCCGGCCGTTGCCCCTCGATGCAACCCAAGCGTGGATACTGGATTCGCAGGATGCACAGTCCGGCGATGACGACGCCAGGAATTGGGATGGACCGGAGCCCGGGGAGCCGGAACAGGACTTCCAGGGCGAGGCGCCGGAGCAGCGTGAGTTTCCGGACCGGCCGCCCCAGGAAGAGGCGCCGCATGAAGAAGCGCCCCAGGAAGAAGCGCCGCGGGACAACGCCCCCCGGGACGAGGAGCGCGAACCGGACGGCTGGCGCGCGCCCGCGCCGCCGGAGCATCCCGATGCACCGCCCGGTGATGATGGGGATCGGGGCCAGGGCCAGGATGCGCCGCGCCAGGACGCGCCCGACGGCGCCGGCAACGAAGACATGCAGCAGACCCGGCGCATGGACCGGTCGCAGCAGATCATCACCCTCTATCATGAGCCCGGGCCGAACCGGACGCCGCTCCCCCACGCGCCGGCGCCAGGCCAGACCCAGGCCGGCGCGCCGCCAACGGGCGCCAGCCCTGACGTCACCGCCTCGATCAGCCGCGCGCCATCGACCGACGCCGGGCGCGACGCGCCGGACGCCGCCGCGCCCCTTCCGGGCGAAATGCCCCGCGCCGCCGACGCCATGCGCCCCGCCATCGCGCCGCCAGAAGCCGGCGATGCTGGCGCGCCCGCGCCGGGAGGGCAAACAGCGTCGCTCCCCAATGACGGCGCGGCGCAGGCCTTTCCAGAGCTTCCGCCGCCGCCTGAAGTCGACGCCAACGCGCTGCAGGCCGACGCCATCCTCCTGCAGGCCCGCGCCCTGCTCGACGCGCCCGCCACCTTCGCCGGCAGCCGGCTGGACGCCGCCCAGCAGGCGGAGTTGCGCAAGTTCTATGCGGAGCGCACCGCGCCGCTGTGGATCACCCACGGCCACTGGACGGCCGCCGCCCGCGCCGTGCAGGACAAGCTGGAGCACGCCTGGGAGGAGGGCCTGGAGCCGGCGGATTATCCGGCCGCTGATCTGCCCGCGATCGCCGCATCGCCCGACATGCTCGCGGCCGCCGAGGTTCGCCAATCGGTCAACGCGGTGAAATACGCCCGCGACGCCTCGGGCGGTCGCATTGACCTGCCGCGCCTGTCGCGGCTGATCACCCCCAAGCTCGACCTGCCCGGCGCCGCCAGCGTATTGGGCCGCCTCGCCGGTGCATCGGCGGGCAATGGCGACGTCGCCGCCCTGCTTGGCGCTTATAATCCCAGGCACCCCGGCTACCTTGCCCTGCGCGGCAAGCTGATCGAACTGCGCGCCTCCCGCCCGCCGGAGCCGGCCACGGCGCGGATTCCCGAAGGGCCGGCGTTGCGCGTCGGCATGAGCGATCCGCGCGTCTCGCTGGTGCGCAGCCGCCTCGGCCTGACGCCCTCAGAAGACGTGCTCTACGACAACGAGCTGGCGACGGCGGTGGCCAACTTCCAGCGCCGCCGCGGGCTGAAGCCCACCGGCGTCCTGACCCGGCAGACCGTGGTGGCCATGGCGGGTGACCGCGTGCGGTTCGATCAACTTGTCGCGCAGGACGAGGCGGCCCTCATCGTCAACATGGAGCGCTGGCGCTGGTTGCCGCGCGATCTGGGCCCCAACTACATCTTCGTGAACATTCCCGAATACCGCATGCGCGTCGTGCGCGACGGCCATCTGGCGCACGAGGCGCGCGTGGTGGTTGGCAAGGCGGAGACGCCGACGCCGGTATTCTCGGACACGATGCAATATGCGGTGGTCAATCCATACTGGAACGTGCCGCCGTCGATCCTGAGGAAGGAATTCCTGCCTGGGCTGGCCCGCGACCCGAACTATGCGGCGCGGCGCGGCTACGAGGTGGTGCGCCGCGGCAACAGCATCCACGTGCGCCAGCCGCCAGGCGAGCGCAACGCCCTCGGGCACATCAAGTTCATGTTTCCCAACGACCACGCCGTCTACCTGCACGACACGCCCTCGCGCGCCCTGTTCGGCCGCGACCGGCGCGCCTTCAGCCATGGCTGCGTGCGCGTCGACAACCCGCTGCGCTTCGCCGAGCTGGTGCTGGGTCCACAATGGCCGCAGACGCGAATCAAAAAGCTGATCGGCCGCGGCGAGCGCACGGTGCGTCTGCAGAAGCCGCTGCCGATTCACCTCGCCTATTTCACCGTTTCAGTAGATGCAGCCGGAAAACTGCACGCCCGCGAGGACCTCTATGGACTGGACCGTCGCATGCAGGCGGCGCTCAGCCAGTCGCGCCGTTAGCCGCCAGTGCGGCGCGACGAGAGCCATGCAGCAGACGGGCGCCAGCCGCCCGTTCGAAAATGACACACAGGCGTCACACGGGAAAATCATTCCCTGACAACAGTTTGTCAAAAAATTCATCGCAGGCGCCCAGCTTTATGGCGGGAAACGGCGAAGCAGGCTAACCTCGCGTTAAGGCTTCTGGTCGAAAAGTCTGGCGCAGGGATACGCAATCGCGCTGGCGGCTTCCTTGCCCGGCGCGGGAACAGTCAACTGGCCCAGGGGCTGGTTACAGGGTCGGCATGCGGCGCGCGGCGCCCGCCGGCCATCCATCAGGGGTGAACCAGCTTGTCGTTGCCACGGCTCCATTTTCCTTTCCGTCCTGTGGCCGCGCGCGCGGCCAGCCGGTCCCGCGCCAGCCGCTTCTGGCGGCGGTTCAGCGGTCTGACGGGCTCGGGCGGCTTCAGGCTGGGGCTCGGCGCCGTCGCGCTGGCGGGCGCCACGCTCACCGGCGCCTCGGAAACCCAGAACGCCATCGCCAATGGCGACACCCGCACCCTCAACCTCTATTACGCCCACACCAAGGAGACGATCTCCGTCACCTTCAAGCGTTTCGGCTCCTATGACCGGGCGGCGCTGAAGCAGCTGAACTGGTTCCTGCGCGACTGGCGCCGCGAGGAGCCCACGAACATGGACCCGCGCCTGTTCGACCTGGTGTGGGAAGTGCATCGCGAACTGGGCTCGCGCGAGACGATCCACGTGCTTTCCGCCTACCGCGCGCCGGCCACCAACGCCATGTTGCGGCGCCGGTCCAGCCGCGTCGCGGAGCACAGCCAGCACATGCTCGGCAAGGCGATGGATTTCTACCTGCCCGACGTGCCGGCCGCCCGTATTCGCGCCGCGGCCGTGCGCCTGCAACGCGGCGGCGTCGGCTATTATCCGTCCTCCTACAACCCGTTTGTTCACCTCGATGTGGGGTCGGTGAGGGCCTGGCCGCGCCTGTCCTATGAGCAGCTGGCCAGCATTTTCCCTGACGGCAAGACGGTGCACATTCCGGCGAACGGCCGGCCGATGGCGCGTTATGAGCAGGCGAAAGCCGAGATTCTCGCCCGGGGCGGCTCGGTGGCCGGGGCCACCGCTTACGCCGCGCAGGACAACGCGCCGAAGAAGAGCTTCTGGGCCAGGCTGTTTGGCGGCGGCGCTGACGAGGGCGAGGACGTCGCCGAGCAGAAGGCGATCGCGGCCGCGCCGCCCTACAAGCCGCGCACGGCGAAGGAGGCCGCCGCCACCGCCCAGCAGGTGGCTTGGGCCGAAGGCAACCAGACGACGGGCGACGCCGGCCTGCTCGGCTTCTTTGGCGGCGGCAAACAGCAGCAGGCCCAGCCGGTCGCCGTGGCGGCCGCGCCGCCGTCCGCCGACCGCCTGCCGCCACTCGAGCCGCAATCCACGCGCATCGCCGAAATGGCCCCGGTTCCGGCCACGCGGCCGCAGGACCCCGCCTCGCTGGCGGCCATGCGGCCTGACGACGACGGGCAGCCGGAAGCCGGCCCGCAGGCGGGTCAAATGGGCATCGTGCCATTGCCGCCGCGCCGCCCGGATGATCCGCAGCTCAATATGGCCACCGCCGCGCTCAGCTCCGACGCCGTGGCCGCCAACACCATTGACGCGGCCATGGCGCCGCTTCCGCCTGTCCGTCCCCAGGGCCTCGGCGGCGCCTCCGGCCAGGGAGCGCCCGAAGCGACGGACATCGCTGCGGCTGAGGCCGCGCCGGCCGCCGTTGCGGCCGCGCCCCTGCCGCCTGCGCGCCCGGCGGACCTTGGCGGGCCGTCGCCCGAAGCGCGCGCCGTGGCCGCCATCACCTCCGGCCGGCGCAAGCCGGACCTGGCCGGCGATGCGCTCGCCTATGCGGCCGCGCCAGATACAACCTCGGCCCTGTCGCCCTTGCCGCCCATGCGGCCCATGGAGCTGCGCGGCGCCGCCGTCGCTCCGAAAGCTGAACGGAAGCAACCGGTCGCCCGAAGCGCCCCGACCACGCAGCCCCGCCGCCAACCCGAAACCGCCAGCGCCCCGGCGCGCAGGAAGGAAAAAGCCGCTGGCGGCCTGCCAGATCGCATCGCCAACGCTTACTCCGACGCCACATTCTCCAGCGAGGCGGAGAAGGATGACACCGGCGCCGCGTTCGCCCGCGCCCTGCTGGCGCGCCGCAAGGTCGACTGACGCCGGCCCCCAGCCGCCGCGTCATCCATCGCCGCGTCATCCATCGGCGCGGCGATGCGGCGGCGCGGCGATGCGGCGGCGCGCGCGCCATGCCTCCCCACGAGGCGGAGTTGGTCCGGGCAAGACCAAACCAGGCCGGCCCGCCGCTTCCGCGCGAGGCCCCCCTCCCAATAAAAAACCCTGGCTGGCCAGCCAGGGTTTTTTGTCATTCGCATCAGGGCCGCCGGCCCCGCCGGCCGTGCGCGTCATCCAGGATGATGGCGCGCGGCGCCCGTTCGGCGGGAAGGCCTTGCGCGGCAGGTCGCCCGCGAGCCGCCCTGGCTCACGCCATGCCGAGCGCCTGGAGGTACAGTTCGAGGATCGCTTCCTCTTCCTGGCGCTCAGCCTGATCCTTCTTGCGGATGCGGAGGATCTGGCGGACCGCCTTGGCGTCGAAGCCGCGTCCCTTCAGTTCGGCGAACACTTCCTTGATGTCGCCGGCGATGCCCGCCTTCTCCTCTTCCAGGCGCTCAAGGCGCTCGATGAACTGCTTCAGCTCGTCCGCCGCGACGCCGGAGTCGGCGACGTCGGCCATGCCAGGATTGCTCATGGGTGTCCGGTTTCCTTGTGTGCATGACGGCGCCACCGGCGCACGGGCTCGCGGGCCTGACGCCAAAAGCGCCCTCGGGCCGGGCGCGCGCCCGGCCGGGGATGACGCGGTTATATACTGCGCCAAATAAATCAAATCCGTTAATCGCGGCGCCCCCGGAACGGCGGCGGCCCGGGGATAGCGCGCCGCCTTCCCATCCATGGGAAATCCGGCGCCGCTGTGATGTTGCGGCGGCGAACTTCAGTCTGGCCGCGCGGTCCCCTGAGAGGCATGATGACGGCAGGCGATTCGTCCCGGCGACGGCCAGCGCCCGTTTCCCGGGCGCGCCCGGCGCCACATATTCGCCGCCGCCCGGGCGCAGCCTGCGCTTCGCCCTGAGGCGTTTTTACGGCAGGACGCCCGCCGCTCTGCCGCTGGAAAACGTGTAAAGCCAAAGAGATTGAGGGAAAACCCTGCCCGGTCCGGCGGAATTTTTCTCTCCCCGCGGAGTTCCCGCTCCGGTTGTCATGTCGCCGTCCCTTTTCCCTGTCAGGTTCAGCGTGGAGCTGTTTGCAATGTCGTCGCCAGGTTTTCCGGCAAAAGCCATTCGCGCGGGCGTCCGCATGGCGCTGTGTCTGGCTGTGGCCGGAGGCGCGCTGACGCTGGCCTCTGGCGCCGCCCGGGCCGATCTGCGCATGTGCAACATGACGGGCAGTCGCATCGGCGTGGCGCTGGGCTACCGCGACGCCCAGGGGTGGATCACCGAAGGGTGGTGGAATCTGGGGGCGAAAGGTTGTGAAACCCTGCTGCGCGGAGCGTTGGCCGCCCGCTTCTATTATATATATGCGGTCGATTATGACCGCGGCGGCGAATGGTCCGGCAAGGCCTTCATGTGCACCCGCGACCGCGAGTTCTCCATTCGCGGCGTCGAGAACTGCCTGGCGCGGGGTTACGACCGCAATGGCTTCTTCGAGGTGGACACCGGAGAGCAGAAGAGCTGGACCATCCAGCTGACCGATACGCCAAGGACGCCGGAGAATTCCAGATGAGACGTATGCGACGGGTCAAGATTGTCGCCACATTAGGCCCGGCTTCTTCCACCGCGGACCGGATCGAGGCGCTGTTCCGCGCCGGCGCGGACATGTTCCGCATCAACATGAGCCACACCTCCCGCGACGCCCTGCGCGAGCGCGTCGGCGACATTCGCGCCGTGGAAGCCCGCGTTGGCAGGCCGATCGGCATCCTCGCCGATTTGCAGGGGCCGAAACTGCGGCTTGGCGTCTTCGCCGGCGACCGGGTCACCCTCGACCGGGGCGCGACCTTCACCCTCGACAGCAGCGACGCCCCCGGCAACGTTGACCGGGTCAGGCTGCCCCACCCGGAGATTCTCGACGCCCTCGACGTCGGCCACCGCATCCTGGTCGATGACGGCAAGGTCGAGCTCGTGGTCACGGGCGTGAAGCGCACGAAGCAGAAGGTCGCCGTCGCCACCACCGTTGTTGTTCCAGGCGTCGTGTCCAACCGCAAGGGCGTCAGCCTGCCGGACACCACCATCCCGGTGTCGGCGCTCACCGACAAGGACCGCTCCGACCTCGACGCGGCGCTGGAATGCGGCGTCGACTGGATCGCCGTATCGTTCGTGCAGCGCCCCGAGGACGTGGCCGACGTCAAGAAGACGGCGCGCGGCCGCGCCCTGGTGATGGCCAAGATCGAGAAGCCCCAGGCGGTGACGCGTCTCGACGAGATTTTCGAGCTGGCGGACGGCGTCATGGTGGCGCGCGGCGACCTGGGCGTGGAAATGCCGCTGGAGCAGGTGCCCGGCATCCAGAAGCAGATCACCCGCGTGGGCCGCCGCCTCGGCAAGCCGGTGGTGGTCGCCACGCAGATGCTGGAATCGATGATCAGTTCGCCGGTGCCGACCCGCGCCGAGGTGTCGGACGTGGCCACCGCCGTGTTCGAGGGGGCGGACGCGGTGATGCTGTCGGCGGAAAGCGCCGCCGGCCAGTTCCCGGTTGAGGCGGTCGCCACCATGAACCGCATCGGCGAGCAGGTGGAAGGCGATCCCAACTTCCGCACCATCATCACGGCGCAGCGCACCCAGCCGGAATCCACCGGCGCCGACGCCATCGCCGCCGCCGCCCGCACCATCTCCGAGACGGTGGACATCCGCACCATCGTGGCCTGGACCGCTTCCGGCGCCACCGGCCTGCGCATCGCCCGCGAGCGGCCGCAAACGCCGATGATCGCCCTGACCCCGCGTGAAACCACCGCCCGCCGCCTGGCGGTCGCTTGGGGCGTGCACGCGGTGGTGACGGAAGACGCCCATGATGTGGACGACATGACCGGCCGCGCCTGCGCCTTGGCCTGCTCGGAAGGCTTCGCCGCCCCGGCGGACCGGGTGCTGATCGTCGCCGGCGTGCCCTTCGGCTCCCCCGGCGCCACCAACATGCTGCGCATGGCCTTCATCGGCTCCACTGGCAAGGGCGCGGCCTGACGCCAGAACCCATGGCCCCACGGGGCCTGGTGAAGCGCTCCCTGGCGGCGCAAACCATGCGCCGCAGTAGACAGGCTCATGCTGATGTGAGCTTTTCAGGCGGGCGCTTCAGCGTGCGCGACCTGACCTGAAGCAGGCGCGCATGAAATGCGCCGGGCCTCACGCGCCCGGGCATGCCCCTTGCAACCGGTTCAAATGATCGGTTCCGGGCGCGAGCAGGCTACAGGTCGCGCCCGTCCACGTCTGGAGCCAGCCGGTCGACGCGTTGCTTCAGTTCCGGCTGGAACGGGTTCAGCGCCAGCGACCGGCGCCACGCCTTCAGGGCGTTGCGGCTGTCGTCATTGCGGCTGAAAATCACGCCAAGCGCCGCGAGGGCCTGATAGTGACGCGGCTCCAGCGTCAGGGCGCGCTTCAGGTCGACAGCAGCGCGCTGGTCGTCTCCCAGCAGGGTAAACAGCGCGGCGCGGCGGTTCCAGGCCTCGGCCCAGCCGGGGCGCAGCACGATCACCCGGTCCAGCAACTCCACCGCCAGCGCCTGGTCTCCGCCCAGCGTCGCCGCCACGGCCCGCCGCATCAGCAGGTCGGCCGTCGGGCTGCCCGAGCGCAGCCACTGCTCCTCGATCCGGCGCGCGACGCCCTCGCCCTCCTCCTCGTCGGTAATCTTGCCGAGGCGTTCGAACAGGCGATCGACCGGGTCGCCGCCAGGCTGCGGCGCAGCCATGCCCTTTTTCGCCTCGGCTTCATCTCCAGGGGAAGCCTCCCGTGGCGCAACTCCTGGCGCAGCCGAAGCTCCAGGGGCCGCAGCCCCTCCCGCCGCAACTCCTCCCGTCACAGCGGCCTGGGCCGCGCAGGCCAGCAGGACGCAGCCCAGCGTGAGGAAAAGGCGGCGGACGTGGGGGCGCAAGTTCATGGTCTGATGATACGCCAGAGCCCAAGGCCCATTCAAGCAACGCGGGCAGCGGGCAGCGCCGGCCCGGCGACGGAACCAATCCGCAAGACGGCCCCGGTCCGGGCGGCGGCATAAAAAAACGCCCGCGCGAAGCGCGGGCGTTCTGAAAGCGTATCTGGCGCGCCGTCTGCCCTCTGCGGGCTTGCCGGCGGCGGCCACTCAGCCCTGGCGGGCCTTGTAGCGCTTCTGGGTCTTGTTGATGATGAAGACGCGGCCCTTGCGACGAACCAGCTGGTTGTCGCGATGGCGGCCGAGCAGAGCCTTCAGAGAATTGCGGACCTTCATGTTCCGGTTCCTGTATGGCGCGACGCAACCGCCTCGCCGGTTGGCGCATCTCACAGAAAGCGCCTTGCGTCGCGAACCATGAAACACGTCTGTCTGGGTTCAAAGCCCCGCCGGCCGGTTGCGGCCTCACAGTGCTTTAATGAAATGGTGGGCGCGACAGGGATTGAACCTGTGACCCCTACGATGTCAACGTAGTGCTCTCCCGCTGAGCTACGCGCCCATTTCCGCCGCTGTCTGCCCCAAAACCGGGGCCATGACAAGTCATCCGGAAAGGAATTTTTATCACCAGCCTGTGGTTCGCCTTACGGCGCCCCGCCTGCTGGAGCCTTGCCGAGCCGGGCGCTCAGCAAGTGAGTGGGCTAATAGCCCCTCCCCTGACCGCTGGCAACACCCCCCTGTGTTGATAACTTCACATCACCCGGGAAAACTTCGCGGCTGGGGAAAATCACGCCGCCAGCATTTTCTCCACCTCGGCCACCAGATCGCGCAGGTGGAACGGCTTGGAGAGCACCCGGGCGTCGCGCGGCGCCTGCGAGTCCGCGTTCAGCGCCACGGCGGCGAATCCGGTGATGAACATGACCTTGAGATCCGGATCGAGCTCCGTGGCGCGTCGCGCCAGCTCGATGCCGTCCATCTCGGGCATGACGATATCCGTCAGCAGAAGTTCGAACGGCTCCTCGCGCAGCCGGTTGTAAGCTGAAAGACCGTTGTCGAACGACGCAACTTCATAGCCGGCGTTTTCCAGCGCCTTGACCAGGAAGCGACGCATGTCGTTGTCGTCTTCAGCCAGCAGGATCTTGTTCATCATCGGGATCACATGTCGCCCATTGTCTCGCTACAGTTTTTAACCACGTCGCCGTAAAGAAGCGGTGAATTTTCGCCGCCGGCGCCAAAACGCCTTCTGAAAGCCCGGAAAGGCGCCAACTCCAGGGCGATCCAGACGTGATCCGGCGGATGCGCTCTGGACAAGCCGCCGCGACTGCAGTCCACTACAGCCTTGGCCGCCATCGCAGAAGCACGGCGCAACGACGACGCGCGAGGGGCGTTCCGCCCGACCGACCTTTGCGTCATCGGCCGCCCCGGTTTTCGTGGACCGGCAGTCCGCGTTCACGCCGTTTTCCGGCCCGACCGCCGCAGGACCTGATGCATGCCCCTTGAAATGGAGCCCGTATTCGATCCCCCGTTCGTGGTCACCGAACCCATGCTGCAGGTGGCCCCGGTGGTGTTCAACGCGCCGCATTCGGGCCGGGACTATCCGCCGGAGTTCATTGCCGCCAGCCAGCTCGACGCGCTGGAGCTGCGACGCTCGGAAGACGCTTTCGTCGATCTGCTCGCGGCGCCGGCGGTGTCGCTGGGCGCGCCGCTGTTGCACGCCTGCTTCCCCCGCGCCTTTCTCGACCTGAACCGCGAGCCCTGGGAGCTGGACCCGGAGATGTTCAGCGCCCCGTTGCCGGCGTGGGCCAACACCCGCTCGCCGCGCGTCGCCGGCGGCCTCGGCACGATCCCCCGGGTGGTGGCGGAAGGCCGCCATATCTGGCGCGAGCGCCTGCCGCCGGAAGCCGCCCTGCACCGCATCGACACCCTCTACAAGCCGTATCATCGCGCCCTGCGCCGGCTGCTCGCCCGCACCCAGCAACAGTTCGGCGTCGCGGTGCTGGTCGACTGCCACTCCATGCCGTCCACCAGCACGCCGCGCCGTCTCGGCGGCACGCCAGACATCGTGCTGGGCGACCGCTATGGCTCAAGCTGCGCTCCGACGATCATGGATTGCCTTGAACAGGGTTTCGTTGATGCCGGTTATCGCGTCACCCGCAACGCGCCTTATGCCGGCGGTTTCATCACCGAGCACTATGGCGCGCCGCTGGCCGGCCGCCACGCGGTGCAGATCGAGATCAACCGGTCGCTCTACATGGATGAGCAGCGGATCGAGCCTGGGCCCGGTTGGGCCGCGTTCAGCCGCAACCTGCTGGGTGTGTTCGCCGGCTTCCTGCCCATGCTCACCGCAAGCCTGCCCACCCGGCGGCTTGCGGCCGAGTAGCAGCGCCCCACATCGCAATTTCATCGCCGCTGTGGCATGAATGGGCGACGCGGGGGCGGACGCGGCGGCATGGCCGGGCAAGCGCGCCGGCCTCCATCGCGCCGCTCCAACGCCGGTGGAGAGAGACAGCATCGTGACGGCCATTGATTTCGCCGCGTTCGTGAACGACCTCGCCGATCTGTCGGCCCGCACCATCGCGCCGTTTTTCCGCTCGGCCATGACCATGGAGAACAAGGCCGGCCACGGCGCCTTCGATCCGGTGACGGAAGCCGACCGCGCCGCCGAGGCAGCCATGCGCGCCCGCATCCGCCAGACCTTTCCGGCCCATGGCGTCGAGGGCGAGGAATATGGCGATGAACGCGCCTCCTCCGAATATGTCTGGGTGCTTGACCCCATCGACGGCACCGCCGCCTTCATCAGCGGCCTGCCGCTATGGGGCACGCTGATCGGCCTCAAACGCAATGGCGCGCCGGTTTACGGCATGATGTGCCAGCCGTTCATCGGCGAGAAATTTTATGGCGACTGCGGCCAGAGCCGTTACCAGCGCGGCGCGGAGACCCGCGTTATCCGCACCCGCCGCTGCGCCTCGCTGGCGGAGGCCACCTTGTCCTCGACCTCGCCGCACCTGTTCAGCGAAGCCGAGGCCGGGGCCTTCGACCGGGTGCGCCGCGCCGCCCGCCTCACCCGTTACGGCGCCGACTGTTACGCCTATTGCCTGCTCGCGGCCGGCCACATTGATCTGGTCGTCGAAGCGGGCCTGAAGCCGTGCGACATCGCGCCGCTGGTTCCCATCATTCAGGGCGCGGGCGGCGTCGTCACCACCTGGGACGGCCAGCCGGCCACCCATGGCGGGCGGATCATCGCCGCCGGCGATCCCGCCATCCACGCAGCGGCCATGCGGCTGCTGGCCGGCGCCTGACCCTGCCCGTCAGCCAGAAAAACCTCCAACCAGGACATCAGGGAGAAATGACCCGTGAGCAACGGCTGCCTTTTCTGCGCCATCACCGCCGGAACCATCCCGGCGCAGATCGTCTGCGAAAGCGAAAACCTCGTCGCCTTCCTCGACATCCAGCCGGTGCGCGAGGGCCACACGCTGATCGTTCCGCGCCAGCACTACCCCTTCTTCGATGACATGCCGCCGGAGCTGGCGGCGGAGGTCGTGGCCATGGGGCAGAAAATCGCCCGGGCGCAGAAGGCGCTGTATGGGGTGGCGCGCGCCGGCTTCCTGTTCACCGGCGTCGACGTGCCGCACGTCCACGCCCATGTCGTGCCGATGCACGAAACCACCGACCTGACCTCGCGGCGCTACATCGCCGAGGAAAACCTCACCTTCCGCCCCACGCCGCGCGCGACGCCCGAGGAGCTGCGCGCCGCCAGCGAAAAGCTGAAAGCCGTGCTCAGTCCGGCCTGATCTCCCGCCCGCGGCCGGCGGCGGCCGGCGGCGCCAGGAAAACGCCGCCGCTCAAACCATGCCGCCGCGCAGGGGCTGCGGCGCGAATTCGGCGGCGCTGCCTGGAATGAAGGCGTCGAATGCGGCGAAGAAGGCGGCGCGAATATCATCGCGCTCCATCAGGATCTCGTGCCGCGCCTCCGGCAACACGATGGCCCGGCCGGTTTTCAGCCGCAGCGCCAGCCGCTCGATCGCCGGCGTGGACACAATGCGATCAGCCCCGGCGGCGACAATCAGCACCGGCGTGGCGATGGCGCGCGTGAACCCCGGCTCCGCCATGTCGGCGATGCAGCGGAAAGCGGCGTTGAGCCAGCCCACGGTGGGATCGCCGACGCCGATGTCCAGCCCGGCTTCCCGCGCCGCCGCCAGCAGGGCGGCGTTGCGGGCATAGCGCCCCGCGTCCCCGGTCAGCGGATTGCCTTCAAACGGCTTCACGGAAATCGACTGGGCGCCGCCGCCGGGAATCCAGGAGCGCGCCAGTCCGGCCATGCTCATGGCGCGGGCCAGCCCCCGGGCGGCGCCCGGCGCCATGGGCAGGGCGATGTCGACCATCGGCGCCGTCAGCGCCACCCGGGCGAACCGGGTGAAGCCATGCGCCAGCGCCTGCAACAGAATGGCGCCGCCCATGGAATGGGCCAGACCAAACAGCGGGCGCGGCCAGTAATCCGGAACCGCCCGGGCGACCACCGCCTCCAGGTCGTTCCGGTACAGGTGGAAGTCGGCCACGTGCCCCTTCGACCGGTTGGGCAGGTCGCGGTCCGACAACCCCTGGCCGCGCCAGTCGAACGTCACCACGGCGAAGCCGCGTTGCAACAGGTCTTCAACGGTCTCGGCGTATTTCTCGATAAACTCGGCCCGTCCCTGCATCAGGCAGATCGTGCCCTGGGGGGCCGGCATGCGCCGCGGATCAAGGCGGGCCGGCCAGCGGACCGCCCGCAAGGTCTTGCCGTCGGCGGTTGCGACCGCCAGCGCCTCATAGCCGGCAGGCAGGCGGTAGCCCTCGGTTTCAGCGAAACGCCATCCTTCAGTCGCCATGAAAACATCGCCCCCGGCGCAACCAGACTGGCCGCGCCTCTTGAAATACCGCTGTTGCGTCCCGAACTGAAGGGAGCGCAGGCCACACTGGCTGCGTAATACCTGCCTGTCCGCGCTCAAGAGAGGCGGACTGCATGTCGCTCACAGGAGGATATGCCATGCGACACTTCGATCTTTCTCCGCTTTACCGGTCCACCGTCGGTTTCGATGGCGTGTTCAACATGCTGGACAAGCTTGCCGCCGTCGACGGCGCGTCCGGCTACCCGCCGTACAATATCGAGCGAACCGGCGAGAACGCCTATCGCATCACCGTCGCCGTCGCCGGCTTCACGACTGATGAACTGTCGCTTGAACTGAAGGAAAACACCCTGACGGTTCGCGGCGAAAAAACCCCGCCGGCTGAGGACGCCCGCACGGAATTCCTGCATCAGGGAATCGCCGCCCGCGCCTTCGAGCGCAAGTTCCAGGTAGCCGACCATGTGCTGGTGACCGGCGCCCGGCTCGACAACGGCCTGCTCCATGTTGAACTGGTCCGCGAGATTCCGGAAGCCAAGAAGCCGCGCATGATCCCGATCTCCGCCGCCAGCGCCGCCGCCCGGGACATCAGCCCCACCCTGCAGGCTGACGCGGAAACGGGCGAGCCGTCGCGCGCGGCGCACTGATGCGCTTTTGACCTGGTCTGACCCGCCCTGCGCGGCTCTTGTCATCGGGCGTCCCGGTTTCGGGGCGCCTTTTTTGCGTTTGCCTGCATTTTTGCCTTTATCTGCACAAAACTTGTGCTGACATTCCTGGTCCCACATATCTTGTGCGTAGTCTGGAAATCTGCCAAAGTGCGTTTAGGACAGTGCTACTGTCCATTATCGGGCGCAGCAGGCGCCCTCCCCCGGCGAGGCAGATCGGCGAAGCTATGAACGCGGCTGAGCGAAAAAGCCTGGAAACTACCATCCGCACCGAGCGGATCGCTGACGCACGCGTGGCCTGACCGGTATCAACGGGCCCGCGAGGAGCGGGCGCAAGGCCAGAGCGACCGACCCTCGATGACTGCCGCCTGCAATGGACATGACCGAATGTCCGGCGTGGGACCAATCTGGCGCTGAGCCGCCGCTCGCCGGCGGCGCAAGAGTTTTACGTCGAGGGCCAGCACAACATGCGCGACAATCCAGGCCGTTTCGCCAGCACGAACGATAACGCCAGCCTCGCCGCCGGGACTGGCCCCGCGCGCGCCGACGCCGCCGCCGTGACGACCCGTCGCGTGACGGATCCGGGCTTCCCCGCCCCGGCCGGCCTGTACGACCCCGCCAACGAGCACGACAGTTGCGGCGTCGGCTTCGTCGCCAGCATGCACAACCACCGCTCGCACGACATTGTGCAGCATGGCCTGTCGATCCTGAAGAATCTGGAGCATCGCGGCGCCGTTGGCGCGGATCCCAAGGCCGGCGACGGCTGCGGTCTGCTGCTGCAAATGCCGCATGAGTTCTTCGCCGCCGTCTGCCCGCCGCTCGGGATCCAGCTGCCCGCGCCTGGCGACTACGCCGTCGGCCACTTCTTCATGCCGCGCGACGCCGACGGCAAGAAGGAGATCGAGGCGATCGTCGCCGACAGGGTCGCCGCCGAGGGCCTCGTGCTGCTCGGCTGGCGCGACGTGCCGGTCGACAATTCCGGCCTCGGCTATTCCGTGCTGCCGACCGAGCCGGATCACCGCCAGGTGTTCATCGGCCGCGGCGCCGACATGCAGGCGGGTGAAGCCGGCGCGGACGAGTTCGAGCGCCGTCTCTATCTGGTGCGCAAGGTTATCTCCAACGCCATCTACGACCGGCAGGACCCGCGCATGGCCGGCTATTACGCCGTGTGCCTGTCGTCGCGCACCCTGATCTACAAGGGCATGCTGCTCTCCAACCAGCTTGGCGAGTATTACAGCGATCTCAACGATCCGCGCATGACCTCGGCCATCGCCCTGGTGCACCAGCGCTTCGCCACCAACACTTTCCCGACCTGGTCGCTGGCCCACCCCTATCGCATGGTGGCGCACAACGGCGAGATCAACACCGTGCGCGGCAACGTCAACTGGATGGCGGCGCGGCAGGCTTCCGTGTCCTCGCCCCTGTTCGGCGAGGACATCTCCAAGCTGTGGCCGATCTCCTATGAAGGCCAGTCGGACACCGCCTGCTTCGACAACGCGCTCGAATTCCTGGTGCGCGGCGGCTACTCGCTCGCCCACGCCATGATGATGCTCATTCCCGAGGCCTGGGCGGGCAATCCGCTCATGGACGACGGGCGTCGCGACTTCTACGAGTATCACGCCTCCCTGATGGAGCCGTGGGACGGCCCCGCCGCCATCGCCTTCACCGACGGTCGCCAGATCGGCGCGACGCTGGACCGCAACGGCCTGCGTCCGGCCCGCTATTTCGTCACCCGCGACGGCCTCGTGGTGATGGCCTCGGAAATGGGCGTGCTCACCTTCCCGGAAGAGGACATCGTCGAGAAGTGGCGCCTGCAGCCGGGCCGCATGCTGCTCATCGACCTGGAGAAGGGCCGCATCGTCTCCGACGACGAGATCAAGAAGGAGCTGGCGACCATCCACCCTTACCGGGAGTGGCTGGAGCGCACCCAGATCGTTCTTGAGGACCTGCCGCCGGTGGAGCCGCGCGCCGCGCGCGGCGACGTCGCCCTGCTCGATCGCCAGCAGGCGTTCGGCTACACCCAGGAAGACCTGAAGCTGCTGCTCTCCCCCATGGCCGTCACCGGCCAGGAGGCTGTCGGCTCCATGGGCACGGACACGCCGATCGCGCCGCTGTCCGGCCGTCCGCGTCCGCTGTTCAACTATTTCAAGCAGAACTTCGCCCAGGTCACCAACCCGCCGATCGACCCGATCCGCGAGGAGCTGGTGATGAGCCTGGTGTCGTTCATCGGCCCGCGCCCCAACCTGCTCGACCATGAGGGCACGGCTCGCCTGAAGCGCCTCGAGGTCCGTCAGCCCGTCCTCACCAACGGCGACCTGGAGAAGATCCGCAACATCGGCGCGGTCGAAGACCAGTTCGACACCAAGACGCTGGACATCACCTACCCGGCCGACAAGGGCGCGGAGGGGATGGAAGAGGCGCTGAAGCGCCTGTGCGAGCGCGCCGAGGACGCCGTGCGCGGCCGTTACAACATCGTCGTGCTGTCCGATCGCCAGGTCGGCCCGGACCGGATTCCGATCCCGTCGCTGCTGGCCACCGCCGCCGTGCATCATCACCTGATCCGCAAGGGCCTGCGCACCTCCGTAGGCCTGGTGGTCGAGACTGGCGAGGCCCGCGAGGTGCACCATTTCGCCTGCCTCGCCGGCTATGGCGCGGAAGCGGTGAACCCGTATCTGGCGTTCGACACCATCCTCGACATGCACGCCCGGGGCGAGTTCCCGGCGGAAGTCGACCGCAAGGAAGCGGTGAAGCGCTTCATCAAGTCGGTGGGCAAGGGTCTGCTCAAGGTCATGTCCAAGATGGGCATCTCGACCTACCAGTCCTATTGCGGCGCCCAGATCTTTGACGGCGTCGGCCTGTCCAGCGATTTCGTCGCCCGTTACTTCACCGGCACCGCGACCCCGATCGAGGGCGTCGGCCTGGCCGAGGTCGCGGAGGAAACCGCCCGCCGCCACCGCGACGCCTTCGGCAACGCGCCGATCTACCTGAGCGCCCTGGACGTGGGCGGCGATTACGCCGTGCGCATGCGCGGCGAGGCGCACGCCTGGGAATCGGACACCGTGCGCGACCTGCAGCACGCGGTGCGCGGCAACTCCCGCGACAAATACCGGGCCTTCGCCCAGCGCATCAACGAGCAGGGCGAGCGCCTGCTGACCATTCGCGGCCTGTTCGGCATCCGCACCGCCGAGGACGATGGTCGCCAGCCGGTTCCGCTGGAAGAGGTGGAGGACGCCGCCAGCATCGTGCGCCGCTTCGCCACTGGCGCCATGTCCTATGGCTCGATCTCGCGCGAGGCGCACACCACCCTCGCCATCGCCATGAACCGGATCGGCGGCAAGTCGAACACCGGCGAGGGCGGCGAGGAGCCGGATCGCTTCCGCCCCATGGCCAACGGCGACTCCATGCGCTCGGCCATCAAGCAGGTGGCCTCCGGCCGCTTCGGCGTGACCACGGAATATCTGGTCAACGCCGACATGATCCAGATCAAGATGGCCCAGGGCGCCAAGCCCGGCGAGGGCGGCCAGCTCCCCGGCCACAAGGTCGACGCGGTGATCGCCCGCGTGCGCCATTCGACCCCGGGCGTCGGCCTGATTTCGCCGCCGCCGCACCACGACATCTACTCGATCGAGGATCTGGCGCAGCTCATCTATGACCTGAAGAACGTCAACCCGAAGGCTGACGTTTCGGTGAAGCTGGTGTCGGAGATCGGCGTCGGCACGGTCGCAGCCGGCGTCGCCAAGGCGCGCGCCGACCACGTCACCATTTCGGGCTTCGAGGGCGGCACCGGCGCCTCGCCGCTGACCTCGATCAAGCACGCGGGTTCGCCGTGGGAGATCGGCCTCGCCGAAACCCACCAGACCCTGGTGGCCAACAAGCTGCGCAGCCGCATCGTCGTCCAGGTCGATGGCGGCCTGCGGACCGGCCGCGACGTGGTCATCGGCGCGCTGCTCGGCGCCGACGAGTTCGGCTTCGCCACCGCGCCGCTGATCGCCGCCGGCTGCATCATGATGCGCAAGTGCCATCTCAACACCTGCCCGGTTGGCGTCGCCACCCAGGACCCGGTGCTGCGCAAGCGCTTCACCGGCCAGCCCGAGCACGTCATCAACTACTTCTTCTTCGTCGCCGAGGAAGTGCGCGAGCTGATGGCCGCTTTGGGTTACCGGACCTTCGACGAGATGGTCGGCCAGATGCACATGCTCGACCGCCGCCAGGTGGACGCGCACTGGAAGTCGCGCGGGGTGGACTTCAAAAAGCTGTTCCACAAGCCGGAAGCGGACGGCCCCAAGGCCATCTATCACAACGAGTCCCAGGACCATCACCTGGAGGCGGTGCTCGACCGCCGGCTGATCGCCGCCGCGACGCCCGCCCTGGAGCGCGGCGAGCGCGTCGACATCGACATGACCACCTGCAGCGTCGACCGCTCCACCGGCGCCATGCTGTCGGGCGAGGTGGCCCAGCGCTACGGTCACGTCGGCCTGCCGGACGGGACCATCAACATCCGCCTTTCCGGCACCGCCGGCCAGGCCTTCGGCGCCTGGCTCGCCGCCGGCGTCACCCTCGACCTCACCGGCGAGGCCAACGACTACGTCGGCAAAGGCCTCTCGGGCGGCCGCATCATCGTGCGTCCTCCGGCCCATTCCGGCATCGTCCCGGAGAAGTCGATCATCGTCGGCAACACGGTGATGTACGGCGCCATCGCGGGCGAATGTTACTTCCGCGGCGTCGCTGGCGAGCGCTTCGCCGTCCGCAACTCCGGCGCCATCGCCGTGGTTGAGGGCACGGGCGACCACGGTTGCGAGTACATGACCGGCGGCGTCGTGGTGGTGATTGGCCAGACTGGCCGCAACTTCGCGGCCGGCATGTCGGGCGGCGTCGCCTATGTGCTGGACGAGGCCGGTGATTTCGCCAGCCGCTGCAACCTCTCCATGGTCGACCTCGAACCGGTCACCGAGGAAGAGGAGCTGATGGAGAAGCGCCACCAGTCCGGCGATCTGGACTTCAAGGGTCGCATCGACGTGCTGGCCAACATGTCCAGCCAGGATGCGGAGCGCCTGCGCCAGCTCATCGCCGACCATCTGCGCTACACCGGTTCGGCCCGGGCGAAGCAGATCCTCGACAACTGGGCGGATTACCTGCCGAAGTTCGTCAAGGTGATGCCGGTGGAATACCGCCGCGCCCTGCAGGAGATTGAGCAGTCCCAGCGCCCCGTCGCCGCCGAATAAGGCGCACGGCCCGCCGGGCGGCCCACGGGTCGCCTGGCGAGCGCTCCGGTTGTCGTCAGGACAGCCGGGTCCCAGATCAACCAGAGGTTCGGGCGGTTGCGCGCGCCAGCGCCAGGCCGCTCCCGCAATGCGCCGCGGCTCGACGCCGCCTGGAAAAGGCAAACGCAGACGATGGGCAAGGTTACCGGCTTTCTCGAAATCGACCGCCAGGATCGCAAGTACCGGCCAGCTTCGGACCGTATCCGTCACTACAGGGAATTTGTCATTCCGCTGGGCGAGCAGGGCGTGCGTGACCAGGCGGCGCGCTGCATGGATTGCGGCATCCCGTTTTGCCACAACGGCTGCCCGGTCAATAACCAGATCCCCGACTGGAACGATCTGGTTTACAACGGCGCCTGGGACGTGGCGCTGCGCAACCTGCACTCCACCAACAATTTCCCGGAGTTCACCGGCCGCATCTGCCCGGCGCCGTGCGAGGCGTCGTGCACCCTCAACCTCACCGACAGCCCGGTGAACATCAAGACCATCGAGTGCGCCATCGTCGATCACGGCTGGGAGCACGGTCTGATCGCGCCGCAGCCGCCGCAGGTGAAGACCGGCAAGCGCGTCGCCATCATTGGCTCCGGCCCGGCCGGCCTCGCCTGCGCCCAGCAGCTCGCCCGCGCCGGCCACGACGTGCATCTGTATGAGAAGAACGCCCGCGCTGGCGGCCTGCTCCGCTACGGCATCCCGGACTTCAAGATGGAGAAGCATCTGATCGACCGCCGCGTCGCCCAGATGGAGGCCGAGGGCGTCACCTTCCACTACGGCGTCCACGTCGGCGTCGACGTTACGGTTGATCAGATCCTCGCCGATCACGACGCCATGGTGCTGACCGGCGGCGCCGAGCAGCCGCGCGACCTGCCGATCCCCGGCCGCGACCTCAGTGGCGTCCACTTCGCCATGGAATTCCTGCCGCAGCAGAACCGCCGGGTTTCCGGCGAAAACACTGACCGCGTCGCGCCAATTCTGGCCACCGGCAAGCATGTGGTGGTCATTGGCGGCGGCGACACCGGCTCCGACTGCATCGGCACCTCGGTGCGTCAGGGCGCCCTGTCCGTCACCCAGCTCGAAATCATGCCGCAGCCGCCGGTGAAGGAAAACAAGCTGCTGACCTGGCCGGACTGGCCGCTGAAGCTGCGCACCTCCTCCAGCCACGAGGAAGGCTCCGAGCGCGACTTCGCCGTGTCGTCGGTGGAGTTCACCGGCAAGAACGGCGCGGTGAAGGCGGTGACCTGCGTGCGCGTTGGCCCCGACTTCAAGCCGCTGCCAGGCACGGAGTTTGAACTGAAGGCCGACCTGGTGCTGCTGGCCATGGGCTTCACCCAGCCGGTGCACGAGGGCATGCTGACCGATCTCGGCGTCGACTTCGACCAGCGCGGCAACGTCGCCGCCAACGTGATGAGCTACAAGTCCTCGCGCGAAAAGGTGTTCACCGCCGGCGACATGCGCCGCGGCCAGTCGCTGGTGGTGTGGGCCATCCGCGAAGGCCGCCAGTGCGCCCGCTCGGTCGACGAATTCCTGATGGGCTCCAGCGAACTGCCGCGCTGACAGAGCCCCGGAAGCGGGTGCAGGAGAGCGCCGCAAGGCGCCCTCTGGCTTCGCTCCCGCCAGGCGCCTGCCGGGCGCCAGCAACGTCAGACAGGCGGCTTGACAGAGGCGCGGGACAATTCCCGCGCCTTTTGTTTTGCCCGCTGCATGGCCTTTCCGCCGCCCGGCCCCACCAGACAACGCTCACCCCGCAACGCTCATCCCCCCGGCCTCGGCCAGCGAAAATCGTCGGCGCGGCCAGGCGGCGGCGCGGCTGGAACGCCTTCACGCAAGGCCTTGCGCGCCGCGGCGTCCGCCAGATCCTGCCGGCCGCCATCAAGCGGGGCCAGTTTGCCGTCCGCCTCCTGACGGACGACATTCAGCGGCAGCACCGGGCCGGCTTCAGGTTTTGCGACCGGCTTCGGCGGCGTCACCGCAACGGCTGGCGCGGGCGGCTGCGGCCCGGGCAGGCTGAATGGATCGACCGCAGCCGCCCCCGACGCTGCGGCCTGGCGGACCTGCAACCGGCGCGCCTCCACCACGATGAAATGCGCCAGCTTGCGCGCCCCGGCTTTTGTCAGGCCGACGCCGTCGTCCTCGCGCAGGCGCGCCGTCTCGCCGGTCACGGCTGGCCCGTAAACGGCGAACCCTCCGCCATCGTCGGCGAACACCGCCCAGGCGTCGACAAAGCCGCCGCCCGTCCTGTCGGCGGCGGCGCGCAGGGCGCCGTTCAGGGCGGCGTAGCGACTGGACTGCTCCTTGTCGGCCACCGGCGGCAGGCCAACCCAGACCACCGGCGCGCGCCGCGCCGTCATATTGGCCGACACGCCGGCAACCAGCGCGCCCAGTTGCGCCTCCGACAGCTTCGCCCACTCCGGCGTCGCCACCACCACGAGCACCGCGCTTTTGTCCGGCCCGGCCAGGGTCGCGGGCGTGGCCGCCAGCAGCCCCTCCGCGCTGGGCTCCGATGCTTGCGCCCCCTCCCCCGGGAGGCGCAGGCTTCTGAGCCCGGCGACCGGCCGGTCGGCAAGCGCCGCCTCCAGCCCTTCGCCGAGACGCGCGCCGGACGCCGCTGGCGCCAGCAGATAAACGAATTCGGTCTGCTCAACCGCCGGGCGCGGCGCCGCTGGCGCGGCCGGCGGCCGGCGCACCGTCCGTCGCGGCTCCTGACGCGGCGGGCGCGCCACGGCCGGCGGACGCGGCCGGTAACCCGGTTGGTACTGCGGGCGCTGCGGCGCGCCAAACAGGGTCTCGAAGAACCCCCGCTGTTGCGGCTGCGGCGGCGGCGCCTGGCGATAGCGCTGGCCGGCGCGCACTGGCGCGCGCGGCTGGCCGCGGCCGCCAGGCTGGCTGAACATCGGCCGGCGCAAATCCATATCCAGCGCGACAGCCACGCTGACGCCCGCCGTTATCGGCCCGTTGTGGCCGGCCAGCCGCTCGGGCGCAACCAACAGCCAGGCGGCCAGCGTCGCCGTCACCATCCCCACCGGTTTCAGAGCCTTGCCCATCGCACTCCCGTTTGCTGCGCCCGGCCGCCATGGCGTTCATGGAATATAGCCCGTCATCGCGCGCCCGTCATCGCAGGCCGTCATCGCAGGCCGTCACCGGCGCGCCTTATGGCGGCTGACAGGCGGCGGAAGGGAAACCGCGCGCCGGCCCGGCGCGCTTCCGCAGGATGTGATCGAAATCACGGGGAGAAGCCAGGTCCGTCACACGCAGGCCACGGATTCGTCACATCCCCCCTGACAATGATCGTCATGGTCGTTTTTACGTTCCCAGGGGCAAGCATGTTGGGCAGGAACGCTGCTGACGCGTGGCGTTTTATCCAGATCGGCGCGCGTAAGCGCCGGCAAGGCGCAAGATGATCCTGCGACCGCCGTTTTGCAGGCCCACCGCCCGACTTTCCAATCCATCAGCCAATTATTAAGCTGTCAGTGTCACGGACACGGACAGTTCCTGTCGACTGAACCAGCATTCAGGATTTTTCATGCCAAAACCGATCCGCAAAGCCGTTTTTCCGGTCGCAGGCCTCGGCACGCGCTTCCTGCCCGCCACCAAGGCGATGCCCAAGGAGATGCTGACCGTCGTGGACCGCCCGGTGATCCAGCACGCGGTTGACGAAGCCCGCGCCGCCGGCATCGAACACTTCATCTTCGTCACCGGCCGCAACAAGGGCGTGATCGAGGACCATTTCGACAACCAGTTCGAGCTTGAGCGCACACTGGCCGAACGCGGCAAGACGAAGGAGCTGGAGCAATTGCTGGCCGAGTTGCCCGGCGCCGGCCAGACCAGCTTCACCCGCCAGCAGGCGCCGCTCGGCCTCGGCCACGCCGTGTGGTGCGCCCGCGAGATCGTCGGCGACGAACCCTTCGCCCTGGTGCTGCCCGACATGCTGCACTTCGGCGCCACCGCCTGCCTCGCCGACATGCGCGCCGCCTATGACAAGGTCGGCGGCAACATCATCTCGGTCTATGAGGTGCCGGAGGACCAGGCCAACCAGTATGGCATCGTCGGCGTCGAGGCGCCGCGCGACGGCGTTTACCCGATCACCCGGATGGTCGAGAAGCCGAAGGCCGGGACCCAGCCGTCCAATCTCGCCATCTCGGGGCGTTACATCCTGCAGCCGGAAATTTTCGACCTGCTGGCCAAACAGGAGCGCGGCGCCGGCGGCGAAATCCAGCTCACCGACTCGATGATCCAGCTGGCGCAGAAGGACCGTTTCTACGCCACCCGTTTCGATGGCGAGATTCACGACTGCGGCTCCAAGCTGGGCTTCCTCATGGCCAACGTCTCTTACGCCCTGTCGCGCCCGGATCTGGCCGGCCAGTTCCGCGACGAGCTGAAGAAACTGCTGGCGACGCACTGAGCCGCCAGGCTGCACCGCAGGCCACGCCGCCGGATTCCTTGCGGAATCCGGCGGCGTTTGCGTCTGCTCTCCGGGACTACTATTTATGGCGCCTGTTCGTCCGGCGCCCCCTGGTTGGCCGGAAAAACCCATTGATAGCCCGCGATTGACCGGCGGGCCCGCAGATCCAGGATATTGCCTGTCGATGAGCAGCCTGCCCGCCTCCAGCCCCGCGTCAGACGCCACCGATCACCCGATCGCCTCGGCGCTGCGCACCCTTGCGACGGAAAAAGCCGGCCTCGACGCGCTGGCGGCGGCGTTCGCCAATGGCCTTGGCGCGCCGTTCACCGCCGCCGTGGCGCTCATCAACGCCAGTCGCGGCCGGCTGATCGTCACCGGCATGGGCAAGTCGGGCCATGTGGGCCGCAAGATCGCCGCCACCATGGCCTCCACCGGCACCCCGGCCTATTTCGTCCACCCGGCCGAGGCCAGCCATGGCGATCTGGGCATGATCCAGACCGACGACGTGATTCTGGCCATGTCCTGGTCCGGCGAGACCACCGAGCTGTCCGATCTGGTGGCCTATTCGCGCCGTTTCCGCATCCCCCTGATCGCCCTGACCTCGCGCGCGACCTCCACCCTCGCCCGCCAGGCGGACGTGGTGCTGGCCCTGCCGGCGGTCGATGAAGCCTGCCCCAACGGCATGGCGCCGACCAGTTCCACCACATTGCAGATCGTCACGGGCGACGCCCTGGCCATCGCCCTGCTGGAAGGGCGCAGCTTCTCCCGCCAGGACTTCGGCGTGTTCCATCCCGGCGGCAAGCTCGGCGCCCAGCTCCGCCACGTGCGCGAGATCATGCACGTCGGCGAACGCCTGCCGATCGTCAAAACCGGCATGCTGATGCGCGACGCCATCGCAGAAATCAGCAGCAAGGGGTTTGGCTGCGTGCTGGTGGAGGACGCCGATGGCAAGCTCGCCGGCATCATTACCGACGGCGACCTGCGCCGCCACTTCAGCCCGGAGATCGCCACGACGCCGGTGGACGCGGTGATGTCGCGCAATCCGCGCTCCGTGGCGCCGGACGCCCTGCTGGCCAGCGCGCTGGAGCTACAGGAGCGCAGCAAGGTCACGGCTTTGGTGGTGGTGCAGGACGGCGCCATCGTCGGCCTGGTGCATTACCTCGACCTGCTGCGCGCCGGCGCAGCCTGAAGCTGGCGTAACCCCTGGCTATCTGGCCCGCGGCTATTTCCCCGCCAGCTCGACAATAAAGCCAACGCCCTCCACCGCCACGAGACGCACCATGGCGCCCGCGGGCGCGTCCGGCCCCTGCACGCGCCAGATCGTGTCATCAATGCGCACCGTCCCACGGCCATCGACAATCGCCTCATGCAGGGGGGCGGTGCGGCCGATCAGGGCGCTGGCGCGACGGTTCAGCACCACCGGCCGGGCGTCGTTGCGATCGAAGGCTGTGCGGGTCAGCCAGCGTCCCACCGCCACGGTGATGATGCTGAACAGGCAGAAAGCCGCCAGCGCCGCCTGCCAGCCAAGGCCAAAAGCCGCGTCAACGGCGCCGGCGAGCAGCGCCGCCAGCCCGAACCAGAGCAGATAGACGCCGGGCGCCACGATCTCCAGCGCCATCAGCGCCACGCCGCCGATCAGCAACAGCCAGCTGGTTTCAATGCTGTCCATGGCGCGTCCGCTTTCAGGTCAGGTGCCCGGAAAAGGCGTTCTGGCAGGCGCCCTGCCCCGCCCAGGGGCAAGTCATATTACACGAGGCCGGCCCGTGCATGGATGGCCTGTGCATGGATGGCCGCAGCAGGCCCGGCCATGGCGGAGAGGCGGGGGCGTCGCCGCGCCTCAGACGTGCGGCGTCGTGATCGGCCCGCGCCGCGCTGGCGCAGGGTTGCCCTCGGCGAACGCCTGCTTCGAAATCTCGGCGATGCCGGCGACAGCGCCGATCAGCCCGGCGGAATCGTAAGGCGCCACGACCACCTTCTGGTTGGGCGAAGCGGCGAGCACGCGGAACGCCTCAATGTACTTTTCCGCCACCAGGAAGTTCACCGCCGTCACATCGCCTTCGGCAATGGCGGCGGAGACCATGCTGGTCGCCTTCGCCTCGGCTTCGGCCTGCCGCTCCCGCGCCTCGGCGTCGCGGAAAGCCGCCTCGCGCCGCCCTTCCGCGGCGAGGATCTGCGCCTGCTTGTCGCCTTCGGCGCGCAGGATGGCCGCCTGACGCAGGCCCTCGGCCTCCAGCACGTTGGCGCGCTTCTCGCGCTCGGCCCGCATCTGCCGGGTCATCGCCTCGGCGATGGAGGGCGGCGGCAGGATGTCCTTGATCTCGATGCGCGTGACCTTGACGCCCCAGGGCGCGGCGGCCTGGTCCATGACGCGCAGCAACCGCTCGTTGATCTCATCGCGGTGCGACAGCAACTGGTCGAGGTCCATGGAGCCGACCACGGTGCGGATATTGGTCATGGTCAGCGTCAGCAGCGCCACCGGCAGGTTCGACACCTCATAGGCGGCGCGCGGCGCGTCCAGCACCTGGAAGAAGGCCACGGCGTCGATGCTGACGCCGGCGTTGTCGCGGGTGATCGCTTCCTGGCCGGGAATGTCGAGCACCTGCTCCATCATGTTCATGCGATGGCCAATGCGCTCCATGTAGGGAACGATGAGGCCAAGGCCAGGACCAAGGGTGCGCGCATACCGGCCAAAGCGCTCCACCGTATAGGCGTAGCCCTGGGGAATGGTGCGCACGCCGGCGATCACCGTCACGATCACCAGGATGACCACGGCGATGATGAAAATGTTGAACCCCGTCAGCATGCGCGCTCCCCCTGTGCTGCGGCCCGGAGCGTTTCCCAGCGAAGCGGACGCCGCTTTGCGTGAAGAAAACGCGTCAGCTCACCAAGCGAAAATCCGGTCCAGCGTGAACGGATCCCGCTCCTCTCTCCAGATCCCCCAGGCTGTTTCATAAAGCCGGGCGCCAGACAATCCGCGATCCGGGGCGCCGGCGCAAATGTGAAGGGCGCCGCCAGGGCCGCGTCAGATCCAGCCCTGCAACTCGCGCGTCACCAGGGTCCGCAGCATCTCGCCGTTTTCGGGGCTGTCGTTGAGGCAAGGGATCGCCGCGTATTTTTCGCCGCCGTTCTCGTGGAAATATTCCGCGTTCTCGACGCCAATTTCCTCCAGCGTCTCCAGACAGTCAGCGGCGAAGCCCGGCGTCACCACCGCCAGCCGCTTCACCCCATCGCGGGCCATCGCCTTGATGGTTTCGTCCGTGTAGGGCCGCAGCCACTCGCCCCTGCCGAACAGCGACTGGAAACTCATGCGGAAGCGCTCTTCCGGCCAGCCCATCGCCTCACGCATCAGCCGCCAGGTGACATGGCACTGGCAGTAGTAGGGGTCGCCCTTGAGCAGATAGTCCTTTGGCATGCCGTGGAACGACACCAGGATGACTTCCGGCTCGAAATCCAGCTTCGCCAGATGCCCCTTCAGCGACCCGGTGACGGCGTCGATGTGGGCCGGGTCGTTGTAATAGGGCGGCGCCACGCGGATGGTCGGCTGCCAGCGCATTTTCATCAGCGCCCGGAACGCCTGGTCCATGGCGGTGGCGGTGGTGGCGGCGGCGTATTGCGGGTAGAGCGGAACCATCAGGATGCGATCGCACCCCTGGTCCTGCAACGCCTTCACCCGGTCCTCCACCGACGGCAGACCATAACGCATCGCCCAGTCGACCACGATGCGGTCGTCGACTTCAGCCATGGCGGCCGCGAGCTGTTCGGTCTGCGCCCGGGTGATGGTCTTCAGCGGGCTTTCGTTGCGCTCCGTGTTCCAGATCGATGCGTAATCCCGGCCCTTGGCGGCGGGGCGTTTGGTGAGGATGATCAGGTTGAGCAACGGCCACCACAGCAGGCGGGAGGTCTCGATTACCCGGCGGTCCGACAGGAACTCCTTCAGATAGCGCCGCATGGACCAGTAGTCCGTGCCCTCCGGCGTGCCCAGATTCATCAGCAGCACGCCGATGCGGCCATGCAGCGGCCGGCCGTCGTTCCCAGGATGATTATCCGGTTTAAAACCGGAATCACCGGCAGGAGATGCAACGCGCGTCATGTCATTCTGCTTCCGTAACCCGGGAGGGTTAGTGAGAGTTGGATCACATGGAGCGTTTCCCGCGCGCGGACGTCGCGTCGCGCAAGGAAAACGCGTCAATTCAAAAAGGTGGAGCGAAACCCATTCAGCATGAACGGATTTCGCTCGGGCGTCGTCCCGCCCGGGCAGGGCGGCGACGGTCTGGCGCGCCAGATACATACCGCAGCAGGAAGGCCGGGGGGAGAAAGCATGGGTGAGTTAACGCGTCGCGGGGCCATCGGCGCCCTCGCCCTGCCCATCGCGGCGGGAACGGCGGCCTCGGCGCAGGCGGCCATGCAGAATGAAACGCCGAAGCCGGCCTTCTCGTTCCTGCTGGTCAACGACATCTACCGCATGAACGCCGGGGACGGGCGCGGCGGTTATGGCCGCCTCGCCGCCGTGGTGAAGGCCGAGCGGGCGCGCGGCGTCCCCATGCTGTTCTGCCATGCCGGCGACGCCTTTTCGCCGTCGCTCTACTCGGGCTTCGATCAGGGCGCCCATGTGGTGACGCTGACCAACATGGTGGCGCCGGATGCGTTCGTGCCCGGCAACCACGAGTTCGATTTCGGCCCGAAGGTATATTTCCAGCGCATCGCCGAAGCGACTTTCCCGGTGTTCGCCGCCAACCTGCGCGATGCCAACGGCAGGCCCCTGCCGCGCCACCAGGACCGCAAGATTTTCGATCTCGGCGGCTTCCGGATTGGCCTTGTCGGCGTGACCCTGGCGGACATCCCCATGCAGTCCAACGCCGGCGATCTGAGATTCGCGCCGGTGATGGAGACGCTGGCCGAACAGACGGCGTTGCTGCGCAAGGAAGGCGCCGAGTTCATCGTCGCCCTGACCCACACCGACCGGGAGACGGATTTCAGGATCATCCGCTCCGGCCTGGTCGACCTGCTGCTGACCGGCCATATCCATGACCTGTTCGTCTATTGGGATGAGCGCACGGCGGCGGTGGAATCCAGCCACGACGCCAATTACGTCACCGCCATCGACATTTACGCCCGGCGCGCGCCCGGCCGCGACAGCAGGCCCACGCTGCAATGGAGCCCCGGCTTTCGCGTGCACGACACCCTGCTGGTAAGCCCGGACCCGACGATGCAGGCGCGGATCGACGCTTTCGAGGGCGACCTGTCCAAAGCCCTCGACGTCGCGCTCGCGACCCTGGGCGGTGAGCTGGACACCCGCGCTGCCGCCGTGCGCTACCGCGAGGCCAGCGGCGGCGACCTGATCGCCGACGCCATCCGCGCCATGTCCGGCGCCGACGTCGCCATCATCAATGGCGGCTCGATTCGCGGCAACCGCATCTACCCCGCCGGCGCCACGCTGACCAGGCGCGACGTCCTGACCGAGCTGCCGTTCGGCAACAGGACCGTGGTGGCGAAGGTGAGCGGCGAAACCCTGCTGGCGGCGCTGGAAAACGGCTTCTCACGGCTGGACGCCCGCGCCGGCCGCTTTCCCCAGGTCTCGGGCGTGCGGGTTGCCGTCGATCTGGCGCGGCCGGTGGGCCAGCGCGTTGCCGAAGCAAGCGTCGCCGGCAAGCCGCTCGACCGGGCGGCGATGTACGCCGTCGCCATCAATGACTACATGCTGCGCGGCGGCGATGGCTACGGCATGTTCGCGGCGGCGATCGGCGTCGCGGGCAACAGCGCCGACGCCGGCAACCGGCTGCTGGCCAATGACGTGATGGGCTGGCTGCGCGAAAAGGGCCAGGTGACGCCGCAAACCGACGGGCGCATCCGCATCGACCAGCAGACGACGGATACAGACGCCAGATAAGCGGCGCCGGGCGGCGCGGCGACAGGAACGCGTCCGCGCGCGTCGGGAACCATGTCCGGGCAGCCTCGTCGTCACGCCAGCGGGCCAGGCGGTCGGTGAAACTGCTCCAATGCTTCGTGGATGATCGCGAGGCTCCGCCCCTTCATCCCGCCGGCAAATCGCTCTATCAGGACGCCATGACCGCCGCGCCTTCCCTCGCCAACCCGCCTGCCGTTCCCGCCGGCTACGCCGACGCCGTGGCCCGGTTCATGGCCAGCGGCAACGGCTGGGCGTCTCTTGGATTTTTTCGCTCGGGCAAGGCCAGCCAGGCGGCGGCCCGCGCCGACGCCCGGCGCGACGCCGGCGCGCACATCCTGCCGCCGGCCGCCCATGTGTTCACGGCGCTGACCCTGACGCCGCCGGAGGCGGTGAAGGTGGTCATTCTCGGCCAGGATCCCTATCCGACGCCGGGCGACGCCCATGGCCTTGCTTTTTCCGTTAACCGGGACACGGCGCCGCCGCGCTCCCTGCGCAATATTTTTCGTGAGATGGCCGACGATCTCGGCGCGCCGGCGCCCGCAACCGGCCGGCTCAGCGGCTGGGCCCGCCAGGGCGTGCTGCTGCTGAACGCATCGCTGACCGTTGAGGCGGGCGCCGCCGGCGCCCACCGCAAATTCGGCTGGGAGGCGCTGGCCGACGAGGTGATCGCCAGCCTAGCCGGCGGCGACAGGCCTGTCGCCTTCATCCTGTGGGGCGCGGACGCCCGCAGGTTCGCGCCGCTTGTCGGACAGCTGGACGCCAGGGGCCGGCATCTGGTCATCGAGAGCGCCCACCCCTCGCCCCTGTCGGCCCGGCGCGGCTTTTTCGGCTCGCGCCCGTTCTCGCAGGTGAACGCCTTCCTGCAAGCAAACGGTCGCGGCGTCATCGACTGGAGCGCGACAGAATAATCCTGCAATTCCAGGCTGTCCGGCCTGGTTATGACCCGGAATATCGATGACGATCCGGCGCTCTCGCCGGAGACAGCCGCAAGAAAACAACCAGGCAAGCAACTCCGGCCAGACCTGACCGGTGTTCCCTTGGGAGCCCCGGTGGACGGACGCCTGCCGACGCGGCGCGGCGCCCGCTCCCCGGAGGCGCCCTTACCCCACCGGCCGTTCGTCGGCGATCACCTTGCCGTCGTTGGGCAGGCTGCCAGGGGCAACGAGGCTGACCGCGCCCTTCAGCTTGGTCAGCCCCTGCAGGGTCTGCTGCACCGCATCGCGCAGCTCATCGCTGTGTTGCGACGCCTCGGCGCGCAGCTCCATGGCGTCGGCTTCGTTGTGGCGGGTGACGACCAGCCGCAGCCGGCCCAACTCCGGGTGGCGCCGGCCCACGTCGGCGATCTGCTCCGGCCGCACGAACATGCCCTTCACCTTGGCGGTCTGGTCGGCGCGTCCGAGCCAGCCGCGAATACGCGGCGCGGTGCGCCCGCACGGCGAGACCCCGGGCATGATCGCCGTGAGATCGCCCAGCGCCAGGCGGATCACCGGATGCAGCGCGTCCAGCGTCGTCACCACCACCTCGCCGACCTCGCCGTCCGCCACTGGCTCGCCGGTCCCTGGCCGCACGATCTCGACGATGATGTCCTCGTTCAGCACCATGCCGTCCCGGGCGACCGTCTCATAGGCCACCGTGCCCACATCGGCTGTGCCGTAGGACTGGTAACCCTCGATGCGGCGGGCGGAAAACGCCTCCTGCAGGGATTTGGGGAACGCCGCGCCGCTCACCGTCGCCTTGCGGATGCAGGAGATGTCGTGACCATCGCGATCCGCCGCCGCCAGCAGGATATTGAGAAAATCCGGCGTGCCGGCATAGGCGACAGGCCGGAAGGCGCGGATCACCTCAAACTGCTGTTCGGTGTTGCCGGGGCCGGCGGGGATCACCGGGCAGCCGAGCGCCCGGGCGCCATGATCCATCATGAAGCCGCCGGGGGTCAGATGATAGGCGAAGGTGTTCAGCACCACGTCGCCGCGCCGCAGCCCGGCGGCGAACAGCGCCCGCGCCGTGCCCCACGGATCAGCGCCGGTTCCCTCGCCCTCGAAAATCGGACCGGGCGAGGTGAACAACCGGCCGAAATGCGACAGGTCGGATGGGCCGAAGCCGCCAAACGGCGGCGATTCGCGATGCTGGCCAGGCAGAACCGATTTGCGCAGCACCGGCAGCCTGGCGAGGGCGGCGCGGTCGCGCACCGCCCGCGCGTCGACGCCGGCCAGATGCGCCGCCCAGCCTGGATGGCGCATGGCCGCCGCAACGGCGTCCGGCAGCCTTTGCATCAGGTCGGCTTCGCGCGCCGCCGGATCACGGGTTTCGCGCGCATCGTAGAAGTCGCCGGCTCCGCTGCTCATGCTCCATCCTCCCGCATGTTCCGGTTTGCGCCCATCAGAGCCCTGACGGGCGCGCCATGCAAGATGGAAAACAGCGCGTTCCGGGCCCGGCGTCAGAAGACGCGCTGCACCCGCACCTTGCCCATCCAGCCGTTGTCCGAGTGGGTGGAAACCGGCACGGGCCGCGGCCGCGGATCCGGGCCGGGATGATGCTGGCGCGTTCCGACCCAGGCGACTTCCGCCGCGATCGTCAGATCCTCCACCGGCGACCAGGCCAGGCCCGTGCCGACAGCTTTCGTCAGATTGCCGGAAAAATGCCGCGCAAAACCGCCCGGAACGCCAAAGCCCGCGGGGAAGCCCGAGCCGAAGCTGACGCCGGACACGCCGGCGAAAAGGCTCTGGGACAGGTCGTGCCGCCAGTAATGCTGGAACGCCGCCACCGCCGACCAGCTGTCCGACAGGTGCAGGCGGCCGCCGGGCCCCACATAACCTTCCGCCACATCGGCGTTGATGCGGCCGAAGTTGGAGCCGGAGGCGAGATCCAGCCCGACAGGCCCGTTAGCGCCGGTATAGCTCATGGCGCCGCGCGCCGCGGCGGCCTGGAGCCATAGCCGGTCACCCTCAGCCAGCGCTGGCAGATTGAGCATCAGGCCAGCCTGGGCGGCCATGCCGTACCGCGCCGCCGGCCGCGCCGCCCGAACGTCAATGTCAGGCGGCAAGGGGCCGACGAACGGGCCGACATTGACCTGGTGCAAGGCGCCCGAAAGCTGGAAGGCGCCCCAGGCGCCGTCGAAACGCAAGGCGGCGATCGCGTCGGGAACATTGAGCCGCTGACGCGTGTCAATATAGGCAAAAACCGGCGCGCCGCCGGCGTTGTGGCCGACGACGACCGGCGCAACCGGAATGCCGCCAGTAATGATGGAGCCGCCGCCATACAGCCGGTTGTAAGCGACAGGCGTGCGGCGGAAGGTGGGATCTTCCGCCGACAGGGTCAGGCTGGCGCCGCCGCCAAGTTTGAAAGTCCACGCCAGCAGGTTGATGGTGGGCGGGTCCGAAACCGGCGTCGCGCCGATGATTTCGAGATCGTGGCCGTAGAAATCATAGAACGAGGTCAGGCGACCGGCCGTCAGGCCGCTGAACTGCACGAACGCCCGGTCGAGCAGCACGCCTTTCTGCGCCTGTCCGTAGGTGTCAACTCCTGTTGCATTGAAAGCTGAGGCCGCCGCCGCCAGATCGCCCGACACCGCGCGCCCGGTGCGACTCTGGATATCGAAGCGGACGAAGGTCCGGACAGTGCCCCAGTCGCTGGGGGTGCGCGCATCGATGGTGAAGCGCCCCTGCGCGAGGAAGCCGAGCCGGTTCCTGACGCCAGCTGGCAGGGGGGAGGTGCCGTTGACATCGAACCGCGCCATGCCGCCGAGCCTCACGCAGGTGGTCATGCCCGGCAGGGTGAAAAATCCCTTCCCATGCTGGGGGCAGGCGACGACCGCCGGCGCGGCAAGGCTGGCGCCAGCGGCGCCGGGCCGCTCGGGCAAGGCTCCGGCCAGCGCGCTGGCGCTTCCACAGGACAATATGGCGGCCGCCAGGGAGAGACGCCGCCCCACGGCGGCGCCAGTTGGGTATATTGAAGAAATATGCATGTCGCTCACAATAATTATAAATATAATATGAATAATATTTAATTTTTATCAAAAATTACGCCCCCTGCAATATCACTATTTATTGAATATCCCGACATTCTCAGCGAATACTATATTTGTTTATATCAATAATTATCTATACAACTGACCAGCGCCGCCATCGCGCCCTTTACTCCCGGTTCTTGCATCTTTCCCCTCCGGAGCAACGGGCCTGCTGGGAAACGACCAACCAGCGCGGCTGCCCATGGGCGCGCCGGCCGCCGGCGTCGGAATTGCGCGGATTTGTCATGCGCGGGCTATTCAGACGGGCGGGAATGCGCTCTAGAACAGGTTCCGGCCAGGCTGTTACTGTCCGGCCGCCAGAGCAACCACAAGCACCAATCATCTGGCTCCGGGCGCTTCCCGCCGGTCTGACCGTGACCGGCGCATCCCCCGGCGCCAGACGGGCGAGGAAACACATGCTGCTACCCATGGGCGATACGCCGCGCTGGTACGCGGACCGCAAGGGCCACGATGCGCCAGCCATCATTCATTCCGGTGAAATCTTGACCTGGGGCCAGCTGGAGCGCGGCGCCAACCGCCGCGCCCGCGCCTTCATGGACCTGGGCGTGGAGCCTGGCGATTTTGTCGCTGTCGGCCTGCCCAACAGCAACACCTTCTACGAGAACACATTCGCCATCTGGAAGTGCGGCGCGACGCCCTGCTCCCTGTCATACCGCCTGCCGCCTGGCGAGGCGGCGGCCATTCTGGAGCTGCTGCGCCCGTCGCTGGTGATCGGCGGCGAAGCCAACTGGAACGCGCCGAAATCCGTGCCCGCCGACTTTGTCCCGCAAGGTTATGACGACGCGCCGGTGGAGGCCCCCGTGGCCCGCTACTGGAAGGCCATGACCTCCGGCGGCTCCACCGGCCGCCCGAAGGTGATCGTCGATCACATGCCGGCGATCCACGACACCCTGGCGATCCCGCCGCTGGTGCACCAGGGCGCGCGCCTGCTCAACCCGGGGCCGCTGTATCACAACGCGCCCTTCATCATTTCCCACAGCGCCCTGCTCGGCGGCGGCCTGCTGGTCGGCATGCAGAAGTTCGACGCCGAAGAGGCCCTGCGCCTGATCGCCGAGCACCGCATTGACTGGGTGAATTTCGTGCCGACCATGATGAGCCGCATCTGGTCGCTGCCGGAGGACGTGCGCAAGCGCTACGATGTCTCCAGCCTGAAGACCGTGTTCCACATGGCCGCCCCCATGCCCCAGTGGCTGAAGGAAGCATGGATCGACTGGCTGGGCGCGGAAAAGATCTATGAGCTCTATGGCGGCACCGAGCGCCAGGCCTCAACCGTCATTGCGGGCACGGAATGGGTGAAGCGCAAGGGCTCGGTGGGGCGCGTCGAGAACGGCCAGGCCAAGGTGGTTGACGAGGCCGGCAATGAGCTGCCGCGCGGCGAGGTTGGCGAAATTTTCCTGAAGGCCGCCGACGGCCCGGGAACCACCTACCACTACATCGGCGCCGATGCGAAGCGCGACGCTGATGGCTGGGAGTCGCTCGGCGATATCGGCCACATGGACGAGGAAGGCTACATCTGGCTGGCTGACCGGCGTTCGGACATGATCCTGCGCGGCGGCGCCAACACCTATCCGGCCGAGGTGGAGGCGGCGCTGATCGCCAACCCGGACATTCGCAGCTGCGCCGTCGTCGGCCTGCCTGACCCGGACCTGGGAGCCCGCATCCACGCCATTGTCGAGATCGCGCCGGAAACCTCCGCCGACGCCCTGCTGGCGGGACTTCCGGCGTTCCTCAGCGAACGCCTGAGCAGGCCCAAGCACCCGGAGAGCTACGAATTCACCAACGCCACCGTCCGCGATGACGCCGGCAAGGTGCGCCGCACCATGCTGCGCGACGAACGCATCCGCTGGATGGAGGAAGGCCGCGACTTCCGCATTCCGGCGCCGCGCTGAAACAGCCAGGCGGACCATCTGGCGCGCCGCCGGCCGACCAGCTGGCGGCGCAAGCCCAGCGGCCGAAGTACCACACGGGCGCCCCCGCCAGCCATGTGGCGCATATGGCGTATTTTGCCAGAGAACCGGATAACGCTCCATAAAGCTTCATGATGATCACTGGACGCCGGGCAGGTGGTCCCCTTTTGGGGGATCACCTGTTTTTTCTGGCGATTATACTTGTTCAGGCCTGGCTTTCCTGGCGCGGCTTTCCTGGTTTGGTTTCCTTCGTCTGGCTTCCCGGGCCTGTCCTTCGAAGCCCCAGCGCCAGCCGACGCCAAACGCAATCCGGGCCACGGCAGGACTTCAGGGCTTGCCGCGACAAGCATATCGTCAAAATTAGAACAACATTCCAAGTAAATTGCAAAAATATACCAATATTTATTGAACAATTATTTTTGAAACAACAGGGCTAGGCGCCAACCCCCAAACAACGGATCGCCGCCAATCCCGGCGAACGGCGCTTGCCAGGCGCGGCGACAGCTGCTCCGTCGCAGCGCCACGCCCGGCCTGGCCCTGCCGTTGACTGCTCCTTGCGCGCAACCGTCCGCCGGAGCCGTCGCTTTCACAGCCGGAGGCTATACTTTGTCCAACGCCGTCCTTCCACCCACGCGGCTGCTTGTCGCCAGCATGGTGGGCACGACGATTGAATACTTCGATTTCTGGCTCTTCGCCACCGCGGCGGTGCTGGTGTTTCCGAAGCTGTTCTTTCCGGCCAGCTCCCCTGACGGCGCCATGCTGCAATCCATGGCGGCCTTCGGCGTCGCCTTTCTGGCGCGGCCCGTTGGCGCGGCGGCGTTCGGTCACTTCGGCGATCGCATCGGCCGCAAAGCCACGCTGGCGGGCGCGCTGGTCATCATGGGCGTCTCCACCACATCGATTGGCCTGCTTCCAGGCTATGACAGCATTGGCGCCGCAGCGCCGTTGCTGCTGACCCTGTGCCGTCTGGGCCAGGGGCTGGGCGTTGGCGGCGAATGGGGTGGGGCAGCGCTGCTGACGACGGAAAACGCCCCGCCCAACCGGCGGTTCCTGTATGGCTGCTTCGCCCAGCTTGGAGCGCCGCTGGGTTTTTGCCTCGCCAACAGCGTGTTGCTGCTGCTGGCCGCCGTCATGGACGAAAGCCAGTTTCTCCGCTGGGGCTGGCGCATTCCCTTCATGGCCAGCGCCGCCCTTGTCATGTTCGGTCTCTATATCCGGCTCAACCTGGAAGAAACGCCGGCCTTCGCCCAGGCCCGGGCCCAGAACCACATCAAACGCGTTCCGCTCCTGGCGATCATACGCGACTATCCCGGCGCCATGCTGACCGGCTCCCTTGGCCTGACAGCCGCCTTTGCCCTGGCCTGCCTGACGTCCGTATTCAGCCTGAGCTGGCTGACCACCCATCACGGCGCGCCGCATCACACGCTGCTGGTCATGCTCATGCTGGGCAAGCTGGTCTTTGCCATCGCCATTCCGGTCGCAGCTTGGTTCAGCGATCGCAATGGCGGTTGGCCCATGATGATCGGCGCCAATCTGGCCATCGCCGCCTTTGGCTTTTTCACCGCTGCCGGCCTTGGTTCCGGCAACCTGTGGTTGACGGGTCTCTATGTAGCCGGCGGCCTGATGCTCGTCGGCGTCGCCGTTGGTCCGGTTGCGGGCGCGTTCGCCGCGATGTATCCGGCCGAGGTCCGCTATACCGGAATCGCGCTCAGCCTCAATCTCGGCGGCGTTCTGGGCGGAACGCTGACGCCTTACGTCGCCACCTTCGTGGCGAACCGCCATGGCCTGCCGGCCGTCGGCTGGTGCCTGACCATCACCGCGCTGGTCTCCGCCGCCGCTTTCGCTGTCGCCGCGCGGCAACGTGCGGCCTGCAACACCCCGGCGCCGGCGGAGGCCTGACGCGGCGACCGCCGCGGGCGCCTGCCGGCTGTCATGGCCTTGCCTGTTCGCGCGCAGGCGCGCCGGCCTGTGTGTAAAGCGCGTCAAACCGGAAAAGACAGCGCCGTCCCCTGCATGAAGCGCAAGGCATGCCGGTGTCTGGAGCGCGACGCCATGTGACCAGCGGGACCCTGATGCAGCGAAAGCAGTATTGCCGGCGGGACGCCGGCGATTTACGCAGCGTCACAATGGGTTCCCGCCAGAACGGATGTCAGCCGCGCCAGCCGCTCCGCCGGAGTGGTTTGCACGCCTGTCATGGTTCTGAACCGCGCGGTGGTCGCGCCGGACCCGCCAGATAACAGCATGCCGGAGCCCGCAGCGTGTCCAGTTCAACCATCTCCCCGCCCGCCAATTCGCCGGCGCGGGTTCTCGCCGCCAGCCTGATTGGCACAACGATCGAATTCTTCGATTTCTATGTCTACGCCACCGCCGCGGTGCTGATCTTCCCAAAGCTGTTCTTCCCGGCCAGCGATCCCACCAGCGCCCTGCTGCAATCCTTCGCCACCTTCGCCATCGCCTTTTTTGCCCGCCCCATCGGCGCGGCGATCTTTGGCCACTTCGGCGACCGCATCGGCCGCAAGGCCACCCTGGTTGCTGCGCTGATGACCATGGGCATTTCCACGGTGCTGATCGGGCTGTTGCCTGGCTACGAAACCATCGGCGTGGCGGCGCCGCTGCTGCTCGCCCTTTGCCGGTTGGGTCAGGGGCTCGGCCTTGGCGGCGAATGGGGCGGCGCCGTGCTGCTCGCCACCGAGAACGCCCCGCCCGGCAA
>Ga0182741_1000168_pt1 | contig 102863 bp, 86 predicted proteins | sample eDN5th37CBELigOP_FD_128874 | JGI IMG/M metagenome (GOLD analysis project Ga0182741, IMG submission 128874) | Enriched Organic Plus compost microbial communities from Emeryville, California, USA - eDNA 5th pass 37_C BE-Lig OP (version 2) (version 2) ...
GAAGGGGGTTGTTAACCTTCATTTTTTATTACTTGGGCTCATTCAGGCGACAGTATCTATGGTTCAGGTATCATGCGTAATTTGAGAGAAAATTTCCCCCCATCGACAGGAAATCGTGCAGAGAACGCTCAGGACCCGAAGCAGCCTCGCGGCCAGACGGGAAGTCACAATCCTGCCAGCGATGATGCCTGGAAAATCCACTTTTCGCTCGGTGAGAATGTTCGCTTTACCCGCACGCCGGAAGTCGAGCTTATGCGCCGCCGGGGTGAGGAACTGCCGGACATTAATGAACGTCGCCAGGCGCACGCGACCGCGGCAACTCCAGCGATCAGCGTTGAGAAAGTTGCCGAAGAGCAGCCAATGGCTGTTGCCGAACTCCAGAAAACCGTTTCGCAGGGCATGGTTCGTTCGCCGGTTGCACCTGTTCCGCCTGCAATGCCCGCAGTTCCCGTTGCTGTCGTCACTCCGCCTGTGGAGGCTGCCCCGGAGGCGATCCCGGATGTTGTCGCTGTCGTGACCGAGCCTGCAAAGCCGGACCAGCCGTCGGCCTTTGCCTATCTTTCCGACTTCGCTTTCTGGGAAGGCTGCGGCGTTGATACCGCGCTTGTCCCTGCCGAGCCTCTTGTCTCGGCTGTGCCGGCAGAACCGCGCAAGCCTTTGCCAACGGTTGAATCCATTCTGGCGCAGTTCCGCATTCGCGAGTGGAACAAGCAGCCTGAGCCGGTAGCAGCAGTACCCGTCCAGCCCGTTGCGGAAACGCCCGTTGTGCCTGCGCCTGTCGAAGTGAGCGCACCGCAGCCCGTTGCCGTGGCAGAGATTGAGGCGCCTGCGCCCCAGCCTGTTGCAACCGAGCCGGAAATTGCGCCTGAAATTGCGCCTGAAATTGCCGGGGAAGCCACCGAAGATGAAATCGTGCTGACCGTTCCGGAAGCGGAAGAGCACGTGGTCGAGGAAGTGGAAGTTCCCGAGCCAGCCGTTGAAGCGCCCGCGCCTGTGGCCAAAGCCGCGCCTTCGATTGCGCTTTACCAGCCGCAGCCCCTCCCCCGTGCCGAAGCACCTGTCATGCACGGCGCTTATGAGTTCCCGCCGCGGGACCTGTTGCAGATGCCGCCCGAACAGGACGGAAATGTCATCACGCAGGAAATGCTGGAGCGCAGCGCCGGACTTCTCGAAAGCGTGCTGGAGGATTTCGGCGTGCGCGGCGAGATCATTCATGTCCGCCCCGGCCCTGTCGTCACGCTCTATGAGTTTGAACCTGCGCCCGGCGTCAAATCCTCACGCGTCATCGGCCTTGCCGACGATATCGCCCGCTCCATGTCGGCGCTTTCGGCTCGCGTTGCAGTCGTTCCGGGCCGCAATGTCATCGGTATCGAACTGCCGAACGCCAACCGCGAAACCGTCTACTTGCGCGAAATGATCGACAGCCGCACGTTCGAGGCTTCCAACTTCCGCCTGCCGCTTTGCCTCGGCAAAGGGATCGGCGGCGAACCGATCATCGCGGAACTGGCAAAGATGCCCCATCTTCTGGTGGCTGGCACCACCGGTTCGGGCAAGTCGGTTGCCATCAACACGATGATCCTGTCGCTGCTCTACCGCTTCAAGCCGGAAGAATGCCGCCTGATCATGGTCGACCCGAAGATGCTGGAACTGTCCATTTATGACGGCATTCCGCATCTGCTGACGCCGGTTGTTACCGACCCGAAGAAGGCCGTTGTCGCCCTGAAATGGGCCGTGCGCGAGATGGAAGAGCGCTATCGCAAGATGGCCCGCCTCGGCGTGCGCAATATCGAGGGCTTCAACGCCCGCGCTGCCTCCGCCAAGGGCAAGGGCGAAACCGTGATGTGCACGGTCCAGTCCGGTTTCGACAAGGAAACGGGCGAGGCTACCTATATTCAGGAAGAACTCGACCTGACGCCGATGCCTTACATCGTGGTCATCATCGACGAGATGGCCGACCTGATGATGGTTGCAGGCAAGGACATTGAAGGCGCAGTCCAGCGTCTTGCCCAGATGGCCCGCGCCGCCGGTATCCACCTCATCATGGCAACGCAGCGCCCGTCGGTCGATGTCATCACCGGCACGATCAAGGCAAACTTCCCGACCCGTATTTCCTTCCAGGTCACGTCGAAGATCGACAGCCGCACCATCCTTGGAGAAATGGGGGCGGAGCAGCTTCTCGGTCAGGGCGACATGCTGCATATGGCAGGCGGTGGACGCATCGTCCGTGTCCATGGTCCGTTCGTTTCCGACGAGGAAGTGGAAAAGGTGGTCAATCACCTGAAGGAACAGGGGCGCCCGGACTATCTGGCAACCGTCACGGAAGACGAGGAAGAGGAAGACGCAGCACAGGAAGCGGCGGTTTTCGACGCAACCTCCATGGGCTCTGAAGATGGCGACGATGTCTATGAGCAGGCCGTCAAAGTGGTGATGCGCGACAAGAAGTGCTCCACCTCCTATATCCAGCGCCGCCTCGGTATCGGCTATAACCGCGCCGCCTCCCTCGTCGAACGGATGGAAAAAGATGGACTGGTCGGTCCCGCCAATCATGTGGGAAAACGTGAAATCCTGACTGGCAACCGCGACTGACCATTGGGGTTGCCGAAAATGAAGCCGGATCGCACACGCGATTCGGCTTTTCTTCATGCTTTGCAAGGGGTTGCGGACTGTTGCATCGATGCGCTTGTCAAGATGTAAAATTTAGTTAATACTTAGTTCATTCGTACATTCTTGATAGTCGGTCGAGGCAGTCTCGGAAGCTGTTTCGCGCCCAGAATATAGGGAGAATGATCGATGAAGAGCATTATTATCGGTCCTGCAGCGAGCGATAAGGAACGCACAGTTACGCAGCAGATTTTGCGGCGCATTCACGAACAGATGCCAAAGCCTTCTGACGACAAGACACAGGTTTGCAACGTATTGCGCCTGTCGAAGGGCGGCTATTCGCACCGCAGACGCAAAATCCATAAACTTGCCTGATCACGAAACGATAAATCGAGTTTCTTCCAGCGCCACGCATTCGCCTCGAATGCGGCAGGCGCTGTAATTTTAAACGCGAGGATACTCAGCGAGGAAGATCGAGCGCACTGTAGAGTTCGGCGTCCTTTGCTTCACCGGTCATACGTTCCGCCAGAATGCGTCCGGTCGTCGGTCCAAGCGTGAAACCCTGATGTCCATGCCCGAAATTCAGCCATAAGCCCTTGTGTCGCGGTGCTTCCCCAACGACTGGCAGCATTCGCGGCATGCAGGGTCGGCTGCCGAACCATGGCGTCTGTTCTACAGGCGCGCCGATGTCGAAAAGCTCGCTTATGGCCTTGATAGACCTGTTCAATTGCTCATGCCGCGCCACGCTGCCCAACGGTGTCAGCTCAGCCCCGGTCAGGATGCGCAAACCCGCACGCATCGGTGTTGCGACGGTCGAATTGCTCACATCGAGAACAGGCACCTTCGGTCCCGTGCCGGAAAAACGCTGATGATATCCGCGCTTGATAACCAGAGGGATTTTATAGCCGAAAGTGCGAAGGATTTCCGGGCTCCACGGACCGAGGGCAAGCACGACGTGGCGTGCAGTATGCGTACCATCTGCCGTATCGACCTGCCAGCCGGAACCGTCCTGCCGCAGGCTGTGCGCATCGCCGTGAACGAAAATGCCACCGCGCCTGACGAACAGGTCGGCATAGGCTTGGACAAGCGCGCCGGGATCGGCGCAAGACCAAGGGTCGGCCCAGTGAATGGCTCCAGCCAGTCCGGTCTTCAAGCCCGGTTCGGCGGCGCTGATCGCCTTGCTGTCCTCAATGACGCTGGCAACGCCGAATTCCCGCATTTTCAGTTCCGCGTCACGCGCAGAGAGCTCGAACGATCGGGCAGAACGATGCAGTTCGCGCAATCCGGTCCGCCTGATAAGGTTCTCCGCGCCTGACGCTTCAATCAGGGGCGCATGATCGTCGGTGGCGCGCCGAATCATGCGTGCATAGAACTGCGATGCCGTGCGGTGACGTCCGGCTTCCGAATTATGCCAGTAGCGCCACAACGGGCCGATCTGGCCGGGCATGTCGCGAAGCCGCCATGCGACCTGATTATTGGCGCCCAATGCAGCCTTCAGCAGTTCCAAGGGAGCGCGTGGCAAGGCATAGGGGCTGACGGCCTCGGTCTGGATAATTCCGGCATTGCCATAGCTCGTTTCCGTTCCCGGACGCTTCCGGTCGACGAGAAGTACGGACCAGCCTCTTTCCTGCAAGGCGAGTGCCGCTCCGACACCCACCATACCGGCACCCACAACGATGCAATCCGTCATCTTCAGCTACTTTTCAGACATGGTTCGATTCTCTTTCCGCCACTATGGGAAATCCGGCTTGCAGATGACAAGTTCAGCGATCACGTTCTTTTGTGGTTCCGCCCTTTCTCGCCATTGCATTTTTGCTATAGAAGGCCACTTTCTCTATCAGGCTCTGTTGGCTGCCGTGATCGAAGGACAGGATGATGCCCTCACCCAAAAATGAACAAGCGGTCCAGAAGACTACCTCGCGTTTCTTCCTCGGCCTGATTTCGGTGCCGGGGGCGGTGTTCTTCCTCATCTTCATGGGTCTTGGCATCTGGCAGGTGGAGCGCCTGCAATGGAAGCTCGATCTTATCGCAAGGGTCGATGCGCGGGTTCATGCCGAGCCGGTCGCCGCACCGGGGCGGGACGATTGGGTCAATGTCAACCAGAAGGATGATGAATACCGTCACGTCACGCTGACCGGCACCTATCTGAACGACAAGGAAGTTCTGGTCCACGCGCTGACCGAACGCGGCGCGGGCTATTGGGTTCTGACGCCGATGCGCTCATCCGACGGTGCGCTGACCTTCATCAATCGCGGCTTTGTTCCGAGCGACAGGCGCGATCCGTCTTCGCGCCGCGAAACGCAGATCGCCGGAGAAACGACCGTAACCGGACTGTTGCGCATGCCGGAACCGGGCGGGTTTTTCCTGCGCCCCAACGATCCGGCGCGCAATGACTGGAACTCACGCGATGTGGCGGCCTTTGCACAGAAGCTCGATCTGGGGCAGGTTGCGCCCTATTTCATCGATGCCGATGCAAAATCCGGCACTGGGACGCTGCCCATCGGAGGGCTGACGGTCGTGAAATTCCGCAACAGCCATCTTTCCTATGCAGTCACATGGTTCGCGCTTGCTGCCATGGTTGCCGGTGCCGCCATTTTTTTCTGGCGGCACGAGCGCAAATCGTAAAGTCAGATATGGAGGGCGTGGCCGAGCGCCTTCATGCTGGCTTCGGCAAAGCCTTCGCTCAATGTCGGATGCGCGTGGATCGTAGCGGTGATATCTTCCAGTCTTGCGCCCATCTCCACGGCCTGCGCGAAGGAGGATGAAAGCTCGGATATGCCGACGCCGACCGCCTGAATGCCAAGGATAAGGTGGTTATCGGCACGCGCAACGACACGGATCATGCCGTCTTCGCGCTCGATGGTCATGGCCCGGCCATTGGCCTGAAACGGGAAGACGCCGACCTGAATTTCATGACCGGCCTTGCGGGCTTCGTCCGGTGACAGGCCGACAGTGACGATCTCCGGATCGGTGAAGCAGACGGCAGGAATGCAACGCTTGTCCCAGACCTGATTTCCGCCGGCAATGATCTCCGCCACCATTTCGCCCTGTGCCATCGCACGATGCGCAAGCATCGGCTCGCCGGTCACGTCGCCGATGGCGTAGACGCCCCGCATCGAAGTGCGGCAACGCTCGTCAATCCGAATGAAACGCCCGTCCATATCCAGCCGGATTTCGCTCAAGCCCCAGCCATCGGTCTGCGGCTTGCGGCCCACGGTGACGAGGATCTTGTCAGCCTCGATGGTTTTCATAGTTCCGTCGACAGTCAGGACTTCAAGCCCGGTCTCACCCTTTGAAAGTCCCTTGGCGGAAGTGCCGGTCAGAACTTCGACGCCGAGCGCCTTCAGGCGTGCCATGACCGGACGCGTCAGTTCCGCATCATATTGCGGCAGGATGCGGTCGGTCGCCTCAACCACAGTCACCTTCGCGCCAAGCTTGGCAAGGGCCGTGCCGATCTCAAGCCCGATATAGCCGCCGCCAACGATGGCGAGCTTTTCCGGTATCTTTTCCAGCGACAGCGCTTCGGTGGATGAAATGACCTTCCCGCCGAAGGGCAGCGCCTGAATTTCCACCGGAACGGAACCCGTAGCGATCACGATGTTTTCGGCGTGGATGGTCTGGCGGCCCGTATCGGTTTCAACGAGAACGGTCTTCCCATCGAGAAAACGTGCCTGTCCATGGAACATGCGCACACGCGACCGTTTCAGGAGACCAGCCACGCCGCTGTTGAGACGGTTGACGATGCCGTCTTTCCATTCAAGCGTTTTGGCGAAATCGATTGCCGGGTTTTCAGCCGTGATGCCGAGCGCGCCCTTGGATGCAAAGACGGAAAGCCGATGGAACTCGTCGGCTGCGTGGATAAGCGCCTTCGACGGGATGCAGCCGACATTGAGGCAGGTGCCGCCAAGCCGCGTCTTTTCCACCAGCACCGTGTCGATCCCAAGCTGGCCTGCCCGGATGCCGCAGACATAACCGCCGGGGCCGCCGCCGATAATCAGGAGTTTGCAGGAAATCTCACTCATTCGATCAGCCTTCTACAAAAATCATCGCAGGCGCTTCCAGAAGGCTTTTCAGCTTCTGCACGAAAACCGCCGCATCCCAGCCGTCGATCACGCGATGATCGAAACTGCACGACAGGTTCATCATCTTGCGCGGCACGAACTGCGCCCCGTCCCACATGGGGCGCACGGCCATCTTGTTGATGCCGACAATCGCGACTTCCGGGCGATTGATGATGGGCGTCGTGGCGATTGCGCCGAGGGGCCCGAGCGATGTGATGGTGATGGTGGAACCGGTCAGTTCCTCCCGCTTGGCCGTGCCGTTGCGCGCCGCATCGGTAACGCGCGACAATTCGGAGGCCGCAGCAAACACGCTCATGCTTTCCGCATGGCGCACCACTGGCACGATCAGGCCGTTTGGCGTCTGCGTGGCGATGCCGACATGCACGCCGCCGAACTGGCGGATGATGTCCGCTTCGTCATCGAAATGTGCGTTAAGTCCCGGCTGTTCTTTTACCGCTTTCACGATTGCGCGAATGATGAAGGGCAGAAGCGTCAGGCGCGGACGGCCTTCCTTCTTCTCATTATTGAGGTGGCTGCGCAGTTCCTCCAATTGCGTGACATCGACTTCTTCAACGATGGTGATATGCGGAATATGGCGCTTGGCTTCGGCCATGCGTTCGGCAATCTTGCGGCGAAGGCCGATGACCTTGATCTCATTCACCGAAGTGTCGGTCGCGTAGCCGGAGAGAGCGGGAGCCGCGCCGGTTTCCTGCTGGAAATAAAGGTCGAGATCGTCGTGCGTGATACGTCCTGCCGGTCCGGTGCCACGAACGCGGCGCAGATCGACGCCCGCATCGCGGGCGCGCAGCCGGACAGAAGGCGTCGCAAGCGGCTTTTCGCCTTCCTGCCGAACCGGACCCGCACCTGCGAAAGCGCGGCTTGCGGCTTCGCGCTTCGGTGCCGCTGCTTTCGGAGGAACCGGTGTCTGCAATAGAACCGGGGTTTCAGGCGCGGGCACGGGTTGCGGCTTCGCTGCTTCCGCTGCCGCCGGAGCCGGTTTTTCTTCAGCCTTTTCCTCCGGGGAGCCACCCTCAATCTCGAGCCGGACCAGTTCGGACCCGACCGCGATCTTCTCGCCCACTTCGCCATTGATGGCGATGACCTTGCCGCCGCGCGACGACGGAATTTCCACCGTCGCCTTGTCGGTCATGACGGCTGCGAGAAGATCGTCCTCGCGCACAATGTCGCCCACCTTCACATGCCATTCGACAAGTTCGGCCTCGGCAACGCCTTCACCAACATCGGGGAGCTTGATTGTAAAATGTGCCATGTTTCCCTCCCCTCAGGCTGCCATAATGGACGTAAGCGCGCGACCCACCCGGTCCGGACCCGGGAAATAGGCCCATTCCTGCGCATGGGGGTAAGGCGTGTCCCATCCGGTGACGCGGATGATTGGCGCCTCCAGATGATAGAAGCAATCGCGCTGCACGAGAGCGGCAAGTTCCGCGCCATAGCCGCAGGTCAGCGTCGCCTCGTGCACGATCACGCAGCGCCCGGTCTTTTTCACCGAGGCCATGATGGTTTCCGTATCGAGCGGAAGCAATGTGCGAAGATCAATCACCTCAGCATCGACGCCGGTTTCCTCCGCGGCCGCAAGCGCCACATGAACCATCGTGCCATAGGCGAGCACCGTCACATCGCTGCCTTCGCGGCGGATAGCGGCCTTGCCGAGCGGCACGGTGTAATAGCCTTCCGGCACATCGCCGAGATCATGCTTTTTCCACGATGTTACCGGGCGGTCATGATGCCCGTCGAACGGTCCGTTATAAAGGCGCTTCGGCTCGAACATGATGACCGGGTCCGGGTCTTCGATGGCCGCGAGCAAAAGCCCCTTTGCGTCGGCTGGCGTGGACGGCATGACGGTTTTCAGCCCCGATACGTGGGTGAACAGAGCCTCCGGGCTTTGACTGTGCGTCTGTCCGCCATAGATGCCGCCGCCGGAAGGCATGCGGACGACGATAGGACAGGTGAACTCGCCCGCAGAGCGATAGCGCAGGCGTGCCGCTTCCGAGACGATCTGGTCATAGGCCGGATAGACATAGTCCGCGAACTGCACTTCAATGCAGGGGCGAAGGCCGTAAGCCGCCATGCCGATGGCAGTGCCGACAATGCCAAGCTCGCTGATCGGCGCATCGAAGCAGCGCTCCTTGCCGTATTTCTTCTGGAGGCCGGCCGTACAGCGGAAAACGCCGCCGAAATAGCCCACATCCTCGCCGAACACGACGACGTTTTTGTCGCGCTCCATGGCGATGTCGTGGGCGTTCTGGATCGCCTCGATCATGGTCATCTTGCTCATGAATTAAAACCCCGCTTCCTGGCGCTGGCGGATAAGATGCGGCGGCGTTTCAGCATAGACATCCTCGAACATGTCGCGCATGGATGGCTTGCGGCCGTCATGCAGCGTGCCAATGGCTTCCGCCTCGCGCTGTGCGGCAACCACAAGGTCCATCACTTCGGCTTCCGCCTGCTTGTGACGCTCATCCGACCAGACGCCGCGCTTGATAAGATGGTTTTTCAGCCGCAGGATCGGATCGCCAAGCGGCCATGCATCGCTTTCGGCCTTGGGGCGATAGGCGGAAGGATCGTCCGAGGTGGAATGCCCACCTGCACGATAGGTCACATATTCGATGATGGTCGGACCGAGATTGCGGCGCGCGCGTTCCACTGCCCATTTGGCAACCGCATGAACGGCCAGATAATCATTGCCGTCGACGCGAAGCGCGGGAATGCCGAAGCCATGGCCGCGTGCAGCAAAGGTGCCGGAGCCGCCGCGCGCAATGCCCTGAAAGGTGGAAATGGCCCACTGGTTGTTGACGATGTTCATCACCACCGGGGCCTTGTAGGTCGAGGCAAAAACCAAGGCGGCATGGAAATCGCTTTCGGCCGTGGAACCGTCACCGATCCATGCGGCGGCGATCTTCGTATCGTGGCTGATGGCGGAGGCCATAGCCCAGCCGACGGCCTGCGTATATTGCGTTGCCAGATTGCCGGAAATGGTGAAGAAGCCATGCTCTTTCGATGAATACATCACCGGGAGCTGGCGGCCTTTCAGCGGGTCCTGCTCGTTGGAGAAAATCTGGTTCATCATGGTGACGAGCGGATAGTCGTCGGCAATAAGCAGGCCCGCCTGACGGTAGGTCGGGAAATTCATGTCGCCCTTGCGCAACGCTTTACGAAAAGCGCAGCTTACCGCCTCCTCGCCCAGATGCTGCATATAGAATGACGTCTTGCCCTGGCGCTGCGCCATCATCATGCGTGCATCATAGGCGCGCAGGATCATCATGTGGCGAAGCCCGTCTTTCAACTCGTCGTCGGTGAGCGTCCCCGCCCACGGACCGACCGCCTCGCCCTCTCGATTGAGAACGCGGATGATGCTGAAAGCCAGATCGCGCATCGCTTCCGGCTTTTCATCGATCTCCGGCCTGCGAACGCTGCCCGCGCGCGGGATTTTGACATGGGAGAAATCCGGCACGTCACCCGGACGCCATTCTGGCTCGGGAACATGCAGGGATAGTACGACATCATCGCTCATGCGGGGAACCCTCGAAACTGGCCTCGCCACTGGCCTCGCAAATTTACGGTATGTCGAACGGGGGATTTCAAACTGGTTCCGGAGCTTTCCGAAACACTTTCGGCAAGTGATTGTCACTTTGCCGGTCTTGCTCCTCCCATGCGACATGGTGCCGATTTCCTCCTTCGGCACCATCCACATTCAGGGTGGAACGGGTTCAAAAATAAAGCAAGATTATTTTTCGGTTCCTTCGGCACTCTTTTGTGAAACCGGTTCGCCCATGCTTCACAACGGCCCAGCATACACTGGACGAAACAAGCTTATTTCCGCGGTTTAGATGGGATTTTAAGTGGAAAGTTTCGCTATCATGCGCCGCAATATTATTGCTCTTGATTGACGAAAACGTCAGTACTATATGGTACTATTTCTACCTATTACGGCGTATTCTGTTTTTGCGCAGAGAGGACATGAGGCGTTTTGTCCGTCGGCGGATGGCAAAAAATCCATACCCTAAACGGTGCCGATTCTCTAAAAAAGAAAAGCCGCACCTGCGAGGGTACGGCTTTGTCAGACAATATGAAATGTCCGGTTCAGCGGATCGCCTTGCCGTTCACATCGAACCGATGCACCTTGCCGTCATCGGGCGTGATGAAGATCACATCGTCCTCATTGTAGTGGTGCTCGCCGAACAGCCGCACCGTTATCAGGCCCGCTGCTTCGGTTTCGACGTAAAGGATCGTATCGGCGCCGAGATGTTCGGCATGAATGACCTTGCCTTTCCACTTGCCGCTCTCGCGGCTGACGGAAATATGCTCGGGCCGAATGCCGACCGTTTTCGCTCCGGCGTCCCCGATGCGGGCACCATCGACGAAATTCATCTGAGGCGAACCGATAAAGCCCGCGACAAACAGATTGTCCGGCTTGTTGTAGAGCTCCATCGGCGAGCCGACCTGCTCGATACGACCGGCATTGAGGACCACGATGCGGTCAGCCAGCGTCATTGCCTCGACCTGATCGTGCGTCACATAGATCATTGTCGCCTTGAGCTCGCGGTGCAGCTTGGCAATCTCAAGCCGCGTCTGAACACGAAGTGCTGCATCGAGGTTCGATAGCGGTTCGTCGAACAGGAACAGTTCCGGTTCTCGCACCAGTGCGCGGCCGATGGCGACGCGCTGGCGCTGGCCGCCCGACATTTCAGCCGGGCGGCGCGCCAGATAGGGATCGAGCGACAGCATCGCGGAAGCTTTCGAAACGCGCGTTTCGATCTCTGCCTTGGGCATGCCAGCCTGCTTGAGACCAAGCCCCATATTGTCCTTCACCGTCAGGTGCGGGTAAAGCGCATAGGACTGGAACACCATGGCGATGCCGCGCTTGGAAGGCGGCGTGACGGTTACATCATCGCCATTGATGAGCACTTGACCGGAGGAAACGTCCTCCAGACCGGCGATGGAACGCAGCAGCGTTGACTTGCCGCAGCCGGAGGGGCCAACGAAGATGATGAACTCCCCGTCCCGCACTTCCAGATTGATATCCTTCAGGACTTCCTGCGCACCGTAGCGCTTGTGTACCGATTTGAGTAGCAGCGATCCCACGTATCAAATTCCCTTATAGCTTTACCGGCTTGCCGGTGCGCACACTTTCATCCGCCGCAAGGCAGATGCGCAGCGATTGCAGCGCGTCATCCATATGGCGGTTGAGATCGATATCCTCGCGGATGGCCTTGAGCATATAGGCCTGCTCGCGTTCGCACAGTTCCTGATGGCCGGGTTCATCCGCCATGGAGAGATCCGTATCCGGCTTCAGGAACTTGCCATCGGCTCCACGCTCGGCACGGTGAACGCGGATGGTCGAGGTCTTGGTATGTGCGTCCACATCGTCGGATTTGGTCACGGCCTCGTTCATCACGATGGAAACGCAGCCATTCGGCGAAATCACATCCTTCACGAAGAAGGCGGTCTCGGACATCATCGGACCCCAGCCCGCCTCATACCAGCCGACCGTGCCGTCATCGAACAGCACTTGCAGATGGCCATAATTATACATGTCCGGCTTGATCTCGTCGGAGAGACGCAGACCCATGCCGCGCACTTCCACCGGCTTTGCGTCGGTGATCTGGCACATGACGTCCACATAATGCACGCCGCAATCGACGATCGGCGACGTCGTGTTCATCAGGTTCTTGTGCGTTTCCCAGGTTGCGCCGCTGGACTGCTGGTTGAGGTTCATGCGGAAGACATAAGGCCCGCCAAGCTGGCGCGCCTCGGAGATAAGCCGCATCCATGATGGATGATGGCGCAGGATATAACCGATGACGAGCTTGCGTCCGTTGGCGCGCGCACAGTCGATCACGCGGCGCGCATCTTCAACTGTGGTTGCCAGCGGCTTTTCAACAAAGACATGCGCGCCCTGCTCCATCGCGGCGATGGCATAATCCGCATGGCTTTCCGAATAGGTGGCAACACAGGCGAGATCGGGCTTCAGTTCCTTCAATGCTTCGTGGAAGGAAGGATGAATTTCATAGCCCGCCAGTTCATCCGGCACCGCAACCTTGGTGCGGTTGACGAGGCCGACGATCTCGAAACCGGGATTGCGGTGATAGGCGAGCGCATGGCTGCGCCCCATATTGCCGAGACCGGCGGAAAGTACACGGATGGGATTTTGCATTGCAGAACTCATTTTACAGCCCCTGCGGTAATGCCGCGGATCAGCTGCCGCGAGAAGAGAACATAGAGGATGAGGATCGGGAACATCGCCAGTGAAAGGGCCGACAGGACGGCGTTCCAGTTGGTGACGAACTGGCCGATGAAAAGCTGCGAACCGAGCGTCACCGTCTTGGTGGCTTCACTTGGCGCCAGGATCAGCGGGAACCAGAGATCGTTCCAGATCGGGATCATGGTGAAGACGGCGACCGTCGCCATGGCAGGCCGGATCAATGGCAGCACCAGCTTGAAGAAGATCGCATATTCCGACATGCCGTCTATTCGCCCGGCATTCTTCAAATCGTCGGATACGGTTCGCATGAATTCCGACAGGATGAAGATCGCCAGCGGCAGCCCTTGCGCGGTATAAACGAGGATAAGCGCCGTCAGCGTATTGACCAGCCCCGCCGCCACCATGCCTTGCAGCAACGCAACCGTGCCGAGCCTGATGGGGATCATGATGCCGATGGCCAGATAGAGCCCCATCAGCGTGTTGCCCTTGAAGCGGTATTCGGCGAGCGCGAAGGCTGCCATCGCTCCAAACAGGATCACGAAGAAAATGCTGGCTACGGTCACGATGGTGCTGTTCTGAAAATAGGTCAGGAACGAGCCTTGCTTCAGAACTGTTTCATAACCGATGAGGCTGAAGCTCTCCGGGGTCGGAAACTGCAAGGGCGTGCGGAAGATCGCATTGCGGTCCTTGAAGGAGTTGATCAGGGTCAGCGCAACCGGAAACACGGCGATCAGCATGTAGAAGATGAGGGCCGCATGAACGAGAGTGGTGCGAAGGGGCGATGTGCGTGCTTTCGACATGGTCTCGTCCTCAGAACTGATAGCGGCGCATGCGGCGCTGGATGCCGAACAGATAGAGCGACACGCCTGCCAAAATGATGAGGAACATCACGGCGGCAATGGTCGCGCCCATCGATGGATTGCCAAGCTGCAACTGGAAGCCGAAGAAAGTGCGATAAAGGAACGTGCCCAGAATATCCGTCGACTTGTCAGGTCCGGCCAAGGCTCCCTGCATCGAATAGATGAGGTCGAACGCGTTGAAGTTGGCGACGAAGGTCATCACCGAGATCAGGCCGATGGATGGCAGGATGAGCGGCAGCTTGATCTTGAAGAACTGGCTCCAGCCGGTAATTCCGTCACATTCCGCCGCCTCGATGATTTCATCGGGAATGTTGAGAAGGGCCGCGTAGATCAGCATCATCGGAATGCCGACGAACTGCCAGACTGAGACGAGCGACACGGTGACGAGAGCCGTATCGGCCTTGCCGAGCCAAGGGCCGAACAGCCATTTCAGGCCCACCAAATCCATCATCCACGGCGCCACGCCCCAGATCGGCGACAGGATCAGTTTCCAGATAAAGCCGACGATCACGAAGGACAGCAGGGTCGGCAGGAAGATAGCCGTGCGGTAGAAGGCGGCGAAACGCAGCTTCGGCAGCGACAGCATGGCAGCCAGCAGAATGCCGATCGGGTTTTGAACCAGCATGTGAATGCAGAAGAATATAAAGTTGTTTTTCAACGCATTCCAGAAATCGCGCGACCAGTTCGGATCGCCGAAAAGTGCTTTGAAATTGGCAAGCCCCACGAAAGTGCGCTGTCCGTCGACGACATTGAAGAATGCCTGCCTCAAGGTCTCGATGAGCGGCAGCACCATCACCGCCGTATAAATCAGCACGCAAGGTAGAAGAAATACAAGTATATGCCAACGCCTCGGGCGCTTGTGCACAATAGCTGTCATGTCGGCAGATTGGCTCATATGGGCATTCGCTCTTCAAGAGCATTTCCGGCAGAGGATGATCCACTTGCGGTCGGAAATGCATAAACCGATGGCTGGCGCTGTCACTCACCAGAAAGCGTGCAAACCGGAGAAAGCCGGAGCTTCCCCTCGCCACACGCTCGCGTCATTTTTTAAACTGACACGGATTGCACCGAATGCAAAACAGCATGTCGATGCGCCGGACGAAAAGATATGGGCGGCGTGCCCCCGCGATCGCCGCCCATAAAGCCCCGCGTTTTTACTTCGCAGGCTTGTACCAGCTGTCGAGGCCTTCCTGCAGCTTCTTCGCAGCATCTTCCGGCGTCACGGTGCCGTTGATGACGTTGGCCGACTGAACCCAGGTTTCGTTTTCGAGGTTCGGCGTGCCACGCGACAGGATCTGGTAGGTCGAGCGAATGGTCGGCTTGCACTTTTCGCGCCAGGAAACGAATTCCTGCGCCAGCGGATCGCTCATCTTCACAGCCGTCGAGTTCAGGCTGAAGAAGCCCGGCAGCGCATTGGCGTAGATTTCTGCGAATTCAGGCGAAGCGACCCAGTTCAGGAACACCTTTGCCTGTTCCGCGTTCTTGCTCGAAGCGTTGAGGCCGAGGCCGATATCGTTGTGGTCGGAGATGTAGCAGGTGTCGCCAGCATTCTTGACCGGCGGCGGGAAGGCGCCCATCTTGAACTGCGCCTGCGTGTTGAACAGGCCGATTTCCCACGAGCCAGCCGGATAGATGGCGGCGCGGCCGAGCGTGAACAGGTTCTGGCTGTCAGGGTAGGTTTGCGCCTCGAAACCGTCGCCCAGATAATCCTTCCACTTGGCGAGAACCTTGAATGGTTCGACCCATGGCTCGTCGGTCAGCTTCTGTTCGCCGGCGATCAGCGCCTTGCGGCCTTCTTCGCCCTTCCAGTAGGTCGGCCCGATATTCTGGTAGCCCATGGTTGCGGCTTCCCACATATCCTTCGTGCCCATGGCCATCGGGATATAGTTGCCGTCTGCCTTGATCTTTTCCAGAACTTCGAAGAATTCGGCTTCCGTCGCCGGAGCCTTGAGGCCGAGCTTGTCGAAGGCTTCCTGATTATAGATGAAGCCGTGAATGACCGAGGCCATCGGTACGCAGAAGGTCTTGGAGCCGTCATCGGTGGTCCAGGCGGACTTGGCAACGTCGGAGAAGTTCTTCATGCCTTCCAGATCGGTCAGGTCGGCAAGCTTGCCCTTGTTGAACAGCTCAAGCGAGGTGTCGAACGGACGGCAGGAAATGAGGTCCCCGCCGGAGCCTGCATCGAGCTTGGCATTGAGGGCCGCATTATATTCGGTCGGCGCGCTCGGTGCGAAATTGATCTTGATGCCGGGATTCTTGGCTTCAAAAGCCGGAATGATTTTTTCCTGCCAGATCTGCAGATCGTCGTTACGCCAGCTTTCGACCGTCAGCGTGACGTCCTCAGCCAGCGCAGCCGATCCCGACGCAAGAAGCGTGGAGCCCAGCAGCATGAGTTTCAACGTATTACGAACCATTTGACCTTCTCCCGTTTTTTGAGCGCGGATGCGCAAAAGAGGCGAAAGCACATCAGACCGTTTCGGTACGATCATTTCACGCGTTACGGGAAAGGCACCGGCCCCCGCCGGTCGTCTCCATCCCAATCCGCGTGACATCGCCCTCAGCGGCCCACAGCGACATTGCGCTCCCCTTCTGCTGAAATTAATGCCAAAAACGTACCAATTGTCCAGAGAAGTTTACAACTTTCGCGCATAAAAATTCAAAAGCGTCGGTTTTCCCGAATTGTTTCAATGAATTAATCAAATTTTTCACAAGCCGACAAAACTGCTTGGTTAATGGTATTTTTTTGGTATCTTCAAGCTGGAGGTATCTTCATGACTGAATTCTTCATTGGCGTTGATGGCGGCGGCACCGGATGCCGCGCTGTTGTAGCTGGCAGCGATGGGGCGATTCTGGGTTCAGGGCGCAGCGGCTCCGCCAATATCGTCACCGATCCGCAGACGGCGCTGATCAATGTGATCGCGGCGGTCGACAACGCTTTTGAGGATGCCGGGCTGGACAAGGCGCATTATGCGACCAGTCACGCGGTTCTGGGCCTCGCTGGCGGCAATGTCGTGGGCGTGGGACTTCCGATTGAGCGCGGCCTCCCCTTCGCGCACTCCAATGTAGAATTCGACGGCGTGATCGCGCTTCAGGGCGCGCTTGGTGATCAGGACGGTATCGTTGCCATTCTCGGCACCGGTACGGCCTATATCGCGCGCAAAAACGGTCGTATTCATTCGGTCGGCGGCTGGGGTTTCCCCTTGAGCGATCTTGGCAGCGGCGCGCGACTCGGTCAAAGCCTGCTGCAGGAAAGCCTGCTTGTGCATGATGGCATTCATCCGCGCACATGCCTGACGACCGATCTTCTCAATGAGTTCGACAATAATCCCGACAATCTGGTTGAATTTGCCTGGACGGCAAAACCCGGCGACTTCGGCAAATATGCTCCTCGTGTTTTCCAGTATGCCAGCGAGGGCGACGACACGGCGCGCATGTTGTTGGAGCGCTCCGCCGGTTATATCAGCGAAACGCTCGAAATGCTGATCAAACAGGGAGCCGAACGCATCAGCCTGCTCGGCGGCATGGCGCCGCTCTATGTCGAATGGCTGCCGTCCCATCAGCAGAAACTTCTCGTCAAGCCTGCGGCGGATGCGCTGACCGGCGCTCTCCAACTCGCACTGAAGCGATATGGGCCGCAAAATGGAAAGGCGCGTGAATGAGCGGAAATTTCAGCGCCTTCCTGCCAAAGAACCTGCAAGGTTCCGCCCCGTCTTCCGGGGGGCCTCTCTACATGCAGCTGCGCCAATCGCTGGAGGCTGCGATCCGCGCCGGACAACTGGCCGACGGCGAAGCGCTGCCGCCGGAACGCGACATTGCCGAATATGCCAATATAAGCCGCGTCACGGTGCGCAAGGCCGTGGATGATCTGGTGAAGGCCGGGCTTCTTGTGCGTCGCCATGGTTCCGGCACTTTCGTCGTGCGTCCGAGCGAGCGCGTGCAGCAATCGCTTTCGATGCTGACCTCCTTTACGGAAGACATGGCGCGTCGCGGCATCACCACACAATCCAAATGGCTGGAACGCGGCCTTTATTATCCCTCACCGGAAGAGATGATGAAACTGGGCGTTTCTTCCGAAACTCGTGTTGCCCGACTTGGCCGTCTGCGCATGGCGAGCGATTTGCCGCTGGCGATCGAACGAGCCAGCCTTTCAAGCGAAATCCTGCCCGACCCGGAGTTGGTCAAGGGATCGCTTTATGCCGAACTGAGCCGCACCGGCTTTCGGCCTGTTCGTGCTGTCCAGCGCATTGCGGCCTGCAACATCAAGGACCCGGATGCGCGCATTCTCGGCGTCAAGGAAGGAGATGCAGGCTTGTCCATCGAGCGCATTTCCTATCTGCCGTCCGGTCGCGTGGTCGAATTCACGAAATCGCTCTATCGCGGCGATGCCTATGATTTCGTCGCCGAACTGACAATCCCCCAACCATGAGTCGTAACGGCGAAAACGGCCCGTTTCCGGGCCGTTCCTTATTCGCGTCAATGATGTTTCTTGCCTTCGCGAGCCAGTTCCACCGTCGGGTCGGCTGTCAGACGCTTGCGCGCCCGGTCGTCCATCAGCTCATACCACATGGCGTTGAGGACGGCGAAAGCGGCTGCAAGCGGAAGTCCCAATAGCCAGGAAAAATACCACATCTTGCTTCCTTTCTGATCGGAGCATTTCCGGCACAAGCGTGAAGCGGTTTTGTGTCGGCTAATGCGTTAAAACCAATGGATAGAACGGCTTCTGCAGCCGCTCTAATAGGCGTGGTTGCTGTCGTCTTCGATCATGTCCTTTTCGACCTTGCCCCACAAAACCTTGTAGACCCAGGACGTGTAGACAACGATCACCGGCAGGAAGATGACCGTTACCACCAGCATGATGAACAGCGTCATATGACTGGAGGAGGAGTCCCACACCGTGAGGCTGGCGCGCGGATCGATAGATGATGGCAAGATGAACGGGAACATGGACACGCCGACGGAAGAAATGATGCCGAAGATCGACAGCTTTCCGAACAGCAGCGGCGCAATTTCCCCGCGGCTGCGCAATGTCACAAAGACCGCGAGCGCTCCAAGGATGCCGAGCGCCGGAGCGATCAGCAGGATTGGATAGTTCGCATAATTGGCGAACCATGCGCCGTGGTCCAGTTCCACTGTCTTGCGCAGCGGATTGGACGGGCCATCCATGACGATGGCGCTTGTGATCCGGTAGCCCGAAATCCAGAGCCAGCTGATCACCCCTGCCAGTATATAGAGCACAACGGTCAGAACCGACGCGACGCTGCCGTAGAACCGCGCGCGCGCCTGAACATCGCCGGTCGTCTTCAGCACCAGCCACGAGGCGCCATGCATGGAGAGCATCGTCACTGAAAGCACGCCGCAAAGCAGCGCGAACGGATTGAGCAGACCGAAGAACGAACCTTCATAGAATATCTGGAGATCGTCAGCCAGACGGAACGGAATACCCTGGAGGACGTTGCCCACCGCAACGCCGAAGATGAGTGCGGGAACGAAGCCGCCGATGAACAATGCCCAGTCCCAGCCCGCTCGCCAGGCTTCGCTATCGCGCTTGGAGCGATATTTGAAGCCGACCGGACGCAGGATGAGCGCGAACAGGATGGCAAACATCGCCAGATAAAAGCCCGAGAACGACACCGCATATAAAGGCGGCCACGCAGCAAAAATGGCACCGCCGCCCAGAATCAACCAGACCTGATTGCCTTCCCAGACCGGACCAATCGTGTTGATGATGATCCGCCGCTCGACATCGGTCTTGCCGACGACCGGCATGAGGATGTCCACGCCCAGATCGAACCCGTCCATGGCGGCAAAGGCGATCAACAATACGCCGAGCAGTACCCACCAGATGATGCGCAGGGTTTCATAGTCCAACAAATCGCTGAGTATCATGATCCTTACTCCGCAGGTGCGATGCTGGCCGGGGCGAGAATTGCTTCCGGCTTGCTGTCGGGCTCAGGTCCGGCCTTGATGGCGCGGATCATCAGGCCCATCTCGATGATGAAGAGAACCGTATAGATCGCCACAAAACCAAGTATGGTCAGCAGCACTGTGGACGCACCGAGATTGGAGACGCCAACTGCCGTGGGCAATATGCCTTCGATGACCCAAGGCTGACGGCCGTATTCGGCCACGATCCAGCCCATTTCGGCAGCAATCCACGGCAGCGGTATCGAAAAGACGGCAACCCGCAGCAGGACCGGATAACGGTCGAGCTTGCGGCGCGCGGACAGCACGAAGAATGTGCCGGTCAGCAGGATCAGGAAGAAGCCAATGCCGACCATGATGCGGAAGGACCAGAAGAGCGGCAGGACACCGGGAACCGTGTCGTTGGCTGCCTGCGTGATCTGCTCATCGGTTGCCTGACGCGGATCATCGACATAACGCTTCAGCAGGAGCGCATAGCCCATCCACTGGCTGTTGTCGGCAAAAACGTCCTTCACGTCCTGGGGAACGGCGTTCGTGTCGCCAGCCGCGCGGATTTTCTGCAAGGCGTCATAGGCGACGATACCGTTCCTGATATGGTTTTCCGCGTTCTGGACCAGTTCGTTGATACCTTGGATCGGCGTCGTGAGGGAGCGGGTGCCGATCAGGCCCATGACCCATGGAATATGCACTGCGAAGTGGGTTTCGCGCGCCTCCTGGCTGGGGAAGCCGAAAACAGTGAACGAGGCCGGGGCCGGTTCCGTCTCCCACATGGCTTCGATGGCCGCGATCTTCATCTTCTGGTGTTCATTGGCCAGATAGCCGCTTTCATCGCCGAGAACGACAACCGAAAGCGAAGCAGCCAGACCGAAGGATGCCGCGATGGTCATGGAACGTTTGGCCAGTTCTACCGAACGTCCCTTGAGCAGATACCAGGCGGAAACACCGAGAACGAAAATGGCTGCAGTGACATAACCGGCTGAAACGGTGTGCACGAACTTGGCCTGCGCGACCGGGTTCATCAGCACGGCAAAGAAATCGGTGATTTCCATGCGCATGGTTTCAGGATTGAACGCCGATCCGACCGGATTCTGCATCCAGCCATTGGCGATGAGAATCCACAGTGCCGAGAAGTTGGAACCTGCCGCGACAGCGTAGGTTGCCATGAGATGTCCGATTTTCGACAGGCGATCCCAGCCGAAGAAGAACAGGCCCACGAAGGTCGCTTCGAGGAAGAATGCCATGAGACCTTCAATGGCAAGCGGCGCACCAAAGATATCGCCGACATAGTGGCTGTAATAGCTCCAGTTCATGCCGAACTGGAATTCCATCACGATGCCCGTCGCGACGCCCATGACAAAGTTGATGCCGAACAGCGTACCCCAAAATTTCGTCATCTGCCGCCAGATGAGTCGCCCCGTCATAACGTAAACGGTTTCCATGATGGCAAGCAGCACGGAAAGACCCAAGGTCAGAGGTACGAAGAGGAAGTGATAAAGTGCCGTGATTGCGAATTGCAATCGCGACAGGGAGACAATATCGAGTTCCATCTCTTTAAGCCGGGTATCCGGCCCTCCTGGTGTTATGAGCTGCGCTTCCGGCGCCGCCCCCGTTTTGAAAGCGGGCAGTTTCTGAAGACTTTCCCGCTTCAATTCCAACTACCGGTCCAAGTTCCGGTTAGACGCCCCCACACCGCGCCCTGGCGCGTGTCGGTGCTGTTATCGCTTACCTCATGGTTTCGAGGATTTCGTCAAAGCGCGCTGTCCCTTTACCTACGGACTCAATTAGAGCGCCTTGATTTAAAACAATGATCCGTTCACAAATTAGCGCTTCGCGGCGGATATGCGTGGCGATCAGCAGCGTGCGTGAACCGGCCCGCGCCTTGAGACGCTTAAGAACATCACCGGCGGTCGCGCTGTCGAGACCTTCGGTCGGCTCATCCAGCAACCAGAGCGGCGCATCGGTCAGAAACAGCCGCGCAAGGGCCAGACGACGCGCCTGTCCACCTGACAGCCCCAGACCGCCCTCGCCCAGCATTGCGTCCAAACCGGCAGGCAGTTGCCGGATAAATGTCCCGAGGCCGGCGGCGTCCAGCGCATCCAACAGTTCCTGATCGCTTGCATCGGCGCGCGCCAGCCGCAGATTGTCGCGAAGACTGTCCTGAAAAAGCTCGGTCCGCTGGGTGAGAAGGCGCGTGGGCAACACCGCGATGCTGCCCTGTCTTGCCGGAATCTCTCCGGCGAGCAGAGCGAACAGGGTCGATTTGCCTGCACCGCTTGTGCCGACGATGGCAACACGCTCCCCGGCGACAATATCGAGCGTGATATTTTTCAGGGCATCACGGTCAGTACCTTCATGGCGAACGAACAGGTTTTTCAGCTCAGCTGCCACGCCGCTCACCGGCCCTTGGACCAGTGCGGATTGGACGTCATCCGCCAGTTGAGGCGCGACACGCTTTGCAGCAAGGACCGTGCGACCAAGTTCCATCGCGCCGCGCCGCAATGCCGAGAAGGGTTCCATCGCACCGAGAATGACAAGCATTGCAAGCGCGGCCACAGGCGCGCCGATGGTCTGCGCCTGCATCAGCAATCCAACCGCCACAAGGCCACCCGCAAGCAGGACTGCGTGAACAATGCCGAAACCGGCCCCGGCAACAATCTCTATGCGGTTCAGCTTGCGATCCGACGCGGCGACATAGCCATCGGCACGGGCCAATGCCAGCTTTTGATCTTCGAGCCGTCCCGCCATCAGAAGATCGGTTTGACCAGCCACAAGATCGACTGTGCGGGCGCGCAGTGCTTCCGTGCCTTTGGCACGCCGGCGCATGGATTTTTCGGAAATGCGGCCGGCAGCAAGCGGAATGCAAAGGCCCGCCGCGAGCAGGATAATCGCTACCAGCAACCCGAAGGTCGGGCTCATCAGGCCGAGCGCGATACCGGCAACAAGTGCGGTGGCGAGCGCGGCCCCGATGGGCACTACCACACGCAGATAAAGCGAATCCAGCGCATCGATGTCTGCGGTCAAACGGAAGAGAAGATGCGCCGGACGTTTCAAAAGTGCATTCGCAGCACTTGGGCGCGCCCAGCTGCGAAACAGCTTTTCGCGCAATGCCGCGAGGATCGCGAGCGTTGCATCATGGGTGACGAGCCGTTCGAGATAGCGCGAACCGGTGCGCAGGATCGCAAGCAAACGGATACCGGCGGCGGGTGCGAAAACATCGAACACGACTGCCGTGGCGCTGCTCAGGCCCGCAATCGCCGTTGCGGTGATGAACCAGCCCGACAGGCCAAGAAGTGCAATACCGGCGAGGACGGTTACTGTTGCCGTTGCGATACCGGCGAGGAGAGCCGTTCCCTTGGTGCGAAAAAAGAGCCGCAGGATTGGCTGCAATGACTGGAAGCCATTCATTCGGCAGCCCTCCTCTGCCAGAGCGGACCATTGCTCGCGCCGCCATCCAGACGAACGATGCGATCCATCCTGCACGCAAAGGTTTCGTCGTGCGTTGCGACGATCAGCGTCTTGCTCTTGGCAAGTTTCAGAAGGCTGTCGGCAATGAGCGCTGCCGTTTCCTGATCGAGATGCGCGGTGGGTTCATCGGCCAGAATAATATCTGCGCCGGGATCGACAGCCGCACGGGAAAGCGCCAGCCGCAGGGCTTCGCCGCCGGAAATTCCGGCTCCGTTCTCGCCGACAAGGCCGTTGCCCGTGACGCCCAGAACATGGCCGAGTGCCATATCGTCGATGATGGTTTTGGTTGTTGCAAGGTCGGCTGGTCGACCTAGTGTGATATTCTGGCGGGCGGAACCGGCAAAGATATGCGGTTTCTGTCCGATCCAGCTCATCCTTGCGCGGAGCGCGCTCGCCGTTTCTTCTGTCAGCGCGATACCGCCGATCTCGACCCTGCCAGCCTGTGGAGCCGTCAGCCCGGCAATGAGCGCCAGAACGGTCGATTTTCCATAGCCGCTTGGCGCGAGCAGCGCTACGTGTTCCCCCGCCTCGATATGAAGACTGAACCGGTCGAGTACCGTGGCTCCAGCTCCGTAACCAAAGCCGATATTGTGCAGGGCAACCGTGGGAGTCTCCCGTGTAGCTGCCTGATTTGCACCCTTTCCGACAACTGACATGGGGTGCTCGGCAAGCTTTTCCAGCGCGTCGATGGATGCTTCGCCTGCCGCACGGTCGTGCCAGACGGCTGACAGATCGCGCAAGGGCTCGAAGAATGCAGGTGACAGAAGCAGGACGAAAAGACCTTCCGCCAGGGTCAGCTTGTGCCCCCACGCTCCGAAGTTGAGCTGGCCCAGTAAATGAAAGCCGATATAGACCGCAACCATGGCGACACCGATTGCAGCGAAAAGTTCGAGCACTGCGGACGACAGAAAAGCAATGCGCAGGACGGCCATCGTTTTTGAACGCAAGGTTTCGGCGTTCTCGCGCAATCGGTTTGCGGTCGCATCCACTGCATGGAACGTGCGGATCGTTGCAAGGCCGCGCAGTCGGTCGAGCAGAAAACCGTTCATGCCGCCAAGGGCGACGAGTTGCTTTTCGCTCGCGGCTTTAGCGCGCCAGCCGATCAGCGCCATGAAGATCGGTATCAGCGGCGCGGCGACCATCAGGACAAGCGCCGCGGCCCAGGAATACCAGAGCACGACCGCAAGTATAGCCAATGGAACCAGCATGACGCGAATGCGCACCGGGACGAAACGCGAAAGATAGGGAACGACCATCTCCGCCTGTTCGGCGAGAATACTTGCCACCTCGCCCGACGACGGGCGCGTCACATCGAGCGGCGAACGCTCCGCAAGCGCAGAAACGGCATTGGTCCGCAGCCGGGAAAGCTCCAGCCTCGCGGCATCGAATGCCTTCGCCGCACCCGCGCTGTCGAGAATGCTGCGCAGGCAACCGAGTATGAAAATGCCTGCTGCACTATAATAGATGGAAATATTGAAGCCGGTGTCGGCCAATCGTCCGATGGCATAGGCCAGAAATCCCGCTTGCGGCAGCCACAAAATTGCGGCCAGCGCCTGAAGATATGCCCCCCGCTTCAGCAAGGACGGAACAGAACGACGCTGCAGGCGGCGCGAGCCTTGCTCTTTGCCTGCCGCTTCGCCGACTTCTGCCGTCAATGTTTCCGTTCGGGGGACAACGGATGTCACTCTCGCTTAGGCTCCTTTTTGGCCGATGTTCGTCCGCGCCCGAGCGCCACGATCCTGTCCGTGGTTTCAAGGAAGCGGGTCACCTTGGCGCCAAGCGCCAGAAGACTGGTCAAACGGTCTGTATCCAGCCGCTTGACGTCGTCGTACCAGTTGGTCAGTCTTTCGATCAGGCCGTACATGTCCTTCATGCGATCCTGCGCATAAAGATCGCTGTCACCCTGCGGCTGTTCCATCAGGATCTCGCGCAGAACGGTGAGCGTAGGATCGATTTCGCGCTTCTTGCGCTCCTCGGCGAGCGTGCGCAGGATCTGCCACACGTCGTCAGGCGTCGTGAAGAAATCACGGCGATCACCCGGGATGTGCTTGAGCAACACCAGGTTCCAGCCTTGCAGTTCGCGGATACCCATGGAAACGTTCGACCGCGACACGCCGAGAGCATCGACGATCTGGTCGGCGCAAAGAGGCTCAGGCGATATATAAAGAAGCGCATATATCTGCCCTACGGTGCGGTTGATGCCCCAACGGCTGCCCATCTCCCCGAAGTGGAGCACGAACGACTGAACGATTGGCGACAATTCCAAAATTCTCTCTCCCGTAAATTCTGAATTTTCAGAAATTACTGAAATCCAGATAATTCAAATGATCTGTTCCTTCAATCAGCTCGCCTCCGGCACAGGTCCGAATGGACAATTGGCCGCAGCCCCGGGACACTCCTCCAAATGCCCTAAGGGACGATAGGCCGCTGCATCCCGCTCCGCGGTCGTTGGCAGTGATGCAAGGGATTCGGCAAATGGCAGATAATGTTTCCGGTCGGCAGGATAGCCGGTCTTGAAGCGAACTCCAAAACAGGTCTCCGGTCAGCCCGAAAGCGACAGCCGCCATTTCCTCGCGGAGCTGGCGGTTTTCCCCATTTGGTGCGGCGGAAAACGCTGGCTTTCCGCCCTCTCCGCACCCTCGAACATCATACCGACTAAAGCGGGTCGGAAGATGAAGGCAGCTCCTTGCTGTCCTGCGTTCTGTCGCGATGGATCACGGCGCGGCTGAGCAGCATGAGCGTTACCGGCGTTGTGACAACCACAAAGACGGTAATGACCACTTCATGCAGAATCGGCTTCGATTGCAAGATGGAGAAAAATATAATCGACGCGATCAGGATGCCGCCCGCCCCGAACGACGAGCCGAGCGTGGGAGCATGAACACGCTCGTAAAAGCTTTTGAAGCGGACAAGGCCGATGCATCCCACAAGCGTCAGGAATGCCCCGCCGAGCAGAAAAAACGAAATGACAATAGCGGCCCAGACAGGAATTTCGCCGGCATTGATCATTCGATCACCTCCCCGCGCATGAGGAATTTGGACAGCGCCACGGTAGCAACAAAGCCCAGAAGAGCGATAATCAGCGCCGCTTCGAAATAAATGATGCTGCCCGTGCGTATGCCGAATGTAATCAGGAGCAGCAACGCGTTGAGGTAAAGCGCATCGGTCGCGAGAATGCGATCCTGCGCGCGCGGCCCGACCAGAAGCCTGTAGACCGCGCAAGCCATGGCGCCGAGAAGCATCAGTTGGGCGGCAAGCAGGGACCAGAAGATGATGACTGCGCTCATGCGGATTTCTCCCCCTCGATGAGGTCGGCGGCTGTGAATATCTTGATGAGCCTTTGCTCATACCTTCCCTTGATCGTATCCCGCCACGCCTGCGCATCGTCCAGATCAAGCACGTGAATCGTCAACTCGCGCCTGGCGGCGTTATAATCCACCCATGCCGTACCCGGCGTCGCAGTGATTATGCAGGCGAGAACGGCAAGCGCGGTCCGGTTTTCCAGATCGAGCTGGATAACGACGAAGCCCGGACGCCGCTTGCGCTTGCGCGACAGGATGATCCCCGCAACGGCAATATTCGAGTGCAATATGTCATAGCTCATGGCTCCAAACAGCCAGAGCATCGTCGGGATCGAGCGAATATGGTTCTTCTGCGGCTGCAAGGCCGTCATGATCAGGCACGCAGCGATGGCGATGATCGCGCCGAGCAGGAGCTGTGCCCGTGTAAAGCCATTCAAAAGCAGCCAGAACAAAAGCAGCGAGGCGAACAGAAGCGGGTAAGGAAGGATTTTCTTCACTGTGCCTCCTCCGTTTGCATGCCAGCACGCGGCGCATTGAGAACACTGCTGATATAGGATGCGGGATTGTGCAGCGAACGCGCCGTTTCATCCATGTAGCGCATCGCCGGACCGGCTGCGATCGTCAGCGCGAGACAGATTGCCAGAAGTCCCGCAATCGGGACGACTTCGCGCACGAGAACGCGCGGCACATTGCCTTCGAGCGAAGCCCAGAAGGTGCGGATGCCGGTGCGCGTCATCGCGATAAGCGCCGACAGTCCGGACAGGAGGATGAGCGCGACCAGTGTCCAGCTCGCCGGGCTGACAGGCATCGCGAGCTGCGGTGTCGGACCGTCACCGTTGAAGACGGCTGCAAGGATAAGGAACTTTGCAATGAAGCCCGAAAATGGCGGAAGGCCGATCAGCAATATGGCGCAGATCCCGAAGAACGTGCCAAGGACTGCAAGCGTTGCCGGCAGCACGGCACCGATCTCGTCTTCCTCTTCTTCCTCCTCATCGTCACCATAGGCTTCCATGGTAACGGCAAGAACGTTGGCGGCCGCGTCCTGCCCGCGTTCGATCAATTCGATGAGCAGGAAGAAGGCTGCAATGGTGAGCGTCGAACTGACCATGTAGAAAAGTGCGGCACCCGTCATGGCGGTGTTGCCGCTGCCGATAGCGGCCAACAAGGTGCCGGAGGATACAAGAATGCTGTAGCTTGCGAGCCGTCCCATCGCCTGCGATGCGACGACGCCAATCAGGCCGAAGGCAAGCGTTACCATCCCGCCGAAATAAAGCCAGTCGTTGCCGAAGCCATAGGAGGAACCTGCGCCGATGCCGAACATCAGCGGCGACAGGCGCAGAAGGACGTAGATACCGACCTTGCTCATGATGGCGAAGACCGCCGCAACCGGTGCCGCTGCTGCCGTATAAGTCGGGGCGAGCCAGAAATTGAGCGGCCACATGCCTGCCTTGACGAGAAACGCTACACCAAGAACCGCCGCGCCTGCCTCAAGAAGCATTCGATCTTCGGGTGCGACCTGCGAAATCTTCTGCGCAAGATCGGCCATGTTCAACGTGCCGGTAACCCCATAGATCAGGCTGACGCCGATCAGGAACAGTGATGAAGCAACCAGATTGACAGCGATATAATGCATCCCGGCCTTTACACGGGCGGGACCGGACCCATGCAGCGCCAGACCATAGGAAGCAGCCAGCATCACTTCAAAGAACACGAAAAGGTTGAACAGGTCGCCGGTCAGGAATGCACCGTTCAGCCCCATCAGCAGAAGCTGGAATATCGTATGGAAATGCGGACTGGCTTTGTGCCAATGGGCAAGCGCGAAGCTGAGCGACGCCATGCCAAGCAGGCTCGTCAGCACCAGCATGAGGGCCGCGAGGCGATCCAGCACCAGCACGATGCCGAATGGCGCTGGCCAGTTGCCGATCAGGTAAACCAGGGCGTCGGGCGCCTTCTCGCTCGCCATGCCTGCAAGCGTGATGGCAATTGCGATCAGCCCCAGGGTGGAGATGGAGTTGATGGCCATCTTAAGCTTGCGCTTGCGTTCATCGAACAGCAACAGCACAGCCGCCGTGAGGAGCGGCAGGACGATTGGTGCGACGATGAGATGTGTTTTCCAGTCTAACATCAGTTCTCCTTGCCGTCCACGTGGTCCGTACGTGTCAACCCGCGTGAGGCGAGCAGCACGACAAGGAAAAGTGCGGTCATTGCGAAGCCGATGACGATTGCAGTCAGCACGAGCGCCTGCGGCACGGGATCGGTATATTGCGTGGCCTGAACATCGACACCGCTATCGAGCACAGGAGCTGCATTGGTGCGCAGACGCCCCATCGAGAAGATGAAGAGATTGACGGCGTAGGAAACCAGCGACAGGCCAATCGCCACCTGAAAGGTGCGCGGGCGAAGAATGAGCCACACGCCGGATGCCATCAGCACGCCGATTGCCAGAGCAAGAACGAGTTCCATCAGTTCTCCTCCTTCGTTGCGGCAAGCTTTTCGACACGGTGTTTGCGGAGTGATTGGTGCGCGAGAGCGATCAGAACGAGGACTGTGGCGCCGACCACGAGGGTAAAGACACCAAGATCGAACAGCAGCGCGCTGGCTGTCGGCATTTTCCCGATATGCGGTATTTCAGTATACTGGAAAAAGGTTGTGAGGAACGGATAGCCGAAGAACCACGATCCAGCGCCGGTTGCGCCGGCCAACAGCAGGCCCATCCCTATCCAGCGCAGGGGCAGGATGCGCAGGCGATCCTCCACCACGCGCGCGCCAGAGGCCAGATATTGCAGCAGGAAAGCGATTGCGAGCGTGATACCCGCCGCAAATCCGCCGCCCGGCAGATCGTGGCCACGGAGGAAGAGATGCACTGCCAGAACGACGATCACCGGGAAAAGCCATTGCATGATGACGGACGGCACGGCCAGATAATCGGCCAGCGTTTCACCTGCCTTGCGGTCGGGCGCTGCCTCGTCATAGGCGTCCTGAATTTTTTGCTGGGCTGTCGATCCGGTTGTATCGGGCGCAGGACGGAAACGCCGCAGCAGCGCAAAGACCGTAAGACCGACAATGCCAAGGACCGCGATTTCGCCAAACGTATCAAAAGCGCGGAAATCCACCAGAATGACATTCACGACATTCTTGCCGCCGCCGCCTGAATAGGCGTTTTCGAGGAAATAGTCGCCGATGCTGCTGGGCGAGAGGCGCGTCATGACAGCATAGGCGATAACGGCCACCCCCGCACCGCTGCCGATGGCAAGCAGGAGATCGCGATAACGGCGGATGCGAGGACCGATCTGCACCGGAAGCGGATCGGGATCTTCCCAACGCTTCGGCAGCCAGCGAAGCCCAAGCAACAACAAAACGGTAGTGACGATCTCGACCAGCAACTGGGTCACCGCAAGGTCGGGTGCGGACAGCCAGACGAAGGTAATGCAGGTGGTGAGCCCTGCCCCGCCCAGAAGAATGAGGGCGGCCAGCCGGTGAAACTTCGCCTGATAGGCCGCGCCGATGGCGCAGGCTCCGCCGAGTATCCAAAGCCCGGCAAAGATCGGGTCAACTGGCTGCGGCCCAAGCGAACCGGACTGCAATCCGGCGGCGAAAATCGGCCAGGCAGCGGCAAGCACGGCCACTGCGACCACAATGCGGAGCTGCGGCTGCAGACGGCGCGTGCTGAGAAAAGCTTCCGCCTTGCGCGCCCAGTTCCACGACAGCGTCACCAGAACGCGCTCGAAAATGCGCTGCCCCTGCAAGTGCCGGAAAAGCGGTGGACCGTCTTCGCTCGTAGCGAGATAATTCTTCAGCATCCAGTGCAGGAGAATGCCGCCGATCATGGCTACGATACTCATCATCAGCGGCAGGTTGATACCGTGCCAGACCGAGAGACTGTATTCCGGCGTGGCCTGGCCCAGCACCGACAGCACGGCCGAATGCAGGAACGGCCCGATGGACAGTCCCGGAATGATGCCGATCAACAGGCAAAGCAGGACCAGAAGCTCGATAGGGCGACGCATCCAGTGGGGCGGCTCGTGCGGCTCGTGTGGCAGATCATGCGGCGGCGGCCCGAAGAATGTCGAATAGATGAAGCGTACCGAATAGGCGACGGTGAAGATGCCCGCGATGGTGGCCACGTAGGGCGTTATAGTGTCGAGCCAGGACGCCATGTGGGTTTCGACCGCCTCGGCGAAGAACATTTCCTTGGAAATGAACCCGTTGAGCAGCGGCACGCCAGCCATGGCCGCGCTCGCCACCATGGCGAGCGTCGCCGTATAGGGCATGGGACGCAAGAGCCCGCTCAGCTTGCGCATATCGCGCGTGCCGGTTTCATGATCGATGATACCCGCGGCCATGAAAAGCGATGCCTTGAAGATCGCATGGTTGACCATATGGAAGATCGCTGCGACTGCCGCCAGCGGACTGCCAAGGCTGAGCAAAACGGTAATCAGGCCGAGATTGCTGATGGTCGAATAGGCGAGCAGGCCTTTGAGGTCCTGTTGGAAAACCGCAAAGAAACTGGCGATCAGAAGCGTGATCAGGCCAGCCGAACCGACGATCCAGAACCATTCTTCCGTTCCGCTGAGAACCGGCCACAGGCGGGCGAGCAGAAAGACGCCAGCCTTCACCATGGTCGCCGAGTGCAGATAGGCCGAAACGGGCGTCGGCGCTGCCATGGCGTTCGGAAGCCAGAAATGAAAGGGAAACTGCGCGCTTTTGGTGAACGCGCCAAGCAGGATCAGGATGAGCGCCACGCTGTAGAGCGGATGCGTGCGAACGAGATTGCCCGCCCCGAGAACCTTGTCGAGATCGTAGCTTCCAACGATATGCCCGAGGATCAGAACGCCTGCCAGCAGGCAGAAGCCGCCGATGCCGGTCACGGTCAGCGCCATGCGCGCACCATCGCGGGCGCTTGCATTGTGATACCAATAGCCGATCAGCAGAAATGAGAAGATGCTGGTCAGTTCCCAGAAGACCGCAAGCAATATCAGATTGCCCGACAGGACCACGCCAAGCATCGATCCCATGAAGGACAAAAGGAACGAGAAGAACCTCGGCACCGGGTCTTCAGGCGACATGTAATAGCGCGCATAAATGACGACCAGAAGGCCGATGCCCGTTATAAGCATCGCGAAAAGCCAGGCAAAGCCGTCCATCCGGAAAGTGACGTTGAGTCCATAGGCCGGCAACCACTCCACGGTGCCGCGAAGCACCTTGCCGTCCGACACAATGGGATAAAGGCTGGCGGTGACGATAAAGGCGACAAGCGCAATCGCTGCCGTAAACCAAGCCGAACCGCTACGATCCGCCCCCCTGAATAGTCCGGTTATGGCGCTGCCGAGAAATGGTAGAAGGACAAGCAGGAAAAGCATTCTGCCGTCCATCGTCATGCGCCACAGGCCTCCTAGCCGAAATCAAGGTTGATCCGAAGCAGGCACCGCTCAAGAAAACAGCAACAGAATCGCTCCGGCAAGTTGTAGAGAGGAATCATATGTTCCGATGGCGTTATTATGACGGGCCACGGAACATTATGGCAATAGCGTTCAATGGCTTATCGCGCGGATTTGAATCTTTTTATGGTTTCTCTCGGCAAAAAATCTATAATTTATCACTTGCTGTGAACCACGATGGCTCACAATCGGAGAGAGCACTCCGAAAATCTTTCAGCCGAATGACATAATCTTATCGGAAGATCGTCGCAGGAATGGCTTCTGAGGAAGTTGTTATCCTTCAAGCAAAATCCCCGACAGCCGCTCCGCCTGAACGCGAATATCCGGTACGGCTGTGACCTCCCAGAATGCGCCTTTCGTAACCGGTCCGATAGCGAAGAACGGACCGGATGGCTCGCCTCGCGCGTTGAGAAGCTGAAGGTCGCGGGTAACGTCCAGCCCCAGATCGAGCGCATCCGGGCGAGCCAAGCCATGCTCCATGAGGCCGATCAATGCCGCGTTGCGGGTTGTCGAGAAACGCGAGTTGCCGCCACGGCAATCAATGACAGCCGCCACATGCAGCTTCTCGAATTTTTCGCTACGCCGCGGACGATAGCGGATTTCCATCCCTCTCCCTTCGACGCGCACCGAAACGAGATGACCCGCTGCGATTTTGAGCTGTCCGGTATCCGTTGCAGATTCGATACGATCCGCCACAGCGGGCGCCATTCGATGACGATGGACATCCCACCATGGGCGAAGATGCCGTAGAAAACTGCGGCGCTGGGACGTCGGCAATCCTGCCCATATATGCTGCGTGTGCGGGCGCAGACCGTCCATCACACCGCGCCAGCCGAAGCCCGATTTTTCTGCTTCCGCCATCATGCCGCGCACGCGCCGAATGAGCTTGGAAAGCCCGAGCGATACCGGAAGATCATCCGCGGCAACCGGATAAACTTGCGCGGGGGCGTGGCGGGCAGGTAGAAGCCCGCGACGGGAAATGGCATATATTTTCGCACGGTGTCCGCTATCCAGCAATGACAATACGCTATCGACCATTGAAAGGCCGGTACCGAATATCGCCACGGGCGCATCTGTCGGCACATCGAAATAGCCGTTACTTGACCAGTATTCCGTAATCTGGCTAGCGGATTTCGCAATGGCGGCCTCGTTGCCCGTCGCAAGAATGACGGCATCGGCCACAAATGTTTCGCCGGTTTCGGTAACAACAGCCGGCCTGCCAGCTTTTAGCGCCACATCAACGACGCCAGTTCTCTCAACCGTCAGTCGCCGATCGCCAGCGGAAAGATCGGGCTCGATCAAATGTTTTAGATAGGAGCGGTAGAGTTTACGCGGCGCAAAACTGTGCGGCTCCCAACTGCCGCTGTTCGTCTGCAACCAGTTGAAGAAGTGATCCGGTTGATCGGGAAACGCACTCATATTGCTGGCGCGCACGTTAAGCAGATGGCTGGGATTCTCGGTCGCATAAGCTATCGCCGCTCCTAACCTGTCGAACCGTTCGAAAATTCGCACGGTCGATTCCGGCGAACGCCGGAGCAATTGTGCAGCCAGAATGATGCCGCTTGCCCCGGCGCCGATGATGATAAATGACTTCAAACTTTCGTGACCTCATCCCATTTACCGACGACACCCCGAAAAGAGCGTCGTCAAAGTTCGCCCCGTAAATCTCACTATTTTTGTTAGATTCCAACAAAGAGCCGCTCTTGTAAACCCTTCAAAACCGGGAAGATTGCTGTGCGAACAGTGCGCTATTAACCCGTGTTCGTTGGAAATCTGCGATGGGAAAGTAAACAGTCACGTGAAACTGGCCGCATATCATTGACAGTGTGTTTCAGAAACATGGGCTGGCTTCCCCTGCACGAATAGCACTATCTAGCCACCATCACCCAACAGGTTGCCTTCGAAAATTCCCAAGCCGGACAGCCTGCCAGACCGCTGAAACACAGGACCCAGTCATGAATAATTCCCTGCTGAATTCCATTAAGAAGCGCCGCACGCAGTATGCTCTGGGCAAGTCTCTTCCGCTGTCGAACGAAGAGGTTGCCGAGTTGATCCGCGAGGCGGTCAAGCACACACCTTCCTCGTTCAACTCGCAGAGTTCGCGAGCCGTAATCCTGTTTGGCGCCGAGAGCGACAAGCTCTGGAACATTGTCAAGGAAACGCTGCGCCAGATCGTGCCAGCCGACGCTTTCGCGCAGACGGAAGCCAAGGTCGACAGTTTCGCTGCCGGTGCCGGTACGGTTCTGTTCTACGAAGACCAGAATGTCGTTAAGGGCCTTCAGGAAAACTTCCCGCTCTACGCCGACAACTTCCCGGTCTGGTCCGAACAGTCGGGCGGCATGGCACAGCATTCGGTCTGGACCGCACTGGCCAATGCAAACATCGGCGCGAGCCTCCAGCACTACAACCCGCTGATCGATCAGGAAGTTGCCCGGACCTGGGACGTTCCGGCCTCGTGGAAACTTCGCGCCCAGATGCCGTTCGGCTCGAACGAACAGCCCTTCGGCGAAAAGGCTTTCATGGACGACGCCGACCGTTTCAAAGTCTTCTTTTAAGCGTGCATCGCCTTGAAAAAAAGAGCCGGAGGAGTTTCCTTCGGCTTTTTTCAGCATCAATCTTACGAAGCAGGTGATTCTTCGAAACCAGACTGTCGAGCGTCACCATCTCTAGAGCCGTCTGCGACGGAGCGGGTTTCTTCAACATGATCCAATGAATCACAAACCCTGAACAAGGCCAAGGGTTTGTCAGCAGTCTGACCCGGGCTTGCTGCCGGACCTTTTTTTATTCCGCAACTGCGCGATAAGCAGACTGCGGCAATACGAAAGGCACACCCCTTTCGGGCGGAACGCCCACTCGCAACGAGCATTCATAGACACGTTCGAGCCGTTCATCGGTCAGCGCTTCACGGGGCGTGCCTATGACGTCAAGCTTGCCCTTGCTCATCACTGCGACACGATCGGCGAACATGGCAGTCAGGTTAAGGTCGTGCAGGATCGCGATCACTCCACCGCCTGCCGCCGCAAAATCCCTCGCGATCTCCATCACCACGATCTGATGGCGAATATCGAGGCTTGAAATCGGCTCGTCCAGAAACAGATAACGCGCCTCGCCGTCCACGACCGGCTTCCAGACCTGACATAGGACGCGGGCAAGCTGCACGCGCTGTTGCTCTCCGCCGGAAAGCTCCTGATAGAGCCGTCCGCCGAAACCGGCAAGATCAACCCTTTGCAAGGCAAGATCAGGCAACCACTTTTCTTCATTACGTGAAACGCCGCTATAGCCACCTGTAAGCCCGATCTTTACGATCTCGCGAACCGTGAAGGGAAATGACAAGGCGCTCGCCTGCGGCAGCACCGCCCGCCGTGCTGCCATTTGCCACGGCTTGATTTCGGCGAAGGATTGGCCGTCCAGACGGGCTATTCCCGTATAGGCGATGTCACCCGAAAGCGCACGCAGCAGCGTCGTCTTGCCGGAGCCGTTTGGCCCGACGATCGCCGTCACCTCGCCCGGCTTGGCGGAAAAGCCGATGTCGCTGATGATGTTTTTGCCCGACAGGCTTACGCTCAATGAATTTGTTTCAATCATGATCGCCTCACAGATCGAGCAGGCCGCGCTGGCGCAGCAATATCCAGAGGAAGAACGGCGCCCCGAAAAGCGCTGTGATGATGCCGATAGGCAATTCCGCCGGAGCCACGAACGTGCGGCTTACCGCATCCGCCAGCAGCAGAAGAGTAGCACCCAGCAGGGCCGATGCTGGCAGCAGATAGCGATGATCCGGACCGATCCCGAGGCGCAGCATATGCGGCACCACGATACCGATAAAGCCGATCCCGCCGGCGACGGCGACGGTCGCACCGGTGGCGGCGGCAACCGTAACGATGGCGATGCTCTTGATGCGCTGCACCTGAATGCCGAGATGGCCAGCGGCAGCTTCTCCAAGAGCCAGCGCATTGAGCCCCCGCGCCAGCAAGGGCGATACCACCAGAACAGCAGCAATGATCGGACCTGCGGCGCCAATCTTCGCCCAGGTGGAACCGGCAAGTGAGCCCAGCCCCCAAAAGGTCAGGTCGCGGAGTTGGCGGTCATCGGCAAGATAGATAAGTCCGCCGGTCGCAGCACCTGCCAGAGCACTCAGCGCAATGCCAGCCAATAGCATGGTTGCAACAGAGGTTCGTCCTCGTCGTGTCGCGATACGATAGAGCAGAAAAGTGCTGCAAAGTCCGCCCAGAAATGCGGCCAGCGGCAGCGCATAGACGCCAAGCATGGTAATGACAGGCGCAAGAATCGTGCCTCCCAGAACGATCATGGATACCGCGCCAAGGCTCGCTCCCGCAGAAACGCCGACGAGACCCGGATCGGCCAGCGGATTGCGGAAAAGGCCCTGCATCACCGCACCGGAAACGGCGAGCCCCGCCCCTATCAGCATACCCATGACGATGCGCGGCAGGCGGATTTCCATGATGATCAGATGATCGCGCCGAAAAGCATCCGCGCCCTCGGCTCCGCCGGAGGTCAGGGCGCGCAGAACCGAAAGCACGGATGCATCCGAAGCGCCAGCCGTTAGGCTGAAAAGAGCAGCGATGCACAAGGCTACCGCAAGCAATATGATGGTGAGCCGCGCGCGTGCTGCGCGATCTCCCGTGACATTTTCTGGATGACGCGCTGCAATGCGCTGTTCGCGCGCCACGCGACCTTGGATCGTCATTTCGAATTATCCTTGCAGGCAGGCTCGCGCTTGAACCAAGCAAGCCTGACCATGTTATTGCCCCGCGGGAGCGCCATAGAGTTTTGCCGACAGGTCACGAATGGCAGCGCCGGTTCGCGGGCCGAAACCCAACAGATAGGACGCCTCCATCGACACGATGTTGCCGTTACGACCCGCTGGCGTTCCCGCGATAACCGGATTCTTCATGAGCGATTCCGCCGTCATCCCATCCGCACGTGTATCCATGATCAGGACCATGTCAGGCGCGGCCTTTTCAATGGCCTCATCGGTCAGTTGCTTGTATCCATGATACTCGCTGATGACGTTTTCACCGCCGGCAAGCCTGATCATGCCATCAGCCGCAGTGCCAGTGCCAGAGGCCATCATGCGCCCTCCCGGAGCCGACAGCACGAAAAGCACACGCTTGCGGGGAGTATATCCCGCAGCGGCCTTTTCAGCCGCTTCAATATCACGAGAAACTTCGGCGGCGAGTTCCTTGGCCTTGTCTTCTTGACCGAGGGCTTTGCCCACGATCTCGATTTTCCTGACGACGCTTTCGCCTGTGAAAGCCTCCGGCACGACAATCATCGGCACGGACGCTTTTTTCAGAACATCGAGCGTATCCTGCGGGCCACTTCCTTCGAGGAGCAAAATGCCGGTCGGATTAACCGAAAGAACGCCTTCGGGCGCAAGCTGGCGCATATAGCCGACATCGTGCAGCTTCTTCACGTCCTCGGGATAAACGCTCGTCTGGTCACGTCCGGCGAGCATCTTTTCCGCGCCGAGAGCATAGACTATTTCCGTCAGCGACCCGCCAACGGAAACGATGCGCGACGTGTCGGTGAAATGATCGACCATCTCGGCGCGCGCGGAACCAGTTGCCAGCGACAAAGCGACAGCGACCAGAGCGGCCCCATGCCTGAATCGCAATGAAATGAACGACATCGCGGCCACCCTATGCAGCCGACGAGTGCGGCAGACGCGGAAGATTTTCCACGATCATGCGCCAGTCCGCCAGTTCCGCTTCGCCTTCGTGACGCTCACCGAAGAACTGAACGATCAGTTCGCCCCTGGCATCATAGGCTTCAAGCGATGTGACATGACCGTCCTTCGTCGGCTTGCGCACGACCCAGACATCAGCGATGTGATCGAGGCGCAGATGCATATGGAAAGTCGGGTCCAGCACGTTCAGCCACGGGCCCATCATCTTGATCTCGTGGATCGGCCCCGTATGAATCTGGATGCAGCCGCGGCTGCCGACAAAACACATGATCGGCAGCTTTTCCTGCACCGCATGGTTCATCATGGCCTCGACCGACGACGTATCGACCCGCCACGCGAAATCGTGACCGGCAAGATGCACGGCCTGATGCCGGTCAACCCCGAAATCCTTCAACAGCCCCACGAACTGATGCACGTCGGTGAGAGCGCCCCAGCGCTCGCGGAATGCGTCGATATCGAGCAGCGACACATCCGCCTTCGGCCCCTTGGGAGCGAGGATGCTTGTTTCGATGACCGGGGCCTGATCGCCTAACAGCATATCTGCAACGAGCGCCTCATAGGCTTCAACATTGGAAGCCGGGCGCAGGTGAATTTTGAAAACTGCCTCGCCGGTTGCGTCGAAGAATTGCAAGCTGCGGCGCGTGGCCTCACCATCCTGTTTGGCGACGGCAAAACCGTGCACCCAGTGTTTCGGGAAAATGCGAAGGTCGATTTCCTTGCCGAGCGCCAGCGAAGCATGCGCGCCCCAGACGGTCTTTTCAAAAGGGCCGATCTTTTCATGGACCACGCTTTCATTGCGTGTCAGCGCCATGATTTCCCCGACAGATGCGATGCGGTTCAAGAGCATTTCGACATCGGCGCGAATGCGCCGAGCCGAAATCGGCATCGTTTCCGGCTGCCCGCAATGTGCTGCAACAAAATCGGCTTCTGATATACCGAGGAACTGCGCAAAATCACGTTCGCGCATTTTCGGATTATCAGCCCGTGCCTTGAGAATCTCCTCTGGGGAGGGCTTGGTATGGGTCGTCATCTGATGTTGCCTACTTGTTTAGGATGAGCTTGCCTTGGCGGGTGATCTTAAGGCGATAGAGCGAGCCGCCATGCTCTATGCCCACTTCCCGGGAGCCGTCGAAAAGTTCGCGGCTACCATAGGTTTTCAGTCGCGGCTCAAGCGCGCTCTCGCTGAAGCAAGATTTTGTCTGAACCGGAATAGATCCGTTCGAATCGCTGTGAAGCTGGCTTTCGGAAATGCGATTTGCGGCGCGTTCGGAAACGGGTCCGCGCGGCAAACGCACCTGCATGTCGATATGGATTCGCCTGTTCATTTTCTCGCCTCAGCATCGACTTTCCGCATGGTGATGGCAGCAAATTTGTTTTGTTGACATCAATACTCATGTTTATTAATCACTGCATTACTGGAATAAACGAGTCAAGTTTAAATCTCGTTTTTTCCACGCAAGCCAGGGAGATGCTTTCTTCCCAGCCAGCACGCGGCCCTTCTCTTGAGGGGGAAGTCATAAACAATTGAAATTTTTCAGTTTCTTCGCTGTCCAGGGGACTGGCGAAGCGTGTCTGGTCATGAAGGAAACATTGGAAATGCGGGCGACTGGTGGGGTTCAAAGAAGGTCATTCAAGGCGAGCACGGGGCTTGCCGTTATTCTGGCGGCAATGACGTCACAGGCATTGGGGCAGGAGCAGAAAAGTCCCGAGGAGGAAGCCGGCGTTGCGCTGAAAACAATCACCATTCGCCGGCCGAACGATGCGCAGGTGCCGACCGCCGTCCCCGCGCCCATGGGCAAGGTGAGCCGCGAGGAGATCGATCGCTTCGGTGGCGCGAAACTCGACGATGTGCTGCGCGGCACCGCAGGCGTCTTCACCCTAGAGAGCGGCTCCAATCCGGGCGTGGCCGTCAATATTCGCGGCTTTGAAGGTTCCGGCCGCGTCAACATGATGATCGACGGGGTGCCGCAGAACTATCGCAACACCGCGCATGACGCGCAGGGCTACGCCTATATCGACCCCAACCTGCTGTCGGAAATTGATGTGGCGCGCGGCGCTGTTACGACCGAAGGCGGCACCGGGCTTGCCGGCAGCGTGAATTTCCGCACACTGGGCGTCGACGATGTCATTCTGGACGGCAAGGACAAGGGCGTTCTCGGCCGCGCATCCTGGGGCAGCAATGGCACCGGCTTCTCCGAAATGCTGGCGGGTGCGGCCCGCGTCAATTCCATCGGGCTTGTTGCCGCAATCAGCCGTCACGATTCCAACGACTACAAGAACGGCGACGGCGTTACTGTCGAGAAGTCCGGCGAGGAACTGACCTCCGGGCTGTTCAAGGCTGAGTTCGGCCTTGGCGAAGATCAGAAGCTGACGCTTGGCGGCGTTCTCTACAACAACCATTATGGGTCATATGCGGCGGGCTACCGTCCGGGAACCTATACGACCTACGATATGTTCCTGCAGAACCGCACGTTCTTTGCACAGTATAACTACAATCCGTCCGACAACGATCTCATTGGCATCGATGTCAACCTCTACCACAACAGCACATTGCAGAACTGGGTGGATGGCAATGGCAGCTTCGTGGGCCGGCAGATTTCGACCGAGACCACCGGCATGACCGCCTCGAACACGTCGCGCTTTACTTTTGGCGATGTGGCGGTCGCGTGGAAAAACGGCTTTGAAGTCAATCGCGACAATGCGGGCGGCACCAAGACCGGCGTCAACCCGACCGATGCCAACTCCAATCGCGGCGCGGTGTTCTCGGAGGCGACCTGGAATTATCAGGCCCTGCAAGTCGTTACCGGCTTTCGCTATGATTACTTCAAGCTCGAAAGCGAAGACAGTGCCATTTCGAACAGCGACAGCGAGTTCAGCCCCAAGGTCACCGTTGCCTATAACCTGACCGACTGGCTGCAGCCGTATATCACCTATGCGCATTCCATGCGTTCGCCGACCTTGCAGGAAACCTTTCTGGGCGGCGTGGCGCACGCCGGAACAGGCATGATGCACGGCAACCCCAATCTTCGGCCTGAAAAGCAGCGCGGGTGGGAATTCGGCGTCAATATCGCCCGCGACGGTATCCTGACCGCTGAAGATGGCGTGCGTCTCAAGGCCAATTACTACACGATGCGCGTTGAGGACTATATCACGGCTGCATCCGACTATAGCCAGTTCGTCAATGTTGACGGCACCTCGACGGTCAAAGGCTTCGAACTGGATGCGCGTTACGATGCGGGCTTCGCGTTCGGGGGGATTGCCTATACGCATTCCACCTCTGAACTGCCCGAACAGACAGCCGGCATGGGTGCAAACCAATATCTGCCCGAAGATGTCGTGACGATTACCGCCGGTGCGCGCTTCTTCGAGCGCAAGCTCGAAAGCGGCTTGCGTGTCCAGCATGTTTCGAGCGGTAGGACTATCAGCGGAAGCGACACTGATCCTTACACGCTGGTGGACGTCTTCGCGAAGTACAAGTTCACCGACACGGTCGATCTTTCGCTCCAGGTGCTCAACATTGCCGACAAGGAATATACCCCTGCCCTCAGCACTTACGGTTCTGGCCGCGGACGCACTTTCCTCGTCGCGACCCAGTTCCAGTTCTAGAAACTTCGGGAGGCGTTTTCGCCTCTCTCTTGAGATCGTCACCTCTGCCAGGGCCGGCCAACCTGACCGCGGGCGGCCCCTGATCCCGAGATGTGACGCGGCGAGTGCAGCCCCTACCGCTGCACTCGCCGGAACTTATATTGTGAGAGCATTCCGCGTTGGACTTTCCGGGATGCGCTATAGCCAGTCCCAACCTGATGGAAAAGGATCAGCAATGTACATAGCCATGAATCGCTTCAAGGTTCGCGTCGGCAGCGAGGCCGACTTCGAGACCGTCTGGAAGAACCGCGACTCCAGATTGTCGGAGCTCCCCGGCTTCGAAAGCTTTCACCTGCTTCGCGGTGCGACCAACGAAGAGGAAGGCTACACGCTCTATGCTTCGCACACGGTCTGGCGCAATCGCGACGATTTCGTCGCCTGGACCAAATCCGAGCAATTCCGCGATGCACATCGCAACGCCGGAGAAAACAAGCCCCTCTATCTTGGTCCTCCGCAGTTTGAAGGGTTCAGCGCCGTTCTGGGCTCATGATGAGCACCTGCCTATCCACAAAGGTGCGGCGAAATGGCGCATAAGGCCTTGGCGGCGCGATTTCTGCGCCGCCACGGGACCGTAGACACCAATTATCTTTTAAAGATGGGTGGTTAACTCATATTTAGAATGATTCCAAGTTATTGATTTTTAGAACATTTCAAAAACATAAAAATTGACAGAACGGAGCTCTAGCGGCCATAACCTGACCTAAATGGGTGGGTTTTATAAACACCACCTAAGTAATGCCTTTAATGTTCGGGCCTTTAACCCTTGCAGTTGGAGGAACCATTGACCGGTTCAGTTCGGCCTTGCGCCACGAGTGAAATAAAGCTGTCAGTTTTTCTGCGCAGCCATACAGTTGAAGTTCAGTTTGAGCCGGTAAAGTCTCTTCGTTCGGTGCTTTTCGCATCTGATTTCTGCTGTTCATGCATGGGAGATAGTTCCTCATGCTAGTGTGCAGCTGCAACGTTATTACCGATAAAGATATTGAAGCCGTCGTCATCGAGCTTCTCGATCAGGATTGCTGGCAACTTATTGTCCCTGGCACCGTCTATAATATCATGTCCAAGCGCGGCCGTTGCTGTGGCTGCTTCCCAAACGTCGTGGAAACGATCATAAGGGTGACTGAAGAGTATCATCTTCGTCATAACCAAATGGACGAAAACGTGGTCCAGTTCATGGATCGTGTACGTTCTCTACGCGACAAATTCGGGAGTTCATGGAATGAAAGGCGAACCAAAGGTCATCGAGCGGCTTAACGAGGCACTTTTCCTCGAGCTTGGCGCTGTAAACCAGTATTGGCTTCACTACCGCCTCCTCAACGACTGGGGCTTCACGCGTCTTGCCAAGAAGGAACGTGAAGAGTCTATCGAAGAAATGCATCACGCTGACAAGCTGATCGATCGCATTATCTTCCTGGAAGGTTTTCCAAACCTGCAGACCGTAGCTCCGCTGCGCATCGGCCAGAACGTCAAGGAAGTTCTGGAAGCCGATCTTGCAGGTGAATACGACGCCCGCGCTTCTTACAAGAAGTCTCGCGAAATCTGCGACGAACTCGGCGACTACGTTTCCAAGCAGCTTTTTGATGAACTTCTGGCTGATGAGGAAGGCCATATCGACTTCCTCGAAACCCAGCTCGACCTTCTCGCCAAGATCGGTGAAGAGCGTTATGGCCAGCTCAACGCGGCTCCCGCCGATCAGGCCGAATAAGCCGATCCCAGCCTAACAATTGGAAGCCGGAGCCCTGCGCTCCGGCTTTTTTGTCATCTCAACTTTACCGTTGCCCCTTTATCGTGATATTGCGCGCCCAATTTCCGATATTTTGCAAGGTTTCCCCAATGAGCGCACCGCGCGTCAGTTTCGTTTCCCTTGGCTGCCCGAAGGCGCTTGTCGATTCCGAACGCATCATCACCAGCCTTCGCTCCGAGGGCTATGAAATCTCCCGCAAGCATGACGGCGCCGATCTCGTGATCGTCAATACCTGCGGCTTCCTCGATTCCGCGCGCGATGAATCGCTCGATGCCATCGGCCTTGCGCTGAACGAAAACGGCAAGGTGATCGTGACCGGCTGCCTTGGCGCGGAGCCGGAAGTTATCCGCCAGCGCCACCCCAACGTGCTCGCCATCACCGGCCCGCAAGCCTATGAAAGTGTGATGAGCGCGGTGCACGAAGCGGCTCCTCCCGTACACGACCCGTTTGTCGATCTGGTGCCGCCGCAGGGCGTGAAGCTGACCCCGCGCCATTACGCTTACTTGAAAATCTCCGAAGGCTGCTCGAACCGCTGCTCCTTCTGCATCATTCCGGCACTGCGCGGCGATCTCGTGTCGCGTCCGATTGATCAGGTGCTGCGCGAAGCGGAAAAGCTGGTCAAGGCTGGCGTCAAGGAAATCCTTGTCATCTCGCAGGATACGAGCGCCTATGGCCTCGACATCAAGTATCAGGAAGCCATGTGGCAGGACCGCACGGTTCGCACCAAATTCCTCGATCTCTCGCGGGAATTGGGCGAGATGGGCGTGTGGGTGCGTATGCATTATGTCTACCCATACCCGCATGTCGATGAGGTCATTCCATTGATGGCTGAAGGCAAGATTCTGCCTTATCTGGACATTCCCTTCCAGCACGCCTCGCCTGCGGTGCTGAAGAACATGCGCCGTCCCGCGCATCAGGAAAAGACCTCACGCCGCATTCAGGCATGGCGTGAGACATGCCCGGACCTGGCCGTACGCTCCACCTTCATCGTCGGCTATCCGGGCGAAACGGAAGAAGACTTCCAGATGCTGCTCGACTGGCTCGATGAAGCCAAGATCGAACGCGCTGGCTGCTTCAAATATGAGCCGGTCAAGGGCGCGAAGGCCAACGACCTTGGCCTTGAGCAGGTTCCAGAAGAAATCAAGGAAGCGCGCTGGCATCGTTTCATGGCCAAGCAGCAGCAGATTTCGACCAACCTTCTCAAGAAGAAGGTCGGCAAACGCCTGCCTGTTATCATCGATGAAGCAAACGGCACCATTGGCAAGGGCCGCACGCGCTACGATGCGCCGGAAATCGACGGCAGCGTTCACATCCAGTCGCGCCGCCCGCTCCGTGTCGGCGACATCGTGACGGTGAAGATCGAGGCAAGCGACGCTTACGATCTGCACGGCATCGCGGTCTGATGACGGCGGAACCGGCCATAGCGATCAGAAAAGCCGCCTCGGCTGACGTGGCTGCGATTGTCGCCATGCTGGCCGACGACGCGCTGGGCGCAAAGCGCGAAGATGCGAGCCTGCCCTTGCGGGATTCCTATCGCAGCGCCTTTGCAGCCATCGACGCCGATCCCAACCAGCTTCTGGCTGTCGTGGAACAGGGTGGCGAGATCATCGGCTGCATGCAGATCAGCTTCATACCCGGCCTGTCCCGGTTGGGCATGTGGCGCGGGCAGATCGAAAGCGTGCGGATTGCAAGCCATATTCGCGGCGGCGGCATCGGTCGACGGATGATCGAGTGGGCAATCGAACGGTGCCGCGAACGCGGCTGCCGCCTCGTGCAGCTGACGACGGACAAAGCGCGCTCGGATGCGCTGCGTTTCTATCAATCGCTCGGCTTCGTCGATAGCCACGAAGGGCTTAAGCTATCGCTTTAACAGCTGACTTTAATAGAGTGTAAGAAAAGAAAAAGGGCGCGGTGAGCGCCCTTTTCTGTTTCAGCATGGAAAAGCTTACTGCGGCAGCTTGTCATCCACGCCGGCGACATAGAAATTCAGGCCCAGCAGTGTCTTGTCATCGGCCTGTTCACCTTCCTTGAGCCAAACGGAACCGTCCTGCTTCTTGATCGGGCCGGTGAAAGGCTTCAATTCGCCCGACTTGATCTTGGCTTCGGTTTCTTCCGCCAGCTTCTTCACGTCGTCCGGCATGTTGGTATAAGGCGCCATCTTCACGAGACCTTCCTTCATGCCCCACCAGACATTCTGGCTCTTCCAGCTGCCGTCGAGAACGGCCTTGGTACGGTCGATATAGTATGGACCCCATTCGTCCACGACAGCGGTAAGCTGCGTGTCGGGCGCGAACTTGATCATGTCCGAAGCCTGACCAAACGCCTTGATGCCGCGATCATGCGCCACCTGAATGGCGGCAGTGGAATCGGTGTGCTGGGTGATGATGTCGACTCCCTGATCGATCAAAGCCTTGGCCGCATCGGCTTCCTTGCCCGGATCGAACCAGGAATTGGCCCAGATCACCTTGACCTTGAAGTCAGGATTGACGGACTGCGCGCCGAGCATGAATGCGTTGATGCCCTGCACGACTTCCGGCACCGGCACGGATGCGATGTAACCGGCGACACCCTTCGTGGACATTTTGGCAGCGATCACGCCCTGCACATAACGGCCTTCATAGAAGCGCGCATTGTAGGCGGACATGTTGTCGGCGGTCTTGTAGCCGGTCGCGTGTTCGAACTTCACGTCAGGGAATTTCTTGGCGACCTTCAAGGTCGGGTCCATGTAACCGAACGATGTCGTGAAGATCAGCTTGTTGCCTGCGCGCGCCAGACGTTCGATGGAACGTTCGGCGTCGGCACCTTCCGGCACGTTTTCCAGAAAGGTGGTTTCGATCTTGTCGCCGAGCGCCTCGATCAGTTCCTTGCGTGCCTGATCATGCTGATAGGTCCAGCCGAAGTCGCCCGGAGGTCCGATATAGATGAAGCCGATTTTCAGCTTTTCTTCTGCATGTGCCGCGCCGCCGAGCATAAAGCTTGTCGCGGTGGCAATCGCCATAAGCGTCTTTTTCATGTTCCCTGCACTCCTTGTTTATACCCACTAACCACAACAAAAATCCTTGGGACTGATTTTTGTTACCCCTCGACCGCACGCCTTACCTGTCCGGCACGAACGGCTTGCCGAGCGAAGTCGGCGTATTCATCATCGTCAGACGCTTGTTGCGCGAAATGATGACCAGCACCACAATCGTCGCAAGATAAGGCAGCGCAGACAGAAACTGTGACGGCAGGCCGAAGCCGAGCGCCTGCGCGTGGAGCTGGCCGATAGTCACCGCGCCGAACAAATAAGCACCGATCAACACCCGCCACGGCCGCCAAGAAGCGAACACGACGAGAGCAAGCGCGATCCAGCCGCGGCCAGCAGTCATGTTTTCCACCCACTGCGGCACATAGACGAGCGACAATTGCGCACCTGCGAGACCGGCACAGGCCCCGCCGAACAGCACCGCCAGATAACGCGTGCGCACCACATGCACACCGAGCGCATGGGCCGAGCCATGGCTGTCGCCAATGGCACGCAATGTGAGCCCTGCCCGTGTGCGGAACAGAAACCATGCAACGCCGACAACCAGCAGAATGGACATGTAGAAGATGGGATCCTGACCGAAGATGAACCGCCCGACAAGCGGGATATCGGTCAAATAGGGAATATGAACCGCTTCGAGCCGAACGCCGGGAAGCCCGACAAAGCTTTCGCCGAGCAAGGCCGATGCCCCAACGCCGAGGATTGTAAGCGCCAACCCGGTCGCCACCTGATTGGTGACAAGCGTGAGCGTGAGAAAGCCAAAGATTGCCGCAAAAAGCACGCCAACCAGAACAGCGGCAATCAGGCCCAACCATGCCGAACCGGTCATCTGCGCGATGGCAAAACCGGACACCGCGCCCATAAGCATCATGCCTTCGACGCCGAGATTGAGCACGCCGGAGCGTTCGACCACCAGCTCGCCGATAGCAGCGATCAGGAGCGGCGTTGCAGCAGTTGCAATCGTAAGGAGAATAGCCTGCGTCAAATCCATGAGATCAGGCCTTTCCCGCTCGAGCTGCGGATATGAAGCGAATGCGATAGAGAATAAGCGTATCGCAAGCGAGCACGAAGAACAGGATCATGCCCTGAAACACGCGCGCGGATTTTTCCGAGATGCCGATGGAAACCTGTGCGGCCTCACCGCCAAGATAGGAAAGCGCCAGCACCAGACCGGCTGCAATTGCCCCCAACGGATTGAGGCGTCCGAGAAACGCGACAATAATTGCCGTGAAACCATAGCCCGGAGAAATGACGGGGCGGAGCTGGCCGATAGCGCCGGAAGTTTCTGCAATCCCCGCAAGACCGGCAAGCGCACCGGAAAGCGCAAAGACGAAGAACACCATCTTGCCCGCACTGAAACCCGCAAAGCGCCCTGCCCTCGGGCTTTGGCCGATGACCTTGACCTCAAAGCCTTTCAGCGTGTGCTTGAGCAGAAACCGGACAGCCACCGCCGCCACAAGCGCGAAGATGAAACCCCAATGGGCACGGCCCGATGCGCTCCAGATTTCCGGCAGAATGGCGCTATCGTTGAACTGGCGGGTTTCCGGGAAATTATAGCCTTCGGGGTTGCGCCAGGCGCCGCGCACCAGCCAGTCGAGAAAGAGCTGCGCAACATAGACCAGCATAAGGCTGGTCAGGATTTCGTTCGTGTTGAAGCGTACCTTCAGCAAGGCGGGTATGGATGCATATGCCGCACCGCCCGCCATCCCCATAAGCATCATCAAGGGCAGAACCACCCACGACTGCAAATCCGGGAACATGACAGGCAAGACCGACCCGGTTATCGCACCGGCGATGAATTGCCCCTCGGCACCGATATTCCAGTTGTTGGACAAAAAACAGACGCAAAGGCCAACCGCAATCAGGATCAGCGGTGCGGCCTTCACCAGCAATTCATGCCACGACCAGATATCGAACAAAGGTTCGACAAAGAAGACATAGAGTGCATGCAGCGGTTGCTTGCCCATCAGCGCAAAAGCAAGACCACCGAAAACCAGCGTCAAAGTCAGCGCAAGCAGTGGCGACAGGGCGCTGAAAAGTTTTGAGGGCTGCGGGCGTTTAACGAGTTCGATCCGCATCATGCAGCCTCTCCGGAAACGCCGCCCATCGGGAGGCCGATCTTTTCCAGCGTGACTTCGGCAATCGGCATTGGATCGGAAAGCTGGCCATGATTCATGACCGCGATCCGGTCGCTGATTTCAAGAAGTTCATCAAGGTCCTGGCTGATAACGAGAACTGCGGAACCGGAACGCGCAAGATCAACCAGCGCCTGCCGAATATGCGCCGCAGCGCCAGCATCGACGCCCCATGTGGGCTGGTTCACGACCATGACCGAGGGGGAACGGTCAAGCTCGCGCCCGATGATGAATTTTTGCAGATTACCGCCGGAAAGTGCGGACGCAGGCGGATTTTCAGCGCTCTTGCGCACATCCATCCGTTCGATGATGCGTTTCGCAGCCGACCGTAGCGCGCTCTCTGCGACCAGCTTCAGTTTGCCACCGCGCAGGAACATTTTTGAGTCGGTCTTGTAGCGGGACAAGAACAGATTGTCGGTCAGCGTCATCGTCGGAACGGCACCATGTCCAAGCCGTTCTTCCGGTACGAAGGCCGCGCCCATCATGCGCCTTTCGCTAATGCCAGCCTTGCCGGCATCTTTACCCCGAATACGCACATTCGAGGCACTGGGCTGCAACACTTCACCGGAAACAGCTTCGAAAAATTCGCCCTGCCCGTTACCCGCAACGCCCGCTATGCCAACCACTTCGCCAGCAGCGACCGAAAGTGAAATATCCTTCAATGCCGTCGAGAAGGGTCCGCGCGGCGGCTGTGACAGGGACCTGATTTCAAAAAGCGCATCATCGCCGACATTTGCCGCCGCAATGGGAGTGCGCGCCACGACATTGATGTCGTTTCCAACCATCATGCGCGCAAGCGACGCGGCGGTTTCCTTGCGCGGATCGCAATGCGCGACGACCTTGCCATGCCGCAGCACGGTTGCGCGGTCACAAAGGCGCTTCACTTCCTCCAGACGGTGGCTGATATAGAGGATGGACTTGCCTTCGGCTTTCAGGCATTCCAGCGTTTCAAACAGCTTGTCGGCTTCCTGCGGCGTCAGCACGGAGGTTGGCTCATCAAGGATGATGAGGTCGGGTTCCTGAAGAAGGCAGCGCACGATCTCAATACGCTGGCGTTCGCCAACGGACAGATCGCCGACATGGGCCTGCGGATCAACCGGAAGTCCGTATGTCTTGCCAACCTCACGCGCACGTTTTGCAACATCCGAAAGCGGCAGTGAACGATCCAGCGACAAGGCGATGTTTTCAGCGGCCGTAAGTGAATCAAACAGCGAAAAGTGCTGGAAAACCATACCAATGCCGAGTTTTCTTGCGGCGGCAGGTTCATCTATCGCGACCGGCTGGCCCTTCCAGACGATTTCACCTTCCAGAGGCTGGAGCGCGCCGAACAGCATTTTTACGAAGGTGGATTTTCCAGCGCCGTTCTCGCCCAGAAGCGCGTGAATCTCCCCTTTCCCGATGGTGAGGTCGACACCATCACAGGCCCGCAGCTGACCAAATACTTTCGTGAGCCGGCGGACATCCAGAAGAGGCCGGTCGGTTAAAGGCGCTGTCATTGTTCCCCATTTGTATTTTTGAGCGACCTTAGCCAGCAAGTCTGCTCTTGAAAAGCCTAAAAGCAAGCAGCGGTGGACATATGCACACCGCTGCAATCATCAGTCAGTTCATGGTATCAGAATAGTTGTACCGGTCGTCTTGCGGGCTTCCAGATCCTCATGCGCCTTGCCCGCGTCCTTGAGCGCATAGGTCTGGTTGATCTCGATCTTGACGGCTCCGCTTCCAACCACATCGAAAAGCTCGGCGGCGGTCTTTTCGAGGTCGGCTCGCTTGGCGATATAATTGAACAAGGTAGGCCGCGTGGCGAAAAGCGAGCCCTTCTGCGCAAGAATGCCGAGATCGAATGGCGGAATGACGCCGGACGACTGACCGAAGCAGGCAAACATGCCAAGCGGCTTCAGCACATCCAGCGAACCCATATAGGTATCGCGGCCAACGGAATCATAGACCACATCTACGCCCGCCCCATCCGTCAGTTCTTTCACCTTTTCGGCGAAGTTTTCGGTACGGTAATTGATGACGTGATCGTAGCCGTGCTTTTTGGCCAGCGCGATCTTTTCTTCCGACCCCGCCGTACCGATAACGGTAGCGCCGAGATGTTTCGCCCACTGCCCGGCAATCAGGCCCACACCGCCCGCGGCTGCATGGAAAAGGATCGTCTGTCCCGGCTCGACCCTGAATGTGCGCCGCAGAAGATATTGTGCAGTCATGCCTTTCAGCATCATGGAGGCAGCGGTTTTCAGATCGACATTATCCGGAACCTTTACCAGCCGGTCGGCTGGCAGAATGCGCTCGTCCGCATAGGAGCCCGGTGTCGCCACATAGGCAACGCGGTCACCGACACGAACATCGTTGACGCCCGGACCAACCGCTACGACCATGCCTGCGCCTTCGTTTCCGGGCGTGAATGGCATCTGCGCGGCCTTGTAGAGTCCCGTGCGGAAATAGACATCGATGAAATTGAGACCGACGGCTTCGTGGCGCACCTTCGCCTCGCCCGGACCCGGTTCGCCGATCTCGATCTGTTCATATTTCATGACTTCCGGCCCGCCGGTCTGGTGGACGCGAATGGCGTTGATCATCATACTTCTCCACTCTTCCTTGCGGCGGCGGTTTTCTCAGCCGCAATGACGGTTGCAGTTCTTCCCAGCCCCGGGAAAAACTGCATAACAGCGCCGATGAAATAAATGTAAAGGCCCGTCACGGATATGCCGACGCGGACCCATAATGGCGCATCCAGAGTATAATAGAGCGCAGCCGCGCCAAAGGCACACCAGAGCAGAAAAACGGTCAGATTAAGCGGTCGCAGGCGCACGACGCGCACGGGATGCAGGAAGTTGATCGGCAGAAACGACAGGATCGCCGACACAACAACCGTTGCAAACGCCACCCACTCGCCCGGCCTGACGATGAAGAGCGTGAAGACCACCATGTTCCAGACAACCGGAAACCCCTTGAAGAAGTTTTCCTTCGTCTTCATGCCCGTATCGGCATAATAAATCGCACTCGAAACCACGATGATTGCGCCGGATATGAAGGACAAATAGGTTCCCATGAACCCGCTTTGATAGAGCGCGAAGGCGGGTATCAAAACATAGGTGACGTAATCGATGATGTTGTCGAGAAGCTCGCCCGACCAGTTCGGCAAGACATATTTGACCTCAAGCTTGCGCGCGATGGGGCCGTCAATACCGTCGACGAAAAGCGCCAATCCCAGCCACCACCACATCGCCGTATAGCGTCCGTCGCTGGCCGCCACGATGGAAAGGAATGCCAGAAACGAACCCGATGCCGTCAGAAGATGTACCGAAAACGCCTTGGCTTGCGGCGCGGTGACTTTCTTGGCTTTGAGTTTTCCGGTCAGTTTGGTTTTCACGCCGTCCGCCATTTCAATTTGTCGCCGCGCTTATCCCGCCCAAGACAATTCCCGAGGCGGCGAGTATATTCAATCAATCGGGGAACGCGTACACCACACAAACTGACATCCCCAAAACTTATGATCATCGAAACAATTTTTTCCCTCGGGAAAAACGCCATGATCCTGTAGCAGCTTTTCCTGAATAAGCGCAAAAGAGCAAGTAATGCGTGAGGCAAATCCGCCATAATCCCACGGAAGAATGGCCTTCTGGCTGCAATTCGGTTTAAGTGCGGCTGGAATCATCAGACGGTGCACGAGGTCCGCACTGTTGGATCAGGGACGAAACACGATGAACGATCTTGTTGTGAACAAGCCACTCACCGACATTGTCATCAGCGGCAGCGGGCCTGCCGGGATGATGGCTGCACTGGCACTCGGCGCGAAGGGTTACCACACCATCCTGCTCGGACCGGAGACCGACAAGGGAGACCGCCGCACGACAGCGCTCATGATGCCCGCCATCCGATTGCTGGAAGAATTGGGCGTCTGGCCGGATATCGAGCCAGAAGCTGCCGCCCTCGCCTCCATGCGCATTATCGATGCGACGCGGCGTCTTGTGCGAAGCCCCGTCGTGACTTTCCGTGCCGGTGAAATCGACGAAACTGCGTTCGGCTACAATATTCCCAATGCCGTTTTGAACGAGAAACTTTCAGAAGCGGTTGCACGCAACCCGAACATTGAGCGCATAAATGCGCCGGTCATCGAATATCGTCACAATGGCGATCATGTGAGCGTCACCCTTTCTGGCGGCGACACGTTGCATGCAAGGCTGGTCGTTGCTGCGGATGGACGCAATTCCATGGCCCGTGAAGCAGCCGACATCCGCACACGCCGCTGGAGTTATCCGCAGACAGCCGTCGTGCTTTCCTTTTCCCACACTGTCGATCATGAGAACATTTCGACAGAGTTTCACACCGAGGAAGGCCCGTTCACGCAGGTGCCGCTGAAAGGCAAGCGCTCAAGCCTCGTCTGGGTGGTCAATCCCAGGCGCGCCGAAGCGCTTCTTGCACTTGACGACGCCACACTCGCCAGGCGTATCGAGGACATGATGCAGTCCATGCTCGGCAAGATCACGCTCGACATTCAGCCGCAGGCCTGGCCTCTTTCGGGCCTGGTGCCTCACGTCTTTGCGGCCAAGCGCACGATTCTCATCGGCGAAGCCGCTCACGTCTTTCCGCCAATCGGCGCGCAAGGCCTCAATCTGGGTTCACGCGATGTCGAAACGCTGGTCAAGGCTATCGAAAGCGATCCGGTCGATCCCGGTTCGGATAGGGTCATGCGCGCCTATGACCGTGCGCGACGCCCGGATATTCTGGCACGCACAGGCTCCGTCGATGCGCTCAATCGTTCGCTTCTTTCCGGAATGCTGCCAGCGCAGATCGTGCGCGGCCTGGGACTGGAAATGCTTCGCTCCTTTGCGCCGCTGCGCGCGTTCTTCATGCGCGAAGGGCTTCGGCCCGGCAGCGGTTTCTCGCACTTTCTTCCGAAACTGCTAAGCCTTCCGCACCGGGGCGACAGAAAACGTTCCGGCTAACCAGATTTCGGATCAACTGAGAGATTGAACTGAGAGAATTGCCGGTCTCCGCCGACTTTAATTTGTCATGCGGTGAACTACATAATGTTGCATGGGTATGACACAGATAAAGCACGCGAAATTCCAGATTGGGCAGGTTGTCAAGCACCGGCTGTTCCCCTTCCGCGGGGTCATCTTCGACGTGGATCCAGAATTCGCGAATACCGAAGAATGGTACGAATCCATTCCCGAGGAAGCGCGCCCGCATCGCGATCAACCCTTTTATCATCTGCTCGCTGAAAACGCGGAATCCGAATATGTCGCTTATGTATCGGAACAGAACCTCGTGCCGGATTTGAGCGGCGAGCCCCTGCGTCATCCGCAGATTGAAGAAATGTTCGACCGGCTGGACAACGGCTCTTATCGCGTAAAAGCGCAGCATTCCAATTAAGATAGAGCTTGATCTTACAGTCTTGGTTCAAAACAAAAGGGACGCACGAAGCGTCCCTTTTCATATTCCGCTTGTTAGACGAAAGCTTAGTTGGCCGCGCCCTTTGCCTTGTCCTGTTCAGCCTTCATCTTGGCTTCAAAGTCTTTCTGCTTCTTCTGGACGGCGTCCTGAAGTTCCTTCTGGCGTTCTTCCAGTTCCGACTGCTTGAGGGCCGGGCCAGTCAAAGCGCCGGAGAAGCCGGTCAGAGCAACCGGAATCGGATTCGGCTTGTTCTGATAGTTGACCGAAGTCAGGGTCAGCTTGCCACCCTTCTTGAGCGCATTGGTGAGATCGTCGGTCAGCGGAGCTTCGGCGATGCAGCGATCCGGGAAGCAGATGCCGTATTCAAGCTTGACCGGCTTGTTGTTGTCGATCTGGAGGCCGACGCCGGCAGGGATCAAACGGCCGATAGGAACGGTCACCTGAAAGATCTTGCGGTTGATCTTGCCTTTGATCTCGATGAGATTGACGGCGGTCAGGAGCTGGCCGGAATCCGCAGTGACGATGTTCTGCGTGTTGCAGATGTCATTGTCTTCCTGCTTCGAGCAGACCTTGAACCAGCCCTGTGGCGGCTGCTGCGCCGATGCAGGCATCGTCGCGGAGGCAAGCAGGGCGAACGCGCCAGCAATGGCAGATGCGGCAGCGATTGTCTTCGTGCTGGACATGATCAACAGGTTCCTTTCAACACTCTGATCTATAGTTCCCGTTCTGTATTTAAGTCAGCGATAGACCGTCACTGGTTTGAAAATGCGGCAACAGCGTGACCTTGAGGGTTTTAGCCCCCGTTCGGACCCTATTCCGAGCCCAATTCGGAGCCGTGTTACAACGACTGGAGGCATGAATCCAGATGAGTTTCGACATTCCATGCCCGGAATCCGCCAAAAACTTTGTTTTAGCTCCCACTGTCACGTGAGGGACACGCCCTAATTCCGCACTTAATGTACGATCATGCTAGTTTTCGTTTCCGAATCGACGCTTCCCGGCGGCGACCATCAAACTTGTTTACAATGGACGATTGAAGTTGAACGGATTGATTGCGTTTCTCCGCAGGGCGGTTCTTGCGGGCTTTGCCGTAGCTGCTGTTGCCACCACGCCGTTACAGGCAATGGCCCAGTCACAGCCGGACTATGCGCTCTCAATGCATGGGGACGTGGCTCTGCCGGCAAATTTTACGCATTTTCCCTACGCAAACGCCGACGCGCCGAAAGGCGGCACGCTCGCAATGGGTGTCGTCGGTACCTTCGACAGTCTCAATCCATTCATTCTAAAAAATATGCGTACGACGGCAGTTGGACTGTTCGGCGATGGTGAAAATTTCGTCTACGAAAGTCTGATGCAGCGCTCGCGGGATGAACCTTTCACGCTTTATCCCCTGCTGGCCGAAAAGGTCGCCACGGATCCAAAGCGAACATGGGTGGAATTCACGCTCAATGCCCAGGCAAAATGGTCGGACGGGCAACCGGTAACGGTGGATGATGTCATCTTCACCTATGACATTCTGACAGAAAAGGGGCGCCCTCCCTACAACAACCGCATGAGCCGCATCGAAAAGATCGAGAAGACGGGAGAACGTTCCGTTCGCTTCACCTTCAACGACAAATCGGATCGCGAATTTCCTCTGTTGATCGCCGCCTCTATGCCGGTTTTGCCCAAACATGCGATTGATGCCGCAAGCTTCGGCAATTCGACGCTGAACCCTCCGGTCGGAAGCGGCCCCTACATAGTGTCAGATGTGCGGCCCGGCGAGCGCATTGTCTACAAGCGCAATCCCGATTACTGGGGCAAGGATCTGCCAACGCGGCGCGGCCTGAATAATTTCGATATCTATAGCATCGAATATTTTCGCAATGAAACGGCGCTGTTCGAGACCTTCAAGAAAGGCCTGCTGGATGTTTTCATTGAAGCGAATCCCACGCGCTGGGAAAAATCCTATGATTTTCCGGCGGTGAAACAGGGCAAAGTTATCAAGGAAACTTTCCAGAAAGGAACGCCAGCAAATCTGCTGGGATTCGTGTTCAACACGCGCCGCCCGATTTTTGCCGACCGCCGGGTCCGGCAGGCGCTGGGGCTGTTGTTCGACTTTGAATGGGCCAACCGCAATCTGTTTGCCGACCAATACCGACGCACGCAGAGCTACTGGGAAGGATCGGAGCTTTCTTCTGTCGGCAAGCCGGCGGACGACCGCGAGAAGCAATTGCTTGCACCTTTCCCCGACGCTGTCCGCGAAGATGTCATGAATGGCACGTGGCACCCGCCGGTAACGGACGGCAGTGGCCATGATCGTACGCCTGCAAAGAAAGCCTATGATCTGCTGATGGAGGCCGGTTTCCGGTTTGAACACGGCCTGGCAATCGACCCCTCCGGCAAGCCGCTCGCCTTTGAAATCATGACACGCTCGCCCGATGAGGAAAAGGTCGCGCTCGCATATAAGCGCAATCTCGCGCGGCTTGGCATTACGGCGGAAATCCGCACCGCGGACGACGCCCAATACCAGCAACGTCTGCAGACATTCGACTACGACATGATACTCGGCGCGCTCGCCGGCTCGCTTTCTCCCGGCAATGAACAATGGATGCGCTGGGGTGCGGCTTCGCGCGATGTCCAGGGGAGTTTCAACTATCCGGGCGTTGCCGATCCGGCGGTGGATGCCATGATCGAAGCACTGCTGGCCGCGAGAAATCGGGCCGATTTCGTGAGTGCGGTCCGCGCGCTTGATCGGGTGCTTATCTCCGGCGACTACTACGTTCCGCTTTACCATTTGCCCTATCAATGGGTGGCGCGCTGGGACCGCATCGAACATCCGCAGAAGACCCCGCTTTATGGTTATCAACTGCCGACCTGGTGGCGCGCCAAACAATAAGCGGGCTTTAACGCCGCTGTAATTCGCCCTACATCCACCCAATATAGAATGGGATATTCAACAGGAGGCCCAGCCTCCGGTTCCTGCACGGAGATTGAGCCATGGCCGCCAGAAAGATAACTATCGATGTCGTGTCGGATGTCGTCTGCCCATGGTGCTTTCTAGGGCGCAAGCGCCTCGAAGCGGCTCTTGCCATGGTGCCGGATGTGGAGGCGGAAGTACGCTGGCGCCCCTTCCAGCTGGACCCTACCCTGCCTCCGCAAGGCAAGGATCGCCAAGCCTATATGCGAGAGAAATTCGGCACTGGCGGAAAGATCGATGACATCCACAAACAGTTGACCGAGCTTGGCGAGGAAAACGGCATCGTGTTCGATTTCGACGCCATTGCCCGTGCGCCGAATACGCTCGACGCGCATCGCGTCATCCATTGGGCAGCGCAAGCTGCCCCCGATACACAGGATCGGATGGTCGGCCTGTTGTTTTCGCTCTATTTCGAGCAGGGACAGGATATTGGCGACCACGAAGTGCTGGTCGATGCTACGGCAAGCGTCGGCATGGATGCCGCAGTTGTTGCCCGGCTTCTCCAAAGCGATGCCGACAAGGCGACAATTCGCGAGGAGATCGACACGGCCAGCCGCATTGGTGTGCGCGGCGTGCCCTGCTTCATCATCGACCAGAAATATGCCGTCATGGGCGCGCAGAACGCAGATGTCCTTGCTGACGCCATCCGTCAGACGGCAGAAGGTTTCGAGCCGGGGTTTGCCGAGGACCGATAGGTTGAAAACGACGGCGGCGGATTAACCCGCCGCGATCTTCGCCAGCTGCGTCATGATGACTGCGGAGCCGTTGAGCCGCTTTTCCGGCGTCGGCCAGTCGCGGATGAAGACAATGCTCTGGTCCGGCCTGATCTTGGCCATGGAGCCCTGTTCGCCGATCATCTTCACCAGCCCGACCGGATTGTTGAAGGTCGCATTGCGGAACTGGATGACCACGCCCTTCGGACCAGCGTCGAGCTTCTCGACATTCGCACGGCGGCAGAGCGCCTTGATGTAAACGATCTTGAGCAGATGCTGCACTTCTTCGGGCATCGGGCCAAAACGGTCGATAAGTTCCGCACCGAAAGCATCGATATCCTGCGGCTCTTCCAGGTCTGCGAGACGGCGATAAAGGCCGAGACGCAGCTGAAGATCGGGCACATAGGCTTCCGGTATCATCACCGCCGTGCCGATAGCGATCTGCGGCGACCACTGGCTGTCTTCAACCTCGATCGTTCCCTTGAGAGTAGCCACCGCTTCTTCCAGCATTTGCTGGTAAAGCTCGAAACCGACTTCCTTGATATGTCCGGACTGCTCCTCGCCTAGCAGGTTGCCTGCCCCGCGAATATCCATGTCGTGGCTTGCAAGCTGGAAGCCCGCGCCCAGCGTGTCGAGCGACTGCAGAACCTTGAGGCGGCGTTCCGCCATCTGCGTCAGCATCTTGCCAGCTGGAAGCGTAAACAACGCAAAGGCGCGCTGCTTGGAGCGCCCGACGCGACCACGCAACTGGTAGAGCTGCGCCAAGCCGAACATATCGGCGCGGTGCACGATCATCGTGTTGGCCGTCGGAATATCGAGGCCCGATTCCACGATGGTCGTGGACAGAAGCACATCATACTGACCGTCATAGAATGCGTTCATGATGTCATCGAGGACGCCCGGCGCCATCTGGCCGTGAGCCACGGCCACTTTCAGTTCAGGCACGTGGGTTTTCAGAAATTCCTCGATCTCGCCAAGATCGGAAATACGCGGACACACGTAGAAGCTTTGACCGCCGCGATAACGCTCGCGCAGAAGGGTTTCGCGAATCACGAGCGGATCGAACGGCGAAACGAAAGTCCGCACCGCCATGCGATCGACCGGCGGCGTAGTAATGAGCGACAGCTCTCGCACGCCGGTCAGCGCAAGCTGCAAGGTGCGCGGAATTGGCGTGGCTGACAATGTCAGCACATGCACATCCGACTTCAGTTCCTTCAGCCGTTCCTTGTGCTTGACGCCGAAATGCTGCTCTTCATCGATGATGAGCAGCCCGAGATTCTTGAACTTGATCGAGCTGCCGAGCAGCGCATGGGTGCCGACGACTATATCGACGGTTCCTTCCTCCAACCCCTTCTTGGCAGCAGCGAGCTCTTTCGTCCCAACGAGGCGCGATGCATGGGCAACATTGATGGGCAGGCCATGGAAACGCTTTGAGAAGGTTTTGAAATGCTGGCGCGACAGAAGCGTCGTCGGAACGACAACCGCGACCTGAACGCCGCTCATCGCCGCAATGAAAGCAGCACGCAGCGCCACTTCCGTCTTGCCGAAGCCGACATCGCCGCAGATCAGGCGATCCATCGGCTTACCGGCAGCCAGGTCGTCGGCGACGGATTCAATGGCCATCAACTGGTCATCGGTCTCATCATAGGGAAAGCGAGCGGCGAACTCGGCATAGAGACCCTCCGGCGGCGTCATGACCGGCGCGCCGCGCATCTGGCGTTCGGCAGCGATCTGGATCAGATGTCCGGCAATCTCAAGCAGTCGCTTCTTGAGTTTGGCCTTGCGCATCTGCCACGCGCCGCCACCCAGCTTGTCGAGAACCGCATCGGACCCTTCCGAACCATAGCGCGACAGAAGCTCGATATTTTCGACCGGCAGGAACAGCCGGTCGTCGCCCGCGTAGTGGATTTCGAGGCAGTCATGCGGCGCACCCGCCGCCGTGATTGTCTTGAGGCCAACGAAACGACCGATACCGTGATCGACGTGGACGACAATGTCGCCAGCCGTCAGCGAGGCGACTTCCGAGATGAAATCCTGATCGCGCTTGCGGCGCTTGGAGCGGCGTATAAGACGGTCGCCCAGAATATCCTGCTCGGCCACGATGACGAGATCGCCAGCATCGAATCCACTTTCAACGGCCAGCACAGCCGCCGTCACCTTGTCGCGTGAGAGCGCCTTGACGGTGGAAAGCCGGTCTACCGATTCGATCTTTTCCAGCCCGTGCTCGTCGAGCACCTGCAAAAGACGGTCGAGCGAGCCTTCCGTCCAGGCAGCAACCAGCACCTTCTTGCCCGATGCGCGCAGTTCGGCGATATGCTTCACCACCGCTTCAAACAGGTTCACATCGGTGGCGGCGCGTTCCTCGGCAAAGCTGCGGCCCTTGTGTACTTCAGCATGAACAATCGTCCGCCCCGGAACTTCCGGCGCGCCGAACGGCGTCAAATCGATGCGCATCCCACCGGTTTCGGCGTGCTTCTCGACTTCCGCAGGAGTAAGATAAAGCGTTTCCGGCTTGACGGGCTTGTAAGGCACCGCATCGCTGCCGGGTTCCTTGCCTTCTGCCTGCCGCAGCCGCGCTTCGTAATGATCGACCACCATCGTGTGGCGCTCGTTCAGCGCTTCATGCACCAGATGGTCGAACACCACCGGCATATTGCCCGCATGATCGAATACGGTATCGAGTGTGTCGTAGAACAGCGGTAGCCAGTGTTCCATGCCCGCAAAGCGGCGACCTTCGCTGATCGCCTGATAGAGCGCATCGTCACGCTGCGGCGCGCCGAACATCGCCACATAGTTCTTGCGGAACCGGCTGATCATTTCCGGCGACAGCGTGATTTCGCTCATCGGCTGAAGCACGAATTCCTTCCGCGTGCCGGTGGTGCGCTGCGAAGCAGGGTCGAAAGCGCGAATCGTCTCCAGCGTATCGCCGAAGAAATCCAGCCTCAGCGGTTCTTCCGCGCCCGGCGCGTAAAGATCGAGAATGCCGCCGCGCACGGCAAATTCGCCAATATCACGCACCGTCGACACACGTTCGAAACCATTGCGCTCCAGCCGGGATGCCAGATCGTTCATATCCAGCTGGTTGCCGGGTCGTGCAGAAATCACCTGTTCGGCGATTGCCGCTTGAGGCGGCAGCTTTTGCAGGACTGCATTGGCTGTCGTCAGAATGATGGCTGGATGCGGCGCTGTCCTGAGCGCGGATAATGCACCAAGCGCGGTGAGCCTGCGCGCAGCCGCATCCGCCCCCGGTGACACGCGATCATAAGGCAAGCAATCCCATGCAGGCAGGTGAAGAACCGCCATATCCGGCGCTACGAAACTCAACACCTGTTCAAGGTCGGCAATGCGCTGCCCGTCGCGCACGATATACATAATCGGCCCGCGTTCGCCGATCCCTTCCACCAGTCGGACAAGACAGAACGCCTCGTAACCGTCGGCAACACCGTCGATCACGATATGACGTTTTGCCCCGAGCGCGCTGGAGGACTTAAGACCTAGTTTGCTGAAAACGGGCATGGGAACCTTGAACTCAGAATTCTATGCGGTCGCGGAAGGCGACAATATCGCGGAACAGGGGCGTGTCGAAATCTGCCGGGACCGGGCTTTCACCTGTCACCCATTTAAGAAGATCGCGGTCAAGCACTTCCAGGATATGCTCGAATTCGTCAAGCTGCGGATCGGTGAAGCCGACAATATATTCATCCGCATATTGCCCAAGGATCAGATCCATCTCGCGCATTCCGCGATGCCATGCGCGAAACAGAAGCTTGCGGCGCCGTACATCCAGATTTTCCGTCGCCAATGTGCTGCCAGTCATCCTCGGTAAGCTCCAGTCAGTTCCAAATTGCTGCTGGTATATAGCATCTGCGCCGCAAACGGGAACCCGTTTATCCGACAAGAACAAAAAGAGCACAGAAAGATTGCGCGGCGCCCTTGCACGGCGGGGCGAAGCAGTTAATGCTCCCGCCATGCGTCCATCCGTTCTCGATCCATTTTTCGCTTCCGTTCGTTCACTTTCAGGCATTGGCCCGAAGGTCGCAGCTCTGCTTGGCAAACTGCTTGGTACTGACTTACCGGGCGTGGAGCCGAAAGTCGGCCAGCTTCTGTTCCTGGCGCCGCATAGCGTGATCGACCGGCGAAACCGACCCGGGATCGTCAATGCGCCTGAGGGTGCAATCGTCACGCTGGAAGTGACAGTAGACCAGCATCAGCCGGCACCGCCTGGACGCGGCAATATTCCGCATCGCGTCTTCGCACATGACGATACGGGCGAAATTGCGCTGACCTTCTTCCACGCGCAATTGCCGTGGCTGCAAAAAATGCTGCCCGAAGGTGAGACCGTCATCGTGTCGGGCAAGGTGGAATGGTTCAACGGCCGCGCCTCCATGGTCCATCCTGATTACATTGCGAGCCTGGAAGATGCGGCCAATCTGCCTATGGTCGAGCCGGTCTATCCGCTAACTGCGGGCCTGTCGTCCAAGACGCTGGCGCGCGCCGTCAAGGAAGCGCTGACGCGTGTTCCAACAATGCCGGAATGGATCGACGCGCCCTTGCTCGCGCGGGAGCGCTTTACCAGTTTCCGGCAATCGCTCAACACGCTTCATCTGCCGGAAGACCCGTCCGACATCGCGCTTGAAAGTGTTTCGCGACGCAGGCTCGCTTATGACGAGTTTCTCGCCGGACAATTGGCGCTGGCCCTTGTTCGCGCCAAGACGCGACGTCTTTCCGGTCGCCCTTTGGAAGGAACAGGACGCATCGTCGCGGAAATCATGCGTCACTTGCCCTATCGCTTGACCAAGGGGCAGGATCAGGCCGTTCGCGAAATCATCACCGACCTCAAATCGCCTGAACGCATGTTGCGGCTTTTGCAGGGCGACGTAGGCTCGGGCAAGACGGTGGTGGGATTGCTTTCCATGGCCCACGCCGCTGAATCCGGTGGCCAATCTGCACTGATGGCGCCAACAGAAGTTCTGGCCCGCCAGCATTTTGCGACCATCGCGCCGCTTGCGGAGAAAGCGGGATTGAAGGCAGCACTCCTGACCGGTCGTGAAAAAGGACGCGACCGGAATACCGTGCTGGAAGGATTGAAAGGCGGTGAGATCGATATCGTCATCGGCACGCACGCGCTATTTCAGGAAAAGGTCGAGTACCGCGACCTCGTTCTGGTCATCATTGATGAACAGCATCGTTTCGGCGTGCATCAGCGCCTGATGCTAACGGCCAAGGGTTCGGCACCGGATATGCTGGTCATGACGGCGACGCCCATTCCGCGCACCCTCGTCCTCACTGCCTTTGGGGACATGGATGTGTCGAAATTGACCGAAAAACCCGCGGGTCGCCAGTCCATCACAACGGCTATCGTGCCGATGGAGCGCATGAACGAACTTGTCGAGCGCATCCGAAAGGCTGTCGGAGAAGGCCAGAAAATCTACTGGATTTGCCCTCTGGTCGAAGAATCCGAAGTCGTGGAACTGACATCCGCCGAAGAGCGCTTTGGGAGCCTCAAACCCGTCTTTGGAGATCGCATCGGCCTTATCCATGGCCGCATGAACGGAGCGGAAAAAGATGAGGCAATGCGGGCGTTGAAGCAGGGCGAAACCCGTGTACTGGTTGCCACCACAGTGATCGAAGTCGGCGTGGATGTGCCCGATGCCACGATTATCGTCATTGAACACGCCGAACGCTTCGGCCTGTCGCAATTGCACCAGCTACGCGGGCGTGTAGGCCGCGGCGACAAACCTTCAACCTGCCTGCTGCTTTACAAGGGGCCGCTGGGTGAAGTCGCGCAAGCCCGGCTGAAAGTGATGCGTGAGACGGAAGACGGTTTTCGCATCGCCGAGGAAGACTTGAAACTGCGTGGCGAAGGTGAACTGCTTGGCACGCGGCAATCGGGAACGCCGGGTTTCCGTCTGGCTTCCATCGAAGCGCATGGCGATCTTCTGGAAATCGCCCGCAAGGACGCGCGTTACATTCTGACCAGCGATCCCGATCTGGAATCCGAACGCGGACAGGCGCTACGAATATTGCTCTATCTCTTTGGGCGAGACGAAGCGATCAGGCTCTTGCGGGCAGGATAGAAAAATGGCGGCACTCCGCCGCCATTTCTATCAATTTGTAAAGTCTTCTTGGTAGTGAGCTGATTTTACTCGACAGTGACAGACTTTGCCAGATTGCGCGGTTGGTCAACGTCAGTACCCATCAGAATGGCGGTATGATAGGCCAGCATCTGGATCGGCAGCGCATAAACGAGCGGCGTGATGAATTCCGGTACGTCCGGCAGAACGATGGTTGCCATCGTGTCGATGCTAGCGGCTTCTGCGCCTTTTTTGTCGGTGATGAGAATGATGCGACCGCCGCGTGCCGCGACTTCCTGCATGTTGGAAACGGTCTTCTCATAGAGACGATCAGACGGCGCTATGACGATTACCGGCATCGTTTCATCAATCAGCGCAATCGGGCCGTGCTTCAACTCGCCAGCGGCGTAGCCTTCAGCGTGGATATAGGAAATTTCCTTGAGCTTCAGCGCGCCTTCCATGGCAAGCGGGAAGGACGTGCCGCGACCGAGATAAAGCACGTGATTGACCTTGGCCAACTCATGACAGACTGCTGCTATCTGGTCTTCGAGCTTCAGAACCTGATTGATGAAACGCGGCGCCTCGGAAAGTTGACGCACCAGTTCCTGTTCCCGTTTGTCATCAATTGCGCCGCGCGCCTTGGCTGCGGCAATCGCCAATGAGGCCATGGCCGAGAGCTGACAGGTGAAAGCCTTGGTGGACGCAACACCGATCTCCGGCCCTGCGAGCGTCGGAAAAATGGCATCGGATTCACGCGCGATGGTCGATCCCGTCACGTTAACGACTGCAGCGATTTTCAACCCTTGCGATTTGCAGTAACGCAGCGATGCCAGTGTATCAGCCGTTTCACCGGACTGGGACACGAACATTGCCAGCGAATCCTTCGACAGCGGCATTTCGCGATAGCGGAATTCGGAAGCGATATCGCTATCCACCGGCAGGCGCGCAATCTGCTCAAACCAGTATTTGCCGACAGATGCAGCATAATAGGCTGTGCCGCAGGCAGAAATCGTCAGGCGGTCGATCTTGCTGAAATCGATGCCGATTGCTTCCTGACGCACTTTGCCCGTGGTAAAATCGAGATAGTTCGCAAGCGTGTGAGAGATCACTTCCGGCTGCTCGAACATCTCCTTCTGCATGAAGTGACGGTGATTGCCCTTGGAGACGAGCATATTAGCCGTCTGCGTCTTCTGGATCGGGCGCTCAGCTTCGTTGTTGTTTTCGTCGTAAACGGTCACGCCCTTGCGCGTCAGCACAGCCCAATCGCCATCCTCGAGATAGGCTATGGTATCGGTGAAAGGCGACAGTGCAATAGCGTCGGAACCGAGGAACATTTCACCTTCGCCATAACCAACGGCAAGCGGCGGTCCCTGGCGCGCACCGATCAAAAGCTCTTCGTCGCCCTCGAACAAGAAGGCAAGCGCGAAAGCACCGTGCAGCATCGGCAGGCTGTCGCGGACAGCCTCTACCGGAGACTTGCCCTTTGCCAGTTCGCGGGTCACCAGATGCGCGACGGCTTCGGTGTCGGTTTCGGTCTGGAATTTGTAGCCTTCCGCTTCAAGCATGGCGCGAAGCTCGGCAAAATTCTCGATGATGCCGTTATGAACGACCGCAAGGCGCTCGGTAATGTGCGGATGGGCATTGCGCTCCACAGGCTTGCCATGCGTCGCCCAGCGGGTATGGCCGATACCGATGACACCGGGAAGCGGTTCTCCAGCCAGTCGCTTTTCCAGATTGATCAGCTTGCCTTCGGCGCGGCGGCGATCGAGCTTGCCGTTCTGCAAGGTGGCGATACCGGCAGAATCGTAGCCGCGATATTCAAGCCGCTTCAGTGCATCCACGAGAAGCGGAGCGACTTCGTTATTTCCGATAATGCCGATAATTCCACACATAGGCTGCTCCAGATCCGACGTTGAGACGTAATGTTTCGCGGTTTAAAGATTCTAATGCAGAACGGCAACCCAATGGATTGCCGCTCGTTTAGAGCGGTTCTTGCTTTTACGGAATCGTTGGAACCGCTCTAACTGTCTGTTTCTGCCGCATTTCCTAACGCAAAACCGTTTCACACTTTTGCTGGAAATGCTCCAAGCTGTTGGATGATTTATTTCGCCGCGGTTTTAGCCGCTTTGATGGCGGCATATTTCTCCCGCAGGGTTTTCCCCCGACCTTCCTTCGTTTCCTGCCGGGCACGGCCGAAGGCCAGCGCATCTGCGGGAACATTGTCCGTGATCGTGCTGCCCGATGCGATATAGGCATTGTCGCCGATTTCCACCGGCGCAACCAGCGAACTGTTCGACCCGATGAACGCGTTTTCGCCAATCACCGTCTCATACTTGTTGTAGCCATCGTAATTGCAGGTGATCGTGCCCGCACCGATATTGCTCGACGCGCCGACTGTCGCATCTCCGATATAGGTCAGGTGATTGATCTTCGCGCCTTTATGCACGGTGGCATTCTTCACCTCGCAGAAATTGCCGACCTTGGTCTTTTCGGCCAGATTTGCGCCCGGACGCAGGCGCGCAAATGGCCCGATCTCTGCCTTGGGACCGACTTCCGCACCTTCCAGATGAGAGAAAGAATGGATCAAAGCTCCCGACGCAACATGCACGTGGGGACCGAAGAAGACGTTCGGCTCAACAATAACGTCGGCCTCAATCAGCGTGTCGTGGGAGAAAAACACTGTTTCAGGCGCAACAAGCGTCACGCCTGCCAGCATCATCTGGCGGCGCTTACGCTGCTGCCAGATGGCTTCGGCTTCAGCCAGTTCGACACGGTTGTTGATGCCGATCACATTGTCGACCGGCACTTCGATGGCCGTCACATTCATGCCCCGGCCGTGGGCGATGGCAACTATGTCGGTGAGGTAATATTCGCCCTTGGCGTTGTTATTATCGACGGCATCCAGAAGCGCCAGAGCGTGTCGGCCGCGAACAGCCATCAGCCCGCCATTGCAGAAACCAATCTGTTTTTGCGCTTCGCTTGCTTCTTTTTCCTCAACGATGGCGACCAGTTTGTCGCCCTCTTCGATCAGACGGCCATAGCCGTGCGGATTCTCCGGGCGGAAACCGATAACGACAACATCAGCGCCTGCGGCCAGTCGCTCCCGGGCCTTTTGCAAAGATTGTGCCTCGATCAGCGGCGTATCACCAAACACGATGAGCAGATCGTCATAACCGCGTTCGATTGCCTCGCGTGCGGCCAGAACCGCATGTGCTGTACCGAGACGTTCCTTCTGCTCAAAGGCCGAGACGGGCCCTGCCTTCTTCTCCACCGCCGCGCGCACTTCGTCGGCGCCACGCCCCACGACCAGCGCAACATCGCTTTTGCCGGTACCCTGAACAGCCTTCACCACGTGCGAGACCAGCGGCAACCCTGCCACCTGATGCAGCACTTTCGGAAGACTGGATTTCATGCGCGTGCCTTCGCCAGCAGCAAGCACGATGGAAAGGCAGGTACGGTCTGTCATGTTATCGTCCAGAAAATTGAGATGATCTTCGCTCATAGCATCAAAGCGTCTATGAAAACTTACAGGCTACCGCTAACCTTACCCCAGCCGCCCGAGCGCTGGGAAATTCTCAAGCAGCCAGAACGAGAAGGATTGCATCCCACCGGTCAGAAACAGGATGCCCGCCGCAACCAGAAGCGCTCCCATCGCTTTCTCCACCTTGCCGAGATGCACCCGGAAACGCGAAAGAAAACGCATGAATGCGCCGGAAAAAAGAGCGGCGATCAAAAATGGGATGCCGAGCCCCAGCGAATAGGTCGCCAGCAAAAGCGCCCCCTCACCAACAGTGCTGCTGCCTCCAGCAAGCGTCAGGATCGGCCCGAGAACAGGCCCGATGCATGGGGTCCAGCCGAAGGCAAAAGCGAGCCCCATAATATAGGCACCAAGTGGCGATGCCGGAGCGTTGCGCGCCTGAAAACGAGCTTCGCGGGACAAGAACGACAGGCGCAGAACGCCAAGGAAATTCAGTCCCATCAATATGATGACCACGCCCGCAATAATTGCAATTTCCTGCTGCCAGGCGCGCAGGAAGGCGCCAATGGACGAGGCACCCGCGCCAAGCGCAACAAAAACCGTCGTGAAACCGAGAACGAAGCAAATTGCCGCGAATGCCAGCGAACGACGCGCCGAAGGTGCCGCCGCAACGGCAGTCGTCTTCTCCGCGCGGAAATCTTCGACGCTCACGCCCGCCATGTAGCACAGATAGGGCGGCACAAGCGGCAGGACACAGGGTGACAGAAACGACAACGCGCCGGCTCCGGCTGCGGTCATGTATGAAATATCGAGCACCAGGACCTCTTTCCATTCATCAAATCACGTGCGGCGTGGCCGAACCGCAGGCTTGTATAGACCAACTTCTGCTCTACTTTGAATATTTTCAATGCGGCATCTCGCTCGACCACAAGTTCGCCCTAAATCGAGATCATTGCGCAATTTATATATGTTGCTCCAACCGGACGATGTTCCTATGAGCCTTATTGATGATGACGAAGTGCGTCCCATCCCGTCCGAAACGTCAACGAGACATCATGGCTGGTTCGCGCGCTACCAACATTTCCTGTTCCCGATCGCCGGCATCGCCATTGCCTTGCTTGCGGTTTATGTGCTCGAGAACCTCCTCCAGCATACATCTCGCAAAGAAACGCTCGCCGCGCTGCATAATATGCCGTGGGCCACGCTTTGGTTGGCGGTGTTTTTCACAGCCCTGAGCTACGCTGCTGTCGCACTCTATGATGTCGTGGCCGTCGACACGATTGCGCCCAACCAGATTCCGCGCCGCATCGCAGCTATTGCGGGCGCTGCTGGCTATGCAATCTCCAACGCGCTCGGCTTTTCGCTGCTGACCGGCGGCGCCCTGCGTTATCGCATCTACGCAGCGGAAGGTGTAAGCCTTGCCGACATTGGCAAAATTGTCGGAACATCGTGGTTCGCGATCTGGTTCGCGCTCATCATAATGGTCGGCACTGCGCTTCTCATCGATCCACGGGATGTTCCATGGCTTTCCGCAATCGATTCCCGCATTGATATCGTTGCCGGTATCGCCATTCTGGGCGGCATCGGCTGGCTGATCTACTGGCTGTCACATGGACAACGTGCCTTCACGATCGGTTCATTCAGTCTGCGCCTACCCAACTCAAAGGGAGCGCTGATCCAGATATTTGCCGGGCTTGTGGATGTAGGCGCCGCAGCGGCTACGCTCTATGTCCTCATGCCCGCCGATGCTGTGCCAAGCTTCGCCGTTTTCTCACTCGTCTATGTGATCGCCATCGTGCTGGGCATCGCCAGCCATGCGCCCGGCGGCCTCGGCGCCTTCGAAGCGACAATCATTGCAGGTCTTGGTCTTGGCGGAAAACCGGATGCGATTGCGGCGCTTCTCGCCTACCGGCTTATCTATACGATTATGCCGCTTGTCGTGGCGACCGCGGGCATTCTCATATGGGAGATCATGCGCCGGCGCCATATGCTTGGCAAACAGGCACGCTTCGCCAAACGCCTCGTCGAACCGCTCATCCCTGGTCTGTCTGCCAGCATCATCTTTCTGGGCGGGATCATGCTTCTCGTTTCAGGGGCCACGCCGGACCTTCGCTATCGCGTCGAAGTGCTCTCCGATATCGTTCCTGAATCTTTCATGGAAATGTCTCACCTCGCCGCCAGTCTCGTCGGTGTGGCCCTGCTTATCGTGGCTCGCGGTCTGTCGAAGAGGCTTGCACGAGCATGGGTGGCCGCGCAGATTTTGCTTCTCTGCGGCGCAGCCTTCTCACTGGCGAAGGGTCTCGACTGGGAAGAAGCCATCACCCTCTGCCTTTTCGCTTTCACGCTGTGGGGCTTCCGGGATTCGTTCTATCGCCGCCCCATTTCCGGACCGTTTGACCTGAGCTGGAACTGGATCACCACAGTCGGCACAACGGTGCTTGTTTCCACATGGCTCGGATTTTTCGTCTATCGCCACGTGGAGTATTCCAACACTCTCTGGTGGGATTTCGCCTGGAACGCCAATGCGCCGCGGTTTCTGCGAGCAACCGTGCTTGTCTTTGCCGTGGTCGCTGCGGTGGGCCTTTACTCAATCATCAACCGGAACGGACATCGCAGGCGGAAGGTGGATTATTCGATCCCCCGTGCTGTGCCTGCTCTCGTTGCCCAGTGCCCGCATACCGATGCTGCTCTGGCACTGCTCGGCGACAAGCAGTTTCTGCTTGCTCCGGACGAGAGTTCCTTCATCATGTATGCGCAGTCTGGCGGGAGCCTGATCGCGCTTGGCGAACCCGTTGGCAACGAACAGAGTGGCAAGGAGCTTGCATGGTCTTTTCATGGGCTGGCAGACAAGCTTGCGCTACGCACCGTATTTTACGGTGTTGGTCCGCAAAGCTTGCCCCTCTTTCTGGATATGGGCCTTGTCGCCCTCAAATTAGGCGAGGTCGCCCGCGTTGATCTCACCGAGTTCTCGCTGGAAGGACCGCGTCGCCAACCGTTCCGCTATGCCGACCGAAAGATCGACAAGGACGGACTGACATTTGAAATAATCCCGGCAGCTGATGTGCCTCCGCTCATTCCACGCCTGCGGGAGATTTCGGATGCCTGGCTGGAGTTCAAGTCGGGTAGCGAAAAAGGGTTCTCGCTGGGATATTTCGATGAAGAATATATGAAACGTTTCGACGTCGCAGTGCTGAAACGCGACGAAGAAATCGTGGCTTTTGCCAATATATGGCGCGGCGCGAATAAAAATGAAATTACCGTTGACCTCATGCGCTACATGCCGAATGTCCACAAGCTCCTGATGGACGCGCTTTTCGCTAAATTGCTGATGGCCGGCAAGGAAGAAGGCTACAAGTGGTTCAACCTGGGTGCTGCCCCGCTTTCCGGTCTGAGCGGCAGTAGGCTGGCTTCCCGCTGGAACCGCTTTGGCTCCTTCATCTACAAACGCGGCGCTGATCTCTATCACTTCGGCGGACTGAAAGCCTTCAAGGAAAAATTCGATCCTGTCTGGACCCCGCATTATATGGTCTGTCCGGGTGGTCTTGAAACGCCGCGCGCCCTTCTCGATGCCACAACCCTTATCAATGGCAGCCCACTGGAGTTCATCCGCAAATGACGAAAAGACGCGTTCTTTCTATTGTGCTCGGGTTGGCGCTGGTGGCAGCAGCGATTGTATACGGCACAATGCACACTGGTAAAATCGCACGGCTCTGGACAAAGGTGATCGATTCTGACGAACCGGTTATTCACGCCAGTGCCGAAAGGCTATCCAATATCCCCGTCTATATGCCGGAGAACGACCCGGTCGGTCTTGCTATCCTGCTCAGCGATGACGGCGGCATAGGTGACCGGGAAAAACAATTCATGGATGCCATGCTTGCGCGGAATATGATCGTTCTGCCGGTTGAGCTTGGCCCTTGGCGCGCTGCGCTCGACAAGGAGGACGGAGAGTGCAACTATCTGGACTCCGATTTCGAAGCCATCGCCAAGGAAGCCTTGCGTGGGCTGGATCTCGGTGTCTATTTCCATCCCGTCCTGACAGGTATTGGGCAAGGCGCGACCATTGCTTATGCGGCGGCCTCGGATTCGCCCGATGCGACGATTGCAGGCGCCGTTGCGCTTGATCCGGTTCCGGCCAAGACCCGCCTGCCTTCATGCACGGAGAAAGCTGCGGCAACCAAAGCCCCCGACGGAGGCTTCACCTACGGGTTCAATGTGGCAATTCCGGCCCCTGCCCTTGTGATTGGACCAGCCGGATCGCCGGTCAACAATCCCGTTACAGCCCGACAGGAAAATTTCGCCATACTTCAATCTGCTCCTGCATTTCCGGCACGTCTGAAAATGGCTGTCGACAATGTCGTTGCCATGGCGGATCAGGATGCCAAGAATGAAGCCCTCCCCATCGTCGACCTTCCCGCCAAGGACGGAAATGCCGAGATGGTTGCGGTCTTCTATTCGGGAGACGGCGGCTGGCGCGACCTCGACAAATCCATTGGCGAGTGGCTGCAAGCACACGGTGTCCACGTGATCGGTGTGGATTCTCTGCGCTATTTCTGGTCAGAGCGCACACCAGAGGAAATCGCCAATGATACGACGGCGATGATCAAAAAAGCGGACCCCACGAATAAACTACCGGTTGCCGTTCTAGGCTATTCATTTGGCGCGGATACATTTCCGTTCGCCTGGAAATATCTGCCTGCGGCCATACAGGACCGGACCAAAATGATCGGCCTGCTGGGCGTTGAGACCACGACCACATTTCAGGTCTCCATTGAAGGATGGCTTGGAATGGATGGGGACAAGGACGTCATTCCGGCTATCTCGACAATCCCCCTTGACCGGGTGGTTTGTGTCTATGGCCAGGAAGAAGAGGATACCGCCTGCACTGCTGCCGAACTGAAGGGCATGGAAGTCATGAAACTGCCTGGCGGCCATCATTTCGATGAAAATTATGAGCCGATTGCTGCAAGCCTTCTGGAAAAAATGCGCACCCGTGCCGGATTGCCGCCCCGACCAGCCAGTTGATGGGCACGCTTAAAGATCATCAAAGGAACATATACGTAAAAAACTCGTCCCACTGTAAAATCAGGATGTTTAGAATGGGGCTAAGTTATTGATTTTGGTGAGCGCGCAGGGATTCGAACCCTGGACCTACTGATTAAAAGTCAGTTGCTCTACCGGCTGAGCTACGCGCTCCCTGGTGGAGCAAATCGCCCCCGGAAGTGCGGCGGAACATAAGGGCGGCTTGCGGATTGGTCAACACCATAAAATCACGTTTCTCCAACATAAATTCAAAAAAATAACAGGTTGGAGATAGTCCGTGTCACACAAAGGCTTCCAGATGCCCGCAATAGGTCATTTCCATGCGCTTCGGGACACTTCCCAAGCCTTAACGGAACAGTGATTCTGCGCCATATGGCGATAGAAACAAGATTGCCCAGCCTCCGGTCGGGACCTTGCTGCACGGACATACTACGGCTAGGGTCAGGACCAATCAATTTGATGGAAACGGCGTCCGGGATGACACGAGCTGCTGCAGAGGAGCAAGGGGCGAGATGTATCCTGCCGGATTGTCTCACGCCATCTTCGTTAACAGGTCCAGAACCTCGCTTCGTCAGAATGAACTAGAGCGGTTCCTGCTTTACGGAATCGTTGGAACCGCTCAATCCATTTTCTCGCATTTCCAGACTCAGAACCGTCTCACATTTTTGCTGGAAATGCTCTAACGGCACGGTATTTCATGTCTCTGGCCACCAAGGCATTTTTCCATTTTCGGTGCTCCTTATCCGGCGTGGGCATAGCACTGGGCACCTTGTTTTTTGCTGCTGCGCTCACGCCCAGTCTCGTTCCGCGCACCTATGTCATGCAGGGCATTCTCGGCGGCGTTGCGTTCGGAGCAGGTTATGGCATTGGCGTGCTGTGGCGCTGGCTTTGGCATTATCTCGAATTGCCGGAACCCAAAGACCGCCTGCGCAGCCAAGCCAATCTTGCCGTCGGTATCATCTGTTTCGCAGTGGCTGTCGTGGCGCTTTATTTTGCCGCGAGCTGGCAGAATTCAGTTCGTGCTGGCATGAACATGGAGCCGGTGCCAAGTGCCTATCCGACGAGCGTGTCAGCTTTGGCCGTACTGACATTCCTCGTTCTGTTGGTGCTGGTCCGCCTTCTCATCCGGCTTGGGCGTTTCGTCTCCGAGAAAGTGCATCTCGTCATGCCTCGCCGAGTAGCCAACGTTCTTGGCGTCACGATTACGGTCGTGCTTGTCTGGACGATTGCCAACGGGCTGCTCATCCAGTCAGCTTTCAAGGTTCTGGACCGTTCATTTCGCGAATATGACGCTCTGATCGAGCCGGACCGCCCCCAACCGACGGCAGCAAACAAAACAGGCAGCGCTGCGTCGCTTCTGCACTGGAACGAGCTGGGGCGAGCCGGACGTGAATTTGTCTCCTCCGGCCCTGCAGCTGCCGACATCACGGCAGTGACGGGAGAAAAGGCAATCGACCCCATACGGGTCTATGCGGGCCTGCAAGTCGCCGAAACGCCGGAACAACGCGCTGCGCTTGCATTGGAAGAACTGAAACGGCAACACGGCTTTGACCGGTCGGTACTGGTCGTCATTACGCCCACCGGCACGGGATGGGTTGACCCTGCTGCAATTGACGGGCTTGAATTTCTGCATCATGGGGATGTGGCCAGTGTCGCCGTGCAGTATTCTTATCTTTCCAGCCCTTTGTCGTTGCTCTTTCAGCCCGAATATGGAGCGGAAGCGTCGCGGGCGCTGTTCATCGCCGTCTACAATTATTGGAAAAGCCTGCCGCGTGAGCGGCGCCCTCGCCTGTATCTCTATGGCTTGAGCCTCGGTGCCATGAACTCGGAAATTTCGTCAGAGCTTTTCGAAATGCTCGATGATCCGATCAACGGCGCCCTATGGAGCGGTCCTCCTTTCTCGAGCCGCGACTGGAAAGCCATGACGAGGCGAAGAAATCCCGGTACGCCGGAATGGTTGCCCGTATTCCGGGACGGCTCCTTTGCGCGTTTCATGAATCAGAATGGCGAAGCCCCCGGAAATGGAACACGTTGGGGCCCAATGCGGGTGGTTTATCTGCAATATGCCAGTGACCCGGTAACTTTCTTCGACACACTGTCCTTCTACCGTCAGCCCGACTGGATGCACGCACCGCGCGGCCCCGACGTGTCACCGGACTTGCGATGGTATCCTGTCGTAACCATGCTTCAACTCGCCCTTGATATGGCCTTTGGAACAACCACGCCGATAGGTTACGGGCATGTGTATGCTCCCGAGCACTATGTCGACGCATGGCTGCAGGTTACAGACGTAACCGGCTGGAAGCCGGACAATATCGCTAGGCTCAAGCAGTATCTGCGCCAGAAAATGGATAGGGCGAACGTCGAGGGCTATGAACAGCGCGGCGGCTAGAGCATTTTCGAGCCAAGAGTGTGTGAGCCCGGCCTGCCCTCAAACCGGACGAGCAGGCCGCGCTGTCCTTTATTCTCCGATCAGTAATCAGGCGATTTCTGCGGCGTCGGGGAACTGTTCAAGTTCAGCATCGGAATTGCCCCGTTCGGCAGCATGGTGGTCGGCAGTTGCCCGTCCCACTTCTCGGCCTGCGTCAACGCAACAAGACCCGGATTATCGCGAAGTGCATCGCCACGCGCCTTGATCGCTGTTGCTTCCGCCTCGCCCTTCAGCCTTATCGCGTCAGCCTCGGCCTCTGCCTGGAGACGAACGGCATCCGCTTGGGCCTCCGCTTCGGCGCGGCGAGCATCTGCCTGCGCTTTTGCCTGCGTTACGGTAATTTCAGCCTGCACCTTTTCCCGCTCTGCATTCTGACGGAGACGCTGCACTTCAACTTCAGCCAACATGCGCTGTTCGATGGACTGCTCATAGGAGTCCGAAAAATCAATATTCTCGATCTGCACCGTATCGATGATCACCGGACCACGCACACTGTTCTGGATCGCCTGCGCGATCTCCTGATTGAGACGGCTTCGCTCCTGAATGGCCTCGACGGCGTTAAATTTGCCGAATACAGTCTTGCTTTCTTCGAAAACGCGCCGCTCCACAAGACGGGACAACAACCCCTCTTCGCCGCCATAGGTCGCGTAGACCTCTTCCACGCGGTCCGGCGGAATGCGATAGTTGACCGACAGGTTCATCGTGGCTGGCTGCTGGTCGCGGCTATAGGCTTCCATGCTGTTATAAATTGCAGCTTTGGATTGCACCGATATTCGCACGATCGAGTCGATCACCGGAATTTTGAAACCGAGGCCGGGCTGCGCAACGCCGGAAACAGCACCGTAGCGCAAAACAACGCCACGCTCACCTTCGTCAACTGTATACCAGGAGCCAAGTACTACGCTCAATATGCCGAGTACAATTACACCGGCTAATGCTTTGGGTAAAATCTCGCGCATCCCGTCTCCTTTGGCGCTCGGTTGTAACAGGGGAAACGAAAGCCTTTGCTGCCGGAACTTGCCCCGACCGCCTTTTAGGGTGCACTTCCGTGAATGACAATTACTGGTGGTGAGATGATAGACCTAGTCCACAAAACAAAGCCGCCCCTGAGGAGCGGCTTCATTGTGTTCAGCAGGTTTAAACGATCAGTATGGCGAATAACACTGCTGTCGAGGGCCGTTATACGGCTGAAAAGTATTATCCGAGGCCCTGTATGACCGATAACGGTTATAGCACCATTGGATGTGTGCATTGCTGTAACCGTAAGCCGGTGCGCGATAGACCGGCTGAGGCGGCGGAGCGGCAATCGCACCGCCAATGATCGCACCCGCGCCGAATGCTGCGAGCGGATACCACCAGCCGTCATTATGCCGGCGATAGCCGTGGCGGTAATAGCGATAACCACGATGGCCGTTCCAGTAACCCGGGCCCGGACGATAAGGACGCCCGTGCCAACCCGGACGAGGCCCCGGTCGGTATCCGCCCCAATGTCCATGTCGCGGCCCGCCACGCCAGCGGTCATCCCGAACCTGCTGAACATTCTCGTTGCTCGCCGCAGGCGCAGCAGGCATGACGGGCGCAGCCGAGACCGGGACTACCGCGCCGATCAGAAAGCTCGCACCGACAAGGCCAACCATCATCTTTTTGAAGGTGTTCATCCTGTGCTTCTCCATTTCAATGATGCCATCATTGCCGTCTGTTTATGAATGCTCGCTGAATATTGCCGGAAAATATGCCATCTCCCAATTTTATCCTCGCAACATGGCATGGTTTTATGAGGCTTTTAACGAAGAAGACGATGATTGGTTCTCGCTATTCCATTATTTTCGTTAGCAAATTGCAAGACAATCGGATAACTTGCGTGAAGTAGGGCTGCTTGTAAGCGTTTTCAGCGAGTGGGGTTTGCATTGGCAACAAAAGCAGGGCCGTCCGTAAAAATTTGGGGAACATCTTTCTCCCGGGAAGCCGATCCTTTCACGGCGGCAGTTCAACTGACGCCCATGCCGATGCTCATCACCAATCCACGCCTGCCCGATAACCCAATCGTCTTTGCCAACAAGGCCTTTCAGAATCTGACCGGCTATGAGGCCGATGAAATCATTGGGAAGAATTGCCGCTTCCTGCAAGGCATCGGCACTGACCCGAAACATGTCGAGGTGATCCGGGCGGCGATAGAAGCCCAGCGGTCAATTGATATCGATATTCTCAATTACAAGAAATCAGGCGAACCATTCTGGAATCGCCTTCATATTTCCCCCGTCAAAACCGAAACAGGCGAACTTCATCATTTCGTTTCATCACAACTCGACGTGACGCTTGAGCTCGGCAGGCTGGTTGAGCTGGAAAAAGAACGCGAAACGCTTTCGCTTGAAAAGCAGCGCAGCCACGATCAGCTGCAATATATTATTGAAGCGGCGAATGTTGGCTTCTGGACACGGGATTATCATACCGGCGAAATCAGCTGTTCGTCGGAATACAGGCGTATTTTCGGTCTGACCCCGGATGAACCGGTCAACTACGACAAGATCATCGAGATGGTGGTGCTAGAAGACCGGATTTCACTGATCCAGCGGTCGCAGGAATCTTTCGCAACCGGCAAGTCTTTCCGGATGGAATATCGCATCACAAACAGGCTGGATCAGGTGCGCTGGGTAGAAACCCGCGCCAAGGCGCTGACGGGCAAGTCGCCGACGCTTCTGGGCATCGTCATTGATGTCACCGAGCGCAAGAAAGCCGAAGCGGACAAGGCACTGGTGACACGCGAAATTTCGCATCGCTTCAAGAATTCGATGGCGATGGTGCAATCCATCGCCAATCAGACCTTGCGAAATGCCACCGATCCGCAGACCGCAAACGAATTGTTCAGCGAGCGGCTGCGGGCGCTTAGCCAGGCCCACGACATGCTGCTGAGGGAAGACTGGACGGGTACCACGATCAGTCAGATCTGCGAGACCGCCCTCGCCCCTTTTAACAGCACGTTCGGCCATAGAATTCGCACCCGTGGTCCGGCCCTTGTGGTGAGCGACCGTGTGACGGTTTCTCTTTCACTAGGCCTCTATGAACTCGCAACTAACGCGGTGAAATACGGCGCCCTCTCCAACGAAAACGGCACGGTCCAATTCGATTGGGATGTCGTTCAAAGACAGGGCGAACAGAAACTTCATATGCGCTGGATCGAAAGCGGCGGACCCGCGGTCAAACGTCCCGCGCGTCGCGGGTTTGGCCAGCGGCTGCTCTATTCCGTTCTCGCAGGCGAATTGAAGGCAAAATGCGACATCGACTTCGCACCAGGCGGACTGGTAATTGATGTTCTCGCCCCCATGACAGCGGATGTATTCCCGCACGTCGATAGCATTTCACATTCGCAAGCCGAGTCGGTCTGACGAAAAAGAGCAGCGGAATAGCTGCTCTTTTCATTCATTAGTTATGCGGGCCGCGCCGACGAGGCTCGATGTAGACCCTGTCACGATGACGATAACGATCGTGGCGCCAGCGATCACGGTCGCGCTCACGATAATGACGGGGCGGATGACGGTCCCACCCACGACGATCATCGCGCCAGCGGCGATCCCAGACACAGCGACCGTTTCGCGTGCGAACCGCACCACGGGGACAGCGATAATCAACCTGAATGGCAGAACCAGCGCCATTGGCAGCGACAGCCGGTATTGTCGCCGGAGCAACCGGCGTGCCCGCTTCAGCAACGGCCGTTAGCGCGAACAGCGCGAGAGCCGCAGAAACCAATCTAAACTTCATTCCATTCTCCCTTCAGAGCTGACCAGAATTGGAATATCCTGCCCATAAATACCTAGGCCGTACAGACGATTGGTAAAGTCACTTAATCTTACGGTTATCTATCAATCTCGACCCCGCATCGCATAACGGGCCACCGCGAAACGACCCTGCAATTTTGCAGGGGCATTTTTTAGAGAATCTGGATATCAGAAGCCCATTGAATTCGCACGCAATCCCTTGAAGCAAGGGAAGAGCTGCAGAATCTCCAATCCGCAAAGCCGATCCGGCGCCGATTCACGTCCGGTAGCGGGCGGAGCTTTGCGGCTGTCGCAAGGAGCAGGAAGATGGATCATTCGGCCTCTAAAATCGACGTTACATGGGGGGAGAAAACCGGTCTGGGTACTACTCAGGTCGAATGGATCGAACTGGTCGGCGGTTTACCGAAAGAACATTCGCTCATCCTCCGCGATCTGATCGGTCGTCACCGCGAACGGTTCGTCGGCGTGTTCTATGATCGATTGATGAACAATCGCGATGCGGTAACTTTTCTCTCCCAGAAAATGGTCCAGGAGCGTCTGCACAATTCTTTGAGCGACTGGCTTATGAAAATGTTCGAGAGAACCGCCGAAGATGTCGACGCGTTCATTCGTGAACAGCGCAAGGTCGGCGAAGTCCATGCCCGTATCGACGTGCCGATCCACGTCGTCATGCAGGGCGCGCGCCTGCTCAAGAACGAGATCGTTCGTCAATTGAAGCTGGAAGTGACCACACGCGAGGTTCTGTCGCGTCTCATCGTGCATGTCAGCAATGCAATCGATATTGCGATCGAAATAATGAGCCAGGCCTTCGTGAAAGACGCGCGCGAAAGCGCGCAGACGGACGAAGCCTATCGAGCCTTTACGCTGAGCCATGATTTTCCACTCGAGCGGGAATCACAGCGCGCCGCACTCATGGAATGGAGCCAGTCGCTCCTTTTCAATCTCTATGGCAATCCCGACAGCCCGCTTCACCCGCTCGCAAGCTCGGACTTCGGATTGTGGTTGCAGCACAAGGCCGATCTCATGTTCTCCAATTCCTCAACCCTGGAAAACATCCGCCGGAATGCAGAACATATCGACCACGTGCTCCTTCCGACCATCAACAGTGCCCGCAAGGATAACCCGACGGAACTCGCAGCCTCCCTGTCGCTGTTCCAGACCAAAATCGGAGAAGTGAAGTTTCTGCTGTCCGAACTGTTTCAAGCGGCAGCGGCGATGGAAACGGGCCGCGATCCGCTGACCCGTGCGCTCAATCGACGTTTCATGCCTTCAATCCTGACCCGCGAGGTGCGCATGGCGTCCCAGAAAGGCATGGATTTAAGCCTCCTGATGATTGATATTGATCACTTCAAGAACATCAACGACACATACGGGCACAGCAGTGGTGATGCGGTTCTTCAGCAGGTGGCCGAAACAATCCTTTCGCTCTGCCGCCCGAGCGATTTCGTGTTCCGCTATGGCGGGGAAGAATTTCTGGTCGCGCTTGTCGAAGCAGATGCAGACAAGGCGTTTGCAATCGGCGAGGAACTGCGTAGGCAAATAGCCCAACAGCCTATGAAACTGCCCGATGGTGCACACCAGTCTGTAACCCTGTCCATCGGTGTCGCGGCATTCAACGGCCATCCGGACTACAGCCACCTTGTGAACGCCGCTGATCGGGCGCTCTATCGGGCCAAAGAAGGCGGCCGTAATCGCTGCGAAAAGGAAGTTCCGCTCGCGATTGATTGATTGCAGAGGCATTTTGCCATCTGGCAGTTACGCTGCAAAACCGCCATATGGTCCCATCATGACGAATAGCTCCGCTTCCCCTGTTTCCGAAACCGCCTCACCAGAGCCGCGCGAACGCGACGCTCTGGAGACGCATTTCCTGCCCCAACAGGCAGATGCGCCGCCTGTAGATTGGGTTATCGCAGACGGGCTGACCGACTATGAGGAAGCTCTCGCCTTTATGGAAGCGCGCGTGCAGGCCATTCGGGAAGGCACTGCCAACGAACTCGTCTGGCTGGTCGAACATCCCCCGCTATACACGGCAGGCACAAGCGCCAATGCAAGCGATCTCCTGACACCCGACAGCCTGCCCGTATTCAACACAGGACGCGGCGGTGAATACACCTATCACGGGCCGGGCCAGCGCGTCGCCTATGTGATGCTCGACCTGAAACGCCGCCGCGAAGATGTGCGTGCCTTCGTGACAGCACTCGAACAATGGATTATCGAGAGCCTTGCCGAGTTCAACATCAAAGGCGAACGGCGCGAGGATCGCGTTGGCGTATGGGTAACGCGGCCGGAAAAACCCCGCCTTACCAATGGCGGCATGTGCGAAGACAAAATTGCGGCTATCGGCATCCGTCTCAGGCGCTGGGTAAGCTTTCACGGCATTGCCATCAATGTCGAGCCGGATCTCAGCCATTATTCCGGCATCGTTCCCTGCGGAATCTCGGAACATGGCGTCACAAGCCTTGTCGATCTCGGCTTGCCGGTGACGATGGGCGATATGGACGTCGCGCTTGGAAAGGCTTTTGAGACGGTCTTTGGTGCACGTCAGTTCAGATAGCTTTGTTCATGCCGCTTTCGCGCGGCGCTCGCGCATGAAAACATAGAAGCCTGATCCGACGATAATTGCGATACCGAGCCATTTCGATGGCGTCGGGAAATCGCCGAATACGATCAGGCCCACCAGAACCGCATTGACGATTTCAAGATACTGGAATGGTGCCAGCATCGATGCCGGCGCCAGCTTGAACGCTTGCACGACCATCAGGTGGCTAACGGTTCCGATAGTTCCAAGAAGGAAGAGAAGCAGCCAGGGTTGAATGCCGTTCGGCAGGCCAAAACTCAGGTCACCGAGCCCTGCCGCGGTTCCATAAATCATGGCCAGACCTGCAAACATCCAGCCGCCCACGCCTGCATAAAACTGCATGACAAGCGGACTTTCTTTCGCACCGTATTTGCGGTTCAAAATCAGATAGATCGCAAAGGTTACGGCAGTCGCCAGCGGCAGAAGCGAGACGGCGCCGAAAATCTCGAAACTCGGCTGGATCACGATCATCGTGCCGATAAGGCCGATGCCGACTGCGCTGAATCTTCTCCAGCCCACTTTTTCCTTCAGGAAAATGGCCGAAAAGAGCGTCAGGACGAGCGGCTCGGCAAAGAAGACGGCCATCGCATCCGCCAGCGGCATATACTTGACCGCCGTAAAAAAGCAGAGCCCGCCAAACCCCATCAATGCGCCGCGAATGAGATTGCCTGCCAGATGTTGCGTGCGTAGCGCAGCAAAACCGCCGACAATGAGCAAAATGAAGAACATCAGCCAGCACTGAACGAAGAAGCGCATGAAGGTAACGGTGGCCGGAGGCAAATGGTCCGCCATGGCGAGCCACTTGCCGATGGCATCCATCAGCGGCAGCAGAAGCACCGAGAGCACCATGATCGCCATGCCTTTTACGTGCGCTTCCATGCCGCCTGTCGCGCTGCTCTGCATTTCAAACTCTCGGTTTCTGTATGTTCCCCGCTATCGCTCTATGCGAACTGCCGCAGCGTTTCCATCCAATTTGACCAGAATCGACCCGCTTGTTTGACTTTCGACCGCTTTCCGGTGCAAATCAGTTCCGATCTGAACGAAATCCCTTGAAAAAGCCGTGCGCAAACGGAACGTAAGGCGAACTTTAGTCGCCTTTCGCGAGCGCGCATGGCATCATTCAGGTGATTCGCGAACAGTATTTTCCGGTCTTTGGCGAGCAGGCTCGACAGTGGCCTCCTGAAATTCAGATAGAGAGCTTTTCGGAACAAATGGACGATAGCAACGATCTCTTCTCGAGAGTAGTTAACAATGCCCGAGAACGGGAACAGGGACGGCAAGGTGAAAAACAAGCATCGTCGCAACCTGTTGCCCAGCCGGTGGCAGCGCCGTCGCTCTCTGTTCCAAAGCCGGTAACAGCCAAGGCACCGCCTGCCTCGTCGGCAGGAGATGACTATAATGCTTCGTCCATCCGTGTTCTGGAGGGGTTGGAACCGGTACGCCTACGTCCCGGCATGTATATTGGCGGCACGGACGAAAAGGCGCTGCATCACCTCTTTGCGGAAGTCATCGATAACTCGATGGACGAAGCGGTTGCAGGACATGCCAATTTCATTGAAGTCAGTTTCGATGCCGACGGATTTGTCACGGTTTCGGACAATGGACGCGGCATTCCAGTCGATGAACATCCGCAGGTGCCGGGGAAATCCACGCTCGAAGTCATCATGACCAAGCTGCATGCGGGCGGCAAATTCGACGGCAAGGCCTATGAAACCTCGGGCGGCCTGCACGGTGTCGGCGTTTCGGTGGTGAATGCCCTTTCTGACGTGCTAGAGGTGGAAGTCGCCCGCAATCGCCGTCTCTATCGGCAGCGTTTCTCGCGCGGTATTCCGCAGGGTGGACTGGAAGATGTCGGCGAAGTGCATAACCGTCGTGGCACCCGTGTACGTTTCCACCCCGACCCCGATATTTTCGGCAGGACGGCACAGTTCGATCCGCACCGTCTTTATCGCATGGCGCGCTCGAAAGCCTATCTGTTCGGCGGGGTTGAAATCCGCTGGAACTGCGATCCCTCCCTGCTCGATCCAAAGAAGGAAACGCCTGAAAAAGCGGTTTTCCACTTCCCCGGCGGTCTGAAAGACTATCTCGAGGCATCGCTCGGCAAGGAACATCAGGTCACACGCGAGGTTTTCGCAGGCAAGACCGAAAAGCAGGGCGGCCATGGCGCGGTTGAATGGGCCGTTTCATGGTTTGGCGGCGACGGTTTCGTCCACTCCTATTGCAACACCATCCCGACAGGCGATGGCGGCACCCATGAAGCAGGCTTGCGCATTGCGCTGACGCGCGGCCTGAAAGCCTATGCGGAATTGACCAACAACAAGCGCGCCTCGATCATCACTACTGACGACGTGATGGTGTCGGCGGCGGGGATGCTGTCGGTTTTCATCCGCGAGCCGGAATTTGTCGGCCAGACCAAAGACAAGCTGGCGACAGTGGAAGCGCAGCGCATCGTGGAAAACGCGATCCGTGATCCTTTTGACCATTGGCTTGCGGCCTCACCACAGGAAGCGTCTCGCCTTCTGGAATGGGTAATTGATCGCGCTGACGAGCGTTTGCGGCGGCGTCAGGAGAAAGAGACCGTCCGCAAGAGCGCAACGCGCAAGCTGCGCCTGCCGGGAAAGCTTGCCGATTGCACGCAGAACGCAGCAGCCGGAGCAGAACTATTTATCGTCGAAGGTGACTCGGCAGGTGGCTCAGCCAAGCAGGCGCGCAATCGCGCCAATCAGGCTATCCTGCCGCTGCGCGGCAAGATTTTGAACGTTGCTAGCGCGGGACGCGAAAAGCTGACGGCGAACCAGCAGATCGCTGATCTCATTCAGGCTCTTGGTTGCGGCACCCGCAAGAACTATCGGGAAGACGATCTACGCTATGATCGCGTGATCGTCATGACCGATGCAGACGTCGACGGTGCCCATATCGCGTCGCTGCTCATCACTTTTTTCTACCAGGAAATGCCGGACCTGATCCGCAACGGTCATCTCTATCTGGCAGTGCCGCCGCTTTTTCGTCTAAGCCAAGGTGGAAAGGTCGCCTATGCGCGCGATGAAGCGCATAAGGATGAACTCCTGCGTACCGTGTTTACAGGCCGCGGCAAGGTGGAAATCGGTCGTTTCAAAGGCCTTGGCGAAATGCGCGCCGAACAGTTGAAGGAAACCACCATGGACCCGAAGAAGCGCACGCTTCTGCGTGTTCAGGTGGACGAGGAATATGTCGATGAAACCCGCAACACCGTCGATGAATTGATGGGCACCAAGCCGGAAGCCCGTTTCCGTTTCATCCAGGATCGTGCGGCTTTTGTCGAAGAACTGGATATCTAAAGTATATTTGCGGGATGAACGGCACTGCAAACCCCGTGCCGTTCATTTTCCTTTTCAATAAACCCATTTAAGCTACTGATAAATCAAGATCAGGCTTTTACATCAATGCCAAGCTTGGCTTCAATTTCCTCAATCGATTCCTTGACGAAGAATGTTTGGTCCGTGCTCAGCGTCACTATGCGCGTACCGGTTCCATAAGTATTGTAGCATAGAACGTGATTGAAATTCACGGCGAGCTTTTCACCGTTTACTTCCGTCAGCATGATCCACATCGCTTGCCCTCCTCCTGATGTATCCACTCTCAAGAAGGATAGGCGCAACAGAAGGTTCGGCAATGGTCGCAACAAACTGGCTTCAAAGCTTGGCGCGCATTCTCACCTTCGCGACCGTTTTGCTGAAACTTTCTGACCACTCCTCTCCCAACCACTCGATCTGGAAGCCAGCTTTTTCATAAAGCTTGATCGCGGGAAGATTATCCGCATGCGTGCCGATCACCGCTTCATCGAAGCCATTGAGCAGGATTTGCGCCATCAGGGCATCAAGAATCTGACTGCCAATCCCTTGTCCGTGGCAGCGCGGATCGACCCACAAGTCGGAAACGTAATTGGTCTGCAGCGTTCTCGCACCCCAGCCCACAACAGTTCCGGTCCGTTCGGCGACCAGCACACCCTCCGCATTATCTTGAAGATCGCGCAGGAATTTGGCTTCCAGAAGTTGTCGTCGCTCCGCGGTCAGTTCGACACCACGAACCGCAATCCGCCAGGCCCTGACCGCTAATGCGGCCATAGAAACAAATTCGCCGGGAAAGCCCCGGCGAATAAGAAGATTGGATTTTACCACCACTTTGCCGGAGTAAACCGCCCGGCCGCCTGTTCAATGGCGTGCGCTGCCTGGAACAAAGTCTCTTCCTCAAACGGGCGCCCGATCAACTGAAGACCGAGCGGCAAGCCCTTGTCATTGACGCCCGCAGGCACGGCGATGCCCGGCAAACCGGCCATATTGACCGTTACCGTGAAGATGTCATTGAGGTACATCTTCACCGGATCGTTGGCGAGGTCCTCGTCGGCAAGGCCAAAGGCAGCCGATGGCGTCGCTGGCGTCAGGATCGCGTGCACGCCCTGGCCGAATGCGTCTTCAAAATCCTTCTTGATCAATGTCCGCACCTTCTGCGCACGCAGATAATAAGCGTCGTAATAGCCTGCGGACAAAACATAGGTGCCGATCATGATGCGGCGTTTGACTTCCTTGCCGAAGCCAGCCGCGCGGGTCTGTTCGTACATATCGGCAATGTCCTTGCCGGGCACGCGCAGACCATAACGCACACCATCATAACGGGCGAGATTCGAAGATGCTTCCGCAGGCGCGACGATATAATAAGCGGCCAGCGCATATTTCGTGTGCGGCAGCGAAATATCGACAATTTCGGCCCCGGCATCTTTCAGATACTGAACGCCCTTCTGCCAGAGTTCCTCGATTTCGTCCGGCATACCGTCAACGCGATATTCCTTCGGAATGCCAATCTTCATGCCCTTGAGCGATTTGCCGAGGGCAGCTTCGTAATCTGGAACAGGCAGATCGACGGACGTGGTGTCCTTGAGATCAAGCGAAGCCATGGATTTCAGCAGAATGGCAGCATCGCGCACGTCACGGGCAATGGGGCCAGCCTGATCGAGCGAGGAAGCGAAAGCAACCGTTCCCCAACGCGACACGCGGCCATAGGTCGGCTTGATGCCAACCGTCCCGGTGAAAGCCGCTGGCTGACGAATAGATCCACCTGTATCGGTTGCCGTCGCGCCAGCGCAAAGCTGCGCGGCAACAGCGGCCGCCGAACCGCCCGACGAACCACCCGGCACCAGATCGGCGTTCGAACCCTTGGCTCGCCACGGATTCTTGACCGCGCCGTAATAAGAGGTTTCGTTGGACGAGCCCATGGCGAATTCGTCCATATTGAGCTTGCCGAGCATAACCGCGCCATCGGCCCACAGATTGGCGGTGACGGTCGATTCATATTCCGGCTTGAAACCGTCGAGAATGTGGGAGCAGGCCTGCGTATGCACACCCTTGGTCGCAAACAGGTCCTTTACGCCAAGCGGAATGCCTTCCAGCGCACCCGTTTCGCCCTTGGCGATACGCTCATCCGAGGCCTTGGCCATTGAGCGCGCCTGATCGTGCGTCACCTTCACGTAAGCGTTGATGGCTTCATTCGCAGAGTCGATAGCGGAAAGATAGGCGTCGGTCAGTTCGGTAGCGGTGATGGCTTTGGCCTTCAGCTTGTCGCGCGCCTCGGCAATGGTCAGTGCGGTCAGTTCGCTCATCGTCAAATCCTGTCAGTGCGCCTCTGCGAGACGCTTTTCAAAAAAGGCGCTGTATTCAGATTCTGGATAGTCCAGAACCACACCGCAGCGCGTAAAACCCGAATTCTCATAAAGCCGCCAGGCACCTGCAAAACCAGGACCGGTTCCCGTTTCGAGCACCAGTCGGGCAACGCCCCTGGCCCTTGCGAGATCGACAATCGCATCGACCAGCATCGAGCCAACGCGCTTGCCGCGCACTTCCGGAAGGGTGAACATCCGCTTCACCTCGCCGACGCCATCTTCGTGCATCTTCAAGGCACCGCAGCCGACCGCCCGGCCGTCTTCATTGCGCGCCACAAAGACCGTCGTGTCCGGCTCCGCCATCTGCTCGACCGTCATCTTGAACTGAAATTCCAGCGGCGACAGCGGCAGAAGATGCGCGTTCAGCCCTTCGACCAGCGCGCGTACATCGTCCTGCAACGGGGTCTCGACCGAAACCCGAATGGCCATGATCTACTCCACGACCTTCGGCACGACGAAGAAATTGTCTTCCGTTACCGGCGCGTTGGCGACCACAGCGGCTGCAATGCCTCCGTCTGTCACCTTGTCATCGCGCATGCGCATTGCCATCGGCGTAACGGAAGTCATCGGCTCGATACCGTCGACATTGACTTCATTCAATTGCTCTACAAAGCCCAGAATAGCATTAAGTTCGCCAGTCATGCGTTCCGCATCGTCATCGTTGACGGCGATGCGCGCAAGATGCGCGACGCGCTTGACGGTAGAAATATCGACGGACATCCTGTTCTCCGCAAATGCTGCATTTGGGCGGCGAACCGCCACCCTTGAAAAGGTTTCCTACCGGCTATAACGGCGCGACTGTTGAAGCGCAACATTTCTTGCGCTTCAAAAGGCCTTTAGAAGCTGTGTACCGTTCCGGCTGGATCCGTCAGTACCTTGGTTTCGCGATGATCTGCCATTCCGGCGACGAACTTTTCAGCCGTCTGATCGATGATCGGGAACGAGCCGTAATGGCATGGCAACACGGTTTTGAAATTGAAGTAACGCTGGCACGCGAGAGCCGCAACCGCGCCGCCCATCGTGAAGCGGTCGCCAATGGGAATGATCCCGATCTCTGGCTGGTGAAGCTCGTTGATAAGTCCCATGTCCGAGAAAATGTCCGTGTCACCCATGTGATAAAGTGTCGGCGCATCTTCGAAGTGGAATACCAGACCATTCGGATTACCCAATGCCTGTGAAACGCCGTTTTCCGTCAGCATTGCCGAGGAATGAAGTGCATTGACGAATGTGACGGTAAAGCCGTCATGCGCCAAGGTGCCGCCCGTATTGCCGGGATCGACCTTTTCGACGCCCTGACTGTCAAGCCAGCTTGCAAGATCGGCGTTGGCGATAACCGTTGCACCATGTTCCTTGGCAATCGCGACAGTATCGCCGACATGGTCGCCGTGGCCATGGGTAAGCGCGATATGGGTAACACCCCTGGCTGCTTCCTTGAAATCTATGCCCTTCGCGCCGGGATTTCCGTTCAGGAATGGATCGATGAGAATAACGGCCTTTGCAGTTTCAACGCGAAAGGCGGCGTGGCCAAGCCATGTAAGTTTCATAAACTCTCTCCTCAATCTGTTTCCGGCTCGATTTACTGTTTGCGAACAGATATGACGCCAATAAAGTTGAAGGCAATAGAAACCACTTCAAAATCCGATGAGGACCGATGGCCGTCGTTGAAATCGAGGAAATTCCGGCGCTGCTTCAGCCCGGAAAGACCATTGCCGGACTGGATTTGGGAACCAAGACCATCGGTCTTGCAGTGTCGGACCTTGGTCTTTCCTTCGCCCATCCACGCCCCGTTATCAAACGGACGAAGTTTTCCATAGACGCGCAGCTACTCCTGAAAGCGCTCGATGCCGACAAAGTCGGCGCTATCGTCATTGGCTTGCCTATGAATATGGATGGAACATCCGGCCCTCGTGTTCAGGCTACACGGGCATTTGTGCGTACCATGCAACCCCTGACCGACCTGCCCTTTGTGTTCTGGGACGAGCGCCTGTCGACGGTCGCCGCGGAACGGGCGCTGATCGGCATGGATGTCTCACGCGGCAAGCGGGCCGAACGTATCGATTCGGCTGCCGCAGCGTTCATTCTCCAAGGTGCGCTCGACCGCCTGCACGGCATCAGGCGGTCGGTGTCCGACGATTACGACGCCGGATAAAGCTGATCGAGAATGCGCTCCGCGTTGTGGCGGGCATCCAGCATACCATAGGTAGACCGCCACTGACCGCCGAGCCGGGTTTCAATGAACGCATCGGCCACATCATCGGCCCCAAGCTGGCGCAATTCTGCGGCGGCGGCTGCGTAGGCCAGTTGCTCAGTCAGAAGGCGTGCTACACCCGGATCGGTTTCAGTGAGCTGCAATGCAGCGCGCAGCACATCGAGCGTTCCCTGACCGCGTGCACCCAACTGCCCGCCGATCCATTCCAGCACTTCATCGAAAAGGCCCGGTGCGCGGGACAGTACACGCGCCACGTCCAGCGCCATGACATTGCCGGAACCCTCCCATATCGCATTGACCGGTGCTTCGCGATAGGCGCGCGCGAGATTGCCTTCCTCGATATAGCCATTGCCTCCGAGACACTCCATTGCTTCATAGAGCAACGCAGGAGCGATCTTGCAAACCCAGTATTTCACCACCGGCGTCATGCAACGCGCAAAAGCCGCTTCTGCCCGATCGCTTGCAGCCATATCGAAAGCACGCGCCAGTCGCATGGAAAGCGCGGTCGCACCGGCAACGTCGATGGCCATATCGGCGAGTACACGCTGCATCAGGGGCTGTTCGACAAGAGCCTTGCCAAATACCTGCCTATGACGACTGTGATGCACGGCCTCAGCGAGACCGGAGCGCATAAGTCCAGCCGAAGCCACAGCGCAATCAAGCCGCGTCAGCGTGACCATATCCATGATCGTCTTGATGCCCTCACCCGGATTGCCAATCAGATGACCGACTGCCCCATCGAATTCCACCTCCGATGAGGCATTGGACTTATTCCCGAGCTTGTCTTTCAGACGCTGAAAAAAGAATCCGTTCCCGCTTCCTTCTGGAGTGAGGCGCGGGAGCAGGAAACAGGAAAGACCGTCTTCTGTCTGCGCCAGCGCCATGAACGCGTCCGACATCGGCGCGGACATGAACCACTTGTGGCCAGTAATGGAATAGGTGTCGTCTTCGTTGCGAGTGGCGCGCGTTGTATTCGCACGCACATCGGTTCCGCCCTGCTTTTCGGTCATACCCATGCCAAGCGTAATGCCCTGCTTGGCGAATGCCGGTTTCTGCGAAAAATCGTATTTCCGTGACAGAATGATGGGCGACCATTCCCTGTAAATTTCAGACGAGGCCATGAGTGCGGCAAGCGATGCGCTGGTCATGGTCAGAGGGCAAAGATGCCCTGCCTCAAGCTGCGCCGTGAGGAAAAAGCGCGATGCGCGCGCCTGATGGCGGCGCCCGGTTTCCAGCGGATTGCCCTCCCAGATGGAACAATGCAGCCCCGCCGCGATCGAACGGCGCATCAGCGCGTGATAGGCTGGGTGATATTCAACAAGGTCGATCCGGTTACCCTGCCGGTCGTGCGTGCGCAATTTCGGAAGCTCGGTGTTAGCCAGACGCGCAAGGTCCTGTGCTTCCGCCGACATGACGAAACGTCCGGTCTGTTCCAGATCCGTATGCAGTTCCTTCGGGAAACGTGCCGCAATCTGCATCAGAAGCGGATCGCCCAGATAGGCATTCTTGCCCGTCATGGGCGGTGTCTGGTTGGTCACGTCGTGCGTTTTCAAAAGCTCATTCCGTATTGTGCGATTCAATTCAGTTTACGTTTCTTGCACCGCATTTGCTAAAATTTTGCCATCCCTCGCGCAATTTGTCGTCAGGACAGCACAGGTTTTTCTTGGTGAATCGCCCGAAGCCATTATAAGGACGGTTGCGGGACCTGTCCCATGGTCCTATACGGGTGACTTGCCATGACAAATCAAACGGTCCCTCCGCTTTTCCCTCATCGCCACCTGCTGGGCATCAAAGGGCTTTCGCCCCTGGACATTCTCTGTCTTCTTGATCTTGCCGATCAGGAAATCGCTGTTTCCAGACAGCCCGAGAAGAAAAAGTCCGTGCTGCGCGGTCGCACGCAAATCAATCTCTTCTTTGAAGCATCGACACGGACGCAATCGTCGTTTGAGCTCGCTGGAAAGCGGCTCGGCGCTGACGTCATGAATATGTCGGTCGGCAATTCATCGGTCAAGAAAGGCGAAACGCTCATCGATACCGCGATGACGCTGAACGCCATGCAGCCGGACATATTGGTCATCCGTCACGCCTCGGCGGGTGCCGCCGCCCTGCTCGCACAGAAAGTTGGCTGTTCGGTAGTCAATGCTGGCGACGGCGCGCATGAACATCCGACACAGGCGCTTCTGGATGCCCTTACCATCCGCCGCGCCAAAGGTCAGATCGAAAATCTGATCGTCGCCATTTGCGGCGATGTGCTGCATTCCCGCGTGGCTCGCTCCAATATTCTTCTTCTCAATGCGCTTGGCGCGCGGGTGCGCGTCGTCGCGCCATCCACACTCCTGCCTTCGGGCATGGCCGATATGAGCGTCGAAGTCTTCAACTCCATGGAGGAAGGGCTGAAAAACGCCGATGTGGTCATGATGCTGCGCCTTCAGCGTGAGCGCATGGCAGGCTCCTTCGTACCTTCGGTGCGCGAATATTTCCGCTTCTATGGTCTCGACAAGGAAAAGCTGAAACACGCCAAGCCTGACGCTCTTGTCATGCATCCCGGCCCGATGAATCGCGGGGTCGAGATAGCATCGGACGTTGCCGACGGGCCGCAGAGCGTGATCCAGCAGCAGGTCGAGATGGGCGTTGCCGTGCGCATGGCCGTCATGGAAGCCCTGCTGGACCCAAGACGCAACCTGGGCAATGGAGAAAATGCATGAGCGCGATCCTGTTTGAAAACGCGCGCATCGTTGATCCGTCGCGCGGCCTTGATGAAACCGGCAGCATTCTGATCCGCGATGGAAAGATTGTTGCCGCTGGGGCGGATGTCCGCAATCAGGGCGCACCAGAAGGCGCAGAAATCATCGATCTGAACGGTAAGGCAGTATTGCCCGGTCTCGTGGATGCGCGTGTCTTTGTCGGTGAACCCGGTGCCGAACATCGCGAAACCATTGCCTCGGCGAGCCGCGCGGCGGCGGCTGGCGGCGTGACCTCGATCATCATGATGCCCGACACCGGCCCGGTGATCGACGACGTGGCGCTGGTGGAGTTCGTCAAACGAACTGCGCGTGATACGGCTGTCGTCAATGTGCATCCGGCAGCAGCCATCACCAAAGGACTGCATGGCGAGGAAATGACCGAAATCGGCTTGCTGCGCGATGCGGGTGCGGTTGCCTTTACCGAAGGCAGGCAGACTATCGCCAATACCCAGCTCATGCGACGCGCACTGACCTATGCTCGCGATTTCAACGCGGTTATCGCCTGCGAAACGCGCGATCCCTATCTGGGCGCCAATGGCGTGATGAACGAGGGCCTGTTCGCGAGCTGGCTTGGACTTTCCGGCAGTCCGCGTGAAGCCGAAGTAATCCCCCTGGAACGTGATCTTCGTCTGGCGGCATTGACCAACAGCAACTATCACGCCGCACAGCTTTCCTGCGAAATGTCGGCAGAAGCAGTGCGCCGCGCCAAGGATCTGGGCGCCAAGGTGACGGCGGGTGTGTCGATCAATCATTTGTCGCTCAATGAAAACGACATTGGAGAATTCCGTACCTTCTTCCGTCTTTCGCCGCCACTGCGCAGCGAACAGGACCGCCTTGCCATGGTCGAAGCAGTGAAAAACGGTACCATCGATATTGTCGTTTCGGCGCATGATCCGCAGGATGTCGATACCAAGCGCCTGCCCTTCTCGGATGCCGAAGCCGGCGCCATCGGCCTCGAAACATTGCTGGGGGCTGCACTCCGCCTCTACCACAATGACAGCATTCCGCTCTTGCGACTGGTCGAGGTCCTGTCGACAGCTCCGGCACGCATTTTCGGCCTTGATGCCGGCACGCTCAAACCCGGTGCCAACGCGGATATTGCCATTGTCGATCTGGACGAACCCTGGATCGTGCGGGAGGAAGACCTGCATTCGCTCTCAAAGAACAGCTGCTTTGAAAGTGCACGTTTCCAAGGCCGCATCGTCCACACCTTAGTGGCTGGTAAGACCGTTTATTCGGCTTGAAAAACACCGCATAACCCGGAACAATCAATCGAAAATTCCGGGCAGGCGGAATCAAAAAGCAGCAGGGGACATTCATGGCCGAATCGGGATTTCTCAGCTTGACGCTCTTGGGAGCGCTCGTCTTTGGCTATTTTCTTGGCTCCATTCCGTTCGGTTTGATTCTGACCCGTCTTGCCGGTTTGGGCGATGTCCGGTCCATCGGCTCGGGCAATATCGGCGCGACCAATGTCCTGCGTACCGGCAACAAGAAGCTGGCCGCAGCAACCCTGATCCTTGACGCCCTCAAAGGCACGGCCGCCGTTCTTATCGCTTCGCGCTACGGGCCAGATGCCGCCATTGGCGCGGGCTTCGGTGCCTTCATGGGTCATCTTTTTCCCGTATGGATCGGCTTCAAGGGAGGCAAAGGCGTCGCCACCTATCTCGGTATCCTGATCGGTTTGGCATGGCCCGGCGCACTGGTCTTTGCTGCCGTCTGGATCGTAACCGCACTCCTGACGCGCTATTCTTCCCTTGCAGCACTGATCGCCAGCGTCATTGTTCCAATCGCTCTTTACTTTCAGGGCAGTCCAGCAATCGCAATTTTGTTCGCGATCATGACGGTCATTGTTTTCTTCAAACACAAGACCAATATTACGCGCCTCCTGAACGGCACCGAGAGCAAGATCGGAGCCAAGGGATGAAGGAAAGCGCGGATTCGAAAACTGGAATTCGCCTCTCCGACCGCCAGCGTCTCAACTGGCTGCGCCTCATCCGAACCGACAATATCGGCCCTGTCACGTTTCGCGACCTGATTCTGTTTTGCGGCTCCGCTTCAAGCGCGATAGAAATGCTGCCCGATCTTAATATAAGAGGCGGCAGTGCGCGTCCCATCCGCGTCATGTCCATGGACGATGCAGAACGCGAGCTTGAAGCCATTGAAAGAGCCGGCGCTCGTCTGGTTGGAATGGGTGAACCGGATTATCCACCCCAGCTAAAAAATTGTGAAGCCCCGCCTCCGCTGGTTACGATCAAGGGAAATGCCGCCGTTTTCAGTAAGCCCCCGGTTGCCATCGTCGGTTCGCGCAACGCTTCGGTGATCGGCGCTCGTTTCACAGAACGTCTGGCTCATGATCTTGGGGAAGCCGGATTTGCCGTTATTTCCGGGCTTGCCCGCGGCATCGACGCTGCGGCGCACCGTGCGAGCTTGAAGACGGGAACCGTGGCCGTGCTGGCGGGCGGGCTCGACCGTCCCTACCCGCCCGAAAATCTTCCCCTTTACCGCAACATACCGGAAGAGGACGGCGCGCTTATAAGCGAGATGCCGATGGGAGCGGAACCCCGCGCGCGCGACTTCCCACGCCGCAATCGCATTATTGCGGGCTTGTCGTTGGGGTTAATCGTCGTTGAAGCCGCCGAGCGCTCCGGTTCGCTTATCAGCGCACGGATGGCGGGCGATATGGGCCGTACGGTATTTGCCGTGCCGGGCTCACCGCTTGATCCTCGTGCACGCGGCACGAACCTGCTTCTGAAACAAGGCGCGACGCTGGTTACGGAAGCAAACGACGTTATCGATACGCTCCGACCACTGGCTGGTTCAAGCGCGTATCCAACGGATATGCCGATACAGCCGGATCATGGTTCATCGGCTATGGAAGAACCAGAATCGTTCCAACCGATTGCAACGGAAGAACAACGGGACATTGTTATCGATGCACTTGGCCCCGTGCCGACCGATATCGACACGCTGGTGCGCCATACCGGTCTGGATACCGGCGCCATCCAGCTCATTCTTCTGGAACTGGACCTGGCCGGGAGACTGCACAGATATGCCCGTAACCAGGTCGCCTTGGCCCCTCTCGACTAGGGTCTTTATACCCTCGCCTCGCTGTGAAGTGCTTCTCGCGCTTCGACAAGAGCCATCTCGATCATATAGGCCAGCAGCAGACGATCGGTCTTCTTTGCCATTGCATTGAGCTGTTCCAGCATCTGCTCGATAAATGTCAGCGTCTCGTGTTGAGTCGCGGTTCGCACATCCTCATCGTCTTCCATGTCCGGAAAACTCGTTGTATCAACCATACCTATCTCCCCCGAGATAAATCTCTCTTCGTTTCATTCTATGCTACTACTGGTTACGCTCAACTTAACAGCAATTTTAAGTTGTATTTCGTTATTTTTGTCGTCCTGCTCTTGACCAAACGCTGCCTGCTGTTCATGTGAAGACAACGAATTTATCGCGGAGAGGAGATATTTTGTCTCCATGGGACGCGAATCTGGGCTGCTTTAAATGAACGTCGTTGTTGTCGAATCGCCTGCCAAGGCAAAAACCATCAATAAATATCTTGGTTCGAACTATAAGGTTCTGGCCTCGTTCGGTCACGTGCGAGACTTGCCAGCTAAAGACGGCTCGGTTCGCCCCGATGAAGATTTTGCGATGTCGTGGGAGGTGGATAGCAATTCCTCCAAACGTCTTGCAGATATCGTCAAAGCGTTAAAGGACAGCGACGGCATCATTCTCGCAACCGACCCGGATCGCGAAGGTGAAGCCATTTCCTGGCATGTGCTCGAAGTACTGAACCAGAAGAAAGCGCTTAAAGGCAAGACGGTCAAGCGTGTGGCATTCAATGCCATCACCAAGAAAGCTGTTCTCGACGCCATTGCCAATCCGCGTGATATCGATGAACCTCTGGTCGACGCCTATCTGGCTCGCCGCGCGCTGGACTATCTCGTCGGCTTCACGCTCTCGCCTGTTTTGTGGCGCAAACTGCCGGGCGCGCGCTCGGCAGGCCGTGTGCAGTCAGTAGCACTGCGCCTCGTTGCGGATCGCGAAGCGGAAATCGAGCGCTTCATCCGTGAGGAATACTGGAACATTGCCGCTCTATTGAAGACACCGCGCAATGACAGTTTTACTGCCCGCCTGACCGCCGTAGACGGCAAGAAGCTCGGCAAGCTGGATATCAAGAATGGCGAACAGGCGAATGCCATTCGCACAATGCTCGAAGGCGCAAGCTTCAAGGCCCTGTCCGTCGAAGCAAAGCCGACCAAGCGCAATCCAGGACCGCCATTCACCACGTCGACCTTGCAGCAAGCGGCTTCCGGCCAGCTCGGTTTCTCTGCATCGCGCACCATGCAGGTGGCGCAGCGGCTTTATGAAGGCGTCGACGTTGGCGGCGAGACTGCCGGTCTGATCACTTATATGCGTACCGACGGCGTGCAAATGGCGCCCGAAGCCATCAATGCGGCCCGCGATGCAATCGGCAAAAGCTTTGGCGCAAAATATGTGCCGGAAAAGCCTCGCTATTATTCCAGCAAGGCCAAGAACGCGCAGGAAGCGCACGAGGCCATTCGCCCGACGGATTTCTCGCGGCACCCGAAGGATGTACGCCGCTATCTCGATGACGATCAGGCTCGGCTTTACGAATTGATCTGGAAGCGCGCCATTGCCAGCCAGATGCAGGCTGCCGATATCGAGCGCACAACCGTCGACATCGAAGCCAATAACGGCCCGCGTTCGGCCACACTGCGCGCCAACGGATCGGTCACCAAATTCGATGGCTTCCTCGCCGCCTATATGGATCATCGCGAGGAAGAGGACGACGACGAGGATAGCGCAAAGCTGCCGGAAATTCGCTCCGGCGAAGCGCTGGCACGCGAGAAGATCGATGCGACCCAGCATTCCACCGAACCGCCGCCGCGCTATTCGGAAGCTTCGCTCATCAAGAAGATGGAAGAGCTTGGCATCGGCCGTCCCTCGACCTATGCCGCAACATTGGCCACGCTTCGCGACCGCGAATATATCACCATCGACAAGCGCAAGCTTATTCCAGAGCCGAAGGGACGTCTGGTTACCGCCTTCCTCGAAAGCTTCTTCGAGCGTTATGTGGAATATGATTTCACAGCCGACCTTGAAGAAAAGCTCGACCTTATTTCGGACGGCAAGCTTTCATGGAAAGATGTGCTGCGCGATTTCTGGCGCGATTTCTCCGGTTCGGTCGATGATATCAAGGAATTGCGCGTCACCAATGTCCTCGACGCACTGAACGAAGAGTTGGCGCCACTGGTATTTCCGGCGCGCGAAGACGGCAGCGATCCGCGCTCCTGCCCGACTTGCGGCACCGGCACGCTCTCGCTGAAGCTCGGCAAATACGGCGCATTCGTCGGTTGCTCCAACTATCCAGAGTGCAAGTATACGCGCCAGCTCGGCGGTGATGCCAACGGTGAAGCCGCGGCGGCGGACGAACCGAAATCGCTTGGCAAGGATCCGTTCACCGGTGAGGAAATCACCGCACGGACAGGTCGTTTTGGCCCCTATGTCCAGCGTGGTGAAGGCAAGGAAGCCAAGCGCGCCAGCCTTCCAAAAGGCTGGACCGTCGACGCGCTCGATCATGAGAAAGCCGTTGCGCTTCTATCCCTTCCGCGCGACATCGGCCAGCACCCGGAAACCGGCAAGATGATTTCTGCCGGTATCGGTCGCTATGGGCCCTATGTCAGCCATGACGGCACCTTCGCCAATCTGGAGAATGCCGAGGAAGTCTTCTCTGTCGGTCTCAACCGTGCGGTATCAGTTCTTGCCGACAAGCAATCGAAAGGCGGTCGCGGTCGTTCCACACCCGCAGCGCTGGCGACGCTTGGCGAGCATCCCGACGGTGGAGCTATCACCGTTCGAGACGGTCGCTATGGGCCCTATGTCAACTGGGGCAAGGTCAACGCCACCTTGCCAAAAGGCAAGGACCCTGCAAGTGTCACGCTGGAAGAGGCGCTAACGCTGATTACGGAAAAGGCTGGCTCTTCCAAGGGCAAGAAGGCCCCTGCCCGCAAAGCTTCAGCCAGCACGGAAAAGAAAACTGCGACCAAGAAGGCGCCAGCAAAAGCCAAGTCGACAGCCAAGCCGAAAGCCAAATCCAAGGCCGAGGCGGCAGAGGAGTAGCAATTGGCACGCCGTTTTTCCAAATCCGACACCGGCCGGTCCGCGCGGACCGAACGGCGTGCTAAAGCAAAATCCGCCGAGGGTAGAGGTGATCAGCACGCGTTTCTGCCAACCCGCGAAGAGGTTCTCAAATATATCGAGGACAACCCCGACCGGGCGGGCAAGCGCGAACTGGCGAAAGCATTCAACATCAAGGGTGATGCGCGGGTCTATCTGAAAGACCTTCTGCGTGAGCTTTCCGACGAAGGCCTTGTTGAAAAACGTGCGCGCAGATTGTCCCGCCCCGGTGCGCTGCCTGCCGTAACCGTGCTTGATATTACCGGACGCGACGAAGACGGTGGTCTGCTCGCGCGCCCGTCAGAATGGGACGAGGCCAATTACGGCAAGCCGCCCGCCGTCCTTATCCGCCGCACCCGCCTGAACAAAGCCTCGGAAGGTGGTCCGGCAGTCGGCGTCGGAGATCGCGTTCTGGCGAAAATATTCCGCAATGAAGATCGCGACGGACCGGACTATACCGCACGGGTGATGAAGCGCCTCGAGCATCGCACAAATGCGGTCCTTGGAGTTGTGCGCAAGCTCGGTAATGGTGAATGGCGGCTTGATCCGGTAAACCGAAAGCAGCCGGAAGTGCAGCTCGACCCCGGACATCTGGAAAATGCCGAAGCCGGAGACCTCGTGGAAGTAGACCTGATTTCCTCGCGTCGTCAGGGATTGCCGCGCGGCAAGGTTCGCCAAGTGGTGGGCTCAATCGACAGCGAGAAAGCCCTGTCGATGATTGCCATTCACGAGCACGAGATCCCGCATATTTTTCCGGCTGAAGCGTTAAGCGAAGCAGAAGCTGCGAAAGCAGCCATGATGGAGGGGCGTGAAGACTGGCGCGACATACCCCTTCTCACCATCGATCCGGCGGATGCCAAGGATCATGACGACGCGGTTTATGCGGAGTCGGACAAGGACCCAGAGAACCCGGGCGGCCAGATTGTAATCGTGGCAATTGCCGATGTCGCGGCCTATGTCCGTCCCAATTCCGCTCTCGACCGTGAAGCGCAGAAGCGCGGTAACTCGGTCTATTTCCCGGACCGGGTTGTGCCGATGCTCCCTGAGCGGATTTCAAACAATCTTTGTTCACTGCGTGAACTGGAAGATCGCCCTGCCCTTGCTGTCCGTATGGTTTTTGCGGCCGACGGACGCAAGAAATCGCACAAATTCCATCGCATCATGATGAAATCCGCGGCGAAGCTGGCCTATTCGCAGGCGCAGGCTGCAATTGACGGTGCGCCGGATGACAAGACCGCGCCTATTCTCGACAGCATCCTGAAACCGCTATGGAACGCCTATGCCGTGCTGAAGCGGGGGCGTGACGCGCGGGAGCCGTTGGAACTCGACCTGCCGGAAAAGAAAATCCTGCTTACGCCCGACGGCAAGGTAGACAAGGTAATCGTTCCGGAACGGCTTGATGCGCATAAGCTTATCGAAGAGTTCATGATCCAGGCGAACGTCGCCGCTGCTGAAACACTGGAAGCGCGCCGCCAGCCGCTGATTTTCCGCATCCACGACGCCCCGGCGCTTGCAAAGCAGGAAACCCTGCGGGAATTCCTGCGCACGCTGGACCTTAGCCTCGCCAAGGGTGCTGAACTCCAACCAGCACAGTTCAACCGGATTCTTGAGGCCGTGGAAGGCTCTGACCAACAGGAACTGGTCAATCAGGTCGTGCTGCGCACGCAAAGTCAGGCAGAATATAGCCCCGATAATATCGGCCACTTCGGTCTGCATTTGCACTGCTATGCACACTTCACCTCGCCGATCCGCCGCTATGCGGACCTTATCGTTCATCGCGCGCTGATCAAGGCCCTGAACCTTGGCAACGACGGTCTCACGACCGATGAAGAAGCGCATCTGGAGGAAATCTCTGCCCTGATCTCCTCGACTGAGCGTCGCGCCATGCTGGCCGAACGTGAGACGGTAGACCGCCTTATTGCCCATTTCCTCGCCGCACATCTAGGTGATGAATATGAGGGACGCGTTACCGGTGTCACGAGAGCCGGTCTTTTCGTGAATCTTGCGACATATGGCGCAGACGGGCTGGTACCCATTTCAACTTTGGGTCATGAATACTATCTATATGATGAAGCGAACCACGCGATTGCCGGGGAACGGAGCGGTAAAGGCTTCCGGCTCGGTGACACAGTGACGGTTCGGCTAGTGGAAGCGCTCCCCGTCGCGGGTGCGCTTCGTTTTGAGATGGTTTCGGAACCGCATCCTCTGCCAATGTCGACCCGCTCACATCACAAGGCAAGCCGGACGATGCGTGGACGAAGGGGTAAACCTGCGGGTATTCCGCGTCAGAAGAGAAGAGGTCGCTGATGAGCACGCTAGAGGCCAATTCCGCGCAAAATGTACAGGTTTTCGGTGGCGCCAGTCCCAAGGTCACACACCCAAAGCGTCCTTTGGGCGAGGCCATGTGGCGCGGTTTTCGCGGACGTTGCCCCCATTGCGGAGAAGGAAAGCTGTTCCGGGCCTTTGTAAAGCCGGTGGCGCAATGTTCCGTGTGTGATGAAGACTATACGGAACAACGCGCAGACGATCTTCCCGCCTACCTGACCATATTGATCGTCGGACATGTGGTCGTTGGCGCCTTCATGGGCGTGGAAGCGACCACCAATCTGCCGCTTTGGGCTCATATGGCGATCTGGGGCCCTCTGACCGTGATCATGTCACTGCTGCTGTTGCAGCCGATCAAGGGCGCAACCATCGGGCTGCAGTGGGCGCTTTATATGCACGGTTTCGGAGGGAAGGGCGAAGGCGAATATGGCGACGTGACCTAAGCGTCATCGTGACCGCCATGCATCAACTTCCATCTTCCCCGATCAAAGCCGGAAAAGCTTTGCGTCCACGCGATGCCGCATCGTTGCTGCTCGTCGACAGGTCTGGCAGCAAGCCGCGTATTCTTATGGGCCGGCGTCATTCCAGCCTTGTTTTCATGCCCGGAAAGTTCGTCTTTCCTGGTGGTCGGGCAGACCCTGCAGATGGCGCTGTAGCAGCAACTACCGAACTGCGGGATAATGATGTCGCCAAGCTGCTGGCGGGCATGGGCGCTCGCGCGTCGCTGCGCCGTGCTCGTGCTCTCGGCCTATGCGCCATCCGCGAAACCTTTGAAGAAACCGGCCTTCGTATAGGGCAAGCTGCGTCGACACCAATTGCCTTCCCCACGCATCGCGACTGGTCCGCATTCCTCGATAACGGTACACTACCGGCGCTGAGCAGCCTGCGTTATTTTGCGCGTGCAGTAACGCCTCCGGACAACGTCCGTCGGTTCGACACGCGCTTTTTTATGGCATTTCGCGATCATATACCGGAACTTGACGGGCAACCGCTCGTTCCGAGCGGGGAATTGGAGGATTTGGACTGGGTTTCGATTGATCGAATCGATAGGCTCGACCTCGCCCACATCACCCAGGCAATCCTGAAAGAAGCGCAGGCGCTTCTGACAGATGCCGACTTTGAGTTACCTGCCGCCTTGCCGGTGGTACAATATTGCAAGCGGCACGGCCGCTTTGTCCGCGAAGTGATCTGAACTCCATGAATCAAGAAATTCAATCCGCCGATCTTGTCCCGCAAGAACCTGGCGGCGGGCCAGCAGAGGGCCGGATGCACTGGCGTTCGCTCGCAGCAGCCATAGCGACAATCAGCGCGGTTGGCGCCGCCATCGGCCTGGGCATCCCGTTGCTGAGCGTTCTTCTGGAGAGCCGTGGCCATTCGGCGAGCCTGATCGGAGCCAATACTGCTGTTGCGGGCCTGGCGTCCATCGTTGCAGCTCCCCTTGCCGCGCCCATTGCGGCACGACTGGGCGTGGTCAAGGCGATTTTCCTCATGCTTGTCATTGGAAGCGGTGCGTTTCTCGGCTTTCACTTTTTTCAGCCGCTCTGGGCCTGGTTTGCGCTGCGCATCGTTCTGCATTTTGCGCTAACCGTGCTTTTTGTCCTGTCGGAATACTGGATCAATGCGTCGGCACCGCCTGAAAAGCGCGGTCTGGTGCTTGGAATTTATTCAACGTCGCTTTCCCTCGGCTTTGCGCTCGGTCCGTGGCTGTTCTCGAAAATCGGTAGCACGGGAGGATTGCCTTTCTATGTCGGCTTCGCCATCATCATGATTGCCCTCATACCGGTTGCCATCGCGTGGCGTGACAGTCCCGATTTCGAGGAAGGTGAACACGTTCCGTTTCTGCCCTTCATTTTTGCCGTCCCGACAGCAACCATGGCCGTCTTCGTTTTCGGCGCTGTGGAAACCGGTGGCTTTGCGCTCTTTCCGGTCTTCGGAGCCCGCATCGGTTATCCGGAGGCCGATGCGGCTCTCCTGCTCACGATGATCGGGCTTGGCAATGTTCTGATGCAGATTCCGCTCGGCATAGTCAGCGACCGCATTTCAGATCGCCGCAAGCTTCTGCTTTTCTGCGCAACCACCGGCCTGATCGGAATGATCGCCCTGCCCTATCTCATGCAGCACTGGTATCTCATGGCGGGCATCCTGTTCCTTTGGGGCGGCGTGGTGGCTGGCCTCTATACGATCGGCCTTGCACATCTCGGTTCTGAACTGACCGGGCGGGAACTGGCATCGGCCAATGCTGCCTTTGTGTTCTGCTACGCCATCGGTATGCTTGCAGGACCGCAGGCCGTCGGTGTCGGCATGGATATGCTGGGACCGAAGGGATTCCCGATGACACTCGGTGTGTTTTTTGCCGCATATGCACTCTTTGCAGCAGGAAGGCTGCTTTTGCGGAAGAAGCGGGCTTGACTTTTCGCCACCAATACGTAGTGTCGCGCCAAATTTCCGCTGCCGGATGAGATTGCCGGAATCGCTGGAGGTTTCCATCCATTGAGCATGATCCCGAGAATTGGGAACCGATTTTCGGCAAGATCATGCTCCGGCAAAGATACAGAGCAGGTAATTCGATATGGCCAAGGCTACGACGATCAAGATCAAGCTTTTGTCGACCGCTGACACCGGCTTCTTCTACGTAACGAAGAAGAACAGCCGCACGATGACGGAAAAGATGACAAAGACCAAGTACGACCCGATTGCGCGCAAGCACGTCGAGTTCAAGGAAACGAAGATCAAGTAATTCGTTTCCGGTCGTCATCGATAAGACGATTGAAATAAAAAGCCGTCTCATCTGAGACGGCTCAGACTGCTGACAAACCCCTGGCCTTGTTCAGGGGTTTGTGATTCATTGGGTCATGCTGAAGAAACCCGCTCCGTCACAGACGGCTCTCGAGATGGTGACGCTCGACAGTCTGGTTCCGAAGGATCACCTGCTTCGCAAGATCGATGCTGTGATCGACTTCTCCTTCATCCACGACCGCGTTGCCGGGCTTTGCTGCGCCGACAACGGCCGCCCGGCGCTCGATCCGACCTTGATGTTCAAGGCTTTGTTCATCGGTTACCTGTTCGGCATCCGCTCGGAACGTCAGCTGGTGCGCGAGATCGAGGTCAATGTCGC